>JAABUT010003729.1_pt1 | contig 12725 bp, 16 predicted proteins | sample 5559281 | NCBI WGS metagenome assembly JAABUT01 (sample SAMN10711880, study PRJNA513359) | rock metagenome | isolation source: Antarctica rocks | place: Antarctica: Victoria Land, Ricker Hills nord | collected 2016-01-04
AGTTTCAGCTGGACCACGACGAGCGGACTGGCGAAATAAGGAGCCGAGAGATGGTAAAATGAAGGTTTCCCTTGCGATCTGCGCCCTTGTGATTCTGGTGGCTGGATGCGTGGCGGATACGATGCGCGGCTATGTCGGGCAGGACATCCGCGCCGTGGAACTGGCGTATGGTCCCCCTGCGAACGAGATTGACCTCGGCGGCGGCACCCGTGCGTTCCAGTGGAGCAAGGTCTCCGTTGATACGACCCCGGTCTCGGCGGTGACGACGACGGACAAGGACAGGAAAGGGCGCCGGACCACGCAGACGCAGTTCGTTGGCGGCACCCAGACCGTCACCAACTGCCTTTACACGTTCCTCGCGGCGTGGGACCCGCGGCGGGACGGCTGGATCGTGACCGGCTTCCGGCAACCCTCCCTGGACTGCGCGATCGGCGGTCTCGGACCGGGGCTCATCCAGTAGCCCGTCCGGCCCGCGCTCGACAAAGCGCTTGCGCCAAGTCGCAACCGTCACCCGGCTGCCCCCGGGTTCCTCGGCAAAATGAAGAGGTTGGTGGGTAGGAGGGACAGCCGCACGCTGCGCAGCACGCTCGGAGCCGGTGCGGCAACATAAGGCAGTCCCGCAACTTTTGATCCCGAATTCCGTTTGGCAACAGCCACGAACCGTGGTCCAGAACAGGTCAGGTCAAATCCATGAAGAAACTGATTGTAGCCTGCATGCTGCTCGGCGCAGGCCCGGCCTTCGCCCAGAATTCGCTGACCACGACCCAGAACCCGCCGGCTGGAGCGTCCAGTGAGTCAACGACACAACCCACAAACAGCCTGCCTCAGGCATCCGGGACGGAGCGGCCGACCCAACAGCCTGGATCCAAGCTAAATGAAACCAAGGCGACACAGCCCAATTCGGTCGTGCCGCCCCGTCCACCGGCCGCACGCTGACCTTGGTATGTGCCCGGCACCAGCCGGGCACGACTACGTCGATAGTCAAAAAGGAAGTTTCTATGCGCAAGCTGCTCCTGGCTGCTACCCCGTTCCTGTCGCTCGTGGCCGCTGCGCCAGCCTTCTCCCAAGGGGCGCAGACCCCAAAGGCGCCAAACGCGACGCCGCCGAGTGGAACCGCGACGAGCACGACCGCTCCGGCTGGAACCGCGTCGAAGCCGACCGCGGCTCCGCCGAGTGGAACTGTGCCGAATGCGACCACGTCGGACAAACCAGCGCCGAACGCAACCAAGCCGGACTAAGCCGTGCCGGACGCGAGTCGCTGCGCCGCGGGTCCTGAGATGGCCCGTGTGGCGCGTCGGCCTCAAGCGTCCCGCCTGACGCAGTGGAATCCAATGTGCGTCGTACTGCTGTCGACGGCTTGCAGCTGGCGCGCCGGGGGGCGATACCGGCGGCAGTAATTGGACGCACACAGATGGGAGCGACCTCCACGGATCGCGCCGGCGCTTCCTCGGGAGTAGTGGCGGTCCGATCCCCTGAGAAAGCAGCCGCCGGTAAGCCAGGCCATCATGGCCCATCGACACCGGGTGCGCGCCTCGACGGCCTCGGCCCATCCCTGGGTCTTGAGGTCGCTGCGGGTGCGCCATTTCAGGATCTCGTTCACCAGTTCCCGCCGGATCGGCTCGCTCGGCGGAGCGTCCCATAGATTGTGAAGTTCCTGCGGATCGGCCAGCAGATCGAAGAGCTGGCCCTCCTCGTAGTCGACGAAGTGCACCAGCTTTCAGTAATGGTCCCGGATCATCGTCATGAACTCGGTGCCGTGCAGGATGCGATCGCCCGCATGCTCGGCGAACACATAGCGGCGCGGTTTGGCGTCCTCGCCCTGTAGATAGGGCATCAGCGACCGCGCCTCCATCCAGCGCAGGGCCTCGATCCCCGCCAACTCAAGAACGGTAGGGCGGAAGTCGAACAGCGACACCAGATCGTCCACCCGCCGCCCCGCCGGCACGCGGCCCGGCCCCCATACGATCGCCGGCACCCGGACGCTCTGCTCGTATATCGTCCATTTTTGGAGTAGCATCCATCTGGACTTCCTTGCTGCGTTCTAGGCGTCGATGAACATCTTGCCTTCGTAGTACTGGCTGGGCGGCAGCGGGTTCTGAACCTTGCCGAACGACTTGAACATCTCGTTGAAGTTGGCGAACCAGCCATCGACCGTGCCGTCCTGCGTCAACTGCACCAGCTCCTGGCTGGTCAGCAGCTTCACAGTCTTGGCGATTGTCATGACGGCCTCCCGCGGGACGCCGAGGAAGGTGGCCGACAGCTCGACGGACCGGTCGAAGTTCGCCACCCGGTAGTCCATCGCCTTCTTGATGACGCGCAGGAACCGGATCACCAGCTGCGGGTTGGACTGGATGGTTTCGTTGCGGGCGATGAACGCGTTGGTGAAGGAGGTCGCGGGATAAAAGTCCTCGTCCTTCGCGAGTTCCATGACGCCGGGTAGCCGCCGCCTGATCACGTCGATCAGTGGATACCACAGTCCCGCCCCCGCGATCTGCCCGGACGCGAAGGCCGCGACGATCGTGCTTGGGTCCATCGGCACGATATCGACGTCGGCCACCGTCATCCCCGCCCGGCCGAGCGCCAAGCGCAGGATCATCTCGCCCGACGTCCCCTCCGGCACGCCGACTTTCTTACCCCGCAGGTCCTGGAGGGTCGCGATACCCGGCTGCGCGATCACGCGGTCGCTGAAGGTGAGCAGGTTCACGGCGATGACCTTGGTCCGGCCGCTCGCCGGCAGCCATAGCGCGCCGGGGCCGATCGCGCCGAAGTCGAGGCTCCCGGCGCCCATGGCCTGAATCTGGATCGGGCCGTTGGTGAACACCCGAACGTCGGGCGTGAGCCCCTGCTCGCTCCATAGCTTCTGGTCGGCGGCGATCGCCGGCAGGCTCGCATTCTGGTAGTCGGCGATGTAGCCCATGGTGACCATGTCCGACGCTGCCCCAGCCGGCCGGGCGCATGCGGCCGAGCCGGCGGCGATCGCAGCCCCTATGAACGTCCTTCTTGGCAGCATCTTGGCCCTCCTCATGGGTTGTTGTCGTTGGGGTGGTAGGCAGCGGGATGATAGACGGCGCGCCAGACCCGGTTGCGCAGGGCGGCAAAGCCGGGCGACAGGCGGATTTCCTCGGTGCGGGGATAGGGCAGCCCGATCGGGATCACCTCGAGCAGGCGGCCGGGCCGGGCCGCCATGACGACGACCCGGTTCGCGAGATAGACCGCCTCGTCGACGTCATGGGTGATGAACATGACGGTCCGCCGCTCGCGGCTCCAGGCCTCCAGCAATTGGTCCTGCAGCTGCACCCGCGTCAGGGCGTCCAAGGCCCCAAACGGCTCGTCCATCAGCAGGATCTTGGGGTCGACTGCATAGGCGCGCGCGATGGCGCAGCGTTGCTTCATGCCGCCGGACAGGGTCTTCGGCAGCGCCTCGGCGAAGTCCGACAGCCCGACGAGGCCGATGAAGTAGTCGGCCACCTCCCGCCGCCGTGGCCCCGGCACGCGGGCGATACGAAGGCCGAACTCGACGTTCTGCCGCACCGTCAGCCAGGGGAACAGCGCATACTGCTGAAAGATGACGCCGCGCTCGGGGCCGGGGCCGTGCACCGCGGCCCCGTCGACCAGCATCCGCCCCGACGACGGCGGCACCAGCCCGGCGGCGACGTTCATGGCCGTCGACTTGCCACAGCCGGACGGTCCGACCACCGTGACGAACTCGCCGTCTTCTATGTCCAGCGACAGCCGGTCCAGCGCTAGGAAGGTTCCGCCGCCGGACAGCGCGAAGCTGTGGGACACGGCCTGGAAGGAGACCTTGGGCGTCATGCCCGCTCCTGCCACGCCGTGAGCCGCCGTTCGGCCACCATAAGCGTCCGGTCCATCGCCAGGCCCAGGATGCCGATGGCGACCAGGCTGACGAAGATGGTCGGCAGCTCGTAGTACAGCTGCGCCTGCTGCATGCGGAACCCGAGGCCGGACTGCGCCGCGATCAGCTCCGCCGCGACGACCGTCGCCCAGGCCGATCCAAGGCCGATCCTGAATCCCACCATGATGAACGGCAGCGACGCCGGGATGATGACGCGCAGGAATATCGTCGCGTCCTTGGCCCCGAGCACCCGGGCGGCGTTGATCAGCGTCTTGTCCACACTGATCACGCCGCCATAGACCGCGACGACGCTCGAGAGGAACGACGCCAGGAAGATGACGAACACCTTCGGCACCTCGCCGATCCCCATCGTCACGATCGCGAGCGGGATGATCGCGAGCGGCGGGATCATGCGGAAGAACTGGATGTAGGGCTCGATGATCCCGCGCGCGACACGGTACCAGCCCATCAGGAACCCGACCGGCACGGCAATGGCCGCACCCAGCACGAAGCCGGTCAGCACGCGGCCGAGGCTTGCGCCCATGTCGGTCAGGAGCTGGCCGCTCCGGATCATGTCGCCCGCCCGCCCGGCCACCTCGATCGGCCCAGGCAGGCCGACGACCCCATGCGACGTGACGGCCCACCAGATCACCAGGCCCAGCACGACCGACGCCGCGTTCAGCACGGCCATCCGCGCCGATGATCCCTGGCGGGCCGCAGTCCCGGCCGTGTTGGCCCCGTCGGCCTGGTCCGGGCGCACGGCCGTCAAGTGCGGCCCAGCCCTGGAACGCCAGCGCCGTCAGAAGCCGCCCACCTGCTTGCACAAAGCCAGGATCGCGCTCCAGTTGACGACGAGCAGGTAGAGGCCGGTGAGTAGGGCGGCGTATACGAGCGTCCAATAAGTTCCTGTGCGCTGGCTTTGCCCACCTGTCGCCATGACTGCTCCTTCCATTGTTCTACTGCGAGCAGCCGCGCGCGGATGCGCCATTGGCCGGTCAATCCGGCACCCGGTATGGCCGCAGCGCCGCCTCGTCCGGCACCGGGCCAAGGCCCGGGTCGTCCAGCAGCGCGGCATGACCGTCGGTGACGCGCGCGAGCGGCCCGCAGGTCAGGGTGCGGAGCGGGTTGGGGTTCGCGTCCATCTCCAGTGCGCCCGTCCCGCCAGCCGCCGCGAGCAGATGCGCCGAGGCGAGCAGGCCGATCCCCCCGCCGAGCCAATGCGGGCAATATCGCAGCCCAGCCCCGATAATCCGGCGCGCGACCGGCAACGTGCCCGAGACGCCGCCCCACTTGCCGACGTCGGGCTGCACCACGGCGAGTGCGCCGGACGCGATGGCCGCCGCGAAGCCGTCAGCTCCAGCCACGTTCTCGCCGGCGGCGAGCGGAATGCCGGACGCCTGCGCCACCGCCAGCCACTCCGGCCACAAGCGGTCCGCCCGCAACGGCTCCTCCAGCCAGCGCAGCCCAAATTGCTCCAGGCTGGGGACCGCACGCAACGCCTCCTCCAGGCTCCAGCCCTGGTTCACGTCGGCCATGAGCCCGGCAGCGTCACCGAGCTCGCGGCGCAGGGCGGTCAGGTTGGCCGCATCGCGCGCCGCGCCGAAGCCGATCTTCAGCTTGAAGTCGCGATACCCCTCGTCACGGCACGCGGCTGCCACGCGCTCCGGCGCGTCAGGGTTGATCCCGCTGGCATAGACGGGGATCGCCGGGCCCGCCCCGCCCAGCATCCGCCAGAGCGGCCGCCCGGCCCGGCGCGCAACCAGATTCCACAGCGCGATGTCGAGACCGGCGATGCACTGGGCGAACGGCCCGGCCTCGCCGGATTGCAGCGCTACGACCGCGGTCGCCGTCGTCAGGGCGTCGAAGGCCTCCGGAGGATCGGCGAAGCGGCGCCGCTCGACCAGCGGAGCCAACAGACGGTTTACGATGCGCGCCCGGTGCTCGGCCCCGACCGAGGGAAAATTGCACCAGGACTCGCCCCAGCCGATTGTGCCGTCGCGGTCCTCGGCGCGGACCAGCATCATCGGCCGGTCGTGCATGACGCCGAACGAGGTCATGACGGGGGTGTCGACCGGGCAGCGATAGACCTGGGCGCGCAGGCTGGCGATCTCGATGCCGGGCAGCCCAGCGAACATCGGATCGCCGGCCAGGCTCAAGGCACCAGGTCCATTTCGAGCTGGACAAGGTCGCCGCGATACGTGACCTCGCCGAGATAGATGACTGTACCGTCCGGACCGCGGAAGACGCGCCGCACGTCGGCGACCGGCGCGTTGATGGAGATATTCAGGTGCGCCGCCGTTTCCGGATCGGCGGTGCCGATGGTGAGCGTCTGGTGCGCCCATGCGATCCGCACGCCGCGCATCGACATCAGGATGGGGATCATGAGCTCCCGGCGGAAGCGCTCCGGCGCCCGGCGGAACACCCTTTCGTCCAGATAGATCGAGATGACGCAGTAGGGTGTGCCCTCCCGCAAATGGATGCGCCGCATGTGGATGTAGGCTGGCGCCGGCGTCCCGTCCTTGTCGCTGAGGCGCGGCGCGGCATGGCTCTCGGACACGTTCAGCAATTGCGGCTCGTCGCCGCGCAGCATGGTGACGAGGTTCCGCAGGGTGGTCTGCACCTCAAGCCGCCGCTCGATGCCCGGCCGGGCGGTGACGAATGTCCCCCGGCCCTGCCGGGAGAGCACCAGCCCGTCATCCTCCAGCAGCGTAATCGCCTGGCGTACCGTCACCCGCGCCACCGCGAACTCCCGCGTCAGGTCCTCGTGCGACGGCAGCCGGTCGCCCTCCTTCCATTCGCCGCGGGCGATGCGGTGCCGCAGCAACTCGGCCAGTTGCGCATATAGCGGCAGGGGGCTGGTGCTGGAGAGGGGCTGCATTGAGCATGCTTATGAATAGGTCATCCTACTGTTAGGATGACACAGGCCGCTTGGCAACCCTCGCCGGTCTATCCCTGCAGATCAGCCCAGCACGGACCCGGTCGTCGCATCGAACAGGTGCATCCTGCCCGGGTCGGCGGCGAGCGTCAGACGGTCGGCGACCCTCGGCCGGGTATCGGGCGGCACGCGCGCGACATAGTGGTCCTGGCCCAGGGGGAAGTGCACGAGCGTGTCGGAGCCGAGCGGCTCCACGAGGCTTACCTGAACCCGCAGCCCCGCGTCACCGTCGGGCACCGGCGTCATTGCCTCCGGCCACAGACCCAGGACGGCGTTGCCATGGCCCGCCAGCCGCCCGGCACCCAGGCGGTCCGGCAGCCGCAGCCGGGTGCCGTCCGCCAGCACGGCATGCTGGTCCTGGATCGCGACCGGGAAGAAGTTCATCGATGGCGACCCGATGAACCCGGCCACGAACTGGTTGGCCGGCGTCTCGTATACCTGTTCCGGCGTGCCGACCTGCTGGATGACCTCGGCCTGCAGCACAACCAGCCGGTCGGCCATCGTCATCGCCTCAATTTGGTCATGCGTGACGAAGATCATCGTCGTCCGCAGCTCCTGCGATAGCGTCTTGATCTCCGCCCGCACCAGGCTGCGCAGCTTGGCGTCGAGGATGAACACGTCGGTCTCGTCGCTGCGCGCATTCAGCACGGTGACCAGGCGCTGGCGCATCTGCTGCTCCTGGTAGATGTCCACCTTGAGCGTGATGCCGGTCAGCCGTTCGAACTCCGCCTTGTTTGCGACGATCGCGGTGCCGATCGAGTTGTTGTTGACGAGGAAGGAGACCGTGGACCCCTTGAACCTCATCCAGTCAAAATCCGCGGCGCATGCGCCGGCGGCCAGCAGCACTTGTGACAATCCTGGGCGCGTATGCGATGCTGGCCGTCGATCAGCGTGAGCGGTGGACGACGTCCTGATCAGCAGCGCCGACGAGCTCGTCGCCGACGTGGCGATCGACGACCTGGTGGTGCCCGAGGCGGTCCGGCGGCAGGGCGCCGTCGCGCTGAAGCTGCTGGTGCTGTGGCGGCCTCGCGACCCGGCCGGACCGCGCATCGCCATGGTGGACGAGTTCATCGCCCGCTGCCGGCGCGCCGGGCTGGTCAGCATCGTCGAGCCGCTAACGCGCCGCCCTCGCGACAAGGGCGAATGGGACCGGGAGGCTGCGATCCTCCAGGCCGCGGTGGAGCTTGGCCGCCGCGGCGGCGACATCTACAAGGGCGAAGTGCCCTTCGGCGGCATTGCGTCCGAGGCGGACATTCGCGGCGCCTGTGCTGCGATCACGCGCAGCGTCAACAGCCCGTGGGTCGTGCTGTCGTCCGGCGTGCCGCAGGACGCATTTCCCCAGGCGGTCGAGTGGGCATGCCGTGAAGGTGCGTCCGGCTTCCTGGCCGGGCGCGGCATCTGGGCCGGCACGATCGGCCAGCCGGACGTATCACGGGCCTTGCGCGAAGACACGGTGCCCCGGCTGCAGCGCTTGTGCGACGTCGTCGATCGCGTGGTCAGCCATTGACGACCGAAGGAGTGCCGGCATGAGGGCGGCCCGATTTCATGGCGGCGGGCGGATCACGATCGAGTCCGTCCCGCCGCCATGTCCCGTCGCCGGCGAGGTTCGCGTAGACGTTATTGTCTGCGCGCTGTGCGGCAGCGACCTGCGTCCGTCGCGCCAGGGCTGGCCGGTCACGCCGGGGCACGAGATCGCCGGGCGGGTCAACGAGCCCCGCCACGCGCTGCACGGCCACGGTGTGCTGGTCTATATCCCGGCGTTCTGCGGGCATTGTGCGCCTTGCCGGGCCGGCCACACCCAGCTTTGCGAGACCGCGTCCCTGGTTGGCTGGCAGCGGGCCGGAGGCTACGCCGATACGGTCCGCGTGCCCGAGACGTGCCTGCTGCCTGTCCCGGACGACATCCCGGACCACCTGGCGCCCCTGCTGCCGCGCTGCTCCGGGCCGTGCCGCCGGGCGTTCCCTGCGTGCTGGACGCCGAGGACGGTGACACGGCCGACCTTCGCCGCCTGGCCCAACTGGTGGACTACCCGGTTTTCTTTCGCAACGGCCTTCGGAACGCGACAGGCGAGACAGATCCGGAGCGAGGATTGCGAAGGGTCGAGGCACCGCGCGCCGCCGCGGTCGGCGTCACCCTGGGCGAGTTCGGCAGCTTGTGGCGGCTCGGCGGCGAGATCCATCCTGTGCCGGCGCTGCCGGTCATGGTGCGCGACACGACAGGATGCGGCGACGTCTTCCATGGCGCCTTCGCGGTGGCCCTGGCAGAACACCAAGGCCCACTGGACGCGGCCGCGCCTGGCCTCGGCCGTCGCCGCCCTTAAGGCGCAGCGTGGCGACGGCTGGCGTGGAATGCCGAGTCGCGCAGAGGCCGAGGCGCTTCTTTCCCTCGCTGGCGCGTCGCCACGCCATCTTGCCCTTCGTCCAGCGAGCGGCGGCGAGGAAAGGCGATGACGGTGCGGTTGTCCCAGCTGAACCGAATTGCATAGCCAGGCGCGACTGCCCGGCCGAGATGGCTCGACGCGGTAGCGTCGCACGCCATAGGATGAGCAAGGCGCATCAGGCGCCTCTGGGAGGCAGCATGCACACCCTATCCCGCCGCGCCATGATCGGCACTGCCGCAATCGCTGCGGCCCTGACCCGCCATTCCGCCCAGGCGCAACGGGCCACGATCCGCATCGGCGTGCTGAACGACCAGTCGGGCCCATACCGCGACGACGGCGGGCCAACCGGCGCGATCTGCGTACGGCAGGCGGTGCAGGAGTTCGGCGACAAGGGCTTCGACGTCGAGGTCCTAGTGGCCGATCACCAGAACAAGCCGGACATCGGCGCCGGGATAGCGCGCCAATGGTTCGACCGGGACGGGGTGGACGCCATCGTGGATGTGCCGACATCCTCGGTGGCGCTCGCCGTCAACACGGTCTGCCGCGAAAAGAACAAGGTCATGCTGAACTCCGGCGCCGCCACGGCGGACCTGACCGGCGCGCAATGCAGCCCGAATACGGTGCACTGGACCTACGACACCTACATGCTCGCGCGTTCCACCGGCGGCGCGATGGTGAAGGCGGGCGGCGACACCTGGTTCTTCATCACGGCCGACTACGTGTTCGGCCAACAGTTGCAGCGGGACACGGCGGCGTTCGTGACCGCCGCGGGTGGCAGGGTGTTGGGCAGCCGGGTGTATCCATTCCCGGACACGACGGACTTTTCGTCGCTCCTGGTGCAGGCGCAATCATCTGGCGCCAAGGTGCTCGGCCTGTGCAACTCGGGCAACGACACGATCAACTGCATCAAGCAGGCGGCGGAGTTCGGGGTGAACAAGCAGATGAAGATCGCCGCCATGCTGATGTACAACAGCAACGTCCACGCGCTGGGGCTGGAGACCGCCCAGGGCTTGCTGATGACGGAGGCTTTCTACTGGGACCTGAACGACCGCACCCGGGCCTGGATGGAGCGGATCAAGCCGAAGACGCCGAACCAGTGGCCGAACATGGTCCAGGCCGGCGACTATGCCTCGGTCCTGCACTACCTGAAAGCGGTCGCGGATCTCGGCGCCGGAGCGGCAAAAGCGGACGGGGCCGCGGCGGTCGCGCGGATGAAGGCGATGCCGACCGACGATGACTGCTTCGGCAAGGGCATGATCCGCGCGGACGGCCGCCACATCCACCCCAGCTACCTGTTCCAGGCAAAGAGCCCAGCCGAGAGCAAAGGCGGCTGGGACGGACTTAAGCTCCTAGGGACCACCCCGGCGGACGAGGCTTTCCGGCCGCTCGCCCAGGGCGGGTGCTCGCTGATCCGAAGCTGACGTGACCCAGTCATGCCGGCGGCCCTTTGGGCTGACCGATGTGCGCACGGGGTTGGTAGGGCGGCTCGGTGGAGTTGCGGGGATGTGGACACCGCCCAACCACCGCTCCGGCGGTGCCAGAGAAAGCCAGTCGACATCTCCGGCCAGACCCGCCCTGCGTTCGGGCGAACCGATCCTGGTCGAGGCGTTGTTGCTCGCCCGACGACCCGCCGCGATTGCCCCCCGCGCTGCCGCCACTGCCGCCCGTCGACCGCTGCGCCTGGTTCCAGCCGCCATTGTCCCCCCGGGGCACGCGCCCGCGGGCGTTGCGCGACCACCGCTACACCTCGGTCTATCTGTCCGGCGCGGTCTGCCCCGAGCGCGGCATCGGCGCCGCTGTCGTGCTGGCGCACGTCAATGTCGAGGCCATGACCATCCACCTGGCCGAGGTCAGCCGCAACGTGACGCGCGGTGCCCACGCTGTCCTCGTGCTTGATCAAGCCGGCTGGCACACCTCGCCCAAGCTGACTGCGCCCGAGAACATCAGCCTGCTGCCGCTACCGCCCTACGCGCCGGAACTGAACCCGGTAGAACAGGTCTGGGCGAGGCTTGCCAAAGGTTCCGGCCGGCGTAGCCGGATGGAATGGCAAGACGAGGGTTACCTGCGCGCCAACTTTCTCAGCCACCGCGTTTGGAACAGCTACGATGGCATCGTGGATGCCTGCTGTCATGCTTGGAACAAACTGATGAACAGGCCCGAGCGCCTCGCCTCCATCACCCGTCGCACCTGGGCCAGAGCAGTCAGCAGATAGGGCGCCGGCTCACATGGTCCCTAGCAGCACCCGATCACCGTCGCGACCAGATCCAAAATCCTGGCGTCCAAAGCCGTCCCCCCGTCCACAAAACGTCCACAAAACCCGAAGATGGGCACCGGCACCGAGGGATAGATGGTTATCGAGTTTCAACCTAAGATAGTTGTGACAACCGGCCCTAAGTAACTGCTCGGCGTATGGCGAACGACGGATCGCGCCAGGCGCCCTCGGCCATGATACCGCCAAGGACAGCCGCCGCGTCCCACAGTTCGGCATAGCGCAGCGTGAGCGGCGTGATGCCGAAGCGCAGGATGTCGGGTGCGCGGAAATCGCCGATGACACCGCGCGCGATCAGCGACTGCATGATGGCGTAGGCGTCCGGATGCGACAGGCAGAGCTGGCTGCCGCGCTGTGCCGGGTCGTCCGGGGTGACCCGGCGGAACGCACCAGGAGCAGCTTGCTCGATCAACTCCGCCAGCAGGGCAGCCTGCCGCAGCGACTTCTCCCGCACATCGGGCATGGGCGCCTCCAGCGCGAGGCCGACTCCGACCTCGAGCGCTGCAAGGCTCAGGATCGGCGGCGTGCCGACCGTCGCCTGCGCCAAGCCCGGCGCCGCGCGATACTCGGCCTCGAACGCGAACGGCGCCGCGTGGCCGAGCCACCCGGTGATCGGCAGGCGCAGTTCGCCATGCAGGCGTGGAGCGGCATACAGGAAGGCAGGCGCGCCCGGGCCACCGTTGAGGAACTTGTAGCCACAGCCGACGGCGAGGTCGGCATCCGTCGCCGCGAGGTCAACCGGAACGGCGCCTGCGGAGTGCGCCAGGTCCCATAGCGCCAATGCGCCGTGCGCCTGCGCTGCGCTGGTGACGGCCGCCATGTCGTGCATCGCGCCGGTCCGGTAGTTCACGTGGCTGAGCATGACCAGCGCCGTGTCGCCGCCGATCGCGTCCGTGACGGCATCCGCATCGACGAGCCGCAACGTGTGCCGTCTGCCGCGGAATGCGATCAGGCCTTGCGCGACATACAGGTCGGTTGGGAAGTTATCGCGCTCGGAGACGATGGCACAGCGCCCCGGCCGCAGCGCCAATGCAGCGCCGAGGAGCTTAAACAAATCACTCTTATTGCGAAGCCTGTTGATATGGCCCCAGTCCGGCTGCTCCCATAAGCCACGCCGGTGGATTGGACGCGGCTCCGAGGGCTTCGATCGTTCTCCGCCAGCTCAGGTAATTCGGGAGGTTTACGGTGGCGACGCCATGGAACCGCCGCATCCATTCCTTGAGGCGGCCGTGGTAGGCGTTCACGTTGTTGATGTGCAGATCAGGTGCGTCCGGCAACGGACTGCCCG
>JAABUT010003730.1_pt1 | contig 12724 bp, 12 predicted proteins | sample 5559281 | NCBI WGS metagenome assembly JAABUT01 (sample SAMN10711880, study PRJNA513359) | rock metagenome | isolation source: Antarctica rocks | place: Antarctica: Victoria Land, Ricker Hills nord | collected 2016-01-04
CTTTTTCGCGCTCGGTCGTATCCGCGATCTCGTCCATGATCAGGTCGAACCGCTTGGCCTGCAGTGCTGGAATTTCAGACGAGAACGCGTTGCGCTGGTAGACGAAACGCACTCCGAGCAACGAGCCCATGTGATTGAGGATTTCCGTGTCGATCCCTCGCACGGACGAGCCGTCGACATAGTTCCAGGGCGGCACGTCTTGAGACCCGGACACCCTGATGACGCCTCGGCTTGCAATGTCGCGCGGGAGGAGCTTGGTAAGTCCAGGATCGCCCGCCGAGGTCCGTGGCGCCTTCGTGCGTGACGCCTTCGTGTTCGTAGAGGAGCAAGCCGTCGTGACCGTCAAGGCGAGGAGGGCCACCAGCCCGGCCGCCGTGACCTTCGTCGCGCGTGAGCGTGTACGTCGAGGCTTGGTGCGAGCGTTCGGGCGGGGCATGGATCCTCCAGCGGTAGTTGTTAGCCGGGGCGTTCGTCGTCGGCCCAGGTCGGTGTGGCCGCACAGACGTCCCTGGAAAGCTGTTTGTCCGCAGGCTTCGTTCAAAATTTTGATCACTATCAAACACTGATCTGGTGACTGTCAAGAGGTGCACTGAGATTGCCCCAGGTCCCAGGTGACCGGCTTGACACCGAAAAGGCCAGGCAGCACCATTGTTCAAAATATTGAACATCAACACGCGTGCGCTCGACGGGGCAACTCACGAGGCGGGTCGTCAGGAGGGTGAGTCAGGTGGGTCCGGGCCCGAAGTTGTTCTCGCGCACCGATACCGAGACGGGGTTCCGCGTCGCTGTTGTCGGTGGCGGATTCGGTGGGATCGCGGCAGGCGTGATGCTCAGACGTGCAGGGATCGAGCACTTCGACATCTTCGAGCGCTCCGCGGGTGTCGGAGGTACCTGGTGGGACAACCGCTATCCGGGCGCCGAGGTCGACACGCCGTCGTTCATCTACTCGTTCTCCTTCGATCGCTACGTGTGGAGGCGCACGCACGCACAGCGCGAAGAGATTCAGGAATATCTCGAGCGCACGGTCGACGAGCAGGGACTGCGTCAACACCTTCAATTGGGCGTCACGGTCGACTCGGCCGTGTGGGACGACACTCGCCACGAGTACGACGTGAGCCTCGCCGACGGCCGGCGGCTGCGTTACCACGCTCTCATCAGTGCCGTCGGCTTCCTCAACAAGCCGCGGATGCCGTCCTGGCCCGGAGCGTGCCGTTTCAACGGTCAGATCGTCCACACCGCACTGTGGCCCGAGGCACTCGAATTGGCAGGCAAGCGGGTTGCCGTCGTCGGGACGGGGTCGACGTCGGTCCAGCTCGTCAGCGAACTCGCACCGAAGGTGGCGCGGCTGACGGTCTTCCAGCGCCAGCCGAACTGGGTGCTTCCCAAGGGCGCCCGCGACTACACCGAGCGTGAGCGGCATCGTTACCGCAGACCGTGGCGGTACTGGTTGGCCTGGGCCCGTCAGTTCGTCAAGTCCGAGAGCGGCCGGTTCGGCGGACACGAGGCCACAGTCGGCAAAGGTGCGAACCGTCGTCGGCGCGACGCTGCGCTGGCCCACTTGCGGGAGCAGCTCGAAGACCGGCCCGACTTGCTCGAGCTGGTCACACCCGACTACCCGTTCTTCGGTAAACGTCCGGTCATCAACGACACGTACTATCCGGCGCTGCTGCGCGACAACGTCACCCTGGTTCCGCATCCCGTGGCCGCGGTCGACCAGCGCGGGGTTACCGACAGCACCGGCACGTGTCACGAGGTCGATGTGGTCGTCGCCGCTACCGGTTTCGAGGCGGCCAACTACCTGTCCAGCTTGCGCATCACGGGCCGCGGCGGTGTCGATCTGCACGAGCACTGGAATGGTGAACCGGAGGCCTTCCTCGGCGTGATGGTTCCACGCTTTCCGAACTTCTTCATGCTGTACGGACCCAACACGAACGCCGGACCGGTGGTCCTGTTCCTCGAATGCCAAGCCCGCTTCGCCGCATCGTGCATCCGGCGGGCCGTCAGACTGGGCGGCGCCAGGGTCGAGGTGAAGACAGCCTGGGCGAGCGGATACAACCGGTTGCTGCAGCGCCGGCTCAGTTCCACGGTATGGGGCAGCACGGACAACTACTTCAAGTCTGCTTCTGGCCGCGTCGTGACGCAGTGGCCCAGCAGTGCCTCGGTCTACTGGCTGCTCGCCCGCATACTGCGACCGCTCGGGACGACCTACACCCGTCGCTCCGGCGCCAGTCATCCTCGGGTCAGCCCGTCATCGCCGCACGAGCACAGCCATACTGATCCGCAGCACCTCGACGCCGTCGACGACGGCTCGGCCGTCGAGACCGACCACGCCGATGGCTCTGTCGGCCAGCGATGGCCTGATGGCTTTCAGCTTGACGTCTCCGGTCATGGTGACCCCAGGCCGAAGCGGAGCCGGCCATGAGACGTGATCGACGCCGGATGAACCGACCGTGTCCAGGTGCGACAGCACCCCGTCGACGAGCAGCCGGGTATAAACGCTGACCGTGAACCAGCCGGAGGCGACCAGGCCCCCGAAGTGAGACAGCCGAGCCGCGTCCAGGTCGACATGGAAAGCCTGCGGATCGAAGGCTCGCGCGTAGCGAAGCATGTCCTGCTCGCTGACCTCGCAACTACCCAGCGCCCATCGCTCGCCGAGCGACAGGTCCCCTAGGCGCAGCGCAGGTCCGCCCGACTGTGGTTTAGCGTGCTGCACGGCGATGTCGTCAGGTCTCGGGTGCGCTCAGCCGGAAGAAGTTGACCTCGATCGCTTTGAGCGTCCGAAACTGATCGATGTCCAGCTCTTCGACGGGGATGTCACGCCCGATGAGGGACTCGAGCAGGAGGATGAACTCCATGAAGCTGAGCGAGTCGATCAACCGGTTCTCGATCAAATCGAAATCGTGCGGGATGTCACCGAGCCCGTCGTTCCTCAGCTGCAGCCAGTCGATCACTGGCTTGAGGTCTTCTAACACGTCACTCAACGCTCCTCTTCGAATCTGTGGCAAGGGCTATCGCAACCGCGTACTCGTCCTCGTGACTCATGCTCACAGTGATGTCATCCAGTCCAAGTGCCCTGGCAAGATCCAATGCACGCCCGTGCAGTCTCACGAGTGGTGCCCCCGCCTGAGTTCGCACGACCTCGACGTCGCGCCACGGTGGTGCGGCAGTGCTCGTACCCAGGAGCTTGAACACAGCCTCCTTCGCGGCGAAGCGCGCGGCGAAGTGTTGTGCTCGCCGAGCGGGCACGGACGGAGCCGTCTCGATCTCGGCGAGTGCGAAGACGCGCGCGGCGAACCGCTCGCCGAGTCGGGCGATCATGTCGGCCATGCGACGTACAGACACGATGTCGACGCCGACGCCGGCGTGTCCGGCCATCGTGGCCGCACGCTCCGAAACCGAGGCGGCGTCGATCGAGCTCTCGGCTGCGATCATGATCCAACCGGCGCCGACGCCGCGTGGAACTCGGCTGTGAGGCGAGCAACGACGTCGGCGGCAGGGGCGCGACGGGTAACCCGCGCGCACGACGTTCCGCAATACATTGCCATCAGGTCGATCCGCCCTTCGGTGTTGGTGGTGGGCACCGCCGCGCTGTAGCGGCACACCGGCAGCCGGCGGCCAGCCACCACGGTGGTCGCGATGAACTGTGCTGGTGCTCGGGGCGCCTCGGTCGTCGTGTTGCGTAGAACTCTATGGCTGCGGTGTGGCCAGCCGATATCGAAGACATCGGTAACCACGGTGTCCTCTGCGCTCGCCTGCAACACCTTTGCCTTGAAGGCGGGATGAGCGCGTGACTCGTCACACGGGACGAAGAGTGTTCCCGCCAGCGCTCCGTCTGCGCCGCTGTTGATCGCGGCGGCGAGGTCGTCACCTGTCGCAACACCGCCGGCCACCGTGAGCGCCTCGAGCGGATGGCGCCTGCGAACGTCACTGAGCAAGTCGGTCGACGGAGTCGTGCCGAGGTGGTGCCCGCCTGCCTCGCTGCCCTGCAGGACGAGGACGTCGGCGCCAAGCTCGAGCGCGGCACTCGCATCGTCGAGCGTGCCGACCTGAATCACCAGGCGCCGGTTCGCGTTCTTGACCTCGTCGGCAAAGCCGCTATCAGGTAACCCGAAAGTCGTTACGAAGCTCGATCCGGGCAGGTGCTGCAGGGCGGCGTGCAGCTGCTCGCTCGCGGGTCGATGGCCGACTACCTCGGGGATGATGTTGATCCCGAACGGCCGCTCGGTCCGGGCAGACGTGCTCGTTACTAGGTCGGGAATTGCCTTGGGCGCCTCCTTGTATAAGGCGAGGATGCCGCCGGCACCGGAGTTCGAGACCTCCGCCGCCAGTTCGGGTCCAGCCACGCCTCCCATGCCCGCCTGCAGCAGCGGCAAGCTGATGCCGAGGACGTCGGACAGCCGGGTCACGATGACGGACGCTCGTCCGCGGCAGGGATGCCGGCCGAAGCGGGCGGGGGCAGGTCATCGCCACCAGGTCTGCGGGCAATGATGGCGCTGCGATCGCCGGTTGTCGACTCACACCCGATGGCGAGGAATCCGGCGTCGGTCAGCATCGTGTCAAGTTCGGCCAGCGACCAGCACTTGCCGGGGGTCGAGTGCATCAGCAGCACCGAGTACTCGGCGACCGGTAACGGGCCGGTCTTGTGCGCGTCGACGTGCGTGTCGTGATCGACGAACCAACCCCCGGGCGGCAGCGCAGCGAATGACGATGCGAGCAGCTGGCGCACCTGCCCCTCGCCCCAATCGTGCAGGACGTGGGAGAAGACGTGCAGGTCGTAGCCGTCGGGAAGTGGATCGGTGAACATATCACCGGTGATGACGTCCACCCGGCCGCCGTAGCCGCGCTCTGCGAGCAGTTGCCTGGCGGCTTGGTCGACCGGTGGGCACTCGAAGACGGAGACCTGCAGATCGGGCCTGCGGTCCAGCAGCGCGCACGCGTACGCCCCCGAACCTCCGCCGATGTCAAGCGCCCGGCGCACGGCAGGGATGCCGTCGAGCGCGGCGGCGAGGGTCGGACCGAGGTACCTCCCGCGGGCATCCATGGCCGCGGTGATCTCATGGGCGAACTGGGGTTCGATCAGGCGGTTGGACCAGTCCTGGCTGTCGGTCGCGCTGGCCCAGGCTGCCGGAGTCCCCGTCCGCAGTACCTCGAGCAGTTCAACGCACGCCGGGCGCTCCCGCAGCGATGCGAAGTAGGCGCGCAGATCCCAGGGAGAATCGGCGACGAGGTGCTCCGTGGCCGCGGTGGACAGCACGATCTGCTCGTCCGGGCCGCGCTCCAACAGACCTAGCGCCACCAGATAGGTCATCATTACGTCGAAGGCGCGGGGGTCGAGCTTGAGGTCCTCACAGATTTCGTCGGCTCGCATTGGCGGTTTGCGGTGAAGCCAGGTGAACAGATCGAGCTCGGCGACGGCAACGATCAGTAGATCCGGCGCGTAGATGCTGTCCCTGAGGCGGTACAGGGCCAGCGGGTCGGTGGGAGGCCGCAGCCGGTCGGTCTCGCTCACGAGACGGGCTTCGCAGCCACCAGCACGGTCGAGGAGTTCCCCCCGATCGAGGCGACCGTGGCGTCGCCGAACCCCACGTCGCGGAGCAGATCGCTTGCTTCGGTGACCGTGACGTCGCCGCCGCCTTCCCACAGCACGATCGAGGAAAGGTGATGCAAAGCGTTGAAGGACGGGCTGGTGCGGTCGTCGTTGAGGAAATGGCCATTCAGAATGATGCGGCCACCCGGCGCCAGCGCAGCGTACGCTTTCTCCAGCAGTAGGCGCCGGGTTTCCAGACTCTCGGCGTGCATCATGTTGGACATCAGCACGCCCGCCAGACCCTCGCCGAGATCGGCGGTGAAGTAGCTGCGGGGCAGGGCGACGACGCGGTCGCTCATGCCGCATTCGGCGATCACCTTGTTCGCGATGGGCACGGTGTCGGGAATATCGAAGACCTGGACATCCAGGCCAGGGTGGTGCCGGCACAACGCCATCGAGTACGCACCGCAGCCCCCGCCGAGGTCGACCAGCGTCCCCACCAGCGGCGGTTCGATGCACTCGGCCAATTCGTCGGCGAGCTGCAAGGCGTACCGATAGAAGCCAATCTCGAGATCCTCGAGCTTGGCCACATCCGTGAACATTGCCGAATCGGTTCCCGCCGGGGGCCGTCCGGTACGCACGACCTCCGTGAGGTGCCCCCACGAGCGCGCCCACTGGCCCATGCAGCGAACCCAGCCCGCCAAACTCTCATCCGAGGCACCCACCAGGAAACGTCGGGCCGTTTGGGTGAGCGAGAAGCGGGCTCCATCGCTGGTCAGCATTCGGATCGCCACCGCGGCGTTGAGCAGGCCTTCCGTGGCCGCCGCGTTAAGCTCGAGGCGGCCTGCCACCTCGGCTGCCGTCAACGGACCCGCGGTCAGGGTGTCGGCTATCTCCAATTCCGTGAACGAGTACAGCACCTCTGACTGCCAGGTACCGACCGCGATTTGCGCTATGTGCTTGATACCCAGTTCCATAACTCTCCAAGCTTGCGCCGAGGGTCAGGAGACGAGAGCCGGGATCGGTTTGACGACTTCCCGTTCTACGCGACCCGTGAAGTAGGTGGTCTCCTCGTGGTTGGTAGTCGAGACGAAGTTGACGAAGCCGAGCTTGTAGTACACAGCGGTCGCGAACGGCTCTGCGACTAGATCCGGCGTCTCGCCGGCCTTCAACGCGGCGACCAGCGCAGGAACGTCGAGCGAGAACTGGACGGGAGGCCGGCGATAGAATTGCTCGCCCGCCACGTCGACGACCTCGATCTCGTCAGCATCAGGTTCGTTGGCCAGGTGACAGATCGGCAGCGTCAGCATGTCGAACCTGAACACCTCGTTGAGCAGTGGCCGTACGTCTTCCGGCAACATTGGGACGATGGCTGAACGCCACCAGCGCTCCAGCACAGCCTTGCCGGCCGGCGATCCGTGGAGGAAAACCAGTGCCGGTCCAACCGAGGTGGACTCGCCGGATGCCTTGCTTGCGATCTCGCGAAGCGGGGCGGAATCGGCATCGGTCTGCTTGTCGAGCCAGTCGGCGAGGCTGAGCAGGACCTGCGACTGCTCGATGCCGCCGAGAACGCGTAACGGCGCCCAAACGTTGCGCAGGACGAGGTTCTCCGCAATGACCCTGGCCCAGAACAGGAACCGGTGCATGAGCTGGTTGTCTGCGAAGCTCATCGAGTCGTGTGAGAGGACGTACTCGAAATCGTCCGTGTCACCCCGGATGGTGGTGAAACCGTATTCCTGCTTCTTCTCGGTGTAATCGGTGTTCGGCAGCAGCAGCAGGGGATAGGCCGCAATGCGCGATACATGATGGGACAACCGGTCATAGCCCTCGATGAATGACTCGACGGTCTCTCCGGGTGAGCCCCAGATGATCTCGGCGTAGCACTCGAGACCTTCCGCCTCCAGCCATTCGACGAGGTCGGTCCAGTCGTTCACCTTCATGTTGCGCCGGTTCATCCTCGTCAGCGCCTCGTCGGAGAGTGTCTGCAGCGCGAGGGTGAAGGAACTGCGCAGGCCGGCCCGCTTCATGTCCTTGACGATGTTGTAGAACACCTGGGACTTGTTCTTCGCCCAGGACGTCTCGAGCGTCCTCGGATAGCCGTACTGCTCCTTGATTTCCAGCAAATCCTTGACGAACTCCGCATCGATGGGTTGCATACCGAAGTTGGCGTCGCACAGCACAATAGTATTCACCTTGAGCTGAGCCATGAGTTCGAGCTCGGCGCGCAGCCTGGGCCTGGAGAACGCGCGCACCCGCTGACCGACGGCCCCGCCCCAGAAGCAGAATGAGCACTTGTACGGGCAGCCGCGGTTGGTCTCCATCAAGGCGACGTCATACGGAAACGCACCGTCCTCGTCGGTGAGTTGGATGGCGCCCGTTAGGAACGGCGACGGGATCAGATCGAGGTCTTCGATCCTGTCCCGCGGCTTGGTGGTGATCGGGGCCCCGGTGTCGTCCTTGTAGGTAATGCCGGTGATGTCGCCCAGGCTGGTGGGCGGTCGGCCGTCCAGGTAGGCATTCAGCAGGTCGACGAAGATGAACTCCCCTTCGCAGTCGACGATGACGTCGATCTCGGGGAACATGGAGAACATGCGAGCGCCCTGGTTCGCGACGTGCGTGCCGCCGAAGATGACGTAGCCATCCGGGTTGAGTTGCTTGAAGGTCTCGGCCAGCGCGCCGAAGGTGCGAAGGTTCCATCCGAACACCGAGAAGGCGATGACGTCCGGGACCCCGGATCGGAACAGATCGTTCGCCATCTCCGAAAGCGTCAGCCCGCCCCGGTAGTTGCGGATGTCGATTTGTACTTCCGCGCTGATGCGAGGATCCGCGAGTGCGGTGGCCTTCAGGTAGCCGGCCGCCAGTGGCATGGATTCCATGGGCATGTCCCACACGCCCTGTTGTACCAACCACACTGTGCGGGACTTGGTTTCTGGCGGAGCGTGCTGCTCGAGGGTCATGATTGGTTACCAATCTGTAGGACGGAGAAGGAACCCGCTCGTGCCTCAGCTTGTAGCCGGCATGGCGGGCTATCGCTCAAATGTGGTCCAGGGAGTCGCGACCTTGAGCCTGGACTGCTGCTGTTGCGGCAACCAGGTCTCCGTCGAAGGATTCCGACAACGCATGTATCCAGCGCTCAAGTCCGAACGCGACACAACTCGTGAACGCAAGGGACCCGTCGTTCTGGGTTATCGAGCAACGCTCTCCGAAGAAGTTGCGATGTGAATTGAGTGAAGCAATTGCACAGTTTTCTCCGAAAACGAATTCCCACTTGACCGGCTGAATCTTCTGCATCATGGCTCGGGGGTCGTTCGGACGAAAGAATGGATCCGTCGCGGTTTCCAGTCGCAGTGCGACCCCCAGACCGTCCGCGAAGGTGGCTACCCGCTCGCGAAAGTGGTCCAGATGAGCTTGCGCCGAGTCCAGGGCGCCGACGAACACCAACTCGCGCATATGAAAATTCCACAGCCGCGTCAGGCTGTTGTGGGAGGTCTCATTTCGATAGCAGCTCGCCTGCGTAGTGATGAGCAGGTCCCTGTCGAGTTCGGTGTCGCGCAGATTGAAATACACGGGGTAGCAGGCCGCGGATGGCAAGATGAAACGAGATTCGTCAAGGTGTTCAGGAGGTACGGCGGCAGCGCCCGTAAGTCCGTCGTCGACGTAGAGGTGGATAGAGTCGGGGGCCAGCCCGGCCATGGCCGTGCCCAGATGAGGGAAGTTCTTGAAGTAGTCGATCCCTTGTAGATCCTCGACGGGCAGCGCGCCGGGATAGCTGACCTCCAACGCTCCCCGATCTGCTCCCCAGCCGCGAAAGACGTCGTCCAGCTCACGTATCAATACGCTCGCGTACGGACCCAGCGTCGCCAAGCCGTCCTTCGCGGTCCACGCGGGCGAGGAGGAGGCTGCGGTTACGCCGACAGTTTGAATGGATTGCCGTATCACGTGAGGGCGCCAATTCTCTTGTAGAACGCGACGGTGCCGGCGGCGACTCGATGGCCTGTCTCTTTCCAGGCCGGATCTTGTAGCAAGCGCTCCCGAAAGCCGAAGGCGTCGGCGATTTCGGCATCGCGGTACACGGCTGGATCGCTCAGTCCGCGAAGCGAGGAGTCGATGTAGCGCGGAACGTAAGCCTTCGCACGGGCGATCTCGTCCTCGGTGCCCTCGTCGAGCAGTCGGCGAAACAGCACCTTGACCAGTTGTCCGCCGAATGCAATGTGCCGCGACTCGTCCCGGTGATGGATACGGTTGATCGCCTGGATCGTCGGGTGTAGCGACTTGTCCGATCCCATCCGGCTGTTGAAGTAGTCGACGATTCGCTCGAATATCAAGATCCGGCTGAAAACAAGGAAGTTGGCGACGAGCGGGGACTCCTCAGCTTCGAAAACGATCTTGCGATCGGAATATATCTTTCCGCCGTACCGAAGACAGAACTCGGCAAAGAACCACATGTGCTCATTTTCTTCACCGATGAAGTGATGGAAGAAAGGAGTCGGTATTTCATAATGTGGTGTATGGATCCGGTGAATTACCTCGATCAACAACTCGCGGATCCCGTGCACGTTCAGGCTGTAGAAATGGATGCTCTCCCACTTGGAGAGGGCAACCAATTGCTCGGGTGAGAGCTCGTCTGCCACGGCGGTGCCCGCGACAGTCATCAGGTCTCGGCTCATCCAGAGGCCGTCGGTTTCAATGCGCTCAGGCCATTCGAACGTCTTGTACGGGTTGTAGTAGTCGTCTATCGACGAGCGGCTGAGGCGGCTTACGACATCAGCGAAGTGGGAGTCGTAGTCGGCTTGAGACACGTCGGCTCCCTACGAGTGGTAGTGCCGGAGCTAATATTGGTATGACCGCCCACAGCCTGCATCGGCGGGGCGAGGTTTGTCAAGAGTCGGGTGGTCTCTGCGGGATGTCCGTCCGGATGGTGCTGGTGCAGCGCGCCAGATTGCCTGCAGACCTCGCCCGTGCAATTGCGGCACGGCGCGGTCGGTCAAGAGATCCGGCGAAGTGCTGGACCGACGAGCGTCATCTACTGCCGCGCGCCGGTTCGCCCGACCCTGCCAATGGGCCCCTGGTCAGCCGGCCTGTGACCGCCGGATGCAGCACATACGGCATCACGCTCGAGTCGCCCGACCTTGACAAACGCGGCATCGCCAGGTGATACTCGCTAGATAGGTCCTACCAATGCAGTGTCCGGCACTACCGCTCGCGGGGAAGGGGTTAACGGCGCGCAAGGATGCGAACAGCGGTCCCATGCGGATTTGATACCAATCGCTCGGGAGTCTGTCGACTGGCTTCCAGCGGGTGCTTTATGCGTGACCGCCCTTCTGGGGCTGGGCATGAAGTCTGGATCCTGCCGATTGCGACAATTTTCGCGCCCAAATGGGCGGATAGAGCGTGATTTGGTCGCACGGGTCCTCTGTTGAGCGGCGTGCGGCAGTGTGCCTACGCCAGTGAAAGGAGCCGCATGCCAACGCATCGCATACAGAGCGCCGAAACCGAGTCTCCATCGGCGTCCGTAGAGGCCGCTGCGCCAGGTTCGCCCATTGCCCACGATCTCTGCGCGGACGCGCTGGCCTTCGACCTGTACAACCTTCCGCCGGATTACTTTGCCGTGCCATACCCGTACTTCCGCCTCTTGCGTGATAATGACCCGGTACACCGCAATGACGATGGAACCGTTCTCGTCAGTCGCTGGGCCGATGTGCGCACGATATGGCGTGATGCGACCTCTTCGGTGAACAAGGTCGAACGGTTCCGTCGCAAATTCGGTGAAGGTCCGCTTCTTGACCACCACACCACGTCGATGCTGTTCCGAGACCCTCCCGATCATGATCGCGTTCGTTCCGTCGTCATTCCCTTCTTCTCGCCCACGTCGTTAGCCCGGATGCGCGAATTCATCGAGACGAAGGTCGATCGGCTCCTCGACGAGGTGCAGGAGCGTGGCGAGCTGGATTTCGTGAGCGACTTCGCGTCGAGGATTCCGATCGCGCTGATCACACACATCTTGGGTGTTCCGGACGAGGACGGTCCGCTGCTTCGCGGTCTGGGACTGCGGGTGCTGCGGCCGCTCAACCCACACGTCTCGGCGGAGGATATTCAGTCGGGGCACGACGCCGCCGCAGCATTCGCCGACTACATGCACGAGCATATTGTGCGCGCCCGTGCGCGGGGACTGCGTGACGAGCCGGCGACGATCGTCGAGGCGCTCGTTGGCGCCCAGGACGAGGACGGCAATGCTCTCTCGGATGCCGAGATCGTCCAAAACTGCCTGCTGGTCCTCAATGGCGGGCACACGACGACTACCGATCTCTTGGGGGTGGGTACCTACGCCATGCTCGAGCGGCCCGAGCAGTACCGCGATCTGGTCGAGATGCCGGACGCGTCGGTGTCCGGAGCGGTTGAGGAGTTGTTGCGCTTCGTATCGCCGCTTCAGATTCAGTCGCGCCGCACTACGAGAACCGTCGAACTCTCTTCCGGCGAAGCTGTGCCTGCGGAGACGGAGGTGTGGTTGTGGCCGGCCTCGGCCAACAGGGACGACCGGGTCTTCAAGGACCCGGACGAACTGAACCTGCGTCGCAAGCCCAATGCGCACCTCGCTTTCGGACAGGGAGTGCACGTTTGCCTCGGGCGCCCGCTGGCCCGCATGGAGGCGGCGATCGCGTTTCGCAAGCTTGCGCTTCGTTTTCCGCGGCTCGAGCGTATCGGTGAGCCGGTTTACAACCAGAACGCCCGATTCCGCGGCCTCACGAGCCTCCCGGTACGCGTTGCATGAATCCCAATGCCGGGCATTGCCTGATCGCAGGTGGTGGTCAGGCAGCAGCGCAAGTGGCCGTCAGCCTGCGGCAGGCCGGCTTCGTCGGCCCGGTCACCCTGATCGGCGACGAGCCGGTAGCGCCGTACCAGCGGCCGCCATTGAGCAAGGCCTACCTGAAAGGGGAGTCAGGCGTCGAGAAGCTCGCCTTCCGACCCCCTGCCCTCTACGAGCGGCTCGGGGTTCGGGTGCGCACGGGCCGACGCGTCGAGGTGATCGATCGCGACAAGCACGAGGTCGTGCTCGGCGACGGCGAGCGCGTCACCTTCGATTGGCTCGTGCTCACGACCGGCTCGCACCCGCGCCCGATGGCGGTAGCTGGTGCCGACCTAGCAGGCCCATTCGTCCTGCGGACGTTGGCCGATGCGGATCAACTGCGCGCCGTGCTG
>JAABUT010003731.1_pt1 | contig 12723 bp, 5 predicted proteins | sample 5559281 | NCBI WGS metagenome assembly JAABUT01 (sample SAMN10711880, study PRJNA513359) | rock metagenome | isolation source: Antarctica rocks | place: Antarctica: Victoria Land, Ricker Hills nord | collected 2016-01-04
GGGTTCTGCCGTCCCTTTCTCTCGGACGACCCCTCCCGCAGCCGCAGCGCGGTCCTGCCGACACCATTGCGGGCGAGCGCCCCTGCCCTGCGCAGCGTGCGGCCCGCTTGGGGGCTGCGCGACGCGCAGGGTCGGGGTGGCGCAGCCCGTGATGGAGCGAAGCGGTGTCGGCAGGAACGCGATGCGAGCGCATCCTCGTTCCCTCCTCTCCATCATCCTCCTCCCGCTACAGCTGTTCTCGACCCAGTTCGGTGATGAACAGGCGGATCTGCCGAACTTGAAAGCGGGTGTCGGGTGGCAGCGGTCTATGGCGGCTTTGCGCCTCAAAGCTGATACTCGGACGTCTGACGCGAGTTCCTGATAGCGGACATGACCCCGCAGTGTTCACGAGGAGACGAGCCGTCGGCCCTCAGCTCCACCCGCCCGCGATAAACTCTGCCTGACGGATAACCAAGTCCACTGCCGCGCGCTGCAGGTCGGGTGGGTAGCCGTAGCGGGCGAGCAGCTTGCGTACCTCGATCCGCATCTTCGCTCGTACACTCTCCTTGCGCGTCCAATCGATCGACGCGGACGAGCGGACAGTGATGGTCAACGCTTGTGCCAAGGTTCGCAGGGCGTCGTGCGCCATCAGCTCGCGGGCTGAGCCGTTCTCGGCCAGCGCGTCGTAGAACGCGAGCTCCTGGGCGGAGAGTCCGAGCTCCTTCCCCCGGCTGCTTGCCGCGCTCAAGTCCCTGGCGAGCGCGATCAGTTCCTCGATCACTTGCAGGCTATCAACCGCTCGGTTGTGATAGCGGCGCAGCGTCTCGTCGAGCCGCTCGGTGAGCTTGTGCGCCTCGACCAGGTTGGAGCTGGCGCGCGCCTTGATCTCACCTTCCAGTAGCCGGCGAAGCGTCTCGACCGCGAGGCTGGGCTGGCTGCTGGCGCGGGCCTCCGCCAGGAACTCGTCGGACAGGATCGACAGGTCAGGCCGGTCGAGACCGACGGATTGGAAGATGTCCAGGATGCCGTCCGACATGACGGCCCGGGACAGGAGCTGACGGATGTCGCGCTCGATGTCGGAGCGACTGTGCGCGCCGCCGGTCGTGTATTTGAGGAGATTGGCCCGGATGGCGGCCATCAACGCGATCTCGTCCCGTCGCACGGTGACGCGCTCCTCGCCTGCGCTGATGGCGTAGGCGGTTTCCAGCTCCAGCCCGATCTCCGTGAAGCGGTCGCGCCGCTGGGTCAACAGGAGATGCTCCAGGCATTGCTTGAGGACGGCGAGGCGCTCGCGGGGTGACGCGCCGAAGAACTGTCTCCAAGCGATCCTCTCCAGCAGCGCTTCGGCGCTCTCCAGCCGTGACAGGGTCAGGCGGACGGCCTCGTCCAGATCAGGCCTGACCTGGTCGCGATCGCGCTCGGTGTATTGCGCCAGCGCGGCGCGCAGCTCGGCACCGAGACCGAGATAGTCGACCACCAGCCCGCCGGGCTTGTCGCCCCACACCCGGTTCACGCGGGCGATGGCCTGCATCAACCCGTGCCCGCGCATCGGCTTGTCGATGTAGAGGGTATGCAGCGACGGTGCGTCGAAGCCGGTCAGCCACATGTCCCGGACGATCACTAGATCAAAGCCGGAGTCCGGGTCCTTAAACCGTTTCGCCAGATCCTCGCGACGCTTCTTGCTCCGCAGGTGTGGCTGTAGCGGCTCGGGGTCGGCGTTGCCCTTGCCGGTGATGACGACCTTGAGGAAGCCGGCGTTATCATCGCGTGGATCACGCGATACCCACGCTGGCCGGAGTGCCGCGAGGCGATCATACAATTCCACCGCCACCCGGCGGCTGATCGTGACGATCATCCCTTTACCGCCGCCGAGCGCCTCGCGCCGGGCCTCGAAATGAGTGACGATGTCGGTCGCCACCTTGGCCAGGCGATCGGGAGCGCCGACCGCCTCCTCGAAGCGGCTGAGCCTGCCCTTCTCGCGCTCGACGGCTGCGTCGTCACCCTCGGCCAGCTCCTCGGCGAGCGCGTCGAGCTCCTCACGCTCGGCCTCGTTCAGTTCTAGGCGCAGCTTAGCGAGGCGCGCGGTGTAGTGGATCGGGACCGTCGCCTTGTCGGTGACAGCCTGGGTCATGTCGTAGGTGTCGATCACGTCGCCGAACACGGCTTGCGTGTTGCGATCCCTCTCCTCGATCGGCGTGCCGGTGAAGCCGACGAAGGTGGCGTTGGGCAGCGCCTGACGGAGATACTCGGCGAAGCCGATCGCCTCACGCACGCCATCGCGATTCACGACGAAGTGCTTGCCGAAGCCGTATTGCGAGCGGTGTGCCTCGTCGGCGATGACGATGACATTGCGCCGGTCGGTCAGAAGCGGGTGGCCGTCGTCGCCACCGCGGAACTTTTGGATGCCGGTGAACACCAGACCGCCGATGTCGACCGCGAGGAGCTGCCGCATCTCGGCGGCGCTGTCGGCCTGGCGAGGGGTTCCCCGCAGCGCCGAGAGGTGGTCGTTGTAGGTGCCGAACAGCTGGTCGTCGAGGTCGTTGCGGTCGGTGACGATCACCACCGTCGGGTTGCGCAGCAACTTGGCGAGCTGAAGCTGGCGCACGAAGAACAACATCGTCAGCGACTTGCCGGAGCCCTGGGTGTGCCAGATCACCCCGCCACGCCGGCCGCCACCTTCCGCCACCGCCTGCTCGGTCGAGGCAAGCGCCTTTCGGACAGCGTGAAACTGGTGATAGCCCGCCAGCTTCTTGGACTTCACCACGCCATCGACCACTTCGAACGCGATGTAATCCACGATTAGATCGAGGAAGCGCTCAGGCGCGAACACGCCGCGGATCAACACCTCCAGCTCCGGCCGCCCCGCATCGTCAAGCCGGTCGCCGTCAACCGTGCGCCATGGACCGAAACGATCCAGCCCGGCGGTGAGCGAGCCGATGCGCGCGTCCAGCCCATCGCTGATCACCAGCAACTGGTTGGTGCGGAACAGCTCGGGCGCCTTCGCCTTGTAGTTCTGGAGCTGGTTCCAAGCACTTTCCAACGTCGCCTGCCCATGAACGGGCGACTTCAGCTCCAGCACCGCCAGGGGTAGGCCGTTGACGAAGGCGGTGATGTCTGGGCGAATCCCCTCGTATTCGCCCTGAACGACGAACTGGTTGGCGACAAGCCAGCGGTTCGCCGACAGGTCTTGGCGGTCGAGCAGGCGCAAGCCGACCGTGCGCGCCTCGCCGTTCTCGACGATCTCGACCGGCACGCCGGACGCCAGCAGCGGGTGGAAAGCCCGATTGTTCTCCTTCAAGTCCTGGCTAGGCACGTCGAATACGGTTTGAACTGCCGCCGCGATCATCGCGGGCGTTGCGTGCGGGTTGAGCGTTGCCAGCGCGCTCCTAAGCTCCGGCTCCAGCACGCATTGGCGGTAATCGACCCGCGCGCCCATCGGCCCGTCCGGGGCAAGATCGCTCCCGGGCAACGTGCGCCAACCGATCAGGTCAAACCAGGATAGCGCCGCCATCTCCACCGCGTCCTCGCGGACGGAGTGCGACGCGCTCGAGCTTGGAAGCGAGAACTCGGTCATGCGGCGGCAGGCTCGTCAGGCTCGTCGGCCTCGGCCAGCCACTCGCGGCGGAGCGCGTCATATTGTGTAGGGTCGAGGGTGTAGAGAATCTGGCTGGCCCAGAACTCGCCCTCTGCGATCCTCATCGAACCGAAGTCGTCGTCGAGCACGTCGTTCCAGCTGGGATGATCGTCGTAAATCTCGATTTCCTCAGCAGTAGGATCGGCGTGGCTCCAAGCCACGTCGAATAGAAACGCAACTAGGCTATCGCATAGGCCGCCCAGCATGTGCGCGTGCTGACGCTGAAGCGTGTTCCAATCGAGCGATCCTCCGTGCCGCATACCAGGTATATTGCTGAGCCGCGCCAGCGCGCCGATCGTACCGTTAATGCTCCCCAAAAGTTGACGGATGGACTCGCCGATCCGTTCAGCATCGGGATGTCCATCGAGCGCGAAGTCCAATGCTCTGATGATGCGCGCAATCTGAGCCGGAAACTCTTCGTCGCTCAATGACGGTAATCCGAGTTGCGGGCCGATCGTGTGGCACGTTGATTCGAAAAGCGCGCGAACACGTTCCAGGCATCGGCCCGGCTCCGCCACAATCGCCACCTCTAGTGCAGTAACGTGCGGCACTAAGCGCGCCGCTCGGTCCGGATGTGTGTCGATCAGCGATCGTAGAAGCTGAAGCGTGTAGGCCATGTCAGGCGGCAGCCACGGCTTGCTCAGCCTCGCAGATGCGCAGTTCGCGCAAGATGAGCTTGGGAAGGAGCACGTCGCGGAGCGTGGCGAGAGTGCAGGACTCGCTAGCTAATGCTGCCTGCCGTGAAAGAAACAGCTCCATTTGCTCGCCGAAGCAAGCGTTATCGGGTGGAAGGACAGGCAGAACAATCCGACGTTGGTCCTGCAACGAAATATATGGAGCCATATCGGTCTGGCCCGCAGCAGTGTCGATTTGCGCTAAGAATACCGAGCTTCTCATTATGAAGTAGAGCAGCGCAGGATGGAGGCGAGCACGGTCGAGCGAACGCCAGAAGCAGACCTGGGGTGAGTACACGAGTGCCGGCGTTCGCTCGTCTACCCGCGCAAATCGGCCGACAGTTCCCTTCGAAGTGAAAGACACATCGCCCGGACGCGACACTTTGTGCCCTGCTTTTGCGACACTCGCCTCCGACAATGTGTCCGCAGTCGCAGTATTTATTCCGCCATTGAGGTCTGAGGCCCGCAGGAAGGGCAATCCTGGCGCCTTGAGTTCTTCATTCTTGGCTCGATACCCGTCTCCAATCTGGAGGACGCCAGTGTCGATCAGTGTCTGAGCGGCAACAAAGCGGGTGTCGCTATTGGCTTCCAACCAGCCCTCGAACATTGCTTGCGCTGTAGCCTCCAGCGTCTTCGTCATACGCCGGTTGCGCTCAATCTTTTCGTCCAGCGCGCCGAGCAGGTCGGCTATCGCCCGCTGCTCGCTTATTGGAGGAACTGCGATCGGGAAAGCCGGAAAATCCGTGAGATGGATGCGATCGACTGTGCTACCTGGCTTTGTGTGCGCGCGAAGAACTTCTTGAAATGTTGGACCTAGAAAGTAATAGAGGAGCCATTCTGGCAGCAGAGTCTGGCGATCAACGCGGACGAGTGCAAGGCGACGGCCAAGACAACAATCTAGTCCGTCCGGGATAAGCGCTGCTTGGCCGATCCGCGTCTCATACGAGAAGACAAGGTCGCCAGTTCGCGGCCGAACTCTACGAGTCCACTGCCGGAATACCTCTGTGGAAACGTGCTTCGTCGTGGACAGGTTAAGCCTACCGCCCTCGAGCGTGTCGATGCCAAGGAACACAGGCCCTTCCGCTTGGGTCGGTGGTGTTGCGTGGGGACCATCATAGATCTCGGCGAGACTGCCGATTGGTACGACCGACCACTCACCACCCATTGCCGACCCCCGCCATCGCGGTGCGGATACGCTCGTCGAGCTTCGTGCCTTCAGCCATCTGTTCACGCAGCATCGCGGTCAGGCGCTGCATCTTGGCATCGAATGGCTCGTCATCCTCCGCTGCCGCCGGTGTGCCGACATAACGGCCAGGCGCCAGCACATGGCTCTGAGTGGCGATCTGCGCCGTAGTTGCCGACTTGCAGAAGCCGGGCTCATCGGCATAGCCGCCCGCCTTCTCGCGCCAAGCGTGGTAGGCGCCTGCCACCTTAGCCACGTCTGCCTCGGTTAGCACCTTCAACGTGCGCGTCTGCATCGTCCCCAGCCCGCGCGCGTCGATAAACAGCGTCTCGCGCCGGCGATCCCGGAGAGTTTTGTCCTTGACCAGACCGTTCGACTTGTCGCGCGCAAGGAACCACAGGCAGACTGGGATCTGGGTGGTGGAGAAGAGCTGGCCTGGTAGGCTGACAATGCAGTCGACCAGATCCTTCTCCACGATCATACGGCGAATGTCGCCCTCACCGGACTGCTGGCTGGACAGCGAACCGTTCGCCAGCACGAAGCCCGCCACGCCATGCGGCGCTAGGTGGCGGATGAAAAGCTGCACCCAGGCGAAGTTGGCGTTCCCCGCCGGCGGCACGCCATAGAGCCAGCTCTGCCCAGTGCGTGCCCGCTCGCCTCCCCAGTCGCTGTCGTTGAAGGGCGGGTTGGCCAGCACGAAGTCGGCCTTCAATCCCGGATGCAGGTCCTCGTTAAAACTGTCGGCCCATTTCGGCCCGAAATCCGCCTCGATGCCGCGAATGGCGAGGTTCATCTTGGCGAGCCGCCAGGTGGTCGGGTTCGACTCCTGGCCGAAGATCGACAGCTCACGCTTGGCCTTAGCCGGATCGACGTGCTGGTTAGCGTGCGCCTCGACGAAGCGTTCCGATTGCACGAACATGCCTCCAGACCCGCAACAGGGGTCATACACGCGCCCCTTGAACGGCTGGATCATCTCGACCAGCAGCTGCACGATGCAGCCGGCGGTATAGAACTGTCCGCCGCGCTTGCCCTCGGCGATCGCAAATTGCCCGAGGAAATACTCGTACACGTGCCCCAGCACGTCCTGTCCGTGATGCGCATCCTGGAAGGCGAGGTCGGAGAAGAGCTTCACCACCTCGCCGAGCCGGGGCTGGTCCAGCTCCGGCCGCGCATAGTTCTTAGTAAGCACGCCCTTGAGCGACAGATTCTCCTTTTCGAGCGCGACCATCGCGCGGTCGATCAAGGTGCCGATCGTCGGCTCGGTGCTGGTGGCGTTCTCCTTAAGGAAAGTCCAGCGTGCCTCGGCTGGCACCCAAAACACGTTTTCGCTGAGATAGAGGTCGCGCTCTTCAACCAAGTCGCGCTCTTCCGGGTCAGCCTCCGCCTGTGCCCGCCGCTCGTCGAACCGATCGGAGATGTACTTGAGGAAGATCAGGCCCAACGCGACGTGCTTGTATTCCGCCGCGTCCATGTTGCCGCGCAGTTTGTCGGCCGCCGCCCACAGCGTCGCTGCGATCGCCGGTTTGGCGGGGATACGCGCGGCCATACCCGATCCCTTCATTCCCCTGGGCACCCGTCCCCCCCCTTTTCGAACCTCTGCTCGTGATTCTAGCGGGGTTTGGCGCGCCGCAACAGCTTGGCAGGGCTTCCGGCCCCGAAGAGCTTCGTAGCTCCGAGGGTTGCTACGGGCGGCGGGTGAACGCGCGGCGTAGCCGACAGTGACAAGGATGAGGTCCGCTTAGTGCCACTGTCTGCTCCGAAGCGGACCGGCAGCTATCGGCCAGTTCCAGACCGGCATGGGCCTGTAACTGGCCGATGGAACCCGTCTTCCGGCCTACGCTGCAGCTATCTCCGACACGGCATCATCGTTCGCTGCCACGGTGTTGGCCGCCAAGTCGGCCTCCAGGGCCGCCAGCTCGGCCGCCTTGGCGTCCAGCTCCTCTTGCAGGCCGAACGCCTCCCCGACCCTGCGACGGTAGCCGGGCAGCCGCTGCTCCGCTTCCGCCACCCGGCGGCGGTAGTCGGCCAGCTCCGCCTCGAAGCGGTCGAGCTGGTACTCGAGCCGCGCGATCAGCCCGAGCGCCGTCAGGTCACTCTCCAGCCGGATCTCCTGCTCGTAGCCGTGCCGCTCCAGCCACGCCTCCAGCCGGTAGTGCTTTTCGCCTAGCGGCTCGCCCGACGCCTTGATCTCGAAGCCGCCGATCGTCCCCAGAGTCCAGCTCCCTTTCTCCCGGTTGCGCTCCATCAGCCGCAGCCGGCTGAGCAGCGAGCCGCCGGCGGACTTGCGGTCGGTGCAGACCTTGCCGCCGAGCTGCGTGGTGAACAGGTCGCCACGGGTGGGGGTGCGAACCGCGATGTCCTGCTCGATCGCCGCGATCCGCGTCGACGCGTGCGCGATCTCGTGCTCGGAGTCCAGGATCTGCCGGCGCACCGCCAGCTGGTCGTCGAAGTGCGCCGCCCGCAGCCGCTCCAGCCGACCCACCTCGGCATCCAGCCCGGCCTTGTGCATCAGCCGCGGGTCGCCGGAGGCCAGCGCCTTAGCCATAGCAAACTGGTTCACCTGGCTGCCCGCGTCCTCCAGGCGCCGGATGCTGCGGTCCCCGCTGAGCGCCGCCGCGATGAAGCGCGACTTACGCTCCAGCAGCTGCCAGGACGTGGCATCGACGCTGCCGAGGGTGGCGTAGGCGTAGATGTCGATCTCCGGGTTCTGGTTGCCCTGCCGCTCGATCCGCCCCTCGCGCTGCTCGATATCGCTCGGCAACCACGGCACATCCAGGTGGTGCAGCGCCACCAGACGCTGCTGGGCGTTCACCCCGGTGCCCATGGTCTGCGTGGAGCCGATCAGCACCCGCACCTTGCCGCTGTTCACCGCGGCAAACAGCTTCTGCTTCGCCTCGGATTTCTTGAAGTCCTGCATGAACGCCACCTGCTCGCGCGGCACCCCGAGCCGCGCCAGCTCGTCCCTGATCCACAGGTAGGCGCTGAACCCGCGCGTGCCCTCGGCCGCCTCGGTGCCCAGGTCGGAGAACACCATCTGCGCCGCGCCCGGGAGCGGATAGGACGTGCTGGTGCCGGGCTGCAGGTAGCGGTTACCCGCGGTCTCCTGCCAAATGCGATGCACGTTGCCGATCAGGGCGTTCAGCTTGTTCCCTGGCTCGTCGCCGGCGCGCGGGTCCGCCTCGGTGTCGGCCCACAGCACGAACCGGGTGTCGATCGCTGCGTGCCGCCCGTCGGTGATGACGGAGAGCAGGATGTCCTGCCCCTTCACCGGCGGACCCCTGCGCGCCTCGATCGCCTCGATGCGCTGCGCCAGCACCTGCTGGTAGGCCCGGAACGCCGGGCTCGCCTTGGCGGTGACGATCTGGCGTTTGCCGGTGACAAGGGTGGGCAGGCGGAGGTGATGGCGCAGATCGTCCATCAGCACGACGTCGGCGACGGAGCGGAACATCGCCACCAGCTCCGGCACGTTCACGAACTCCGCGAACCGCGTCACCGGCTTGTAGGCACCCGAGGGCTGCAGCTCCAGCTCCGTCCGGGTGTCGCCGAACGAGGAGGCCCAGGCGTCGAACTCGTGGATGCCGCGCTCGGCCAGCACCTCCGGCTGCATGAAGCGCTGCAGGGTGAACATCTCGCCCAGCGTGTTGGTGATCGGCGTTCCCGAGGCCAGGATCAGCGGCCGCGTCGGCTGGCGCTGGGCGATGAACCGCGCCTTGACGTTCAGGTCCCACGCCCGCTGCGAGCCGTCCGGGGCCACTCCCTTCAGGCCGCTCATGTTGGTCGCAAAGCTCAGCTTCCTGAACTCCTGCGCCTCGTCCACGATCAGCTGGTCCACGCCCATCTCGGCGATGGTCAGCAGGTCGTCCTTGCGCGCGCCGAGCGCCTCCAGCTTGGCCTCCAGGCCCTCCTTCATGCGCTCGATGCGCTTGCGGGTGATGCGGTCGTCGCCGTCCACCTTGGTCAGCAGCGTCTCGTAGCTGGCCAGCGCCTCGCGGATCAGCCCGCTCTCGAATGCCGCCGGCGCCGGGATGAACTTGAAGGCGGAGTGGGTGATGACGATGCAGTCCCACGTCGACGTCGCCGCCCGTGCCAGGAAGCGCTGCCGCTTGTCCCTGGCGAAGTTGGCCTCGTCGGCGACCAGGATGCGCGCGTTCGGGTAGAGCAGCAGGAACTCGCGGCTGGCCTGCGCCAGGCAGTGCCCTGGCACCACCATCATCGCCTTGGAGATCAGCCCGAGCCGCTTCTGCTCCATCACCGCGGCCGCCATGGAGAAGGTCTTCCCCGCGCCCACCGCGTGCGCGATGTAGGTGCCGCCCGCGCTGATGATGCGCCAGATCACCCGCTTCTGGTGCTCGCGCAGGCTGATGACGCTGCTCGCCCCCGGCAGCTGCAGGTGGCGCCCGTCGAAGGCACGCGGCACCAGGTTGTTGAACCGGTCGTTGTACAGCCGGGCCAGACGCTCGGCCCTCTCCACGTCGGTCCAGATCCAGCGCTCGAACGCCTGCTTGATCCTGGCCAGCTTCTCCTTGGCCGCCTCGGTCTCGGCGGCGTTCAGCACCCGGTGCTCACCAGCGGCATCGCGCCAGGTATCGTAGATCTCCGGGATCGAGGCGTTCAGCGCGTCCCACAGCAGCTCGCCGGCGTGGCGGCGCGCGGTGCCCCACTCCGAGGTCACCGCCGCCTGGCCCAGGTAGGCGTGGACGTCGAGCGACCAGCTCGCCACCTCGACGGTGTGGCGCACCTTGGTGGCCACGCCGATCACCTCGGCCGAGAACCGCTCCACCACGCGCGCCGGTATCCACGGTGCCCCCAGGCGCGCGGTGATCTCGGACGGCTTCAGGTCCACCGGCTGCACCCGTGCCAGGGCCACCACGTTGCGCGCATAGGCCGGATCGAGCGCCGCCGCGGTCTCTGCCGCCGCCAGCTTGGTGCGGACCTTGCCGGAAAGGTAGGCGTCCGCGGTCTCCCAGGCCTCGTGCTCCGGCGTGCTCGCCTGCGGGTCGAGGAACACCGCCTCGCCCAGCTCCGCCAGCACCTCGTCACGAGGACGCCCAAGCATCTCCGACACTCGCGCGATGTCCACGTGCCCGACCTCGTGCAGCGTCACCGCCAGCGCGTCCGTCGCCGAGGTGATGACCGGCTCCGCCGGCGGGTGGATCACCCGCTCGGAGAAGATCGGACCCATCCTCGCCGTGCCGGTGTCCTCGTCGTAGCTCTCGATCGAGGACACCAGCCACACGTCCGGGTCGTCCAGGAACGGCGACAGGTTCGGCCGGCGCACCGTCTCGCGGGCCTCGCCGGTCTTCGGGTCAATACCGGTGCTGACGCTGGTGAGGTTGATCGGCCCGAAGCTGCGCACGAAGGCCTGGTAGGTCGTGCGCAGGCGGGCCTGCAGCAGCCCCCAGGGCTCGTTTGCCTCTTGCGCCCGCAGCACCAGCCGCACCGCGTCGCGCACCGGCACCAGCAGCCGGATGATCCGCGCGTGCTTGGCGAAGATGCCCTCCTTCACGGTGGCGGACTTCACGGCCACTGGCTGCGGCACGCCCTCGATCACCTGCATCAGCGCGCCGTCCAGGACGACGTAGCTGCCCTCCTTGACCGTGGCGCCCTCGGCTGCGGTGCCGACCTGCAGGCGAGGACCGGGCCTGCAGGGAGACGTGGACTCTGCCGACGTAAAAGGCTCGCAGATGTCGCGCGGTAGGCTCTGCAGCGCCTCGCCCAGCTCGGCCTCGATCCCGGCGAGGCCGCCGGCGCCGGCGTGGCAGGTGTAGGTCACGCCATAGTGGCTGGTGGTGCGCCTGTGCGTGCCCAGCACCTGTGCGGGGTGCTCGGCGAAATACCGGTTCACCGCGACGGCCGCGTCGCCGTCCTCCTCGGGCAGCACCTCCACCAGGTCCGACCACGCCGGGCCGCTCGCAGGCTGGTCGCCGCGGCGGCGCTGAAAGAACAGCACGTCCACCACGACCTCGGTGCCCGCCGCCGCCAGCATGGCGCCCTGCGGCATCCTGACCGCGCCCACCAGGTCGGCCAGCGATGCAATGTGCTCGCGCGCCTTCGGGTCCGTCTTGTCCATGGTGAAGCGGCTGGTCACGAACGCCGCCAGGCCGCCCGGCTTCAGCCGCTCGATGCTCCTGGCGATGAAGTAGTCGTGCAGGCTGAGGCCCAGCTTGCCCGCGGCATCGTCGGCCCGCACCGTGCGGTCGGAGAACGGCGGGTTGCCAACCACCAGGTCGAAGGTCTCCGGCAGCCGCGCCCTGGTAAAGTCCTCGCCCCTGATCCAGGCCTCCGGGGCGAGCAGCCGGGCGATCCGCGCCGTGGTCGGGTCCATCTCGATCCCGGTGATCGCCGACCTGACCGCGATCGTCTCCGGCATCATCGCGAGGAACAGCCCGGAGCCGCAGCCAGGCTCCAGCACGCTGCCGCCCTTGAAGCCCAGCCGCGCCAGGGCCGACCAGATTGCGCGGACCATGAACTCCGGGGTGTAGTGGGCATACTGCGTCGAGCGCGCAAGCGCCGACATCTCCGCTGGCGACACCAGTCGCTCCAGCTCGTGGCCGAGGTCCTCCCAGCCCGGCCGGAACGCCTCGCCGGCACGGCGGAACAGCGTGTTGGCCAGCTCGCCGGCGCCGAACCCCACGAAGCGCGACAGCCGCTCCTGCTCGTCCGGGGTGGCGTGGCGGTCCTCGCCCTCGATCTCTTGCAGCAGGCGGATTGCGGCGATGTTGTCGGCGGCGCGCGCCTTCCAGCCCTTGGCCAGGGCGCGCTCGCCCTCGAGGCGAAAGGTGTGCGCCGGCACGCGCAGGGTGGGCGTCTCCATCAGGTCCGAGGGCTCCGGCACCGCGTCCTCGCGGAAGCGCGGCGTGGCGGCGCCGAGGGTCAGCCCGCCCAGGGCGGTGCTGTCGAACAGGGAAAGGGTCAGCTGGGACATCGGGCGTCGTCCTGTCGCGCGAACGCCGAGCGCCCGGGCGCCTGGGGAGGCGGCCGGGGGACCGGGTGCGGATGAGGCCCGCCCCGGCGAAAGGGGGCAGGCGGAGGAAGAGTGTCAGTCGGTGGTGGTCAGGCGGGGTGGATCAGGAGCCGGCTACCAGGAGCCGCAGGACGCCTCGGTCAGTCCCGCACCACCAGGACCCCCCCCGTGCTCGCACAGGGCGACAAGCGCGTCGGTCATAGCTTCCAGCTGGGCGGTGTTGTGTTCGATCACCGGGGCGACCGAGTGCGGGTTCTCTGCCGCCAGGCGTGCGGCGACGTCCCGCTGC
>JAABUT010003735.1_pt1 | contig 12711 bp, 17 predicted proteins | sample 5559281 | NCBI WGS metagenome assembly JAABUT01 (sample SAMN10711880, study PRJNA513359) | rock metagenome | isolation source: Antarctica rocks | place: Antarctica: Victoria Land, Ricker Hills nord | collected 2016-01-04
CCCGTGGAGCGGCGGGTGCTGCGATGAGCACGGCCGCGGGTGTCGGCCTCGGCCTGGCGGCGGGCGCCGGCCTCTGGCTCGTGGCGACCGGCACCCCGCTGACCAGGCGGCCCAACCTGGACGCCCGGCTGGCGCCGTACCTGCGCGACGCCCCCCGGCCGTCCCGCCTGCTGTCAAGCCCCAGCTCGCTGACGCCCTTCCCCACGGTCGAGCGGCTGCTGCGCCCGGTCCTGGCCGACCTGGTGCGGGCCGTCGAGAGGTGGGTCGGCGGGCTGACGAGCGTGCGGCGGCGGCTGGACCAGGCCGGCGGCGACCTGTCACTCGAGCAGTTCCGCGCCGAGCAGGTGGTGTGGGGAGGGTTCGGATTGGCTGCGGCGCTGGCTCTCGCCGTCTTGTCAGTCCTGTCGGGCTCGGGCACCAGCCCGGTGGCGCTGCTGGTGGGCTGCGCGTTGTTCACCGTCGCCGGGGTCCTCGGGCGCGACCGCTGGCTGACCCGGCAGGTGGCGCGGCGCGAGAGCTGATGCTCGCTGAGTTCCCGACGGTCGCCGAGCTGCTCGCGCTCGCTGTGACGGCCGGCGAGGGCCCGGTTGGCGCGCTGGAGCGCGTCACTCGGATCTCCTCGGGAGAGCTCAGCAAGGAGCTCGGCCGCGCCCTGTCGGAGGCCCGGGCCGGTGCCTCGCTGGTGCAGGCCCTGGAGGGCATCGCCCGGCGTACGTCATTGGCGCCGCTCGCCCGGTTCGTCGACGGTGTCGCGGTCGCCGTGGAGCGAGGTACGCCGCTCGCCGACGTGCTGCGGGCCCAGGCCGTCGACGTGCGGGAGGCCGGTAAGCGTCAGCTGCTCGAGTCCGCCGGTCGCCGCGAGATCGCGATGATGGTGCCGGTCGTGTTCCTCGTGCTGCCCATCACTGTCGTGTTCGCGCTCTTCCCCGGTTTCTACGGCCTCCAGCTGGTGGCCGGATGACCCACTCCTGGAGGTTCTCGTGATCCTGTCCCTGGCGGTCCGGCTGCGCACCCGGCTCGACACCGCCCTCGATCAGGGTGACCGGGGTGACGTGCCCGGTTGGGTGCTGATCACCATCATGACCGCCGGCCTGGTCACCGTCGTGTGGGGAGTGGCCGACAACCAGCTCTCCTCGATCCTCAACAAGGCGCTCAGCTCGGTGAAGTCGCCCTGACATGAGCAAGGGGACATGACCAGGGATCGCGCCGACAACGGGTCGGCCGCAGTCGACTTCGTGTTCGTCTCGGTGCTGGTGGTGGCCCTGTTCCTGCTGGTGCTGCAGGTCGCGCTCGCCTTGCACGTCCGCAACGTGCTGGTCGCCTCGGCGGCCGAGGGTGCGCGCTATGCGGCGGATGCCGACCGCTCACCGGTCGACGGGGAGCAGCGCACGCGGGAGGTGGTCGGCGACTCGCTGTCGGCCGGCGTAGCCGATCGGATGACATACCGGGCCAGCGAGGTGCCGGGTGCCGCCGGCGAGGTGCTGGTGCAGGTCGAGGTGGATGGGCCGCTGCCGGTCGTCTTCCTGCCGGCGGGTCCGCTGCACGTGCGGGTGCGCGGCCACGCGCTTGAGGAACGGCGGTGAGGCGCCCTCGGGGCGACAGCGGCAACGCGCTGGTGGAGTTCACCTACCTGGCGGTGCTGCTGATGGTGCCGCTGGTCTACCTGCTGCTCACCGTGTTCCAGGTGCAGGCTGCGGCGTTCGGCACGACGGAGGCGGCCCGCCAGGCGGGACGTGCCTACGCCCGCGCGGACACGGTCGCACAGGGGGAGGCCCGGGCGACCGAGGCGGTTCGGCTCGCGATGGCCGACCAGGGGATCGAGGACAGCACCCCGCCGGTGGTCGACTGTCCCGACCCGGACCCGTGCCTCACGCCGGGCAGCCGGGTGGTGGTCACGGTGCGCTACCGGGTGCGGCTCAGCCTGCTGGGCGGCCTGTTCTCCAAGACGACGGCACCCGCCGTGCCGGTCACGGCCGTGCACACCCAGGTGGTCGACCGCTTCCAGGCCGCCCGGTGAGCCGCGTGCGGTCTCGCGACCGCGGCAGCGTCACCGTGCTCGTGATCGGCTTCGCCATCGTGCTGCTGCTCGCCGTCGCGGTGGTGGTCGACGTCAGCGCAGTGGCGCTCGCCAAGCGGGCCGCGGCGAGTGCGGCCGACGGCGCGGCCACGGCCGCCGCTCAGCAGGTGGACCGCGCCGCGCTCCTGCAGCGCGGCCTGGGCGACGGGGTGCCGCTCGACGAGGTCGCCGCGCAGCAGGCGGTGGCCGACTACCAGCTCGACGCACAGCAAGGCCAGCCCGGGCTGGCTCTGGACGCACAGGTCGACGGCGCCACCGCCACTGTCACCGCGGTACGCCGGATCAGGCTGCCGCTGGTCGGGCCGCTCGGTGTCGACCCCTTCGTCGACGTCACCGCCGTCTCCACGGTCCGTTCGCCGGTCCTGCCGTGACGCCTGGGCCGGGCCCGGGCCGCCGCTAGGCTCGCTGCTCGTGGCTGCCGACCGCTCGACCGACCTCGCGGCCCTGGACGCCACCCTCACCAGCATCGAGCGGGTGCTCGACGCGCCGCGGATGCGGGTCGAGCTCGGCGACCTGGAGGTGCAGGCCGGCGAACCCGGGCTGTGGGACGACCCGGAGCACGCCCAGGTCGTGACCAGCCGCATGTCCGCAATCCAGTCCGACCTGGACCGCCTGTCGTCGTACCGCCGAAGGCTCGAGGACCTCGCCGTGCTGTTCCAGATGGCGGCCGAGGAGGACGACGACGCGACCGGCGCGGAGGCCGAGGGCGAGCTGGCGGCGCTGCAGCGCGAGATCGGCAGCTTCGAGGTCCGCACCCTGCTCTCCGGCGAGTACGACGTCCGCCACGCGCTCGTGCAGGTCACGCCCGGCGCCGGCGGCGTGGACAGCCAGGACTGGGCCCAGATGCTGGTGCGGATGTACATGCGCTGGGCCGAGCGGCACGGCTACGGCCTGGATGTCCTGGAGTGGCAGGAGGCCGAGGAGGCGGGCGTCAAGAGCGTGGTGTTCCAGGTCAAGGCGCCCTACGCCTACGGCACCCTCGCCGGGGAGCACGGCGTGCACCGGCTGGTGCGCATCTCGCCGTTCGACAACCAGGCGCGGCGCCAGACCTCCTTCGCGGCGCTGGACGTCACGCCGGTGGTCGACAGCGCGGACTCCGCCGACGTCGACGAGAAGGACATCCGGGTCGACGTCTTCCGCTCAAGCGGCCCCGGCGGCCAGGGCGTCAACACCACCGACTCCGCCGTGCGCATCACCCACCTGCCCACCGGCATCGTCGTGAGCTGCCAGAACGAACGCTCCCAGATCCAGAACCGCGCCACCGCGATGGTCGTGCTGCAGACCAAGCTGCTCGAGCGCAAGCGGGTGGAGGAGGTCGCCGAGATGGACGCGCTGCGCGGCGGCAAGGCCGATGTCGCGTTCGGCTCGCAGATCCGCAACTACGTGCTGCACCCCTACCAGATGGTCAAGGACCTGCGCACCGGGGTGGAGACGGGCAACACCCAGGGCGTGCTCGACGGGGAGATCGACGACTTCGTCGAGGCCACCATTCGCTGGCGGCGCACCAGCGGCGAGGAGCCCGAGGACTGACCGGGCGGCCGCAGGGGCTAGTGCTGCAGGGCGACCAGCACGAGCAGCAGCAGCGCCAGGGCGGCGGCCAGCCACAGCACCGCGGTCGCCGGGAGCTGAGGGCCGTCGGGGGAGCGCAGGTCGCGCAGCGCCGCCCGGCAGGTGGGGCAGCGGCCCTGCGAGACGCGGCCGGAGCAGGCCGCACAGACGAGCCGGTCCGGGTCCATGGCCTGCTCCTCCCTCGTCCTGGCGCTCGCGGTACCTATGCGTCGTACAACACCGATCGGCGTACAGACCGTTCCCCTGCAGTCCCGCGCCTAGACTGCACCGTCGTGATCCGTCTCGAGAACGTCAGCAAGACCTACCCCGCGAGTGCCCGTCCTGCACTCGACCAGGTCGACGTCGACATCGACAAGGGCGAGTTCGTGTTCCTCGTCGGCTCCAGCGGCTCGGGCAAGTCCACCTTCCTGCGCCTGCTGCTCAAGGAGGAGATCCCCACGGCCGGCCGGGTGCACGTGGCGGGCAAGGACCTCGCCCGCCTGTCCAGCTGGAAGGTGCCGGCCCTGCGCCGTTCGATCGGCTGCGTGTTCCAGGACTTCCGGCTGCTGCCCAACAAGAACGTCGCGCAGAACGTCTCCTTCGCCCTGGAGGTCATCGGTACGCCGCAGAGCCGGATCAACCAGGTCATCCCCGAGGTGCTCGACCTGGTGGGGCTGGACGGCAAGGGCCAGCGGATGCCGGACGAGCTGTCCGGCGGCGAGCAGCAGCGGGTGGCGATCGCCCGGGCCTTCGTCAACCGGCCGATGATCGTGATCGCGGACGAGCCCACCGGCAACCTGGACCCCAGCACCTCGGTCGGCATCATGAAGCTGCTGGACCGGATCAACCGCACCGGCACGACGGTGGTCATGGCCACCCACGACTCGGTCATCGTGGACTCGATGCGCCGTAGGGTCGTCGAGCTCGACAGCGGCCGGGTCGTGCGGGACCAGACCCGCGGCGTCTACGGCTACAGCGCCTGAGCGCCGCGAACGACTCCAGGACCCCGACAGACAGGCCGACACACACCAGGGCCGACAGACACCACAGACCGACAGGCACCAGACACCTACAGGCAACGAGGCCGACAGACACCGAGGGAAGCTTCCGTGCGTGCCCAGTTCATCCTCAGCGAGATGCGCATCGGCCTGCGCCGCAACCTGACCATGACCATCGCGGTCGTCGTCACGGTCGCGATCAGCCTGGCGCTGCTCGGCGCCGGGCTGCTGATCCGCCAGCAGGTCAACCTGACCAAAGGATACTGGTACGACAAGGTCGAGGTCTCGGTCTACCTGTGCGGCGACCAGAGCAAGTCGCCCAACTGCGGCGGTGCCGCCGTCACCCCGGAGCAGCGGGCCCACCTGCTGACCGACCTCGAGGCCATGAAGCCGCTCGTCAAGAAGGTCTACTACGAGTCACAGGCCGACGCCTACAAGCGGTTCGAGGAGCAGTTCAAGGACTCGCCCGACCTGGTGCAGAACGTCTCGCCGGACGCGCTCCCGGAGGCCTACCGCGTCTCGCTCAGCCAGCCGGAGAAGTTCGAGGTGGTGGCGAGCGCGCTGCGCGACCGGCCCGGCGTCGAGCAGGTGCAGGACCAGAAGAAGCTGCTCGCGCCGTTCTTCAAGCTGCTCAACGCGCTGCAGTACTCCGCGCTCGGCATCGCGCTGTTCCAGCTGCTGGTCGCGCTGCTGCTCATCAGCAACACGATCCGACTGTCCGCGTTCAGCCGGCGGCGGGAGACCGGCATCATGCGCCTGGTCGGCGCGAGCAGCATGTACATCCAGCTGCCCTTCCTGCTGGAGGGCGTGCTGGCCGGGCTGGTGGGGGCCGCGCTGGCCTCCGGCGGGATGGTCCTGGTCAAGTTGGTCCTGGTGGACCGGTTCATCCAGCCCAGCGCAGGTTTCACCGCCTTCATCGGCTGGGACGCCGTGATCGGCACCATCCCCTGGCTGGTGCTCGCCGGGGTGCTCATGGCCGGCTCGTCGTCGCTCTTCACCCTGCGTCGGCACCTACGGGTCTGACAGCCGCCGTCCACCGGCCCGCCGGCTCCGCCCCGGGTCGGGAGCGCTCGACCTAGACTGCCGGGCATGCGCCCGCTGGTCCGCCGCTCCCTCGGCGCGGTGGCCGTGCTCGCCTCGGTGGGCACCGCGTTCACCGCGGGCGTCGTCGCGGGCTCCGGCACCCGCCCGACGCCGGGCGCGCCTGCAGGCGCGAGCACGCTCGACGAGGCCGCCAGCCGGATCGAGGGGCAGGCCCTGCACCCCGTCCGGCGGGAGGCGCTGGACGCCGCCGCCATTGCCGCGATGCTGCGCGCCGCCGGCGACCAGTGGGGCACCTGGAGCGCCGACGGCCCGAGCCCCATCAGCAGCGCGGCGTACGCCGGCGTCGGTGTCCGGCTGCGCACCGACGCGCGTGGCGCGGTCGTCGTCGCACAGGTCACGCCGTCCTCCGGTGCCGGCCGGGGCGGCGTACGCCCAGGGGATGAGATCCGCGCTGTCGGCGAGCGGTCGACCGTTGGCGCGAGCGCGCCTGCCGCGGCCGCTGCCCTGCGGGGTCCGAGCGGCAGCGCGGTCACCGTGGTGCTCCGGCGCGGCGCGGCGCTGCGCACCGTGCGGCTGACCCGAGCGAGCGTCCCGGCAGCCCGCGTGGGGGTGGCCGTGCAGCCGGCCGGCTCAGGGCAGCCGGTGGGGCGGATCACTGTGCCGGCCTTCACCAGCGGGGTTGGCCACGAGGTGCGTGAGGGGCTCGAGACGCTGCGCGCTGCCCACGCAACCGGTGTCGTGCTCGACCTGCGCGGTGACCCGGGCGGCCGGCTCGACGAGGCGGTCGAGACCGCGTCGGCGTTCCTCGACGGCGGCCAGGTCGTGAGCTACCTGCGCCGTGACGGGCGCCCCCAGCGGCTCGACGCGGTCGGCCAGGGCGACACCGCGACGCCGCTGGTCGTGCTGGTCGACGGTGGCACCGCCAGCGCCGCCGAGGTCGTCGCCGGGGCGCTGCAGGACCGGGGCAGGGCGGTGCTGGTGGGGTCGCGCACCTTCGGCAAGGGCACCGTGCAGGAGCCGGCCCGGCTTTCCGACGGCTCGCAGCTCGAGCTGACCGTCGCCCGCTACACCACACCCGGCGGCCGCTCGCCCGAAGGCGTCGGCCTGGAGCCCGACATCGAGGTCGCCCCGGGGAGCCCGCCCGAGGTCGCGCTGCACCGCGGCGTCGAGGTGCTGGTCGGCCTGCTCGCCGACGCGGCGGGCGCGTCCGGCGGGCGCGGGTGAGGGTGAAGGGCCCGGAGACCGGCACCAGGGGCGCCCCGCGCCGGCTCGTCGCGCAGAACAAGAAGGCACGCCACGACTACTCCATCGAGGACACCTATGAGGCCGGCATCGTGCTGACCGGCACCGAGGTCAAGTCGCTGCGCCAGGGCCGCGCCTCCCTGGTCGACGGCTACGCCGACGTGCAGGACGGCGAGGTGTGGCTGCTGGGGGTGCACATCCCGGAGTACACCGAAGGCACCTGGAACAACCACGAGCCCCGCCGCCGCCGCAAGCTGCTGATGCACAAGGGCGAGATCCTGCGCCTGGTCGGCAAACTCAAGGAGAGCGGCAACGCGCTCGTCCCGCTGCAGCTGTACTTCAAGGACGGCCGCGCCAAGGTCGAGCTCGGCCTCGGCCGGGGCCGCAAGTCCTACGACAAGCGCCAGGTGCTGGCCAAGCGCGACGCGCAGGTGGAGATGCGACGGGCCATGGGGGCCCAGCTCAAGGGCCGGCGCTGAGCGGGCCGGCGCTGAGCGGGCCGGCCACCGACGCCGACGTCCCCGCCTGGTGGGCGGCACTCGGGGTGCCGGGCCTGGTCGACGTGCACGTGCACTTCATGCCGGCGAACGTGCTCGCGAAGGTCTGGGCGTACTTCGACGCCGTCGGCCCGCTCACCGGCCGGCCCTGGCCGATCGCCTACCGCACCGACGAGGACGACCGGCTGGCCCGGCTGCGCGAGCTCGGCGTGCTGGCCTTCCCGTCGCTGCTCTACCCGCACCGCCCCGGTATGGCCGCGTGGCTCAACGGCTGGGCCCGCGAGTTCGCCGCCCGGCACGCCGACGTGGTGCCGACCGCGACCTTCTTCGCGGAGCCGGAGGCGACGGCGTACGTCGGGCAGGCGCTGGCAGCCGGAGCCATGGTGTTCAAGGCGCATGTGCAGGTCGGCGGCTACGACCCGCGTGACCGGCAGCTGGACGGGGTCTGGGGTGCTCTGGCCGAGGCCGGCACGCCGGTTGTCGTGCACTGCGGCAGCGGCCCGATGCCGGGGCGGTTCACCGGCCCCGGGCCGTTCGGCGAGGTGCTGCGCCGCCACCCGACGCTGGTCGCGGTCATCGCCCACATGGGCCTGCCGGAGTACGCCGAGTTCCTCGACCTCGCCGGGCGCCACCCGCACGTGCACCTGGACACCACGATGGCGTTCACCGACTTCACCGAGCGCACCGCGCCGTTCCCGTCCGAGCTCGGGCCGCGGCTGGCCGACCTCGCGGACAGGGTCGTGCTTGGCAGCGACTTCCCGAACACCCCCTACCCCTACGCCGAGCAGCTGCAGGCGCTGGACCGCCTGGCTGAGCGGCACGGGCTGGGGGAGGAGTGGCTGCGGGCCGTGGTGCACGACAACGGCGCCCGCCTCCTGCGCCTGCCCTGACCGGCGCCGGCGGCCAAGGTCATCGTGTCCGCGGGAAGGTCGGGCGGCGTACGGTGTTGAGCAGCAGGCGACACACCCGAAGGGGGTGACAGGTCTCGACTCCGGATGTCGAGGCAGGGGAAGCGGGCCGAGGAAGGCGACGATCATCTCGTTAACGACACGTCGCACAACACACAAGCGCCGACACCAGTCCGCGCGCGTACGCCCTCGCTGCCTAGCAGCTAGGACGTCGCTGTCAGCCCGGGAGGGCCTCCGGCCCGGGACCTGGCATCGCTAGGAGGACCACCACCCGTCTTGGCCACGGGGACGGGTGGTGAACCACCGTGGCTGAGCCCGTTCCCGGCTTGCTGGCGTGACCGGGAGGGCTGAGAAACACACAGCCAGCTGCGCCCGGAGAAGACCTGTTTCGGTACCGGAGGACGCGGGTTCGATTCCCGCCACCTCCACCCTTCGCCCACCGCCCTGACCGGCACTAACGGTCCGGGCGGTGGGTGCTTTCACCGTCAGGTACGGCGGACTGCCGCCACAGGCGGGGCTCGAGAGGCGCCTGATCGTCACGGCGGCGAGGCTGAGCCCGTCCACGGTGCGGCGATGGGTAGCACCGCGGTGGCCGCGCCGACGCCGACGGCCAGGGCCAGGGCGATGAGCCGAGACGGACCCCCGGGCTGCCGGCCGTGCGAGTGCCGGGCCGGACCTCGTGCCAGGTCTCCACGCTCGCAAGCCGGATGCGCCCGAGGACGTGCACGCCGAGGACACCCAGCCAGATCACGAAACTGACCTGGTGGGCTTTGAGCATCAGACCGGGATGGTTCGGGTTCACCGCGAGCAGCCCGATCCCGCTGCCCAGGACGGTGAGGCTGGACACGATCACCAGCGGGCCGAGCACGGAGCTGCGCCAGCACTTCGCCGGAAGTCCGGCCCGGATCCGAGGCGTCGAGCGCTTCGAACCGGTCGGCACCCTCGTGCACGAGACGGCGGACCCCGAGGTGGTCGCCGTCGAGTTCCGATACGAGGGGTCGACGCAGAGCCGGTCCTTCTCGCTGCCCTGCATCTTCGTCGTCCGCGTCCGCGTCCGCGAGATCATCGAATCACGCGACTACAGCGACCACGTCGCGTTCGCGGGGGCCTTCGGCCGGCTCGGCGGTCTGGCAGGCGCGCTCGCCGCAGAAGCAGGCTGACCGCAAGAGGATCTTCCGGTCCGCTCGGTCACCTTCCCGGCTGCGGGGCCGGTCCAGGGGCTAACCGGCGACGTATGCCGGCCGGCGGTAGAGGTCCTCGCGATCGAGGGAGTCCAGCAGAGCAGCGGCCAGGTCGCCGAAGGTCAGGCTCCGAGCGCCCGGCAGTGGCCGGAGCGTGTCCACGCGGTAGTGGCCGGTTGCCGGCTTGTCGACGAGCCGGGGAGGGCGCAGCGCCGTCCAGTCCGCGTCGCTCTCGCGCAGCAGCGCTTCCATCCGGCGCATGTCGTCATAGGTGGCGCCGAAGACGCGCTCCAGGACAGGCATCACCACGCGACGCTGGAAGAACGGCTGCTCGTGGCGGGGGCCGACGGGGGCCGCGGAGATGACGGCGAGGCGGGTGAAACCGTTGGTGCTCATCGCGTGGAGCACGTTCGCCGTCCCCTGCGAGTAGACGGTGGTAGGACCCCTCGACGTCCCGATCCCGAGAGTCGAGACGACCGCATCGGCACCGGCCAGCAGCTCGACCAGGCGGTCGCGGTCAAGCGCGTCCACAGCGGCGGCGTGCAGAGCGTCGTCGTACGCCGGCAGCCTCTCAGGGTGGCGGGCCAGCGCCGTGAGCCGGTGTCCGCGCGCCAGCGCCTGTCTCACGACCTGCACACCGGTCCGCCCGGTCGCCCCTACCACCGCGATCTTCATGACCGTCCTCCCACACCGGGACTGCGTACTTGTAAAGACTGTCACTATAGATGACAGTCTTGTCGCCGGCCTAGGCTAGAGTCCTCCCACCGAGCAGACGGCAGAGCGCCGAACCCCTCGGAGCTGCCGGCGGGGGTCCTAGCCTGAGCCCATGGGTGAGCGGCTCCGGCCCGTCGTCGCGATGCTCGGGCTGGTCGTCACGCTGGCCGGCTGTGCACCGGCTGCCCATGGCGCGCCCCTCGCATCGAGTGCTGATCCCTCGCAGCAGACCAGGTCACCGGGCGCTTCAGCTCCGTCCCGGCAGCCGGCCGCGGCCCGGCCGGGGCCCGGCAGGGTTCAGGTCCTGGCGCTCTCCGCGCCGGACGCGCCCGGAGGTCTGCGCCGCACCTGGGTCTACCGGCCCGGAGTCCCCGAGAGCTCGGACCTGCCTGTCGTCTACTTCCTGCACGGCCTGCCCGGGAGCTACGGCGACCTTGCCGGTCTGGGGGTCCGTGACGTGCTCGACGCCGCCTTCACCCGGGGCCGGCTGCGACCGTTCGTCCTGGTCGCACCGGACGGCACCTCGACCGGCGCCGAGGACCCGGAGTGGGCCGACTCCCGCTCGCATGGCGTCAGTCTGGAGAGCTTCGTGACCGGCCCGCTCGTCGACGCCGTCGAGGGCTCCACCCGGCGAAGCCGATCACGCCGCGCGATCACCGGCTTCTCGATGGGCGGCTACGGCGCGATGAACCTTGCGCTCCGGCACAGCGACCTCTACGGACAGGTGGCCTCGGTGGCGGGCTACTTCGACACCGACGACGCGTCGGGCGTCTTCGACGACGATCCCGCCCTTCTCGCCGCCAACAGTCCTGACCGCAACCTGAGTGCCGCCGACCGGCTGGAGATCCTGCTCGCGGACGGATCGGAGGACACCCTGGACGTCACCCGCGGTGAGACCCGGCGCTTCGCCACGCTGCTGCACGCTCGGCGACTCGCGCCGGTGGTGGACATCAGGCCCGGTGGCCACGATGGCGCCTACCTGCGGGGCGAGCTTCCGCGGGTCTTCGACTTCCTGGACGCCCGCTGGCCCGCCCCCGACTCGACCGCCTACCGAGGAACGCCGCCCGCGGGCTGACCGTTGGGCGCGCTGCCATGACCGCGCTCCCTCCCTTGCCGACAGCGCCCTCGGTCGTGCACACCGTGGCGCCGCTGCCTCCGTCGTTGACCAGCCGGATCGGCTCCAGCGGCTATCTCGAGCAGCCCTGGCTGGGCCGAGGCCTGCTGATGGCCGGTGTGCTGCTCGCGCTCCTCGGCATCGGCGCGGCGCTGCTCGCCCGCCGCCGCGGTCGGCGGGTGCTTCCCCGGCTGCCGGGCCGGGTGACCGGCTCCCTGCTCGGGCTGATGGCGTTGCTCCCGCTGCTGGCCGGGGCGGGCGTGCTCGTCAACAGCTACGTCGGATACGTGCCGACCCTGTCGGCGCTCCTGCACGGCCCCGACGGCGCCGGGGCAGGGAAGTACGCCTCCAACGTCGTCGCGGTCGACATCGCATCCGCGACGGCGCGGGTCCGCGGTCCGGCGTTGGTCTACCTGCCGCCCGGCTACTCCGATCCGCGCAATGCCGGCCGTCGCTACCCGGTGGTCTATCTGATGTACGGCACGCCGGGCCGTCCGCAGGACTGGTTCCTGGCCGGCCGGGTGCCGCAGACGATGGACCTGCTGCTCGCCGGTCGCTACCTCGGCCCGATGATCGTCGTCTCACCGACCTCCAGCGCCGGCTACTGGAGCGATGACGAGTGCCTGGACGCGCCCGGCCGGGCGCAGCTGGAGCACTACCTCTCGGTGGACGTCGTCGGCGCCGTCGACCGGACCTTCCGCACCCTGCCGGACCGGGACCACCGGGCCATCGGCGGGATGTCCTCCGGCGCCTTCTGCAGCCTGAACGTCGGCCTGCACCACCTGCACCGCTTCTCGGTGATCCTCGCCAGCGCGCCGTACGGCGACCCGGGCCCCGGACCCCTGACCGGGGCGCTGCACGGCGACCGTCCGCTCTGGCGCGCCAACAGCCCGGCGCTCTACCTGCCGCGCTGGCACTTCGCGGCGCGGGTCGCCGTCTTCCTCGACGCGGGCTCTCGGGACCGGCATGCCACCGGCACCAGCCTGCGGCTCGCGCGCCAGCTCGCCGACGCCGGCCAGTCGGTGGTGTTCCGCACCGTTCCCGGTGAGCGGCACACCTGGAAGGAGGCGCGTGCGGAGCTGCCCTACGCGCTCGTCTTCGCCTGGCGGCACTTCGGCGCGATGGGGCTGGGCGGCTCGGACGCACGCGACGCCGCCCAGTTCCGCTCCGTCCTGGGCGCGGCGCGGGCGCTCGTGGTGCCAGCCCGCCAACCGGCCCGGCCGACGACCGTCGGGCACCCGCAGCCCTGTCGGGCCGGCTGCGCTAGTGCCGCTGCCAGCAACTTTCGCCGCGTAGGCGACACGCCGGGGTAGGTGCTCGGCCCGGGGGCCCGCTTGTTTGACGCTGGTCGTGTCTGATCCTGACTTCCCCCAGGAGACGCGAGATGG
>JAABUT010003737.1_pt1 | contig 12708 bp, 16 predicted proteins | sample 5559281 | NCBI WGS metagenome assembly JAABUT01 (sample SAMN10711880, study PRJNA513359) | rock metagenome | isolation source: Antarctica rocks | place: Antarctica: Victoria Land, Ricker Hills nord | collected 2016-01-04
TAGGGAAGACGCTCCAGAAAGAGGCCCGGAGGACGTCACCGAGGGTCGGAGGAGGCCAATATTCGGCGCGCAGTCCCCACTTTTCGAGGCAATTCCGCCTGGATCATCAAAAGATCGGGAGAGCCTTAAATTGTCCAGTGCCCTGATCACCAAGTTTGTCCATCCAGGATGACCACGAGTTCGATGGTTTTCGTTATTGGAACCAGGATTATCGGGCATGTCGTTGTCCACGTACTCCTGGTCAAACGAGGCGATCATAGAGGCGTTTTGGTGGACAATTTAAGGCTCTCCCGATCTTTTGCTGCGGCAGTAGCCTATGTCCCCACTGGCGGCAGATTCGGGCGGCAAGACGGAGGCCTGGACAGGGGAATCGGTCGCTACATGCACCGCCCTCCCCACCGAGCACCTCGGCCCAGCAAAAGGTCGGGAGAGCCAATTTAAGTGATCAGTGACACCAATCGAATATTCGAATGATCCTCTCTATTTTCTTCTGTATTTCCTTCTCTATTATTGGCTAAAGACACGCCTCCTCACGACTTCCTGTACACATATTGCTCGTGACCCTGGCAAGCTCGCCATGCTCATTCGCCGAGTCGATGGTCGTGAATCGACACGGCAATCAGCTCCCGTGGCCGCGGGTTCGGGTTACACGACCATCGCGGTCTCGACACGCGCGCGCAGATCCTCAGGATGCAGTGCATCCAGGGCGACCGTGCGCGCCGCGTGGAAGCGCGCGAACCGGGACAGGCCCCGCGCCAGCGCCGCGGCGAAAGCGGGATCATCCACGAGTGACGCGTCCTCTGGCCAGAACCCGTTGATGCGGAGCGTCCCGGTCTGACGCTCCAGCTTCGGATCGATCCGCGCCACAAGGCGGTCACTGTAGAGCACGGGCACACCTCGCCTCCGTGTCAAGTCCCCGAGGCGAGATTATCAGGGGACTTCGGGCCTCAGGCGGCGATGGTCGCGACCGGCTGCGGGGACTCGCCAGGCCGGGCGTAGCAGAGCCGGTAGAGCACGTCGACCAGGCGACGCTTGAGGCAGCGCATCGCCGCGCGGGCGGTCTTGCCCTCGGCGCGTTTCTTGGCGTAGTAGGCCTGCGCCAAGGGCTCGCAGCGCCGCCGGGTCAGCGCGATGCTGTGGATGGCGCGGTTGCGCTGACGGTTGCCCCCGAAGTTCACGCGGTGACCGTGGCGGTTACCGGAGGCCACGGCGACCGGGGCGATGCCGGCGAGCGCCGCCGCGGAGTGGACGCGCAGGGTGCCCCCCAGTTCGCCGAGCAGCCGCGCGGCGACGACCGGCCCCACGCCGCGCAATTGGAGGAGTGGCGTCCCGAGTGCGGCCACGCGCTGCCCGAGCAGCGCCGTCAGGGCCGCGATCGCCGTCGTCAGTGCCGCGATCCGGGTGGCGAGTTGGCGGACAATGAGGAGCCGGGTACGCACGAGGGCGTCCGCGTGCAGCGGGTCGTACTCCTGGCAGAAGCGCACGTCGGCGGCCTGCGTCAGTGGCCCGGAGCGCTCCTCGTAGCGCGGATCGCGCTGGAGCATCTGGGCATGCAGTTGGTTAATGAGCCGCGTGCGGTCGGCGATGAGGTTGTCGCGATGGTCGCTCAGGAGTCGCAATTCGGTGCTCGCATCGTCGGCGTGCACCAGGGGAAGGCCATCCCCTTCCGCGCCCAGGAGGCGCGCCATCGCCAGCGCGTCGGCCGTGTCGGTCTTGTCCTGCGTGCGCCCCCGCCGCCGGTACTGCGCCGTGCGGTGCGGCACCACCTCGCGGACCTCCGCCTCCCCCTGCGCCAGCAGGAACTGGGCGAAGCCCTTGCCCAACGACCCGCTGTTCTCGACACCCCAGCGGATGTGTTGTTGTTGTTGTTCGCGCGCCCACTGGAGTGCTGCCGCCTACCCCGCAGGGTGTTCGCCACGGTCCGCGTCCCCCGGGTCTGGCCCTGCGTACCAACCGCCACCAGGACATGCGTCTTCTTGTGCGTATCCACGCCGACATCCATGCTGCTGCCTCCCTCCAGTGATCGTGGGACGAGGAACGGCGCGTCGACGGCGACATGTCTGTCTGGGGTGGGGAACACGCTTCCGTCTCGTCTGCCGCGCGACGGCCTTGAGTGCGGGGGGCGACAGCTCGTATCCAAGCGTCAGTGCGCAGCGAGGCGTTGAGTCAGCCCCCCTCGCCTCCCACGCTAACATACAGGCGAGGCGTCCCAATGCAGCGCAACTCGGCGGGCTGTCGGCGAGCGGCTACGTCAAGACCAGCGCCGCCTTCGTCCACAAGGCGACCGCCGCCAACACCCTGACCAATAATCAGCGCAACGCGATCCTCATCGTCACGCATATCTACAACCCGGTCGGCGTGCCGAGCGCGTACAATAACCACCCGATCGGGGTCTATTACACCGGCAGCCAGTGGACCATCTATAACGAAGACCTCGTGGCGATCGTCGGCACCGCGTACAACGTCCCCGTCATCCAGCCCTGATCCGCGTCGCCGCGCCCTGCGTTCGCCCGAGCGCCCCTCCCCGCGCGGGCGCAGGGTCATGGCGGCGGTGCCGCACCGTCGCCGCAGCGCGAGGGGTCGCGCCGCGCGCTCTGTCGGCGGGCACGTTGCCCATCAGCCCCGGTAGCGGGTATACTCCCCTCCTAGCACGGACGTTCTACTACGAAGAGTGAGGAGGGGCGACGATGGCAGGCGACACCGCGTTACTGGTGATCGATATGCAGATCGGCAACGTCGCGAGCGCGTACCGGAAAGATGAGGTCGTGGCCCTGGTGGAGGGCTTGATCGCGGAGGCGCGCGCCGCCGCCACACCCGTCATCTTCGTCCAGCACGAGGAGGAAGCCTGGCCGTCGATGCGGCGCAGCGGCGCGGACTGGCAATTCGTGCCCACCCTCACTCCCGAGGCGGGCGAACTGGTGATCCACAAACGCGCCTCGGACGCCTTCTACGACACCCTCCTGCGGGAGGAGTTGGCGGCGCGCGGCGTGCGGCACCTCGTCGTCGCCGGCGTGATGTCCGAGTTGTGCATCGACGCGACCTGTCGCCGCGCCAGCAGCGAGGGCTTCGCTGTCACCCTCGTCGCGGACGGCCACACCACGGAGGAGAGCCCCGTCCTCTCCCCGGCGCAGATTATCGCGCACCATAACCACGCCCTCGCACAGATGCCGAACCCCGAGCACCCGATCGCCGTCCGCCCGCGCGCCGAGATCGCCTTCTAGGCCCGCGCTGCCTGCACCGGACATTTCGGGTCTTGCCGCCATTCGATGATCCGGATTCGGCTTTTCCTGAACAACGGCGCGCACTGTTGGCCTCGGTGATGACTTTGCGACGGCGGGCAGCAAGGGCAATCATCGAATGTCGGCAAGACCCATGATGTCGGGCACATGCAGCGTGTTGAAAAACCATACTCCTACTGCTTGACGAAGATCCCTGGTGGCTTACCGCTCAGTAGCTCTGGACCAGTGGCCACCATGCGCATGATGCGCCCATCGCTCGCTTCCGAGAACGCTATCTCGAACGGCAAGGACTCGACATCGAAGGCGTTGCGCGCCTTCGGCACCAGCCGGTTGTGCGGCCAGACGTGCGGCACGCCATCCAGGAAGAGCTCGCCGCCCTCCACGCTGATCGTGGCGCTGCCCCGGGCGTCGCCTTCCTCGTACCGATACGTGCCGACGAAGCGCGCCGCCTCGCCGTCCGGGAGCCGCTGCGTTGCTACGGGCGGCAGACCGAGGAAGGTCAACACCTGCTGCCGATAGGTGGCCCAGTCGCCCGCAGTCGTCTCGATGGCCAGCTTGGGGAGCGCGAGCCCCGCGAAGGCGGCATCGGTCAACTGGCGATAGGCCGCCCAGTACGCGACCATGCCGGCGAAGCCCTGCAGCCCGCGCTGCCGCCCGTACGGCGACTGGGTGCTCTGCTGGATGAGGCGCTGCTCCGTGTCGCCGCCCCCGCGCGCGCAGAGGCGCGCGGCATCCGTGGGGAGTAAGTCACAACTCCAGGCGGCCGCCCCCGCGCGCGCAGAGGCGCGCGAGGGACGCGCCGACATCCTGCTGGTAGAAATAGATGAGGCAGGGGGTGGCAGGGGCGATGATGCGCGCGACCTCGGCGACGTACTCCCGGATCTCTGCTGCCGGCACCGCAAGCGGGAAGAGGCTCCAGGTGAGGTAGCCCAGGAGGCAACCGTCGATGAGCACGACGCTATCCGTGCCCTGCATCAGCACCGCGAAGCGTCGCCACTGGGCGAGGGCGGTGGCAAGGACACGGCGATACTCGCCGTCGGCGAGATCGTCGACCACCTGCTGGAGCGTTGTGCGGTCGCGGAAGGCATAGACGGGGTGGTTGACTTCCTCCTCGTACCACCAGCGGACCGGGACGCCCCGGTCGGCCAGCAGCCGGGCGACGGTGTGCGCGGTGGTCGATTTCCCCGATCCGGGCAGCCCTTCGACCAGGATCAGCTTCGTCATTCGCATGGGACGTCCCCTTATCAGCGGTGGTGAACGGCATCACGGGAGGCATGGTACCGTATGATGGGCACGAAGCAACGGGCCTTCGCGGTGCATACGGCGGTGTCCGTCGAGGACCTGGTGCCCGCGAAACACTTCTACCGGCACCTGGACCAGACGCTCGACCTCGCCTTCGTGCGCGACCTCGTCAAGGACTGCTACAAAGCAGGAGGACGCCCGAGCATCGACCCGGTCGTGTTCTTCAAGCTCCAGCTCATCATGTTCTTCGAGGGGCTGCGCTCCGAGCGGCAGCTCATGTCCGTGGTCGCCGACCGGCTCAGCCTGCGCTGGTACCGCGGCTACGACCTCGACGAGGCGATGCCCGACCACTCCAGCCTGACCAGGATCCGCGAGCGCTACGGCCTCGAGACGTTCCGGCGCTTCTTCGACGCGGTCGTCGAGCGCTGCCGCGCGGCGGGCCTGGTCTGGGGCGAGGAGCTCTACCTCGACGCGACCAAGGTCGAGGCCAACGCCGCCCGCGCGTCCTTGGTGCCGCGCTTCGCCGTCGAGGCGCACCTCCACCAGCTCTTCCCGACCGATGATGCGGTCGATGCCGGATCGCCCGGCGACGAGGAGCCCCACCCCACCGTGGCGGATGCATCGGCCCCGACGCCGCTCCCCGTCACCCAGCCGGCGACTGTGCTGGACGAGTTGTCGACAGCGAACGCGCAGCGGCACGACTGGATCGCCGAAGCGGGGGCGCAGCAGCGCGAGGTGCGCCACGAGAAGTACGAGCGCAAGGCCGATTTCGTCGTCAGCACCACCGATCCCGACGCCACCTTCATGCACCGCCGCGCCGGCGGCACACACCTGGGCTACCACACCCACTACGTCGTCGATGGCGGCAAGGCGCGCATCATCCTCAAGGCGCTGGTGACGCCCGCCGAGGTCCACGAACCGCAGCCGGCGCTCGACCTGATCTGGCAGACCTGCTTCCGCTGGAAGTTGCGGCCCCGCCACGTCACCGGTGACACCGCCTACGGGACCATCGAGAACATCGTCGCGCTGGAGCGGGCGGGCATCCGCGCCTACGTGCCGCTGCCGGAGGCCGACGCCCGCCGGACCGGTTTCACGCAGCAGGACTTCACCTATGCGGTAGGCGAGGATCGCTACCGTTGCCCCCAGGGCGCGCTGCTCACGCGGCGGCAGGCGAAGGCCGAGCGCGAGATTATCGTCTACCAGGCCCCGGCCGTGGTCTGCAACGCCTGCCCCTGCAAGGCCGCCTGCACCCCCAGCGACGCCGGACGCGCGGTGCAGCGCCATGTGGATGAGGCGTATCGCGACCGGGTGCGCGCCTATCACGCCACCGCCGCCTATCGCAAGGCCATCCGCAAGCGCGCCGTCTGGGTCGAGCCGCTCTTCGCCGAGGCGAAGCTGTGGCACCGCTTCCGGTGCTTCCGGTTACGCACCCTCGCGCGGGTAAACATCGAGGCACAGTTGGTGGCAAGCGGGCAAAACCTCAAGCGTCTCCTCGCCAAGGGCGAGTGGGGCCGACGGCCGTGGCCCGCCGGTGGGGCGGGGATCGCTCCCCCATCGCTCATTGCTGCCGACACTTTCGCATGAACCATCCGCGGCGGCACTCCATGCCGTCGGCGCAGGAGGGTTTTTCAACACGCTGCATGTTTGCACCGAGGCTGGCAAGGGCCGTACTCTGCCGCCGATGAATGGGGGCGCGGCATCGCCACAGGGCGGCAACTCGCAACCACCGTTATCATGCCGGCCGGCCGATGCACCGCGCAGGAGGGCGATCCGTGACCGTCGTCGACTGGCTGCTCGACTCGGACCCGTCGGTCCGCTGGCAGGTGCTGCGGGAGCTGACCGATGCGCCCGCGGAGGCGGTCGCGGCCGAGCGCGCGCGGGTCGCCACTGAGGGCGCGGGCGCGCGGCTGCTCGCCCTCCAAGGGGCCGACGGGCGGTGGGGCGGCGCGGCGTGGAACCACGGGTGGGACTCCACGATGCACGTCCTGATGCTGCTGCGGGACCTGGGGCTCGATCCCGCGAGCGACCGGGCACGCCGCGCGGTGGGCCTCGTGCGCGACCGCGTGACGTGGCGGGGGTGCGGCCCGCCGGAATGCGACGGCAATCCCTTCTTCGCTGGCGAGGTGGAGCCCTGCATCAACGGACAGGTGGGGGCGGTCGGCGCCTACTTCGGCCAGGACGTCCGGGGCCTCGTCGACCGCCTGCTCACCGAGCAGCTGCCCGACGGCGGCTGGAACTGCGAGGCGGCCAACGGCGCGACGCGGTCGTCGTTCAACACCACGATCTGCGTGCTCGAGGCGCTGCTCGAGCACGAACGGGCCGTCGGCGCCAGCCCGGACGTGACCGAGGCCCGGCTCCGCGGGCAGGAGTACCTGCTCGAGCGTCGTCTCTTCCGCCGACGCTCGACCGGCGCGGTGATCGCGCGCGATCGCAAGGGCGGCGCCGCATGGACGCGCTTCGCTTTCCCGACGTGGTGGCACTACGACGTGCTGCGGGGGCTGGAGTACCTGCGCCGCGCCGGCGTCGCGCCCGACGAGCGCGTGGCCGAGGCGATCGACCTGGTCGCGTCCAAGCGCGACGGCGACGGTCGGTGGCCGCTCGAGACCTGGTACCCCGGCCAGATGCCGGTCGAGATCGATGCGGGCGAGGGCCGGCCGAGCCGGTGGAACACGCTCCGCGCCCTGCGCGTGCTCCGCTGGTCCGACGAGGCCGGTTCGTAAGGACGGCGGCGCTCCGTCCACACCGAGCGAGCGGACAACACGCTCCGCCCGCGTCGGCGCGCGCGGCCGGGTCGGGGGTGTCGTCGCCGTCTTCCAGCGCGTGCCCGCTGGGCACCACAGCGCTGCGAACTCCCCGCGATCCTTGACCATGGTCATCGGGCGCGCCGACCACAGGCGGCCCCGCCAACCCCCTGCTGGACGATAGTGGTCCCGGCCGACCAACACCCCGCCCCACTCATCCGGTGCCGACCTCCGGCAGGGCGAAGAGGGCTGGCTGCGCCGCGCCGCCGGCTCGCGGCCGACGTGGCGCGTATGCGGGCACCCGTAGCACGCGGAGCCACTCCCCCTCGCCCCAGGCCCACAACGGCGGCTGCGGGGAGCGATGCGGCGTCTCGAGCAGGTGCGGGTCGGTGATGGCCTTCAGGTGCCGCTTGTCCGGCTGGTAGGTGACGCGGTACTGGGCGAGCGGCTCGTCCTTGTAGACGAGGGTGAGGTGCTCGGCGTAGAGCCAGACGGCGACGGGCTCGCCGGTCAGCCCCCGTTCCGCATAGACGCGCCAGCGCCTGAACCGGATGTAGCCCGCCCGGTCCAGGACGCGACCGAAGCGCGTCGTGTAGAAGATGCGGTGCAGATCTTCCGCAGCGAACAGCCGACCGCAGACGGTGTGCAGCACCGCGGCGGGACTGCGCCGGTCCTCGGGCCGGTGCTGGTAGGCGAAGTGGTCCTGGTAGTTGTAGTCGGCGACCCACTGGTCGTGGACCGCCAGGAGTTCCGGCCAGGTCCCGGCCTGAGCGAAGGCCCAGTCGGCCATCCGCCGTTGGACCCCGAAGGCGGCCTCTATATACGATTGCCACGGCTGCCGGCAGTCGATCTCACGCTTCTCGATGCCGTGGGCGTGGTAGATGCGCTGCGCCTCCTTGGCGAGGAAAACGCCCCCGTTGTCCGTCACCAACGCCTCGGGGGCACCGTGCTGCTGCACCCCCATGTAGATAGACCATGAGGAACGCGGAGAGGTCCTGCGTGCGGGAGAGGCCGCTGGCGATGATGGCCCGGCTGAAATTATCGAGCAGGGTGATGGAGTAGATTTTGAAGTCACCGAGGCCGTGGTCGAGGTAGCGGATGTCTGCGGTCCAGTACTGGTGGCGTCGCTGCGCGGCGAAGGGCATCGGCTTCGGGTCGTGCGGCGCCCGCTCGGGCGTGGGCAGGCCGTAGAGCCTGCGGTTGAGGGCCAGGATGCGCCCGCAGGTGCTGGGGCTCAGGAAGATGCCGAGCCGCTGGAGTGCGGGAGGGATATGTCCCTAGCAACGCGCGCGGATTGTGACATCGCCGATGTCACAATCTCACCGGCCCGCGTCGAGTTCCCCATGATCAGTGCCCCCGGGGTGCCGCATCTTCCTCTGCCTCCGGCGGCGGCGAGGTGCCGCCGGCACGCCCCAGGCCGACGCCGATCGCGGCCTCACTCGGCAACGTGCGCCGGTACTCCGCGACGAAGATCCGCTCCTCCAGCTCGCCGAGTGCGTAGCGCACCTCCTCCCGCCCGGCGCTCGCGCAGCTGATCAGCCCGACCACCGGCCGCTCCCAGGGGTAGGCCGGCACCCGCTCTCGGTGGTCTACCACGTCCGCTTCGTGTTGAAGTCTTCTTCGGTGTTATCCAGGATCGCCACCCAGTCGGCCTTCAACGGCTGCACGCCCAGCTCGCGCATGGCGAAGCGCAGCGTCTCCTCGATGGAGACCCGCCCGGTCGGGAAGTGGGCCTTCCCGAGCGGCATGGGTTGTTTGAGTCCGCGCACGTGGAGATGTGGACGTGTGACGAGGCTGCCGGGACGCGGATCGTAATGGTAGATCACGATCTCATCCCCATCCTTCAATTCGAACTGATAGGTATAGCCGACGGTGTGCACGGACCAGCCCTGCTCACCATCGACGACCTCGTAGAGGTGGATGAGGCGCAGGTCGATGGGTGTGTCGCCCCGGAGCGGGATACGGCCACTTGTTGTGGGGCGCACGATGAGACCGTGGATTACCCCCGGCTCCCAACCACCGGCGAGTTGCGCGTTGGTCACGCACGCGATCGCCCGGCGGAGTGGCGCGAGGAAGGCGTCCACGGCCTCCCGTGGCGTTCTAGCGGGCAAGGCTGGAGAGCATCGAGAGGTACAGCACGTCGCTGTGCTCGGCATCATCGGCGGCATCGTTATAGACACCACTATCGAGGCGGCGCAGGAACTCCGATCCGGAGATACCCATGATCGCGCGCACCTGCTCCTCGAAGGCCTGACGCTCTTCTTCGCGGTCCATCCAGTGGAAATTCTCATCGGTCGCGTCCGCGGAGGATGGCGGTGGGGGTGCGAGTACCATCGCAGGCTCCTTTCGAGGCTTCGACCTGGTACACGTACCCGTCCTGTGCCCTACCCTGGAGCATACCATATTTGGTCAAGCGCTTCCCATAGGTATTCCGGTGGCGACGAGTTTTCCCCCGGCGCCTCGTTCCCGTCGCACTTCGCGGTTGACATGCACCTCCGGAACACTCCGGCGCGATGGAGCTTGCGGGGTTGGACGAGGCGAGCGCGGACGTGGCAGCGGTGCCGGTGCCGTTCCCCAGCCCCTCAGCCGATGTTGGCCGTCTTACCGCCGATACTGCTCGCCGCGTGGCCGCTGGTGACCACCCACAATGACGAACTGCTCGCCGCCGACCCGCGAATCCAGCAAAGGCCTTCGTCGCCTGCCCAGGCGAACACGGGTCGGGCTAGCCGCGCGTCCGCGCGACGGGCGGCGCGCGGGGCATCGTGGCATCCGTCTCCATCGCGCTGGCCGAACGACTCGGCGCGCGGACGCGCATACGGCTCCTCGCGCGCGATTTGTGTCCCCTGCGGATAATTTTCCGGCGATGCCGATGTTCCGCGATGTGCTCGCCCGGGCGATTGCCCTTCCGGCACGAGCGGGAGACCTTGACAGGTGGACGTGTCGGCGGTACAGTGTACGTACGCATTATGTGGATAAAAGAATTGCCGAGGTGATGCGGCAGCGGGAGGTCGAGAGTCGATGGGCTATGAGGACGACACAACGACACGGCGAGGTGAGGGCCGCCTCGGGCGACCGCCGCTACCCCCGGGCGTGAAGAACGAGCGATTCTCGTGCTACGTCCCCGAGGCGGTGCGGGAAGAGCTCGACTCCCTGGCCCTCGAGCAGCACACCACCCGTACCAACCTTGTGCGCGCGATCCTCACCGACTACGTCGCCACCCGCCGCCCATTGCCCCCGGGCGTGTGGGCGGAGAGTGCCGCAGTCCAGCCCGCGCGTGCCGACCGACACGACAGGGGAGCCCCCGTACCCGGCGGAGGGCGGCCATGACAATCGCGCTCGACACCCGACGCCGCCCCCGCCGCCCGAGCCCGCTCATCCTGGCCATCGCTGCGGGCAAGGGGGGCGTGGGCAAGACGACCAGCGCCCTGTACATCGCCGCGCAGGCCGCCCGGCTGCTCGGTGGCACGGCTGAGGACCCGGCCGTGGGGATCATCGACCGCGACGAGTCGCGCAATCTCACCAAGCGCTTGCGACTGGAACCGGACCTGCTGCGCTCCGGGACGGTCTTCCTGGCAGGAGAGGAGCTCCCGCCCGCGGACTGCGGCCTCGATCTGGTCGTGCTCGACACGCCGCCGGGCCACCTCTCGCTCGACTCGCTCCGCCAGGCGCAACTGGTTGTCGTGCCGGTCCTCCCCGAGACGAACGGGGTGATCACCCTGACGGAGTACCTCGACAACCTCGAGTTGCACCGTATCACGGTCAGCCCCGACATGCGCCTAGTGGCCCTGCTGCCGACGATGCTGATGCGGACCCTCACCCACGTCCAGCGGCTGGAGGATATCCGCGCCATCGCCACGCACCACCGTCCGCCGCTGACGCTGCTGACGCCGGTGCCCCGACGGACCCGGATCGAAGGCCTCGATCTTGACGCGCCCGAGTACGAGGCGCCCGCGAAGGAGTTGTTCGCCCATGCCGGCATCGCGACGGCGCGCACCCGCGCCGATTGACCCGCAAGGTCGCGACCATACCACCGCCACACCCGCGGAGCTGGCGCAGACCGCCGAGCGCGGCTGGGAGCGCCTCGACCGCGCCCGCAGGGTCCCGATCGAGCGGATCACGCCGAACCCGGACAACCCCCGCACCCACTACGAGGAACTGACCCCCCTGGCGGACTCGATCGCGGTGCGCGGCCTCCTGCTACCGCTGCTGATCCGCGCCGATCCCGCGCGACCCGGCTACTACCTCGTCATCGCGGGTTCCCGACGGCTCCTCGCGGCGCGCATGGTCGATCAGCGCGCCGATCCTGTCGTGCGCGAGCGGGTGCGACAGTTACCGTGTCTCATCGCCGATAGCGACGACCGCGACGCGTTCGCCGACGCGCTGCTGGAGAACATGGGGCGGCAGGATCTCAGCCGGGCCGAGATGATGACAGCCGTTAAGCGCCTGCGCGACCAGTTCACCTTCTCGGGGGCCGAGATCGCGCGCCGCACCGGCCGGAACCAGTCCGACATCTCCGCCCTGCTGCGCCTCGCCGACGATCAGGAACTGGCGACCCTCGTGATGGACGAGCGGCTGCCCGCGTCTACCGCCACGATCATCCAGCGCTTGCCAGATCGCGAGCGCGGCGAGGTCGTGGCCGCGCTTCGCGCGGGGCGCGACTTCGCGGCTGAGGAGTTGCGCGCGCTGGTGCGCGCGAGTCGCCCTACCCTCCGAGAACCGGAGTCGACAGGCCCGCAACACGCCCAGGCGAATGGGCTAGTGAATTCACTGGCCCCAGAGAGAACAAATGGTTTGAAAATCGCTGGTGCTGGGCCGGGTGGGGCGGCGACAGGGGTAGTGAATTCACTACCCCCCGGTGACCTGACGATTACCCCATCAGGGCTAACCGATACTTCCGGCCGCCTGCGCCCCGAGTTGATCACGCTCAACAACCTGGCGCGCGAGATCGAGGCGTTCTGCGATCGCCACGACCCGCGCCGCTTCACCGAGGAGGAGGCCGGGCCGCTCGCGCGCGCCGCCGCACGACTGGTGGCCCAGCTGCAAGGTGCTCGGGGGCGTTAAATGAGCGCGACGGAAGGACCGATGCAGCGGGAGCGACGAGCGCGACGCCCGGCCGACGAGTCGGCCGGGCCGGTGGATCCAGGGTCCGGGCAGGCCGCGTCGCCGGCGATCCCCCCTTTCAACCCGGCCGCCTGGGTCAGCCAGGCCACGCGCACCGTGGATGTGTCGACCAGTGCCGCAACCTTGCTCGCGGTGCTGGCCGATCAGAACCTGGGGGACCTGCCGGTGGGCCTCGAGGCAGAGAATCGGGACCTGGTGCAGCGCCTCGCCGCCGCGCTGCGGACCCAGACGCCGCTCTACGCGCTCACCGCCGCGCTAGCAGCCTGTCGGAGAGAAGCGGACGAGTCCTAGCTTATCCGCCTCGGCCTCCCGTGCTATGGCAAAGTACGCGACAGATATCCGTGCAGTGCCCTATTCCACCGTCC
>JAABUT010003738.1_pt1 | contig 12707 bp, 16 predicted proteins | sample 5559281 | NCBI WGS metagenome assembly JAABUT01 (sample SAMN10711880, study PRJNA513359) | rock metagenome | isolation source: Antarctica rocks | place: Antarctica: Victoria Land, Ricker Hills nord | collected 2016-01-04
GGACACATGAATAACTTCTCTCATTTTCCAGCTCTTATAGAATAATGTGGATAACTTAACCCTTCTTAAACAACGACTGCATCGCTCAAACCCTTGATTTACTGATAGTTTTCATGCGTCCGCCCTGTTAGTCATGGCGGTAAACGTTTGGTTTCCCAAATTTAAACTATTTTTAGAAAACGACAATTTGGGATGCACCCATAGGAAGTGTTTTTCCCCTTTTCAGGTGTTTTTTACCTCCGAATAACTGCGCTTGAAGCTAGTTTAAAAAAATAAAAAGTTTTAATATAAAAAATATTTCTAAAGCAAAATGTTTAATTGCAATTATGCTTTTAGTACATTTTATCCTTAAGACTTTACTTCTACAATTTTTAGAACCAAAACATTTACTAAACTTATTTTTCACACCACAACTCAGTTAGTAATTCAAATCGCTAAAATCAGATCCCTTACTTCTGCTTCAAAGCTTCCGCAATTGCTTTCTCAGCTAATGGTTCCATTATTTTATACCCTTCAAGATTTGGATGAACACCATCCTTTGATAAACTAACGATGAAGAATATCAATAATAACAGAAATGTGTTTCTATCACTAAACATTCCTGTTAAGATAACTAAGTGGTGGGAACTGAGCAGTTCCCTGACAGCACGTTACACAACGATTGAAATAAAAGAACAGCCGGTTCGAAAAATAGCTAAACTGTCACAGGATGTTTGGGCGTCAAACAGGATTAATTTTTTGAAAGGGTATTTTTTGGAAATAAGTGGAATTTACTCAAGAAACAGTTTTATAGGCATCTATGATTTAAATTCCCAGGGCAGAATTGATATAAATATTAAGAAAAGCTTTTTAAAAGATAAATTAACAGCTATGGTGAGTCTCGGCGATCCGTTTAATTTATACAAGATTAGTTGGGACGTTAAAGAAAATGGTTTCACCAGACAAGTATACCGAAGACTTGCTACGCGGTATATAAGCATTGGATTGACCTATAATTTTTCCAGTGGCAAAAAACAGACTGACAGAGAAAATGTGGAAACTGCCGGAAGTGACGCTTTGTGCCTGCTCTGTCATAAGTGTTACTTTCTGTATTTTTTATTAGGATGCTTTTTTAAATGATGTATTGAGCTTATAAATATTGATTTCTCTTTTTCATAAATCTTAAAAACCATGACCTAAGGAAAGAGATGGAGTTTGGCCTCACGATAACCTTTTCTTCCTTTGCTCCCATAAATTTCAGGGTTCGTTGCAATTTCTTCAATTTTTTTTCTTACTGCTTTCAAAAACCTTTCTCCTAATCCTTCTGTTTTATTCTGATACCACTCATAAGCTTCAGCAAAATCCTTTTGTGTATCAGGATGAAGGATAAATTTATAACTCATTACTTCAGGCTTTCTTATGTTTATAAGATTGCCTTACTTTCGTTTCTAATTCATCAAGCGTTAAACCTTTTATTTTTCCACTTTCGTATTCAGCAAAACGTTTATCTATTTCGTTAATAAAAGCCGGGTCATCCCATCTTTCATCTTCCTGCCATTCTTCTGCAAAAGTTTTTGCAACAGTAAGCAATGTTTTTTTTTGCCTGATAGTTAATTGGGTTAGATAATCAGTAATTTTTTTATCTAAGGATGCAGCTCTTGCCATAAAAGTATCTTTGATTAAAATTAAATTTTTTGCCGAAATAGAGTACGATAAATCTATGCCGCGTGGAATTTGCTTATTTAAAATATTTGCTATAACAGGTCTTTTAGCCTATGTTATTTACCCTCAATACTCTTTAAATACTGGAGGCTTAATGGCACTTGCTCCACCGACCTCGATGATTCATCTTCAATAAAATAGTATTTCACTCCGGCTTTTTTTGCGGCTTTCATTATTTCGGCTATGCCCACATCACCCTGACCAAGCACTACGTTTGTTTCTACATCAACTTCGCCATTCTGATTTCCGGGAGTTCCGGGTTTGCGGTCTTTCAAATGCATCAATGGAAAGCGGTTTGGATATTTTTTCAGCATTGCAACAGGATCTTGTCCCGGATGTTTTATCCAAAAAACATCCATTTCAAAATTTACCCATTTCGGGTTTAATTCCTTCATCATGTAATCGAACAATGTGGCGTTTTGATAAGGTCTGAACTCAAAGCCATGCGCATGATAACAAAATTGCAAACTGTTTTCTGCAATTACTTTCCCTGCCTTATTAAAAACATTGATGGCTTTCTTTGTATCATCAATAGTGAAATCAGTGCCATTGTGCGGTATCCAGAAACAGACTACATATTTTGCTCCGTATTTTTTTGCTTCATTTACGGCTTTCTGCGGATCCTTCGCAAGATCATTAAAATCTGCAGCTACAGCTATTACCTGTAGCTCATTTTTTTGAAGCAACTGTTTAAATTCTGTTTCAGACATACCATAAGTTCCGCCAATTTCTACTTCATTTATACCCATCTCATGTATCATGCTCAGCGTTCCCGGTACATCTTTGGCAAATTGAGCCCGGAATGTATAAAATTCAAGACCAATGTTTTGACCAAATGCTGACGCAGTGCTTAGTAACAGAATAAAGAATACAAGATTAACAGCAGAAGCAACAATAGCTTTCATTATAAAGATTTATAGAAAGGTAAGAAATTTTCTAATGAATTTTTAGAAACTGAGATAGGTTTTGACGGTTAAAGAGGCGCACTATAAAATTGCATTTTCACATGTGTAATTTTCTAACAAAAATTACTTTTTTCCTTTTGAGACAAGAAGGTAAGAATCATCAATAAATTCCTGCAATTGATGAGCAGGAATGCTCCCATCAACAATAACAGTATTCCACAATTTTTTATTCATGTGATAGCCGGGGAGAATACAGGAGAATTTTTCCCTCAATTCAACAGCTTTTTCGGGATCACATTTTACATTAAACTGCAAGGGCCGTTTTTCTAAAGACGCAAGAAAAAATATTTTTCCGTTTACTTTAAATACTAAAGTTTCCGGACCAAACGGAAAACCTTCTTCTGCACCTGGTTTTGTTTTACAATATTCCCAAAGCTGTTCAATATCCATTAAAACAAATTATTTCCTTTTGTAAATAGGAACTGTACTACAAGGTTCGCCATACATAATGCTTTTAACAAAAGGACGAACTTTATTGGTAATTTCGACATACGCCGCCTCAGGAATGAGAACATCGCCGCAGCCTTTTACAACTACACGTTTATCTGCATATTCTTCACCCTTGATCTTTGAAACATTTCTAAGCAACAATGTCTGCAGTATGTTTTTTTCTTCTCCAAAAACTACTTCTTTTGCTACCGGCTGCAGGTTGCTTGCTGCCAGCATATAAGCCCACATAGGAATAATGGCATCAGCAGAGCAGGTAATGGCTACTATTTTATCACGAAATGGTTGCCAGTCATAAGTTTGAAGAGCAGCTCTGAAATCTTTTTCTTTCAATATTAATCCCATGAATAAATGATCTTTTAAATCAAAAACTGCTGTCTCTCCTTTGGGATAATAATCTTCGAGGTCTATTGTAGTAAGTGCACTTTCTGCAACTTTATTTATAATTACATTTTCCATAATAATATATCAAAGTTACAAAATTTACATCAGGTAAAAAGCAGGACGGCGTTAATGATTGGGAGTGTTGTGTGTTAATACATATCAGGCTAAAATTGGAGCGAACAGAAAAAGGTCACCTTCTCTTAAGATTTAATGTAATAGCCTGCAGTAAGATTTACAAGGCGGGAAAAGATCCCCAAAGAACATTTAGCTGAACGGAGCGTCGCAACGGCTGAATCATCGAAGCGATACTGCCGGCTTCATAAAAATAAAAAAGCCACTCTTTGCAGTGGCTCGTCATTATATTTTATTGGCTTACCTTCCATTCATACTTGCAAGGAATTCGGTATTATCTTTTGTACCTCTCATTCTCTTAAGCAATTCATTCATTGCTTCTTCTGTGTTCATGTCATTGATGTATAAACGAAGAATGTTCATACGTTGCAGCGTTTCTTTGTCAAGCAGCAGATCATCGCGGCGGGTTGATGAAGTTACAAGGTCAATGGCAGGGAAAACACGCCTGTTGGCAAGCCTGCGGTCGAGCTGCAGTTCCATATTGCCTGTTCCTTTAAATTCTTCAAAAATCACCTCATCCATTTTTGATCCCGTTTCAATCAGCGCTGTTGCAAGAATGGTTAATGAACCACCGTGCTCTATTTTTCTGGCTGCGCCAAAAAACTGTTTTGGCTTTTGCATAGCATTTGCCTCTACACCGCCGCTTAATACTTTACCGCTCGACGGCGCTACTGTATTATGCGCCCGTGCCAGGCGGGTAATACTGTCAAGCAATATCACCACATCGTGTCCACATTCAACCAGGCGCTTTGCTTTTTGCAATGCGATGGTAGAGACCTTTACGTGTTTTTCGGCAGGTTCATCAAAAGTAGATGCTATTACTTCTGCGTTTACACTGCGTTCCATATCGGTTACTTCCTCGGGGCGTTCGTCTATCAGCACAACCATTAAATAACATTCAGGATGATTAGCGGCAATTGCATTAGCTACTTCTTTCAGCAATACAGTTTTGCCCACTTTTGGCTGAGCTACAATCAATCCGCGCTGCCCTTTTCCTATAGGAGTAAACAGGTCGATAATACGCGTGCTGAAGTTGTTAGAAGTGGTAAATAAATTAAGCTTTTCGTAAGGAAAAAGCGGCGTCAAATAATCAAACGGTACACGGTCGCGAACTTCGTCGGGTCCTTTACCATTTATATACTCAACCTTTAAAAGTGCAAAATATTTTTCACCTTCTTTTGGTGGTCGAACAAAGCCGGAAACTGTATCGCCGGTTTTTAAGCCAAACAATTTTATTTGTGAAGGAGAAACATAAACATCATCAGGAGAGGAAAGATAGTTGTAATCTGATGAGCGCAGGAAGCCATAGCCATCGGGCATCATTTCCAACACGCCTTCGCTTTGTATTACTCCGTCAAATTCTATATTGAATGCCTGTTCTCTTCTTTGATTTTGCTGCTGAAACCTGTTGACAGATTGTTGCTGATGTAATACGGGCGAGTCCTCAGCAGCCTGTGTTTCTTCTAATGTTTCAGTATTATTAATTGCGCCGTTACCATTTTCATTGTCTGCTTTGGCAGGCGCGTGGTTATCTATATTAGAAGTATTAAATTCTAATTGAGCATCATTTTTCTGTGCTTTTGGTCTGCGGCCACGCTTTTGTCCTGCATTTTTAAAATTCTCTCTTCCGGAAGGCTCTTCAGCTTCGGGTTTAGCTTCCTGCGTCGCAGTTTCAGTTTCCAGAACGGGAGAAGGAGCGGTTGCTTTTGCAATACGCTTGCGCCTTGGCCTTTCTGCCGCCGGTGCTTTATCTGCCCCATCTGCTGCTGCCTGACGGTCTAATATTTTATGAATAAGATCTTTTTTGTCTGTTTTGTTAGCATTGGGAATGCTTAGTTGATCTGCTATGTCCTTAAGCTCAGGAACAAGCATATCGTTCAATTGCGAAATATCGTACATAAAAATTTTTGATAGTTAAAACTCAAAAACATCCAGGGTGAAAAGGAAAATATTTGAATAAAAAAATGAAATTGGGAAAACCTAAAAACTGACGAGTTAAGAGTGGTGCTTCTGATCAGCTTTACATTCCAATGCAAGTTTACGTTACATTTTCGAAAATCAGAAAATTTTAAATTTATTTTACAGTATTTATCATTTAAAAAAGTATTTTTTAAGGTATTTACAACAAGCAGCTTATAATTTACAACCTTTGCAGTCAGCATTACATCTCTTTGTAAATCTTATTAACTGTATAAAGTTGGTTTCTCCAATAGCTGTTCTATTTTCATTGTATCATTAACGAAGTCTGCAATGAATTTATTTCAACATCGCACAAAATAAATAACTGTAATGCAAACCGCTTATAATTTTTAATTGGAATCCCGTAGCTGTTATCAACCCCTTATAAAAGTTTTTTTTTAACAATTTCTTCTTCTTTTTAATAGAAACTTCGTGCCAATTTTTCAAAAGTTTCAGCTTTTATTTATTTTAATATCATTGTTCTGTTACCAACGTTTATATCGATAGTTTTGTTTTGTAGACACCAAATTTTTTTCAATTTATTGAATAATCTTTGGTGAAAATACCTGATCAATAATTCTTAAGCTTTCAACATTTTTATTGAAATAATTTTTTCTGTGGTAAGCCGCTTTTGCTTCAATTACAAATCGTCTGTTTTTAAGTACTAAATGTATATTTATAATAAAGTCTTTTCTTCTCTATTTTCTGGTTAGAAAAACAAGTGACCATAATGAAAATTTCAGGAATAAAATAAATAAGATTTAAATGAATCGTTTAATTGAAACTCCCGAAATTTTTAGAACATAAAAAACCCGCTTTTTACAGCGGGTCTTTTTTAAATTAACTTTCAGCATTTATTACCCTAAAGCCACTCTCTTAAATTCAATCACTTTTAACTGGCTGTCTACGCTTTTTAAATAGTCGGCAACCGTCTTACTGTTGTCTTTTACAAAAAGCTGGGCAGCTAAGGTGTTTTCTTTGAAAAAAGCATTCAATTTACCATCAGCAATTTTTGAAATCATTTCTGCCGGTTTACCTGCCATCTTTGGATCAGCGGCAATTTGTTCGGTAACGATAGCTCTTTCTCTTTCTACTGTTTCAGCCGGTACAGAAGAAGGATCAACAGCTAATGGATTCATAGCTGCAATTTGCATTGCTACGTCTTTGCCAGCATCCACAGCTTCCTTGTTCAAACCCACCAATACGCCCATACGATTTGCCCCATGTATGTAGGAGGCCACGTAAGGAGCATCAAGTCTTTCAAAACGGCTTACACCTATTTTTTCGCCAATCGAAGCAAGTTTATCATTTATCAAATCATAAATTTTTGCTCCATCCACTGTAACGTCATTTAATTCTTCTGCACTCTTTACATTGTTGCCAATGGCCGCATCAGCAATGCTGTTAGCAAAAGCTACGAAATCAGCGTTTTTACTTACGAAATCAGTTTCGCAACTAATGGTAAAAACAATACCGGTTTTGTTGTCAAAAGTTGTTCTTGCTACCACGACGCCTTCTTTTGCTTCACGGTCGCTGCGTTTTGCTGCTACTTTCTGACCTTGCTTGCGTAACCAGTCAATTGCAGCTTCAAAATCTCCGTTTGTTTCCGTAAGCGCTTTTCGGCAATCCATCATTCCGGCACCGGTAGCCTGGCGCAATTTATTTATATCCTGTGCTGTAATTGTTGCAGTTGCCATAATTTTAACCCTCCATACCTCCCAAAAGAAGGCTTTCAGATGCCTTAAACGCTAAAGGGAGCAGTTTATATTTTTAAAAATTAATTCTAATAATTGCAGATACAAAATCTGCTTGTACATAGATACTGTGACTACTAATAGTTATCAGCTGTACTAAAGACAGGTACATGATAAAGTAATTACATTAGAACTTGTTATCCTGTTGTCTTAAAAACTACCTCTGACCACCACCGCCGCCACCTTGGGGTCTGCGGCTTGCGCCACCAGGCACACGACGTTTAGGCTGGCCTCCGGGACCAGAATTACCTCCGCCACGACTTCTGCCACCACGTGCTGCCTCAGACTCTGCCTCTGCCTGTAAGCGTGCGGCTCTCTTTTCGGCTTCGTTATCGGTGTCTTCCACATCATCATCTTTTGCTGCCTGACGTTCTGCAAGACCTTCAGCTATGGCAGCAGCAATATAATTGGTAACGATTGCAACAGATTTAGTAGCATCGTCATTTGCAGGTACAGCGAAATCAACTTTATTTGGATCGCAGTTGGTATCTACCATACCAAAAGTTGTGATACCAAGTCGCTTAGCCTCGGCAAGAGCAATATGCTCATGGCCGATATCTACAAGAAATAAAGCGGCAGGCGCACGGCCGAGCTGTGCAATACCTCCTAACACTTTTTCCATCTTTTCTTTATCACGGGTAAGGGTGAGGCGTTCTTTTTTTGTAAGGCTTTCAGCGCTGCCGTCATTGAGCATTTTATCAATGCTCTGCATTTTCTTCACGCTCTTACGAACAGTATTGAAATTGGTAAGCATACCACCCAGCCAGCGCTCGGTTACAAAAGGCATGTTTATTTTTTTTGCAGCTTCGGTTACAATTTCTTTTGCCTGCTTTTTAGTAGCAACGAACATGATTTTCTTACCGCTCTTAGCAATACTTTTCATAGCGGATGCTGCTTCCTGCAATCCTTCTACAGTTTTGTTAAGATCAATAATATGAATACCTTTTTTTTCAGCAAAGATGTAAGGCAACATCTTTGGGTTCCACTTCTTCTTCAGGTGACCAAAGTGCACTCCGGCCTCGAGAAGTTGCTGTTGTAGTGAAGGGTTATTTTCCATTTTCTTAATTATATTAAATATTATAAATAAATTTAGCCATAGGCCGTGAGCTACAAACTTCAAGCAAAAAAACGTGAGCTGGTTGCTTGAGCTAATAGCTTGAAGCTCATTATCTCTTGCTGAACTGGAAGCTCTTTCTTGCTTTCTTTTTACCAGGTTTTTTACGCTCAACCCTTCTTGGGTCACGCTTAAGTAAACCAGCAGCTTTTAAAGAAGGACGAAGTTCAGGATTTACCTCGAGTAAAGCCCGGGCAATGCCAAGTTTTGCCGCCTCAGCCTGTCCTTTCAATCCACCGCCTCCGGCATTGATTTTTACATCAAATTTGTCCGCAGCTTCAATTGTTTTAAAAGGCTGTTCTACCTGGTTTTGTAAATATACCAGTGGAAAATATTCTTTATAATCTTTGTCATTAACAGTAATCCTGCCTTCGCCCCTGTTAAGGAAAACTCTTGTCACAGCTTCCTTACGACGACCTACGGCATTTTTTTGTTTTTCCATTATTTTTTATCCTTGCAGCTAATAGCTTATAACTTGTAGCCTGGGTTTTAAAATTTTAATTCCTTGGGTTGCTGTGCAGTATGAGGATGTTGATCGCCTGCATACACAAATAATTTTTTATACATTTTGCGACCTAAACGATTTTTTGGAAGCATGCCTTTTACAGCTCTTTCCACAATAACTTCAGGACGGCGTTTGATTAAATCTTTAGCCAGTTCCTCTTTTTTACCGCCAGGGTATCCGGAGTAGTTCAGGTAAATTTTTTCATCCATTTTGTTACCTGTGAATTTTACCTTATCGCAATTGGTTACGATTACGAAATCACCACAGTCAACGTGTGGAGTATAATATGCCTTGTTCTTCCCGCGAAGAATAGCGGCGATCTTTGCACAAATGCGACCGACGGTTTGATTAGCACCGTCTACAACATACCAGTTGCGTTGTACGGTAGCCTCGTTCGCAGATTTGGTTGTAAAATGTAGTTTGCTCATTATTTATAGTTTAAATGACACCGGCGCTATCCCGCCGGTTTTGTAAAAATGAGCGCAAAGGTATTATTATATATTTCAAAAAAACAAGATTTTACTAAACTATTTTTAATCGCACCTCTGCAATTGCTTCATTTTCAATAATAATTTCGTTGTTAAAATTTAATCGACTTCTTTTTACCGGCATTTTTGTTTAGCAGAAAGGCGAAGAATTTAAATTTTTTTTATTTGGCTTATCCGAATTTTGATTGTGGCAGCAATAGAAATGACAGGATAATTATAACTTTATATATGCTTATACATCTTCATCCTGTTAACCCGCAGCCAAGGAATATAAAAACAATTATAGAATGTTTACTCGATGGGGGAATTATTATATATCCGACTGATACTATTTACGGATTGGGTTGTGACATTTTTCAGCAAAAGGCTATTCAACGGATATGTCATATAAAAAATGTTGATCCGCAAAAAGCACAGTTAAGTTTTGTTTGTCACGACCTCAGCGACCTGAGTAAATATACAAAAAGTATATCTACTCCGCTGTATCGGTTATTAAAAAACTATTTGCCCGGCCCCTATACTTTTATACTGCCTGCAAGCAAAGAGGTGCCTAAAATTTTACAAAGCAAAAAAAGCACAATAGGCCTGCGCGTGCCGGATAATATTATTGCAAATACAATAGTTGAGCAACTGGGGCACCCATTATTGAGTGCATCACTGCCGGGAGAAATGGTTGAAGAATATACAGACCCGGAACTGATGTATGAAAATTTTGAAAAACTGGTAGATATTGTAATTGACGGAGGAATGGGAGGCATGAAACCGTCTACCGTTATTGATTGCACAGAAGAGCCTTACCAGTTAATAAGGCAGGGATTAGGTGAGTGGGTAGAAGACAGCACTAACTGAAGGTGAAATTAATATTTACTAGAATTAGACAATAAATCGGGACATTTAAACCAATAAAAGCCAAAGATTTCTAAAAGCTTCATATTCCGTGTTCGGGTCATTCTTCGGAAGACACTTAAACACCCCTCACCATTACTTTTACTAAATGAACCTATTAACAGAACGAGTATAAATAATATTTGTAATGTTTTTTGTCCTCCGTAGCATTTTATAATCTTAAACGTAAAATTAAAAAATAGAAAAAGATATCTACTTTTTGAATTTAATTTTTACGGTTTTATCTAAAGGAGCTAAATAAAAAATCAAAGCTGAAGACATCGCCAAAAAAAAAGAGAATAATCCGTGAACAATAACGATTAGGAAGTGAAAAAGTATACTCATTACTAATAATCTTAAATAATATTTTTTATTTAAAAATAATGCTATAAAAAGTGAAAATTCAAAAAAGATAACACCCCAAGTCAGAATGACAATTGTGTAAGGACTTTCGAGAATGGGACTTAATAAAGGCTTAAGCCAATTTGACATACCGAAGGTTGGATTATTGAACCAATAATAGATTGCAGTACCGTTAATCCAATCTTCTACTCCCATTTTTCCAATGGCTGCATGAAAATAAATAAAAGCTACTTGCAAACGAATAATGACTAAAAAATAATTAGATATTAAGTTTCTCTCTTTTAAAAAAGTAATTTTTAAATCATTGTTTATCCTTTCCCAATGATTGTGTCTTGGGTCACAAAAACAAATTGGAATTAAGAGTAAGCTTAAATTAGAGGCAATTTGATCCCCTCCTTCTATTAATATCGCAGCATTAATAAAACTAACGCAAATCCAAAAATGAAGTATTGAAGTGACGGTAATAAAAAAGCCAGAAATTACAAGCAAGAGTATTAATATAGCTAATAGTATTAATACTTTTACCTGATTGTATGGCAGCAAATAGAAAAAGTTTGCTTTATCTAAAAACGAATTTGAAATTCTATTCCTACCCGTCCCGCCATACGGACTAAATAAGGTATCGGGATTATTAAATATCAACGTTAATAAAGTGCTTAATGCAAGAATAGCTCTAGATAGTCCCAAAAAGTTTGTAAAAATAAATCTATCTACTAAAATTTGTATGCTTTGATCAATTGATTTTTTTACTTGAAGTAACATTAAGTTCTACAATTTTATACGGCATTATTATTTTCGTTTTTAAAGTTGACCATGCCCAAGGAATTAAGGGTGTTTTTTGTATAATTACTTCACCTGTACAACTTGGAAAATTTACTTCATTTTCAACCTTAATTACAGGCAACACTGTGGTAGCTTCAAAAAAATAATCTATAGATCTTTTACTCTCAATCCATTTTGTTTCTGGTACTTCTTGAAGTAGCAGACCCACTTCTGCGTCAAAAGCACGCCCTTTTCTGTTTAAACCAAATAGATACCGAGAGCTCCCGCCCGGGATACTAATTAGATTCCATTTATTGTTCTCATCCTTTTTATATACATATACTACATCTTCTCTAGCATTTCTAGTAAAAAACGCCCATCCTTCAGGTATTATTGAAATTAAATCGAAACGATGAGAAGAACTCAAACTTAAAGGATTATATGGTAATGATGCTAATCCAACAAGGTAAAGTATAATTAAAAAAAGAACCGTCAAAGTAATAAAAATAATTCTTAATCTCCCTTTCATCTTTTTATGGAGTAACTATTCTAAATTAATATCAACACCTACCTAATAAATAAATAATTAATATAATATAATCTAAGTTGAACTAAATGTTGTTTATTATCGACAGGATATATTTTTCATGCTTTAATCCAGCTTCGTTCAGCGACCTTTTACCAATTTCATTAGTAACATTTATAGCAAAGTGAAAATTTGCTGCAGTTTCAACATTAATTGCCAAAGCTAAATTAATATAACCGGCTACATTTATGGCTATTGCAATGTTAATTGCTAAGGCGAAATTTATAGCTAAGCAATCAGGCGCTAAGTCTTTTTTAGGTTTAGCCACTGAACTTAATAGTAAATTATTATTAAAATCTTTTCCGAATATTTCTTTCGCCTTTTCCGTAAAATTTGTACTATTTACAACTCCATTCTTAATATCCTCTAATAATTGATCTAATTTTTTTGAGTTTTTAATAAAAACATCAGATATTACCTGTTTGTCTGTTGTAGCTGAATTAACAAGAACAACTTTTAATATTATATCAGAACCTTTTTTTATAGCATCATCTACTCTAACTGGATCTTTACTAAGGACTTCTTCTTTAAATTCATTGTAACTACTCAGGTTTATTTCAAGTTGTTGGTTTTCCACAGAGTGTTTATAAAAATAATATCAATATATTGAATTTATTGATTCTTTTTGAGAATCGAAGCGACTATTACCATACCACTTGCAG
>JAABUT010003743.1_pt1 | contig 12703 bp, 7 predicted proteins | sample 5559281 | NCBI WGS metagenome assembly JAABUT01 (sample SAMN10711880, study PRJNA513359) | rock metagenome | isolation source: Antarctica rocks | place: Antarctica: Victoria Land, Ricker Hills nord | collected 2016-01-04
GCTTCAACGCCGCGCTGGAGACCGGTGGGGTCCTCGTCAGCGAGAAGATCAAGCTCGAGTTCGACATCTCGGCGATCCGGCAGACCGCCTGACCCACACCTCCTCCAGTCCGATCGGGCTGGCAGACAGCGGGGCCACGCTCACGAGAGCGCGGCCCCGCTGACATCTGTGCGGGAACGCCGGTCGCTCGAACAGCCGCCCATCCTCGTGGGTCGTCGACGGCGGCCGGCCGTCGGCAGCGCGCGCCTGACGAGTCGAAGGTCTCGCCCACCCGCCACCAGGACGGGCCCAGCCACCGGGGTACCTGAAGGGACCCAGCATGTCGACGACCGATCGGGGGTTATTTCCCTTCGACAATGGGCCACGCCACCGGAGCTCGAGCCAGTCCCGGTACCGCAACCGAGACAGCCCGATCCCCCACGAGTTGCTAGGTAGGCAACGATGCGGGCCCAAGCCGGTGCAGTGACCCCAGTCAGCCACCCGGTGCTTTTGGTGTCCCCGATTGTCGGTGCCGCGGCGTACGGTTTGCCACATTGGCCTACTGGCCATCTCCAAGAAGTGCGCGACCAGGAATGGCAAAGGGGGGCCCCGCCGATGACCGACACCGACTCCGAAGTCCCGGCCGTAGAGGAGGTCGCGTCCAATCCCACCGCTACGATCGTCGCCTCGACAGCGCCGCAACCGGGCACCGCCGCCGGTGCAGTCATGACCAGCCAGCAAGAGGTAGGGAAGGTCTCGGGCACCGAGGACTCCACCCCGCTGAAGTTCCATGTCGCCCTGTCCCCCCAGGCGTACCTGCAGCTCGACGACGTCGTCACCACCCGACGGGACGTTCCCGGGTTCGGCGACGTCGCCACCTCTGGCGTCGTCACCGAAGTCGTCGCCCGTCACGAGGGCGCCGTGTTCGGCTCGGATGTCTTCCTGATCGCCGACGGCATCCTGCCGGCCACCATGCAGGAAATCGCCGAGATCACGACAACCAGGGTCGACCCCGAGTGCTATGTGCCGCCAGGCCCCGGCAAAGCCGCGTACCGCGCTTCCGGTAGCGACCGCGACGCCGCCCTCTACTTCGACCAGATGGACACGCGCATCCCGGCCGGGACCGGACGCGACGGCGAAGCAATCTACCTCAACCTCGAGTTCCTCGACGGGACCCGCGGCGCGCACGTCTCCATCTCCGGCATCTCGGGGGTGGCCACCAAGACGAGCTTCGCGCTGTTCCTGCTGCACTCGTTGTTCACCAGCGGCGCGCTCGGTTCACGCACTGTCAACGCGAAGGCCCTCGTCTTCTCCGTCAAGGGTGAGGACCTACTCTTCCTCGACCGGCCCAACATCCGCCTCGACGACCCGCTACGCGCCGCCTACGCCAAGCTCGGCCTGCCCGCCCAACCGTTCGCCTCCTCCGGGTTCTTCGCGCCGCCGCTACCCGGGGACACCACCGGCCGGCCGCACGTCACCGGCCGCACCAGCGGCGTGACCGCGTTCTGGTGGACGCTGGCCGAGGTGTGCGAGCGAGAGCTTCTGCCGTACGTCTTCGCCGACATCGAGGACGAGAAGAACCAATACACGATGGTCGTCCACCAAGTCACCAGCCGGCTGCGCCGAGACGCGCAGGCCGCCGGACACGACGGTGCCGTCTCCATCGACGGCCAAACCATCCGCACATGGGCCGAGATGATCGACCTCATCTCGGACAAGGTGTCCAACGACGCGACCCGTCTCGACTGGGCCGGGCCGGCCGTAGGGATGGGGACCGTCAACGCGTTCGTGCGCCGGCTGCGCTCCTCCCAGAAGCCGCTGGGTCCCATCCTGCGCGGCGACCTGACCACGACGACGAACCGCACTATCGACACGTCCGGCCGTCAAGTCACCGTCATCGACCTGCACAACCTGCCCGAACGGGCACAGCGGTTCGTCGTCGGTGTCGTCCTGGCCGCCGAGACCGCCCGCAAGGAGCAGGCCGGACCTGGCGGGCTGCTGTTCACGATGATCGACGAGCTCAACAAGTACGCCCCGCGCGAGGGTTCATCCCCGATCAAGGACGTCCTGCTCGACATCGCCGAACGGGGCCGCTCGCTCGGTATCATCCTGATCGGCGCGCAGCAGACTGCGTCCGAAGTGGAGCGGCGCATCGTGTCGAACTCGTCGATCAAGGTCGTCGGCCGGCTCGACCCGGCCGAAGCCAGCCGGCCCGAGTACGGGTTCCTGCCCCCGTCCCAGCGCCAGCGCGCCACGTTGGCCAAGCCGGGCACCATGTTCATCTCCCAGCCGGAGATTCCGGTGCCGTTGGCGGTCCAGTTCCCGTTCCCGGCCTGGGCCACCCGCTTGTCAGAGGCCGCCGCGCCCAGCTTCACGACCGGCACCGGCAGGTCCGCCGGTGAAGACGGTACGTCCACCCGACCCGACCCCTACTCGAGGCTGCCGGCGGCCGACACCGACGCCGATCTGTGGCCGGTCGACGACGCCGGCGATCACGCCATCGCCGAACCGCCGCCGCCGTTCTGACCGTCCATCGTTCTGATTCACCCGCCGCCCGGACCGCACCAGCGTCGCTCCTCGGAAAGGACCACCGATGAAGTTCCTCCACACCTCCGACTGGCACGTCGGCAAGACCCTCAAGGGCCGCAACCGGTTCGAGGAGCAGGAAGGTGTGCTGGCCGAGATCACCAGGATCGCCGTTCAGCACGACGTCGACGCGGTCCTCATCGCCGGCGACATCTACGAGAACGCCGCGCCGACCGCCCACGCACAGAAACTTGTGGTGCGCACCCTGATGACACTCGCCCGACGCGGCATCGAGGTCATCCTGATCGCTGGCAACCACGACCACGCCGCGACGCTCGAGGCTTACAAGCCGCTGCTGGACGCCGCCGGCATCCACGTCTACGGCCACGCCCGAGCCGCCGCCAACGGCGGCGTGCACCGTTTCACGGCCAAGTCGACCGGTGAGGCGGTCAATGTGGCGGTCCTGCCCTTTCTCTCCCAGCGGTATGCCGTCCGCGCCGCCGAAATCATCGCGAACGCCCCGTCCGAGAACGTCGGCGAGTACGACCAGCTCGTGCGCGACATCCTGCTCGACCTGGTCAGCGGATTCACCCCAGACGCCGTCAACCTCGTCATGGCGCACCTGACGTGCACCGGTGCCACGTTCGGCGGCGGCGAACGAGCTGCCCAGTCGATCATGGAGTACCACGTGCCTGCCGCGATCTTCCCAGTGGAAGCGCACTACGTCGCGCTCGGCCACCTGCACCGGCGCCAGCAGGTGCCAGCCGCCTGCCCGGTCCACTACAGCGGGGCCCCGTTCCCGGTCGACTTCGGCGAGCAGGACAACACCCACGTCGTCTGCCTTGTCGAAGCCACCCCCACCACACCCGCGGTCGTGACGGACATCCCAGTCACGGCCGGCCGCCGGCTGCGGACCGTCGAGGGCACTGTCGCCCAGCTGACCGCCGACGCAGGCGCCTACGGCGACGACCACCTGCGGCTGCGGGTCAAGCAGGCCGCGTACGCCGGCATGCGCGACGACCTCCTCGAGGTGCTGCCGAACGCGCTCGAGATCCGCATCCACGAGGACTTTGCTTCCACCGCCGCCAAGGCCGGCATCGCTTCCGGGCCCACCAGGACACCCGCCGAACTGTTCATCGACTACTGCTCGAGCGTCGGCGTCTCCGACGACCGCGTCGTGGCCCTGTTCAACCAGCTTCACGACGACCTGACGAGCCCAGCGTCCCGCGCCTGACCCCGATCCCTCCTGCACCGACCGGCAGAAAGAACGACTAGATGCGTCCCGTCCGCCTCGACATCAATGGCTTCGCCAGCTTCCGAGAACCGGCCGTCGTCGACTTCACCGACGCCGACTACTTCGCCCTCATAGGACCCACCGGGTCGGGGAAGTCGACCGTCATCGACGCCCTCACCTTCGCCCTGTACGGCACGGCCCCTCGCTGGGGTCGGACCAACGCCATCGCCGACGCCCTCGCCCCGACCACCATCCGGTGCACCGTGTCGCTGACCTTCGACGTCGGCGCCCAGCGGTACCAGATCGCTCGAGAGATCCGCCGCGTCGGGAACACCATTCAGCAGAAGAACGTCAGCCTGGTGAGGTTTACCGACCCGAACGCGACGGTCATCGACGACGACGGACCGCAGCCCGAGGTCCTCGCCGGCGACATCAGAGATGTCAACAGGTCCATCGAACAGCTCCTCGGCCTGTCCTTCGACGACTTTTGCCAGTGCGTCGTCCTTCCCCAGGGCGAGTTCGCCCGGTTCCTGTCCGCGACCCCGTCGGTGCGCCAAGTCATCCTGCTCAAACTCCTCGGCGCAGACCACTACGAGGGCATCGGCAAGCTGGCTGGCTCACAGGCCGCCAACGCCAACAGGGAGGTCGAGATCCTCACCGAGCAGCTGGCCCGTCACGCCGGGGCCACCGCTGAGGCCGAATCCGAAGCCGCCGTGACGATGACCACCCTCGGCCAGCTCGAAGTTCTCGTTCGCGACATCGTCCCCCGCGTCGTCGACGCGCACATCCAAGCTGCCGAGGCCGCCGGGCGGGCCCAGACGCTGCAGGCCGAGCAGACCCTGCTGGGCTCGCTCGCCGTCCCGGGCGACGTCGACGAACTTCAGCGTGACGCGACCGTCGCCGAGGCGGTCGCAGACCGGGCCCGTAAGGTGTCCGCAGCCGCCGGCCAGTCCTTCCGCGACGCGGCCACCGCGGCCACGGCGGGACCGCAACGAGCCGAAGTGCGGCAAGTCCGCGAACGCTACGAGGAGCACGCCACCTTGACCGGGCGACGTGACGGGGTTGCCGCGGACGCCGACCGCACCGCCCGCGCCGCCGTCCGCTGCCAGGTCCAGCTGACCGACGCCGTCGACGCGGTCGCCGCCGCCCGGATTCGGACCGACGACGCCCGCAGGTGCTACGCGGGGGCACAGCAGGAACATGCCGCATTGCTGCACCGGCAGCAGCGCCTGGGCGACGTTCGCGAGCCGGCCGCTGTCGGCGATCTCGCCATCCGAGCGGGCGAAATCTCCCAGCGCGTCACCCAAGCAGGCGACGCTCTCAAGGCGGCCCGCGAGCTACAGGCCGACGCGGCCGCTGCCCTTGCGTCGGCGCCGGCCCGCGACAGGATCGACCAGGCCCGCACAGAGCTCGCCAAGCTGGCCGAGGTCGCTGGCCTCCTCGTCCCCGCCAGCGACGGGCTGGACGCTGCCACCGCGTCAGCGAACCTAAGCGAGAACGCCCTGTCCGCCGCCCAGACCCGGCTCGACGAGGCCATCGCGGCGCTGGACCAAGCGAACGGGCTCGCGGGCGCCGCACACCTGCGCCCGCATCTGAAGGTCGGGCACACCTGTCCCGTATGCGACCAGCCCGTCACGACCCTGCCACCTCCGCTGGCCGACCCGGCTCTTGACGCCGCCCGGGCCGCCCGAACCGCGGCCGACCGTGAGCACCGGGCCGCCCTGACGTCCCATCGGGATGCAAACGCTCAGCTCACCCAAAGCCAGCGCACCGCCGACACCCTCACCGAACGCCGCACCCACGTCGAGGAACGGCTCGCGACGCTGCTACCCGGCCGCGGCGTAGGGGCGCAGCGTGACGTCGACGCCGACAACGCCCACGTCAATGACCTGGCCGGGACCCGCGACCAGCTGGAGACGGCCGCGGCGCGGGCCCGTACAGCCCTCGACGCCGCCGAGAAGGCACAAGCGTCAGTGACCGGCGACGCGGCCAACCTGGAGCAGGACCTGGCCAAAGGGCGGGGTCACGTCCACCTCCTGTGCGGCAAGCTGGCCGACTTGAATCCTCCAGCCGTCGACGTCGCCGACCTGGCCGCGGCGTGGACCCGCCTCGAGACGTGGGCGCGCAACGAGAGCGCCACCCTCCCGGAACAGGTGACCGCCGCATCCGGCGCCGTCACCGCCGCCGAGACAGCGCACGAGCAGGCCGGCGCCGAACTCACCGGGGCCGAGATCGCCAACGCGACGGCGCAAACCGATCACACCGGCGCTGTGCGGGCTGCCACGACCGCCGAACAGCAACACGCCAACCTAACCAGCCGGCTGCGTGAGCTCGACACCCTCCTGGCAGGAGCGCCACCAGCAGACCAGCTCGACGAGCAGCTGCTTGACTGCGGACGCCTTGAGGCGGCCGTGAAGGCAGCTTCCGAGGACGCGACGACCGCACAGACCGCCGTCGAAGCAGCAGCCCGCGAGCATGTGCGGTGGCGAAGCCGCGTCGCGGCCGCCCGGGCCGAGCTCAACACCGCGCGGGACGGCCTCGCGTTCCTGAACCCGCCGGCGCTGGACCCCGACGACCTCGCCGCCGGCTGGGCCGTTCTCGCCACCTGGGCACAGCACGGATCCACCGACCGTCAGGGGCGCATCACCCAGGCCCTCGCCGAGGCGGACGCCGCCGCCGGCCAGGAACAGCAGTTCGTCGCCGAGCTCGAGGGCCAGTTGCGCGAACGCGACATCGACCCGGCCGATCTCGGAACCGGACCCGGCCGGGCCGAACAGGCGCCACGGGTCGTCGCCGTCGCGGCGGAACGGGCCCGTGGGAACCTCGACGCGATCCGGAGCAGCCTCGCCGAGGCTTCTCTGCTGCGGGAAAAGATCGGCTCCGCACGCATCCAGCAGCAGGTGGCCACCGAGCTCGCCGGGCTGATGCGGTCCGACAAGTTCCCGCGATGGCTGGCCGAGGCAGGCCTGGATACCCTGGTTGCTGCGGCGTCCCAGTCACTGCTGCACCTGTCCGGGGACCAGTTCGACCTCACCCACAAGAAGGGCGAGTTCTACGTCATCGACCACACTGACGCCGACTCGGAGCGGTCCGTTCGCACCCTCTCTGGCGGCGAGACGTTCCAGGCGAGCCTGTCCCTGGCGCTCGCGCTGTCCGAGCAGCTGGCCGGTATGGGCGGCGGCACGAAGCTCGAGTCGATCTTCCTCGACGAGGGCTTTGGCACCCTGGACCCGGACTCCTTGGAGACCGTCGCCGAGACCTTGGAGAACCTCGCCCAGGGCGAGCGGATGGTCGGCGTCATCACCCACGTCGCTGGGTTGGCCGAACGTGCCCCGGTCCGCTACCAGGTGCGCCGCGACCATCGCACGTCGAGCGTCATCCGGGAGGGGACATGACTGCCACAGTGTCGGAGAGAGGGATGCGGTTCCACGTTGATACGTGGGACCCCACGTACGGGTCTAGCGTCGAGAACGCCGAAAGTATCATCGGAGACTCCACCGCGAAGATCACTGCGAGCACCGAGGTTGACCCCGCCGACTGGAAGCCCATCTGCCCCAAGCCCATTCCGGACCCCGGCGCTATCCTCTTCCTCGACGGGGTTCGCCGCGTTGAGGCGCGCATCTGGATCGAGCAGCCGGCAGGCACCGCCGGTGGTCCACCAGATGCCGGAGGCGCGACGATGGCCTTGTGCGCTTCATACGCGGCGGGGACCGTCTGTTGCTGCCCCGGCGGCGGAGCGCACCTGCTGAACATAGAGTCGCGGCGGGGCCTGTTCACCACTGCCTCGAACGCCGTCGACGTGCGCACGACAGCCGGGGTCTACCAGGTCACCATCACCCCGGAGGACCCCGACGAGAACCTCGCGATGCTGCTGTCTGCCGCGCTGCAGCGCCAGCTGGGAGAGCTCGAGATCATCGCTGCAGCAAACGCACGCGCGAGCCTCACCGGGCATGGCATCGCGGCAGGCACCGATCTCATCGTGGTCGACGGCCCGCTGCGCGGACACACCCACCTGCCCCGGGCGCTCGGGTTCATCAAGAGCCACCGAGCCGCATACCTGCCCCCGCAGCTGCACCCCATGGTCGGGACCCTTCAAGCGGGGGAACGCACCCCGGTGTTCCTCATGGGCACCACTTGGGATCGGCACGCCTGGTACCTGCGGCTGCCGTGCCGGCCGGGGGCGCCGTGGGTCGGGGTCGTGCGCGTCGAATGCGCCGCCAACATGCCTGCCGCCGACGCAGTCGCGTTGGCGAACTTGTCACAGGCGGTGCTGCCGCGTTACGCGTCGTGCGAATACAAGGACACCCGGGCGCCGCAGAACCTGGTCCCGGTCGCAGGCCTGGAACGAGAACTGCGCCGCCGCCTCGGCAACCCGGCACTCCTGAGTCGGGCACTGCGTGTCGCCGCGGCGAGGTGAGCGGGGCGGCGCTCTCACGGGGTTCGGCGAGGCGCCTTGAGGTGGGCCTGTCCGATCGCCGTCGCGGTCTTGGCGGTCGACACGTGTCCGTCGACGCGCCGCACGGCGGTCGGCCGGGCCAACCCGAGCCGCCCGACCGCGGTCGTGAGCAACTGCGAGACGAACCGCTCGTTCCGGATCAGCCGCTCGAACGTCATCGCGCGCATCCAACGCGCCTCGGGGATGCTGCCCGCCGTGTCGGGGTGCCCGAGCTGCTTGGCCAGAGCTCGGCGGGTGGTCCCGATGACCAACGGGTCCGTGTGCCGGAACCGCTGACACCCAGCATGCGCTGATGCCGCGACCGCGCTGCTCCCGCCTCCCGTGCTGAGTGAACCCACCGGCCAAACCTCCCCTGCGCGGCCCGACAGTCCGCGCCGCATGATTGTGCGGCCACCTTCCCACGCCCAGGCCGGTCAGAAGGTCGGAGTCCGACATTTGCCCCGTCGGGACAGCCGCGCACTGGGTAAGGTCGCGACCAGTACACCGCATAGGGGAAACGGAGCCAGCACACGTGTCAGCCATGAAGCTCGAGGACCTCCTCGACAACCTGTGGTTCAGCGCCACGAGCTCGACGGAGAAGGGCTCCGCCTTCGAACGGCTCATGGCCAGCTATCTCAGGACGGCCCCGGAGTTCGCCGACCGCTTCGAGGAGGTCTACCTCTGGCAGGACTGGCCCGGCCGGGCCGGCGCCCACGACCACGGCATCGACATCGTCGCCAAGGACATCACCACCGGCGGCTGGTGCGCGGTCCAGTGCAAGTTCTATGACCCCACCCACCACGTCGCCAAGAGCGACATCGACTCCTTCCTCGCCGCCTCGAGCAAGAGGGGTTTCACCAGCCGGATCATCGTCTCCACCGCCAAGGACTGGGGCAAGACGATCGAGCAGCAGCTCGACAATTTGACCGTCACAGTCGTGCGGATCGGGGTCAACGACCTCATGGAGTCCAAGGTCGACTGGAGCCACATCGACTGGACCACCCCACAGCAGGTCCTGCCGACCACCGGCAAGAAGACCGCCCTCCCTCACCGGCGCGAGGCCCGCACGAAGGTCCGCGAGGGCCTGACCACCCACGATCGCGGCCAGCTGATCATGGCCTGCGGCACCGGCAAGACGTTCACCGCGCTCAAGATCGCCGAGGAGCTCGCCACCGGCCGCAAGGCGGAGCCGACCACGGCGCTGTTCCTGGTCCCCTCGATCCAGCTGCTCAACCAGAGCCTGCGCGAGTGGAAGCAGGAAAGCCAGATCCCCTTCCGCGCGTATGCCGTGTGCTCTGACACCGCCGTCGGCAAGACGAACGCCTCGGAGGACCTCTCCGTCCACGACCTGATCTACCCGGCGACGACCGACACCGAGGCCCTCGCCGCGCAGATCCGCAAGCGCACCGAAGACGACCAGTTCACCGTCGTCTTCTCCACCTACCATTCCATCGACGTCGTCGCGAAGGCCCAGGGCCAGGGGATGCCCGAGTTCGACCTCATCATCTGCGACGAGGCGCACCGCACCACCGGCGTCACCCTCGCCGACGCCGACGAGTCGCACTTCGTCCGGGTCCACGACAACACCTACCTCAAGGGCGTCAAGCGGCTCTACATGACCGCCACCCCGCGTCTGTTCGACCCCAACACCAAGGAGAAGGCGCAGGCCAACGACGCCGTCCTCGCCTCGACCCACGGTGACTGGCTCAACCAACGCCGCGGCGACTTCGAGCAATTCGTTCCGCTGGGTCAGAAGGGGATGCCTTCTGTCTTCGACTCCTCCTGCCCGGGACTCCAGAGCAACCGGGATGCTTGGGTATACAACTTCGACCACATGGCCCTTCGGGCCAACATGAAGCGGACCATCGCGACCTACAAGGCCGAGCGTATCTTCGTCCGGAAGAATCAGAGTCACACTCCGACGACTGACCCCACGCTGTTAAGTTGGTCGAGTTCTCTGCAATCGGCTTTTGCGCGAGACAGGCCGGCCATTTCGACGGAGGGTCGGGTTCGCGAAGCCATGTATCGCCCCTATTCGAAGTCCCGTCTTTTCCTAAGTCGCATGTGGAATCACCGGCCCGCACTCATGCCGCAGCTCTTCCCGGCTGAAAGCTTGGTCAATCAGGGCATGTACCTCACGGGTCCGAGCGCCGCCATGGCGTTCACAGTCATCGCTGTCAACTCGGTACCGGACCAAGCCCTTTACGGAGCTCAGACCAATGGCCAGTTCTTCCCTCGGTGGACATTCAGCGGTGTCGACGGTGACGGGACGCTGAGTCTCGTAGACCAGGACGAGGTGGTTGACGGCTACTGCAAGATCGACAACATCACCCATGAGGCGCTGCGCCGATTCCGGGCCGCTTACGGTGACTCGATCACGAAGGACGACTGCTTCTTCTACGTCTACGGGCTCCTGCACTCCCCGGAGTACCGCGAGACCTACGCCGCGGACCTCAAGAAGATGCTGCCGCGCATCCCGCTCGTCGAGGACGCCCAGCCCTTCATCGACGCCGGCCGCAAGCTCTCCGAGTTGCACCTCGGCTACGAGTCGGTCACTCCCTATCCCCTCGACGGACTCGACGTCGAAGCGGAAGCCAGCTCGGCGGCATACGACGTCTTCCGGGTGGAGAAGATGCGCTTCGGGAAGCCGACGGGCGAGCAGAAGGCAGCAGGTGAGCGGAACGACCGCACGACGATCGTCTACAACGACCGGATCACGTTGAGCGGGATCCCGGAGGCGGCGTACCGCTACATGCTCGGGTCGCGGTCGGCGATCGAGTGGATCATGGACCGCTACCAGGTCAAGACCGACAAGGCGTCCGGCATCGTCAACGACCCGAACGACTGGTCCCGCGAGGTCGAGGACCCGCGCTACATCATCGACCTCCTCGCCCGCATCGTTACGGTGAGCCTCGAGACGATGCAGATCGTCGACTCACTCCCCCCGCTCGCAATCAGGGCCGACCAAGGCGGCGCATGATGGCTGGCTACACCGTCATTGATGTCGAGACAACCGGGCTGTCCCCAGAGAAGCACGATCGCATCGTCGAGATCGGTGTCGTGCATGTGTCCCATCAGGGGGAGATCCAGGGCCGTTGGTCAACCCTCGTCAACCCATTGCGCGATGTCGGGCCCACGCACATCCATGGGATCACGGCCACCGACGTCGTGAATGCACCCCCCTTCGCCGAGGTGGCTCCGCAGCTCATGGCGTCACTCGTCGGTCGCATCCCCGTCGCCCACAATGCCAGTTTCGACATGCGGTTCCTGGCCAAGGAGCTCGTTCGCGCGGGCGTCCCCCTGACCGAACTGCCGCTCGTCTCCCTCTGCACCATGCGGTGGTCGAACGCCTTCCTGGCGGCGCCGAGCCGACGGTTGGTCGACTGTTGCCGGGCTGCCGGCGTCACCCTCAAGGACGCGCACTCCGCGGGGGGCGACGCCCTTGCCACGGCCCATCTGCTCGCCGAGTATCTCCGTCTCGCCAAGTTCCGTCCCCCATGGCAGGACACGCTCGATGCGTCGCGGGCCTACGCGTGGCCAGCCGGATCCACCACCGTCTCACCATTGCGACTCACCTCCAGATCTGAAGCCCGCTCGGTGCGTCAGGACGCGTGGCTGGATGCGATCGTGTCGCGGATGCCGCGGGCGGCTGACGACCGGGTCGACTCGTACCTCGGCGTGCTCGAGCTAGCTCTCATCGACGGGTTCCTGTCGGAACATGAGAAAGTGGCACTGGTGGATGTGGCGGAGGAGGCCGGGCTTTCGCGTAGCGAGGTGCTCGGACTGCACGAGATCTATCTGCGGACCATGGCCGAGGTTGCCCTCGAGGACGCTGTCGTCACGTCGGGCGAACGCGCCCACCTGGAACGCGTGGCGGGTGTTCTAGGCTTGGACCCAGCCGACCTTGACAACGCCGTCATCGCGGCGCGCGATCGGGTCCCTTCGGACCGGCGTGCTGTCTCGTCGTTCTCGACGGTCGGCATCGCCCTGCGACCGGGAGACCGGATCGTATTCACCGGCGATATGGAGGTCGAGCGCCGAGTTTTGGAGGAGCGCGCGCGGACTGCCGGGCTCGAGTCCGTAGACCGAGTCACGAAGACGACCCGACTTGTCGTCGCCGCCGACCCCAATAGCCCCAGCGTCAAGGCCGCAAAGGCGCGATCGTACGGCATACCAATTATCACGGAAAAAGCCTTCCTGCGTCTCCGCCATGAAATGTCGGCCGCCCCCGAACCGGTGCGCCCTCCTCAAGATGACTTAGCACCCAGTGCTCATAACGTGCGCGACGACCCGACGCCAGAGCCGCCTCAGGATCAAGGACAGCGATTGACGCCCAACCAGGTGAGTATCGAGATCCACACGCTACCAATGGTGAGTTTCGCCATGGCCCATAACAACATCAAGGGGCTCTTCACAATCGAGGGTGTAGTTGGGGTCTGAATCCGCCGCTCTCGAGGAGTGATCGGGCGATGTAGTTGGTGAGGTTGCGGAAGCCGAGGGCGGATCCGCGCAGGTGTTCGAGGCGTCCG
>JAABUT010003744.1_pt1 | contig 12703 bp, 18 predicted proteins | sample 5559281 | NCBI WGS metagenome assembly JAABUT01 (sample SAMN10711880, study PRJNA513359) | rock metagenome | isolation source: Antarctica rocks | place: Antarctica: Victoria Land, Ricker Hills nord | collected 2016-01-04
GCAGGACCTGCTCGCGCTGTCATGACTGCCAGTGCCGCATGAGACCGGCGAGGCATCCGGCATTGTTGCCATTCGCGCTGTCGCATGTGCCGGGTGCCGGAAGATCGCTGGTGGCGCCACGACGGATCAGGGGTCGATTGACGAAAGGGGGAATTAAAGTACGCTAAGCGTCGGATATCGATCGCACAGAACCGAATTCTCCTTGCTCCACACGCTTTTCGTCGCCGAGCATCACCGTCGGTCAAATCGATGCGGTATCCATGCCGCGCGGTGAAAGACCCTGGTCAATCCCCGACGCTCCGCGCGCAGCACCGCGAATGCGCGCGTCGCATTGGGTGACAGCCGGAGTGCCGCGACGACCAAAGGCAGCGCACCGGTGCAGCGGCTTTGCCGGTCACCGATCGTGACCGGAACACAGCTCATCCGCTCTTCCATCTTGATATTTCCTTGCCGTGTCAGCAAAGAGCCTAGGACCCATCGATAGAGCTGTCAGCAAAGCGCGAACGGGAGGCTAATCTGACGTTCGTAGCTGGGGACCCCCGACATCAGGCTGGGGTACACCCTACCCTGACGTACCCGCGACATCATACCGGTGCAACACGCGGATCCGATGGCTTCGCCGTCCGGTGTTTGCAGCTCCGCGATCGGCTCCCTGTTCGCGGACGTTGCGCGCTTGTTCGCGGCGACACTGACGCGCCGCCGCGTTTTTCACCACGCCCGACTGTTATCGCCACCGAAGAGCCCACGAATACCAAAGCAATCTTTGCCAGATACCCCGTGACGTATGCCGCGTGAGGCGGGGACGGTCACTTCCAACCTGATTGACTCAGCAGTGACGGCACCGATACTGCTATATTCGCTCAATCGAATATTCACGACCATCGGGATGGTGGATGGAGAACCGGGAACGACAACTCTTCGCCCTGTAGGCGCAAATCTGTCAGGTCCTCACCGATCCATCTCGTGATGACCGGTCCGCGCGTGGGCGGCCGGGTGGAGGAGACGTGACATGGGATTCGCGGCGTTCATGGCGGGATGGTTCGGGCGGGCGGTCCGCATCGCGGCGGGTTTGGCCCTGATCGGGATCGGCCTCTTCCGCGTCAACGGGACCCGGGGCATCGCGATCGCGGTCGTCGGGCTGGTGCCCCTCCTGGCGGGGGCGTTCAACGTCTGTGCCCTCGCGCCCCTCCTGCACGTCCCGTTCAAGGGCGCGGAGGTGTGCATGCCGACGAGCGCCTCGCCCGCTGCGGGCGATTGTCGCTGACCCCGTATCCGACGAGATCAGATAGCGCGCATCCCTGGTATTTCGTGATGACCGTACAGTGGAGGAAACCGACATGGCGAGAACGAGAGGAGACGTGCGGCCCGTCCGCGCGACGGGCGGCGCGCCGCGCGAGATCGACCCGGGGCGTTCGCTGCTCTCGGGGGTGCTCTTCGGCATCGGGCTTGTCGGCTTCATCGACGAGACCGGCTTGCATCAACTGCTCCACTGGCACCACTTCTACGACAAGTCCACGCCCGCCGTCGGCCTCGTCTCCGATGGCATCTTCCACGCCGTCAGCTGGTTCTGCGTGGTGGGCGGCCTGTTTCTCCTCGCGGATTTACGCCGCCGCGCGGCATACCACAATCTCCGGTGGTGGTCGGGGATGTGCGTCGGGCTCGGTGGATTCCAACTCTACGATGGCACGATCCAGCACAAGCTCATGGGGCTGCACCAGATCCGCTATCATGTCACGATCTGGCCCTATGATCTGACGTGGAATGTCATTGCGGTGATCGCCCTCATCATCGGCGTCGTGCTGTTCGTGCGCTCCAATCGGAACGATCAACCACTCGCGACTGCGCGCTGATGGCACTCCACGGGCAACCGCTCATCGCCGACCCGCTTGTCACGTTGCTGCTTGTCGTGGTCGCTGCTACGTACCTGTTCGCGGTGATGCGACTCGCCGGGCGCGGTGTGCGCTGGCGATGGCCACGGACGGCGGCATTCCTCGGTGGTCTGCTGGCGATCGCCGTCGCGCTGGCATCCCCCCTGGCTGTCGAAGATGAGCGTTTCCCGATTCACGTCATCCAGCATTTACTCCTTGGCATGGTCGCACCGCTCCTTCTCGCGCTCTCGGCACCGTTGACGCTGCTGCTGCGGACATTGCCGCGCCCGCATCGGCAACGAGCGGCGCGACTGTTGCACTTTCGGCCCCTTCGCTGGATCGCCCATCCGTCCATCGGCGCGGTGCTCTCAATCGGCGCGATGTATGCGCTCTACCTCACGCCGCTCTATGCGGCGACGCTGCGCCATCCGGCCCTGCACCTGCTGATGCACGCGCACTTCCTGCTCGCCGGGTACCTCTTCTCCTGGGCATTGATTGGGCTCGACCCGATACCGCACCGGGCGTCCTTCCTGACACGCGCCGTGGTGCTCGTACTGGCCCTCGGCGCGCACGGCACGCTTGCCAAACTCCTCTATGCCGATGGTGCATCGGTCGCGGGAGTACAGGCCGCGGTCGTCAGCGTGCGCGATTGGCGGCTGGGCACGCAGATCATGTGGTACGGCGGAGACGTTGTCGATGTCGCGCTCGTCTTCGCCTTCTTCCTCCAGTGGTACGTCGCCGAGGGGCGACGGCTTGCCCGTGCAGGACACGCGCGGCATCTCCCTTCGATTGGTGCATCCTTTCGTCCGCCATACCGGTCTGATACGAGAGGAGACAGAAGTAGCGCGATCCGTCGCGGAAAGGATGACCGATCATGGGTTTCGCATCGTTCATGGCCACTGGGTTCGGTCGGGGCCTGCGCATCGTCGCCGGTCTCGCGCTACTCGTCATCGGGTTGCTCATCGTCAAGGGGATCTGGGGCGTCCTCATCGCGATCGTCGCGCTCGTCCCCTGCTCGCCGGTATCTTCGATGTCTGCGTCTTCGCGCCACTCTTTCGCGCGCCGTTCAAGGGCAGGGAGGTCCGTGGTCGCAGCGGTCAGATCGCCTCCTGACACCCCGCAACGGCCTAGCGAAGAGGGGACCGTCCACGCCGTTGTGGGCGGTCCGTCTCCATGCAGACCGCCACGCACGCACAATGGGATGCTTGACGACCTCCTGTCATGATGTTATAACAAGTCAGTGATCTCCGCCACCGCCCCGAGGTGTCTATGCTCGAACCGGGAACTTCCCCCCTCTATCAACAAGTGGCGCAACGACTGCAGAAGCAAATCGCGCAGGGTATCTACCAGCCGGGGGGTCGCCTCCCCTCGGAAGCGGCCCTCTGCCAGCAGTTCGCGGTCAGCCGGATCACCGTGCGCGCGGCGCTTGGCCAACTCGCTAACGTGGGGCTGGTACGCCGCGTGCGCGGCAAGGGGACGTTCGTCGCCCCCGCGCCGGTCGAACACGAACTCATCCGCCTGACCGACTTCGTCGAGGACATGACCGCCGCCGGGCTGCATGCCACATCCCGCGTGACGCTCATGCGCGACGAACCGGCGTCCGAGGCGTTGGCCGCGCACCTGGGATTGGCTCTGGGGATGGCGATCGTGCGCCTCGACCGCTTGCGCCTTGCCGACGATCAGCCCATCGCGTTCGACACCACGTATCTGCCGACGCGCTACGGCAAGCTCCTCGATGCGGACCAGCTGACGCGGGAGACGATCTACCACCTTCTGGAGAGCCGGTACGGCATCGTGGTCACATCCGGCACGTTCCTGATCGAGTCGGCCGAGGCCCCCCGCGACCTCGCGCGGCAGTTGCACGTCAAGCCGGGCGCGGCCCTGCTCGTCGTCCACCGCACGTCGTACACCGCAGACGGAGATACGGTCTATTACCAGACGCGCTCCTACCGCGCGGACCGGGTGCGCTTTCGCCTCGGCTTGACGCGCGGGCCATTAGGCGGTCGCTCACAGCTGACCGAGTTCGTCCCTGTCTTCGCGTCGCCGGGAGCACCATGATGGTCGGCGAGATGGGAGCGTGGGAGTAGGCCGGATTGCCGACCGGATCGGGAAAGGCATCAACGGATGCATCGGAGTAACGGACGTTCATTCATCAAGGAGAAGAGATGATACGCTGGCTGGGTTACGTACTAGGAACGGTTCTCGTGATGAGCATCTTGACGGTGGCTCCCGTCGCTGCGGCGGATCCGTCGTACACCTACACGTTCGCGACCCACGCCGCGTTCTTCTCGAATGAGACGAACCAACCGGCGGTCATTGATCCACAGGTCTTCGTCGCCGACCCCGCCGTCGCGGCGGCGACCGGGCCGCAAAACGTCATGCACGTAAGCGGCTACCGCCCCACCCGCGCCACATCCGACGCACCGTCCGTGTCGCTCTTCACCGCCCAAGGGATCCCGCTCCGATTCACGCTTGGCGAGTGGCTCGGCGCGAGCGGCACCGGCACGGTCGTCTGCACGAACGGCGCTGCTGCGGCGATCAATCAGTTCAGCGGGTTGGTCCCCGGTGGCGTCTATCAACTCTTCCGCAACCAGTTCACGCCGCAAGGGGCGAAGCGCTCGCCCTTCGGCAAGCCGGACGCCTCCGACAGCGTCTTCACGGCGGGCAAGGACGGCACCGCTGTCGTCACGAGCACGCTGCCCTTCTGCCCCGATCCGACCGATGGCGTCCTGCTCTCCTACCACAGCGACAGCACGGTGCATGGGCCCCTCGGTGGCGACATCGGCATCAACATCCACAACCAGTTATTGATCCGGGTCGCGACCGCGCTTCCGAGCGGCATCGCCACCCCATCGCCGACCGGTTCGCGCACGCGCTTCGTGCGCCGATTGGGTGATGGCTGACACCGAAAGGGGCAGTGAAGGCACGCGCATCGTCACGTAGCATGTACCGGAGCGTTACTTTAGAACGACCAGGCAATTCGAGGAGAAAGAAGATGACACGACAGGCAATCCGGCCCGAGAGATGTGACCGTTACGGCTCACCCGCCGGTGCATCCTCGAAGGGGCAACCGACGCTTGCACGACGCCGAGCGCGCTCACTGCACCGCGCTCGTCTCGCCATTGCTCAACAACCTTTACCGGAGGCACAATGATGCGACGCTTTTCACCCTTCCTGATTCTCGTCACGCTGATGGCGGCACTGCTGCCGACGGTCGTCCTCGGGGCGATGGCAGGCCCCACCCTCACGAATGTGCTCACGATTGATCAGACGATCCCGCAGGGACCGGTCTTCCTCCGGCTGATCGAGGTGACGGCACCGGCAGGGTCTACGTTGCGCTCCCAGAGCGCGGGCATGGTCTACGGCCTCGACGGCGCGGCGGCGATCGCGCTCCCTGGGAAGGCGGCGACGAACGTCGGCACCGGTGCGGCGCTCGCTCTCCCCGGTGGGGGCGAGCAAACCGTCCAGATTGGGTCCGGCCCGGCGCGTTTTCTCTTCTTCTCCATCGTGCCGTCGGCGCAGGGCGCCCCGGCGACCTTTGCGGGCAGCGGCGCGACCGAGCACGTCGTCTACACCAGCGCCGCCACGGTCACGGACCTGGCGCCCGGCCCCTATGACTTCACCGTGCAGCGGGCAGTGTGGGAACCGAACGCGCCGCTCACCGGCCCGCATCATCGGACGGGCATCGGCCTCTACTACATCATCGCGGGGACGTACACGATCGAGACCGGCGGGCAGATGCGCGACGTTCCCGCTGGTGGGACGAACCTGGAGGGCAAGGGCGAGGTCCACCGCAACGTCAACCGCACGAACGCACCGGTCCAGGCGGTCTTCTTCACGCTGACGCCCAAAGGCCAGCCGATTGTCGTCCAAGACGCGCCCACCACGGGAGCGGCACCGCAGACGGGCGGCGCAAGCACGCCAACGACGTTGCCGACCACGGGGCAGGCACGTCCAGATGGTAGGAACCCCGCAGTCCTCGTTGTGACTATTGGCGCGGTGCTACTCATCGTCGGCATGACATTACGTCTGCGGCGGACGGCACGGTAGCAGGCAGCAGGGGGATAGAGCGCGTACCCACACCTTTGTCGTACGCGCCGCATCGTTCTGCGTCAACGAGAGGCGGCGCGCCAGTGAAGGGAGCATAGTGATGGGATTCGCACGATTCATGGCGACCGGCATCAGTCGCAGCATCCGTATGGTCACCGGTGTAGCCCTGATCGCGTTCGGGCCTTTGCGGGTGAAAGGCGTGCGCGGCGGCGCGATCGCGGGCAGTTTCGATGTCTGCGTGCTCGCGCCGCTGCTGCGGGTGCCCTTCAAGGGGAGCGATGTCCGGGTCCCTGCCGATGGCCCGGATGATACGCCAGTGGATACCTCAGTTTGGTAAGGAGCTTGCATGATGGTCACAACGCATGACTACGGATTTAGCACGACGCTCGCGCTCCCCTTCGTGGAGGCGATGGCCCGGACGAAAGCGGCGCTCAAGGAGGAGGGCTTCGGCGTCCTCAGCGAGATCGACGTGCAGGCGACGCTCAAGGAGAAGATCGATGTCGACTTCGAGCGGTACGTGATCCTCGGGGCGTGCAACCCGCAGCTGGCGTATCGTGGGCTGCAAGCCGAGCACGAGCTGGGCCTGCTGCTCCCCTGCAACGTCATCGTCCACGACCACGACGGCGGCACGATGGTCTCGATCGTCGATCCGGCGGCGATGCTCGGTGTCGCAGACAATCCCGCCCTGCGGGAGATCGCGGACGAGGCCCGTACCCGCCTCCAGCGGGTGGCCGCCAGCCTCTTGGCGGCAGAGACAGAAAGGGCGGTCTGATGCCCCTGTACGAGTTCCGATGCCCCGACTGCGGCGCGCAGTTCGAGCGCCTGGTCCGCCCCGTCACCGCCACGGCGGATGTCGCGTGCCCATCGTGCGGGCACGCACCCGTCAAGCGCCTCTTCTCTACCTTCGCCACAGCGGGCTCTTCCCTCTGCGCGCCGCAGCCGGGGGGTAGCTGAGGACTCCGCCCGGCGGCCGGTCGGCCTGCCTCATCCTAGCGATTGTACAAGCGTCAATTCCCTCACCGGTATGGGTCACATCCGAGGAGTTGCATCGATGATCTTCAAGAAGTTGTTTTCCGTCTCGCGGCAGGAAAGCGCCGCGATCGGCGTGGAGGAGGCGAGGCGCAGGCTGGGCGCCGGGGAGGCGCTGCTCGTGGACGTGCGCGAGATGGACGAGTGGCGGGCCGGCCACGTCGCGGGAGCGACCCACATCCCGCTCGGCATTGTTGCCTCTCGGGCAGCCGCGCTGCCGAAGGATCGGGAGATCCTCCTCATCTGCCGCACCGGCAACCGCAGCGCGCTGGCGCAGGAACGCCTCGCACAGGCCGGTTTCACGAACGTCATAAACATTGAGGGCGGCATGACCGCCTGGGTAGAACAGGGATACCCCGTCATTACGGGAGAGGAATACGGGAAATGATCATCGATCGCATCTACACCCCCGGCCTGGCGCAGGTCGCCTATATCGTCGCCGACGCGGACGCCGGCGTGGCGGCGGTCATTGATCCGCGACGCGACGTGGACGTCTATCTCGACTGGGCGGAAGCGCACCGGGTGCGCATCGTCGCGATCCTCGAGACGCACATCCACGCCGATTTCGTCTCCGGCGCGCGCGAACTCGCCGCGGCGACCCGTGCCCCGATCCTCGCCAGCCGCTTCGGGGGTCAGGAGTTCGCCACGGACTATCTCGATGACGGCGACGACCTGCCGATCGGGGCGCTGCATCTCAAGGTCCTCACGACCCCCGGCCATACGCCGGAGCACCTCGCCTACCTCCTCCTTGACCCGGCTAACGGGCCCGATCCTGTCGCCCTCTTCTCGGGGGATGCCCTCTTCGTCGGCGAGGTCGGCCGCCCCGACCTGCTCGGCGAGGACGCAACGCAGGAACTGGCGAGCAAGCTCTATCGCACGATCGAGCGGTTGAAGGCACTGCCGGACGGGATCGTCGTTTATCCAGGTCATACCGCAGGCTCCGCCTGCGGCAAGAAGATCGGCGATGCCCCGACGACGACCATCGGCCAGGAGAAGCGGGGCAACTACGTCTTCCACGCCACCTCGGAGGGCGAGTTCGTCGAGCGAGTGCTCGCCGACATGCCCCCGTCGCCCACCTACTACCCCATCCTCAAGCGGGTCAACAAGGCGGGTGCCGTTTCCCTGGCCGATCTCCCGCCCGGCGAGGCGCTGACGTCGGCGGACCTGGCGGACCATCTGACGCGTGGCGGGCTGGTCGTGGACGCGCGCACGCCGGAGGCCTTCGGTGCGGGACACATCCCCGGCGCGGTCTTCGCCGGTCTCGGCCCGAACTTCACGACCTGGATGGGCTGGCTCGCCCCGTACGACCGGGACGTGGCCCTCGTCCTCGACGACGACAGCCGGTACGACGAGGCGCGCACCGAGCTGCACCGGATCGGCGTCGATCGCGTCGTGGGCTTCCTCGCGGGCGGGATGACGTCCTGGGTGGACGACGGCTGCCGGGTCCGGACGTCACCGCAGATGACGGTCCAGGAGTTGGCCCGGCGACAAACCGGGCACGACACCCTCGCGGTGCTGGACGTGCGCGGCGACGACGAGTGGAACGCGGGGCACATCGCCGGGGCGTTGCACGGCTTCGCGGGCGAGATCATCCAGGGCGCGGCACCGCCTCTGCCCAACGACCAGTCGGCTGCCGTGATCTGCGGCAGCGGCTACCGGGCAAGCGTCGCGGCGAGCGTCCTCGAAGGGCGGGGGTACGGCAATCTCGCCAACGTCACGGGGGGCATGGAGGCGTGGGAAGCGGCCGGACTGCCGGAGAAAGGGGGACGCGATGCATGACCTGCTCTCCGGCCCTGCATTCTTCATCGTCGTCATCGCCCTCTGGTTCGTCCTCCAGCGGTTTGTGCTGCCCCGGCTCGGTATCGGCACCTGAATGGTGTCGATACGCCGTCCGGTGGGCGGTGAAACCGAACATCTAATCCCGCACAACGGCGACACGCGGGAGTAACAGCGGCTCAGAACTCTCGCCGCTGTGGTGCGCGGCATGCGCCGACGTTGTCGCATCGCCCGCACCGCTCCCCGCTCGCGCGGTCTGATAAGGATTCTCGATGACACCCGTAGCACTCTCCATCCTCTTCGGGGCGCTGATCGGTCTCTCCCCGGGCCTCGTCTACGTGATCGGCCCGCGCCCTCGGCGCCGCGACAGGGTACGGAAAGAGATAGCGACCATGACAATAGGGGGATCCGATGAGCGACTATGACGTGATCGTTGTCGGGGCGGGCCACAACGGCCTTGCCTGCGCCTGCTACCTGGCGCGCGCCGGGATCAAGGTGCTCGTGCTCGAGAAGGCGGCACGGATCGGCGGGGCGGTGCACACTGCCGCGACAATCCCCGGCATGCCGGAGTATGCCTTTGACACCTGCTCCGTCGTGCACAACATGATCAACATGACGACGATCCTCGACGAACTCGCACTCGCGCAGATGGGGCTGGAGTACATCGAGACCGACCCCTTCACCGTCTCGTTCTTCCCCGACGGCGCGCAGGTGCGCTTCTACCGCTCCGTGGAACGGACCTGCGACGAGATCGCGCGCTATTCCGCCCGGGACGCTGAGGCGTATGCCGCCTTCATCCGTGCCGCTGACCCCGTCGTTGAGCTGGCGCTCGGGGCATTCCGCTCATCGGGCGACCACGGCAAGGGGCTGCGGGAGTGGGGCACGCGCCTCGGTGCCGCCTTCGGGGCGGTGCGTCGCAACCGGCCGTCCACACTCGCGCGGCAGCTCGTCGGCTCCTACGGTGCACTCCTCGGGGAGGCGTTCGAGACGGAGTACGCCCGCGCCGGCTTCGCGGCATTGGCAGCGCACGGGACGCTCGGCCCGCACACGCCCGGCGCGTCCTTCTTCGTCCTCTGGCAGGCGGCCTATCACCGCTACGGCAACTGGCACGCGCGCGGCGGCTCCGGGGCGCTCGCGCGGGCGCTGTACAAACGGCTGGAGGCGTGGGGCGGCACGGTGAGCACCGACGTGCCCGTCGCGCGCATCCTCGTCGATGGTCGAGCGACAGGTGTGGTCGTCGCCGACGGGGAGAAGATCGCGGCGCGGCACGTCGTGGCGGCGATCAACCCGCAGACGGCGCTCCTCGATCTCGTCGGCCCCGCGCACCTGCCCGCGAGGCTCGTGCGGCAACTGCGCACGCGCCACCGCTCCAACGCGGTGCAGTTCGTCGTGCACGCGGCCCTCGACCGGCTCCCGCCCTGGCCCGGCGCGCCCGCCGACGTGTGGAACGGCATGCAGTCGGTGGCGGGCTCGGTCGACCAGGTGCGGGAGAACTTCCTGCAGGCGGAGGCGGGCATCCCGCCCGCGCGCCCGGCAGCCTACATTTTCACGCCCTCCGCGATCGACGACACGGTGGCGCCGCCCGGCAAGCACGGCGCGTATATCGCCTGCGCCTCCTACCCCGCCCATTTCGCCGACGGTGCCTCCTGGCAGCGGCGCGGCGAGGGGGAAGCACACCGGCTGCTGGACGCGGTCGAAGAGCGCGCGCCGGGATTCAAGGACGGCGTGACAGGGCTTGCGTGGCGGCATGCCGAGGATTGGGAGATGGAGATCGGGCTCCTGGACGGCCACCCGATGCACCTCGACCTGACGCTGGACCAGCTGGGGGCGTTCCGCCCGCTCGGCCCGCTCGCGAGCCATCGGACGCCGATCGCGGGGCTGTATCTCACGGGCGCGGGGACGTATCCGACGGGTGGCGTCTCCGCCGTGCCGGGGCGGGTCGCCGCGCGGGCGCTCCTGCGCGATCGGCGCGGGCGGCGCTGAACACGGTGTATCGATCATGGCGGACGAACCCGCCCGCAAACGGAAGGATCACGCCGATGGGCCACCTCGCACCGCTCCTCTATTTTCTCGTCCTCTTCGCGATTGCCATCGTCGCCGGCACCTTCGGCGCCCTCCTCGGCCTCGGCGGCGGCGTCTTCATCGTGCCGCTCCTGACTATCCTCTTCCAGCTCGATATCCGCTATGCCGTCGGCGCGAGCATCGTCTCAGTGATCGCCACCTCCAGCGGCTCGGCGGCCCGCTACGTGCGCGACCGGATGACCAACCTGCGCCTGGGGATGTTCCTCGAGGTCGCCACGACGATCGGGGCGGTGACCGGCGCCTTCGTCGCCGCCTATCTGCCCGTGCTCGTCCTCTTCCTCGTCTTCGGCCTCGTCCTCCTCTACGCCGCCGTCAGCATGCTCCGGCCGCTGCCGGAGGGGCGTGTGGAGGCGACACCCCACCGCCACCTCCTGCCCGTCGCCGGTTCCTTCTACGACCCGGCCGCGGGCCGCACCATCGCGTACGACGTGCGCGCGCTGCCCCTCGGCTTCGCCCTCTCCTCGGTGGCCGGCGGCGTGTCGGGGTTGCTCGGTGTCGGCGGCGGGGTGCTCAAGGTGCCGGTGATGGACCTCGTGATGGGCGTGCCGATCAAGGCGGCCGCCGCGACGAGCAGCTTCATGGTCGGCGTGACGGCGGCGGCGAGCGCGGCGGTCTACTTCGCGCGCGGGGACATCGACCCGTTCATCGCCGCGCCCGTCGCGCTCGGGGTGCTGGTCGGCACGCGCGGCGGGACGGCGCTCGCGCGGCGGTTGCCGGGGGCGACGGTGCGCCGCATCTTCGCCGTTGTGCTCCTCCTCCTTTCCGCCCAGATGCTCGTCAAGGGGGCGCTCGGTGGCTGAGATCGAAACGGGTGACGCGCAAAGGGCCGAGTTGCCTGCGCCGGACGCCGAGATCCACGCGATGGAGGCGCTCGTCAGCCGCGTCCTGGAGATCGGGGTCGTCGCGAGCCTCGCCCTGCTCGTCGCGGGCAGTCTCCTGCTCTTCATCCGCGGCACATCCGGCTATGGGCAGTCGCTCCACGATACGGCGCAACTGACGCGCCCGCCGCAGCGCGGGGTATCCGCCGCCTTCCCCCACTCGGTGCAGGCAGTGTTTACTGGGGCGGCGCACGGGCGTCCCTACGCGGTGATCGCCCTCGGGCTGCTCGTACTGATCGCGACGCCAGTGGTGCGCGTGGCGGCGACGCTCGTCGGCTTCATCCGCGCCAAGGACCCGCCCTACATCGCGATCACGGCGATCGTCCTCACGGTGCTGCTGCTCAGTTTCGCGCTGGGCAAGGCTGGGTAGCGCCGCACACTCCGCCACCCGCGTCGAGTGCTACCATTGGGGTGGACGACAACGGCGTCGCCCACCTGTGTCTCACGCTACCGATCAGCGTCGCTCGGTAGGAAAGGTCCACCGCCATGAGTCACCTGCTCGCCGCGCGCGCCCAGATGGGCACGTCGCTCGCCTTCCACATCGTCTTCGCCTCGCTCGGCATCGGCCTCCCCCTCCTGATCGTCATCGCTGAGGGGCTGCATCTTCGCACGGGCAATCCCGTTTATCTCGCCCTCGCCAAGCAGTGAACCAAGGCGTTCGCCATCCTCTTCGCCGTCGGCGCGGTCTCCGGCACCGTCCTCTCCTTCGAACTGGGCCTCGTAGGGGTCGATTGACGAAACGTCAATTAAAGTACGCTAGAGCGGTTTGCAATGTGATAGAGCCGATGCGAGACTGTAGGGATGAACGCATATAGTGAAGACCTCCGCCAACGGATCGTCATGGCCGTTGCGGCGGGGCAGTCGCAACCCACCGTCGCCTCCCGCTTCGCTGTCTGGACTTAGCCGTATGAGTGACCCGGTATCCTTGCACTGACGCTGGCAAGCCTGCTATCCTCTCTCCTAACTCGACATAATATGGGGCCGCATCTCTCGCTCACGCCGGGGATGGCGGCCCTTTTC
>JAABUT010003745.1_pt1 | contig 12696 bp, 8 predicted proteins | sample 5559281 | NCBI WGS metagenome assembly JAABUT01 (sample SAMN10711880, study PRJNA513359) | rock metagenome | isolation source: Antarctica rocks | place: Antarctica: Victoria Land, Ricker Hills nord | collected 2016-01-04
TCAAGACAATGAGACTCTGCAAAGATTTGAAAGATAAACAGCTAAATCTTTATCAAATCACTGCTAAAATAAATATCTTTTATTATTTTCATCTATCAGTCAGCATGAAGCATCTGCATTTGATATTTAGCTTGAAGCTACTACAATCATATTCAGAAGATCTTCTATCAGAACAACATTCAGAATCACTCAGATTAATCACTATTGAAGATGATGAACATTGAGAGATAGATGATATATTGAACTTCAGATGCTATCGAGATTGAATACAGTACAAAGTCAAATGAAAAGATCTAGATAAAGACAATGAATGATACTATGTCGATAAAGAGAAATTCAATGACTCAGAGAAAGTTTTAAATGAATTTCATAAGTTATATTCAAGCAAATCGCGCTAACTATTGAAATAACTATCAACAAAAGTGAGCAAAGAAACTACATTCATGCAAACATGAATTTTCAAAGAGAAAGATAATGTTACAAGTGTATCAAGACTGATTAGAACTAGTCAATGATTTAGTCGAGATCTGATCTAAATCTGACTCAGATTTGACTCAGATATGACTCAACATTCTTTTTCTTTTTCAATACTCTTTTTCTTTCTCAACATTCTTTTTCTTTCTCAACATCTTGTTCATTTACATCATTTTCTTTTCATGTTACAAACACATTTCTTTCAAGTCTAGCGCAGTCTCTGAACATTACATAAATAGAAGCTTTTGTATCAATCTTCTTCTGTATTCTTAATATTCAGTTATAGCTATTTCTAAAGATCAAGCACTATCAATTCTGATCTTCATTAATTGTATCATTTAGACATGATTCTGACAAAAAATAACTATAACTGAATATTAAGAATATAGAAGAAGATTGATATAAAAACTTCTATTTATATAATGTTCAAAGACTATGATAAACTTGAAAAAGATGTGTTTGTGACATGAAAAGAAAATGATGTAAATGAACAAGATGTTGATGAAAGAAAAGAGTATTAAGAAAGAAAAAAAGTGTTGAGTCATATCTGAGTTAAATCTGAGTCAGATCTAAATCAGATCTCAACTAAATCATTGACTAGCTTTAATCAATCTTGATACGCTTGTAACATTCACTTACAAGCAACACTTTCATTGAGAAAGATGTTATGATTCTAGCTATGCATCTTCATTGATAGCTATGTTGATGATTATGTTGATGATTATGTTAATGACTATTCTGAGAACTATCATCAATTACTCATCACTAAAACATAGACTTGTTTTGAAGTCAACTTTATTCAGAATTAGCTTATGTTCTTTTGAGTTATATAAATAGTCAACTTTTTTCTTCTAGATACTTTTCTTTCTTAGCATTTATATACTTGTTATTTTACACTCATATGACTCGCTTTATGCTGACTTCTAACATTATATAAATGCTTCTTTGTTACAGACGAAGTGAAATAATCTGCATCGATTTTTTCAAGTGCTTCTGCTAGTAGTTCTTCAACTCTTTATTGACTTTGATTTAGTGACTTGCATTCATGCAGCAGCATTCATCTTTCTTCACTCATGCACTGATCAGCAAGTATAAACAAATGATTAAAATCATTCAACTAGATCAAAAATCAGCGAATTAATCATTCATTCAGATTTGCAAGAGATTCTTCAAATTTGTTGAACAATCAAATGAAATCAGTCATAAAACTGCATGAAGTCTTTATTTCAAGAAGCAAACTCTCAGTGAGTCTGCTTCAATGACATCATCAATGCAATGACTTATCTTCTCATCACTTTATTTATCAGTAAATCAATTCATTTATCAGTTCATATGCAATTAGTGAGTCTGCTTCAATGATATCTTTCGTCAATGCAATGATTTACAAGCACATCACTTTATTTATCAGTGAATTGATCTATCTTGAGTTTCTGTGTCAACTAGTGAGTCTGCTTCAATGACATGTTCAATAGTGAGTTTGCTACAAGAGCAAATAATGATTGATCTCATTGACAAAGTCAATCATTTGATAGTGAGTTTGCTTGAACAACACTTGAAGTGTGTTAGAGATCAGCATAGAGCGAGTCATATGAGTGTAATGTAACAAGTATATAAATGCTAAGAAAGAAAAGTATCTAGAAGAAAAGAATCAACTATCTATATGACTCAGAAGAACATAAACATAGTCATCAACATAGCTATCAACATAGATGCGTAGCTAGAATCGTAACAGTACTTTTTCTCTTCAACAATTCATGTTTGCATGAATGTATTTTCTTAGTTTTGTGTAGAATTGAAATGTCTATTGTAGCAGACTAGCTATGTAGAAAGAAATTGACTTACTCAGCGAAGAGATCAACTATTGACTGATGTCATTGAAGCAGACTCACTAGAAGAAGATCGACTAGCTCATTGAAGAGATTGATTGTGATCATGTCATTGAAGCAGACTCACTGCTGATTCAGATCTACTACATAGTAGAGCTTGTTTTGTTCATTGATCGACTCAATCAAGAGATCAATCATTGTTCATCATTGTAGCAGATTCACTGTTGAGATTTTGATATAGAAACAAGCTCATGAATTTGCTTGTTATCAAAGATGATTGTGTCATTGAAGCAAACTCACTAGTTGACTTGCTCATTGAAAAGATTGACTTTGAGCTCATCATTGTAGCAGACTCACTAGTTGCACATGAATGTTTAATCAGATTCATTGATGAGTAGAGTGATGAGAGCGAGTAGATCATTGCATTGAGAATGTCATTGTAGCAGACTCACTAGTTGCATGCAAACGAGTCGACAGATCGATTCATTGATAGATAGAATGATGTGAGTAGATGAGTCATTGCATTGACGAAAGATGTCATTGTAGCAGACTCACTATTTGCACATGATTGAGCTGACAAATCGATTCACTGATAGATAGAGTGATGAAGATGAGTAAATCATTGCTTTGATGATGTCATTGAAGCAGACTCACTGAAAGATTTGCTCATCAAGATAGAGACTTCACGCAGTTCTAGACTGATCTCTTTGATTGCTCTTTGAAGTAGAGACTTCACGCAGTCATAGACTGATCTTGTTTGATTGTTCAACAAATTCGAAGAATCTCTTGTGAATCTGAATGAATGATTAATTCGCTGATCTTTGATCTAGTTGTATGATTTCAATCGTTTGTTTATACTTGCTGATCAACGTACGAGTTTGAATCTTTTGTTTATTCTTGCTGAGTCAGCTCATGAGAAAGAAGAATGAATGTTTGCATGATTGCAAGTCGACTAGATCAAAGTTAATAGTCATGTGAATTGAGCAGAAGCACTCGAGAATCGATGCAGATTATTTCACTTCGTCTGTAACGAAGAAGCATTTATATAATGTTAAAAATCAGCATAGAGTGAGTCATATGAATGTAATGTAACGAGTATATAAATGCTAAGAAAGAAAAGTATCTAGAAGAGAAGAATCAACTATCTATATGACTCAGAAGAACATAAGCTAACTCTGAATAGAGTTGACTTCGAAACAACTCGATAGTCTAGTGACGAGCGATCAATGATAGTCAGAAACATAGTCATCAACATAGTCATCAACATAGCTATCAACATAGATGCGTAGCTAGAATCGTAACAAAGTGAGTTTATTACAAAGACAGACAATGATTGATCTTTTGATTGAGTTGATCAATGAATGAAACAAGTTCTACTATGTACTAGATCTGAATCAGAAGTGAGTCTGCTTCAATGACATGATCAATGCAATGATCTATCTATTCACATCACTTTATCTATCAGTGAATCAATTTATCTTGAGTTTCTGTTCAACTAGTGAGTCTGTTATAAAGATGTTATCAATGCAATGATTTATCTATTCACATTGCACTTCTACCTTGCATAGTGAGTCTGCTACAATAAACATTTCGATTCTACACAAGACTAAGAAAATACATTCATGCAAACATGAATCATTGAAAAGAAGAAGTAATGTTACGATTCTAGCTACACATCTTCATTAATAGCTATATTGATGACTATGTTGATGATTATGTTGATGACTATTCTGAGAGCTATTGTTGATTGCTCATTGCTAGAGCATAGACTTGTTTCAAAGTCAACTTTATTCAGAGTTAGCTTGTGTTCTTCTGAGTCATATAAATAGTCGACTCTTTTCTTCTAGATACTTTTCTTTCTTAGCATTTATATACTCATTATCTTACACTCATATGACTCACTTTATGCTGATCTCTAACAAAAGACTAGCTGATCAGAAGTTCAGTTCATAAATCATTGTTTTCATTCACTGCAAAGCTTCTCATTGCATTCAGCAATGATTCTTTGAATGATCTTTCTGCTGTATTTAACTTGTTTAAGCATTTTGCTGATCATGCTTTGACTGATGACAATGTCAAACTCGTCGTACAGAAATCAAATCATGTCATTCTGATAGATGATGAATTGTTGATTGAGAAAGTCAAGAAGCTTCTGAGCATGATACTCACTCAGAATTTTCGATCTATCAATCGTATCAAGCGCAGACATCACATCGCTGAAATGAAGATGTTTTTTACGCATACGATTGATCTGCTGTCTGATAACATGAGTGACTTTGTAAATGAACGTTGTGCTATCATCACGAGCTAGGTGAAATTGAATCTCGTCTCTAAGATCCTGAATAAGAGCTTGAGGCATGATAGGTAGGATTCAGGATTGCCCCCGTGTGAGGCTGAGGTTTGTATAGCTTCAAAAATGAAGCTTTGGGATGTTTTGAGGATGTGGGGATGATATCTAGGTATTTGCTCTATTTGCACCAAATTTGAGGCTGATTTGTGTGTTTTCCCCGCCAAATTCGCTAAAACCCGAAAACTGAACCAGACTTTTGCATACAACGATACAGTGCTTTTTGCCACAGTGAATGGTAATACATCTTTCAGCAACATCGAGTTCTTTCTGCTATTACCTGAGAGTAACTGGGCTGATGGTAGTCTGGGATGCAAAGGTCAGTATCTAGAAGTTTCGATGACGCCTTTTCTTATGTGGTTAACGTCAGAGCTACGCCCTGAGGCTTTTCAATTCTGCAAACACAAGGCACGACCAAGAACATTACGCGTGACAGGGCTGGTATGTGGCAGCGGAACGGTTCAAAGCCATCAAGAAACCGAGAGGCAGACCCGCTACTCCCAATCTAGAGTGAAAAAAGCATTTGGCGAACGCTTAAAGCGCATATACCAATCTTTTATAATCCTATCAGAGGTGAAGTAAGGAATCATAACGGCAGCCAGGAAGCAATAAAGGGCCGGTACCTGGACTCCCATTGCCATGCCACGCCCCCCTCCATCGAGTTCAATGGTTTCAGTCATTGGATCAGCGCGGCGCTGGTTGAATAAGGCCCCTTTGCAGCCCCTGCACTTTCAGGATGCCAATTTCGAGACATTACCCGCGTCGCGGAAAATTGAGGAGGAAATACACGACGTCTCAACGGGCAGATATTATCCTTTACGAATCGGTGAAGTACTAAATACGAAGTACCAAGTCGTCGGAAAATTAGGATTTGGCCTTGGTTCGACCGTCTGGCTGGCTAATGACCTGTAGTGAGTTGCGTCGTGTCATTGTGACAAAGTACTTACATATCTAGTGAGCATCGTGCGATTGCGCTGAAGGTACTCACAAACGATCAACAGAACCTTGAAGAGATCAGCATCTATAAGCATTTGGTGAGCATCAAATCGAACCACCCAGGACGCCGCCATCTCCGCGATGCACTCGATACCTTCACTCTATATGGTCCCAGAGGCGAGCACCAATGTCTCGTACACGAGCCAATGTGGGAAAGCGCGCGAGGCTTACTCCGGCGGAATACGAGCCACAGGTTCACAGAAGACTTACTAAAAGCATTCCTTTATCGCTTGCTTCAAGCCCTTGATTGTCTCCATTCAGAAGCGCGTTTGATTCATACAGGCGAGTATCCTCTCTACCAATAACGCGCGAAGATAGACTCATTATGTTCTAGATATCAGCGCTGGTAATGTTCTTATGGAAATTGAAGAAAGACCACTCGATCATCACAGCATTCATCAAAGCAGAACAAGATCACCCCTCGCCTCGTAAAGAAGTTGATGGATATACTATCTATGCTTCTCGGAGCTTCGACTTGCCGAAAAGTATCGGAGAGCCTGTTCTTAGCGATTTTGGCTCGGCTGTATCTGGGGATGTCGCGCATGACGAAGATGTGCAGCCGAACGTGTATAGGTCGCCCGAGATCTGCTTGCAGATCCCGTGGAGCTACAGCATCGATATTTGGAACATTGGGGTTCTTGTAGGTTGTACCAGAGATCGTCAAGAGGTGAACTGACGCGACTATCAGGTTTGGGACCTGTTTGAGGGGAAACACATGTTCTACGGACAGGATCCTAAAGAGAAACGGTATATGACTCGTGCTCACATTGCTGAGATGATTGCTATGATGGGACCGCCGCCTTTGGAACCTTTGAAGCGTGGAAAGAGGACCGCCGAGTTCTTCACCAAGGATGGTAAGCACTATCGGTACTGACACCGAATGTCTTCAAGCTTAATCTTGTAGGTCAATGGCGTGGTGAAATACCCCTTCCAAGTGCTACTAGCCTAGAGGAGTCTGAGGAGAACCTCGACGGTAGTAGCAAGGAAGCCTTCATTCAGTTTATGCGCAAAATGTTGCAATGGCAGCCCGAACATCGACAGACGGCGAAACAGCTACTACAAGACCCCTGGTTAAATGGAGTTGCTACAATTTAGCCTCTTTACGAACAAGGCTCTCACTCAAGAAGTGCTTTTAAGTCTACGAGATAGCGCGAGAGCTGCGTTTCTTTGGACTACAATAGCATTCATGAGACCGAGATGCGTGCTGATACTGCTTTTCCCACCCTATTTGGCTCTTCTTACCGCACGCATGCGCCTATCGCCTTTACCATATGCACCACTGATCTTCGCTAGCATTTTAGCTTAGATTATAAGCTTCAGCGAAAATAACTCCAGCTCTTAAGAACAATACTTGACAACCTCAAACATAGATAAAGCTCGCTCACTTCACAACACAAGTCTAAAGGCTTTACCAAAAAGCCAGCACCGCAACGCACCAAGCCCCTGCGACGCCTTCCACTCACCTTACCTGCTCCAAAGTCTTCACCATCCCAGGCCGCCCTGGCGCCGTCTCCGCAAACCCAAACCGCCGGTACAGCCCCGGCGTCCCCAGATTCGCAATCCGATTTCCATAGGCCCCCAGCTCCGCCCTCTCCTTGGCGCGCATCAACAGCGCCTCCAGCACCACAGTCCCCAAACCCTGCCGCCACTACGCCGGACTGACAGCCATATCTATCGCACTCTTCTCTGACGACTTTTCTTTTCTCAGAAAGGCTGTCAACCTTGATGCCACTAAAGGAGGGATGCCTGGAGAGAATATATGTCTTTTTCCTATCATAAACTCAGCAACCGTGATATATACAAAAGAGACCTTACCTGGTATGGATGACCATCTTTACAGAACCAAACAGACTTCCCTTCAGCAGTATGCGCGTTCTCACGTCGCTCTACCTTGATGTCGATAACACTTGTCGTTAGTTGTGTCTATCGTTGACGAAATATCGGTCGATGCTTGGTAGTGGAGGTAGATTGGGACTGACATATCGTGCCATCGCTTGGGGAACAACATATCAGGCTGGCGCAATCATGAGACAGAGCTTAAACACCAGCAGGCGCTTAGAAACCCTGATCATGTTTTCAAGGCGTCTCTTGGAGAGAAAATGGGCGACATGGGGATCATAAGCTTTTGTGTATTCTTGATTGGTAACCAGGGAAATGTTTCGATCAAGACTATATTGATATAAATGGGATTCGGGTGAGGGGGCTACGTACTCTATATCTCGATTTTTTCCAGCACCCTAAGTGGTGAATCTAACTACGCCGAGAGGCTTCACGCATGGAATGCGTTGTCCGGAATCGAAACATCTCCGTAGTACACCTGAGCCCAATTAAATGGGACCAAATGGTTGTCGTAGTATACCTAATCCTAGTCAACGGGGGGGCCCAACACTTCCCGTAGGATATTTTGAGCACTACATATATCCATATTGATTTGCGCTCCACCACATGCTCAGAATCGGTAATTACCAGTCGTGAATCGAACAGTCAGTCGATAAGGAGAATACAACTTCATTTTGGCCATGTCCCCGAATTCCGCACTTCTGGTGAGGATCGGGAGCTTGGAACGTTTGCCTCCGGCTTTGGGGGAAATCGCCATACATACCTAGTATGGTATAGGTCGCGGTATCGACGGAGACTTGTCTTTTGCGCATTCGACAGGCAGCGGTGAGGTGTGCTGAGTTCTAATGATGATAGGTGATAGTGAACTTTTGCTGCACACTTGTCATCGCCCGAGGGTCCGCTCATCCTTCCGTTGGCTTTCGACGAGCGTTCCCCTTGGCGATTTGATGCGATTGGCCAAGGCTTAGCATCATGCATGACTATGACACCCGTGCTTCCCTCGCTGCTCCCTCTGAAGCGGCCCTGCTCCCTTTTCTAATCCGGAATGGCAATTCTCAATCCTAAGTTCGGGGGTCGTATAATATATATATATTATATACACCCCGAACTTAGGATTTGAAATTGCCGTTTTGGATCAAAAAAGGGAGCAGGGCCGCTTTAGAGGGAGCAGCGAGGGAGCAGTGAGGGAGCAAGGAGGAGCACTGAAGGAGCACGGGGGAGCATTGAGAGAGCAGGAGGGGTTTGTATTAAGTGGGGCGCAGCAAATGGGCGCCTAAATTGGCTGCGTCAGCCCCAATCACCTGCTGCCTAAATTACCTGTACTTACTTCTACGTTCCACCTATCCGATAACGATACGTTTGTCCGGGTTAGCCTACTCTCCATAGCGTATGAAATACTATCTACTGTATCCTTTACTTTCGTCTGACGTTTTCCCTCACCGAACATCACCTTGGTGCTATCCCTTTGGCTGCTGTTAGGATTCGGTTAATTTTTAAGGTTAACCCTAACCAGATTCGGTAAGGTTCCGTCAAAAAGGTTATTTTTTGTAAATAGAAACAATGTCAACAAAGCCCCCTATTGTTCTGACCCATCTCGATAATGCCTTCCTGCGACGTAGTACCTGATTCAACTGATTTAGGAATTGACCGTCCTAATCTGCGTTCTATCACTGATATAGGCGATCGATTTGAGCCTATTCAGATACCTTCAAACGTCAGTTGGGTCAATATATCATCAGATATCAGCCCTTTAGATGCCGCGAGCTTATGAGGTCTCTATTTCTCCTCCGAAATGCTTCAAACGATAGCAAAACACACCAATATATACGTCAATGAGAGTCACAGATGGGGGAAAGAAAGAGGCTCTAAAGCCAGATCATTTCCGGACACAGATGAGCTAGAACTGAAGGCATACTTTGAAATACGCATCTATATGGGTCTTCATAAAGAACCTCAAGTTTCTGACTACTGCTAGATGATCATCGAATTTGCAAAAGAAAGAGTCTTGGTGACTGTCGTGGATGCAAGGAGATAGGACAGGTAGCAACGCCTAAGAGGCGAAGGATTCTCGGAGAAATCACACCAAATTTGGGTGGTAACAAGCGGGGAAAGCGTACTACTTTTGGCTGCGATACTTGCGATATCCCCATATGCAAAGACGGTCCTTGTTGGGCTGCCTATCACAATAGCATCAATAAAATGGGTTCAGAATGATAGTTCTATTGTTTCTATTGTTCCTATTGGTAGAATAAGCGAATACGCTAATTAATCCACCCGACAGCAGCCAAAGGGATAAGAAATAGGCTTACTCATCGAAAAGCAATCCTGTTATACTACATTATCAATCCTAATTCCCCACATGAAGGAAAGACTTTAAATATTCTCAAACCAGCACCGTGATACAGTTCTCGCAATTTGCAAAATAAGCCACTCTGTTTTCATCTGCATAAAGTTCCGCATCGTTTTCAACCCATGATAACGCAGACTTTTCAGGAACAAAAAGTAAGGGTGCCTTCCGGATTGCTGGCTTGCTAGAAAATATCTCAGCTCGCCCAAGTCTACGGAAAGCATTGGTTTCATGTGTATCATCGACGGGCTGAACCAGGAGACAAAATGTTCTTCCACAGAGCTCAAGGATTTTCATGCATTCTACCGTGTCCCAGTCAACATCTGATTGTCTCATATCGAGATCTACAGCGATGTAACAATCCGCGCCGTTAAAGGTTAAGCCAAGCCACTTGTCTCCTTCATGCACGGCTGGATCCAGGAATGGCCTTCGAGGGGCGAGGAGACGTAGTTGGCCTGAATACACAGGCCCAAATATACTTCTGTCCGGTGGATAAATTTTCAAATCTTTCAAAGTACACGCTACTTTAGCGGTATTACTGAATTTATACCCGAGCCAGGCGTCAGCAGTACAATGTACTGATAAAGATCCCCATGACCATGACGGTGCCTTGGCTCGCACATGGCAAAGCTTCGATGGGCTCGATGGGCCACTGCTTTGGTGACTTCTTATACCCCAAAGTAGGTCCTCTGGTAACGTCCTACGCCATAATCCAGCGATATAGTCGTCCTGGACTTGTCTTTGTATAATGATGGCTAATCCGCCAATAGCAGCTAAGCGATCCTCTGATCTAGAAATTTGCCTTGGCAAATAGGACCTTAGAGCGTCCATCCACGCCTTTCTTGCGGTTTCAGGCGATGCTTGCATAGAGACAAACGTCAAATGCCGTCGACTAAGGAATTGTGAATGATAAGTTTCAGATAGGTGGAAATCTTTATCTTTCGCCAACGGATCAAAGGCTTCATCACCGGCCCATTCTCTCCTAAAGCGAGTCTGACACGACCAAACCAGCCCATTAGAAGTCCAAAATAGGATTCTAGGAGACATGTACTCCTCTTGCAATGTCCATGCACGTTTAAAAATCCTCGCTTGAAGAACTTGGCTTGTTCGCTCGTCAACATCGATCCATGGATCATCAACAAGCTTAGATGGGTGCTTTAAAATGTTTTCGGGTTCTGACGGATAAAGAAAGCCTCTATTAGCGCACCATCTTGAGTATAGAAGCCCCTCGTTGGCATTTTGGCTAGAGACGCCTATCAATGTAATTAAGGCATTGCCATATATGTGATTCATGATTGAAGCCTCATGTCTCCAGTCTTCTGCATTATCTTGCACAATACAGAGTGAGTCGACCCAAGAGATAGGATAGTTTGAGAAATTTGCATATGGTAACGGCATCACGTATGGTCTCTGGCAAATTTCCAGCGTCTAAACCTTTCCCGCGGGCGAAGAGGTTTTCAGAAGTAGTCAGCCCAAAATTGTCTGCTTCGGTACCCCAACAGTAAGAAAGAGCGCAGTACTTCAGAGCCCTTCCATGAGTATGAACAAGTCGTATTCCTTGAAAGTTGGGTTCATCCAGTTCACCTAGATACAAAAGCCGTCGCGGGAGTTTTTCATGTTCTTTCTTCTCTTGGCACCCAGTATGACATTCAAGACATTCGCGAAGCCAGCGACTTGCACACGAAAATACACAGTCAGCTATTGTGTGAAACGATTCATTTCTAAGACGGTCAGCAGTCATATAACTCCATAATAGGTTGCTGCGTAATTACCCTTGAGTAATGCTGTCTAATAATCGCGTCTGCCTCGGGTCATCATGATCTAAATTGTCCATAGCTTGATATCTAAAGACGTTGATTCGTATTACTTGCGATCGACTTAAGGTGGTCGCCAACTGTTGAGATTTTGCAGAGCAGTCGAATGGCTAAGGCTTCGGCAAGGTGCATGGGCTCAACCCCATGAGGTAATAGGTTAAACCCTCTTAGGTAGTAGTCTAGTTGGCCGACTTTTGTCGCCCCTGAAATAGCATCAATACTACTTTGTCGCTCTCTCCAACACCTAGTCCCTTCGGCCATCCCCTCACTGCCAGCAAGTTGGAGCATCTTCGCCCTTGGGGAGGTCTTCGAGTCTCCTTGAACCTTTGGCTGCCTCTCGGTCAGCCACTGACAAGTCTCACGCCTTTGAGAGCAAAGGACCATTACAGAGCAAGAGGGCAAGAAGAGAATATTACATAGTGGGCAGTCGGTGAAGCCATATATGGAGCCATTCAACTAGTATCCAATTCGAGCTGCATGCACGCTTTCGTTTAAACTTGCAAAAAGAAAATCGCTAGAACGAATAGAAAGTGAGTAGGAAGTGGCTGAGGGGGAGCACGGGGAGCAGCGAAGGAGCACGGGGGAGCACGAGGGAGCAAAGGGGGAGCATAAGAGAGCATAGGGAGAGCCAAAGGACGAAACGGTCGTTAGCGTGGGAGCAAAGAGGCACTGCTAAAATTAATAACCAATCGTATTTTAGGATACTATATATATATATATAGAATACAGGTCCTTCCTGCAGCGGGCTGGACATTGCTTAAGCGTTGCCGGGCTTGTTCAGGTATAGCTGGCTTAAGCTCTCATACAAATAATCCTTGTTAGGAGGCTTTTTGCTAATGCAATGTCCAGCCCGCTGTAGGAAGGACCTGTATTAATAGGGTCAGGATTGTATTATACATGTTTATTGCTTAACCAAATTAGGATATTCAATAAACGTGTTTAATACACGTTTATTGAAGGAGGTATTATACACAGGGGTATATATAAATAGCATCAATTATTTGGGTGCTCCATTGCCACCTCACCGTCGACGATGCTATTTTGAAACTCCTC
>JAABUT010003748.1_pt1 | contig 12689 bp, 10 predicted proteins | sample 5559281 | NCBI WGS metagenome assembly JAABUT01 (sample SAMN10711880, study PRJNA513359) | rock metagenome | isolation source: Antarctica rocks | place: Antarctica: Victoria Land, Ricker Hills nord | collected 2016-01-04
CCGGTGGACCTTCTCAAACGTCTCGCCGAGACTCTCTCCTACGCGGCCTGAAATTGCGGAAAGTCGAGCTTAGGTATCAGCCCGCATCTGCAACGCGTAGAACAAGGGCTCCCGAGCGGGCGGTTTCATGCCGTGCATGACCAGCGCCACTATCCAGCAAGTCGCAAATTCCTCGGAGGCTACCCAGGTCTTCTCACCAATGTGCTCGGGCCAGGCGCGACCGTTCAAGTCCTCCAACAACCGGCTAGTGTCGATTCGGTAGGTGCCGTTTAGCGCCTCGATGCGATGCTCTGTGACCGCCCACTGCTTACCGCGCCCCTAGATTATGCCCACGGCGTATCCGGTCACCGAAACGGGTGTCGTATTAACGCAGATGGGAAGTTGTTTCATAAACATTCCTTGCCTCTCGCCACCGAGGAAGCCTGTCGCCGCTTCCACGGCGGCGCGCGGCGGCGTTAGGCGCGAGGAGAGTGTGAGGTCCGGGCCGGAATCGAACCGGCATTCGGAGATTTGCAGTCTCCTGCATCACCACTCTGCCACCGGACCACGCCAGACACGCTATCCCGCAAAACGAGCCGCTGGGCAACCCCCACGGCCACCCTTGAAAGCACCGGAGGGCACGTGGCTTGTGAACTTTGATGTGAGACTAAACTGTGAGCCGGTGTGAGCGGAAATTCGGCAGCTAGCCTATTGAAATTACAGAATAGGCGGTGGGTTTGCAGTCCTCTGCATCACCACTCTGCCACCGGACCCCAAGGCAGCTACCGCCGCTTAGTATGGCTAAGCGGGTGTATCGGGCACCCGCCGGATACGGTCAAGCACGCCGCTCCACACCAGGCGCGCTTCGAGCTTTGCACCAAGCGCCCCCGCCACCTATAACACCGGTGCACTGCAACACGGGCCCTTCATGGATCAGCCTTCCACCCCCCAACTGGCCGATTATGCCGCGGCGCGCGACCACATGGTCGATGGCCAGGTCCGTCCCAACAAGGTCATCGACCCCCGCGTGATACGCGCCATGCGCAGTATCCCCCGTGAGCGGTTCGTGCCGCCGCATTTGGCAAACCTGGCTTATGTGGACGAGGACGTGGCGCTGGGCCGTGGCCGGGCGCTGATGGAGCCCATGGTGATCGCCCGCCTGGTGCAGCTCGCCCGCGTGCGGGAGGGCGACCGGGTGCTGGTGGTCGGCGCCGGCTCCGGCTACGGCACGGCGCTGCTGGCGGCCTGTGGCGGCCGGGTCACCGCGCTGGAGGAAGACGAGGCGCTGCTGGCCATCGCCCGCCGTACCCTGCCCGAGTTCGCCCCGGGCACCGCGCTGGTGGCCGGGCCGCTGGCGGCGGGGCAGGCGGCAGGCGCGCCATGGGACGTGATCCTGATCGAGGGCGCGGTCCGCGCGATCCCGCCCGCCATCGCCTTGCAGCTCAACTCCATTGGCGGACGGCTGGTTACGGTGCTGGCGCCGGGCAACGTCACGGCGGGCGGGCAAGGCGTGCTCGCTGAACCCGGCCAGCATAATGCGCCAAGCGGCACGCTCCGGGCCCAGCCGATGTTCGATTGCACGACGCCTTTGTTGCCGCCCTTGCTGCCAACGCCGGTTTTCCAGTTCTGAGGCGGACGCGATCACGGGCGGCGATGGCGTCGGCGGGGTGCCTGTGGCACACTGGACCTCACGGGATGTTGTCCCGGCCAACGCAGGAGCTTTGCGCATGCGCATTCTAAAACTGTGGATGGTGGGCGGTCTCGCCCTTGCATCGGGCAGTGCGATGGCACAGCCGCGCACGTTGCAGGACGCGCTGGCGTCGGCCTACTCCAACAACCCCACCCTGCAAACCTCCCGCGCGCAGCTTCGTGCTACCGATGAGGGCGTGCCGCAGGCGCTGGCCGGCTGGCGGCCGACCGTGGTTGTCGGCGGCACCATCGGCTACGGCTTCGGAGAGTTGACGTCGGACACGGCCGGCCGGGGCCCGATCACGGGCCGTGAGAACCGCCCGATCTATACCGCAACCCCGACGATTACCCAGCCGCTCTATCGCGGCGGCGCGACCCGGGCCGGTACCAACCAGGCCGATAACCGGGTCTTCGCCCAGCGTGGCCGCCTGATCGCGACCGAGCAGCAGGTGTTCAGCGATACAATCAACGCCTACGTCAACGTCATCCAAACCCAGCAGCTGCTCCAGCTCAATATCAACAACGAGCAGGTCCTGGCGCGTCAGCTTCAGGCCACCAACGACCGGTTCCGCGTGGGCGAGATCACCCGCACCGACGTGGCGCAGGCGGAGGCGGCGCTGGCCGGCGCCCGGGCGACGCGGCAAACCAGCGAGGGCAACCTGCAGACCGCGCGATCCAACTACCGCCGTTTCGTCGGCGATTTGCCGGACCAGTTGATCGAGCCGCAGCCGATCAAGCTGCCGATCATTAATCAGCAACAGGCCACGCAGCTCGCGTCGCAGAACAACCCGAACGTCATCGCCGCACTGTTCGATGCCGCCGCGTCGCGCGACGCGATCGACCTGGCGTTCAGCCAGCTAATGCCGCAGTTCAGCGTGCAGGCCCAGGGGGGATACACCAACGGCCAGCAGATCGTCGGACAGCGCACCCTTGGCGCAACGGTGCTGCTGAACGGCTCGATCCCGATCTACCAGGGCGGCGCCGAGTACTCCCGCGTGCGTCAGGCCCGCCAAACCGAGCAGCAAAGCCGCAAGGTCGTGGACGATACCCGGCGCCAGGCCATCCAGCAGGCGGCTCAGGCGTGGGAGACGCTGGTGGCTGCCCGGTCCACCATCGACAGCACCCGCGCCCAGATCCGCGCCAACCAGATCGCGCTCGAGGGCGTCCAGCGCGAGGCCATCGTCGGCAGCCGCACTACGCTCGACGTGCTGAATGCCGAGCAGGCGCTGCTGAACTCCCGCGTCACGCTGGTGCAGAATCTGTCGAACCTGGTGACGGCGTCCTATTCGGTCGCAGCCGCCATCGGCCGGCTGACCGCGCGGGACCTGAACCTGAACGTGCCGCTTTATGACGAGACCGCGTATTACCACGCAGTCCGCCAGCGTCTGTTTGGCACCGGCGACTACGCCGTGGCCCAGCCGGGGCGGTAGCGATGGCAACGCCCCCGAGGGAGTCGTCCTCGCCTAAACCAGCGCCGGAGCCGGCGGCCGACCCGTCGATGGAAGACATCCTGGCCTCTATCCGCCGCATCCTGAACGAGGATGAGGCCCCGAAGGCCGCGCCCGAGCCCAACGAGGACGTTGCCGGCCGCGGCGTGCTGGTGCTCGATCCCTCGATGATGGTGCCGGACGTGAAACCTGACGCGCCGCAACCTAACATGCCGCGACCTAACGTGCCGAAGCCTGACGCGCCACCGCCGAAATCTCAACCAGAGCCGCCATCGACCCTGGAGCATCGTTCCTTGCCCGATCCTGTAGCGCCCGCACCCCAAATGCCCGCCCCCCTGCCGCCATCGCCCATGCTGCCGATGGAACGGCCGACCCTGCCGCTGGTGGCGCCGGAGGCTGCGGCAGCCGCCGGCGCCTCGGTTGAGGCGCTGATGCGTACTCTCACCTCGGAACGCAGCACGGCCGTCCAGCGTGGCGGTCCGACCATCGAGGATCTGGTGCGGGTCGAGATTCGCCCGTTGCTGAAGGACTGGCTCGACGCCCACCTGCCGCCCCTGGTCGAGCGCATGGTGCGGGCCGAGATCGAGCGCGTCCTCAGCCGCATGGCACCCTGACGAACCCGCGCCTTCCCGGCGCCCGCACGTCGGGGTAAAAGCGTTGCCATGCTGAACAAGACCTTCGTTCCCGCCAAGATCGAGCCGGCCCTTTATGCCGGCTGGGAAGCGGCTGGCGCCTTCCGTGCCGCCCCGGCCGCCCCCGCCGCGCCCTACACCATCATGATCCCGCCGCCCAACGTCACCGGCAGCCTGCACATGGGCCACGCGCTGACGATGACCCTGCAGGATACCCTGATCCGCTGGCGCCGCATGCAGGGCCGCGACACACTGTGGCAACCCGGCACCGACCACGCCGGCATCGCGACGCAGATGGTCGTCGAGCGCCTGCTCGCGCAGGACGGCCAGAGCCGGCAGGACATTGGACGCGAGGCGTTCGTGGACCGCGTTTGGCAGTGGAAGGCGTCTTCCGGCGGCGCCATCACCGAGCAGCTCCGCCGGTTGGGCGCCTCGCTCGACTGGGCGCGCGAGCGCTTCACCATGGACGACGGCCTGTCCGATGCGGTGCGGGAGGTGTTCGTCACCCTGCACCGCGAGGGCCTGATCTATCGCGATCGCCGCCTGGTCAACTGGGACCCCAAGTTTCAATCCGCCATCTCGGACCTTGAGGTCGAGATGCGGGAGGTCCGGGGCAGCCTGTGCTACATCCGCTACCCGATTGAGAGTGAAGGCGGGGGTGAGGGCACCGACCTCCATATCGTCGTCGCCACCACACGGCCGGAAACCATGCTGGGTGACACCGCCGTCGCCGTGCACCCGGACGACGAGCGCTACCGCGACCTGGTGGGCCGCCACGTGATCCTGCCGCTGACCGGCCGCCGCATCCCAATCGTGGCCGACGCCTACTCCGATCCCGGGAAGGGCACCGGCGCGGTGAAGATCACCCCGGCGCACGATTTCAACGACTTCGCCGTGGGCCAGCGGCACGCGCTGCCGATGCCGTCCGTGCTGGACCGCGAGGGCCGGATCATGCTCGATGAGCTTGATCTGCCGGATGCTGCCGACTTCGTGCGCATGTTGGCCGGCCAGGACCGCACGGCCGCGCGTGCCGCTATCGTGGCGGAGCTGGACCGGCTGGAGCTGCTGAACCGCATCGAGCCGCACCCCCATCAGGTCCCGCACGGCGACCGCTCCGGCGTGCCGATCGAGCCGTTATTGACGACCCAGTGGTACTGCAACGCCGCCGAACTCGCCCGCCCCGCCATCGCCGCCGTGGAGGCGGGCGAAACCGTGTTCGTGCCCCGGCAATGGGAGAACACCTTTTTCGCCTGGATGCGCGACATCCAGCCCTGGTGCATCAGCCGCCAGCTCTGGTGGGGCCACCGCATCCCTGCCTGGTTCGGCCCCGACGGCCAGGTGTTCGTCGAACGCACGGAGGCCGAGGCGCAAGCCGCCGCCCGCGCCCATTACGGCCGGGACGAGCCGCTGGAGCGCGATCCCGACGTGCTCGACACCTGGTTCAGCTCCGCCCTCTGGCCGTTCTCGACCCTTGGCTGGCCCCAGGACACGCCAGAGCTGGCGCGCTACTACCCCGGCGACGTGCTGGTGACCGGCTTCGACATCATCTTCTTCTGGGTCGCCCGCATGATGATGATGGGCCTGCACTTCCGGCAGCAAGTGCCGTTCCGCACCGTCTACATCCATGGGTTGGTCCGCGATGAGCGCGGGCAGAAGATGTCGAAGTCGAAGGGCAACGTCATCGACCCGCTCGACCTCGTCGCGGCCTACGGCACGGACGCCCTGCGCTTCACCGTCTGCGCGCTGACCGGGCCGGGCCGCGACGTGAAGCTGGGTGCGGCCGCGGTCGAGAGCCATCGCAAGTTCGTCACCAAGCTGTGGAACGCCGCCCGGTTCTGCGAGATGAACGGCGTCGCGCCGGTGCGCGGCTTCAACCCGGCGACCGCGCAACTGCCGCTGTGCCGCTGGCTGCTGGACGCCGCGAACCAGGCGATCGCCGAGGCCGAAACGGCGCTTGAGGGTTATCGCTTCAACGACTACGCCGCCGCCTGCTATCGCTTCACCTGGAACGTTTTCTGCGACTGGTTCCTCGAGTTCGCCAAACCCGTGCTGAACGGTCCCGATGGGCCGGAGGCCACCGAGCTTCGGGCCACCGCCGCGCATGTGCTGGGCATTGTCCTCCGCCTGCTGCACCCCGCCATTCCGTTCGTGACCGAGCACCTGTGGGACGAGATGGGCTATGGGGCGCCTTGCAGCCTGATCCGCGCGCCCTGGCCGCAGCCGGGCCGGGTCGTGGACCCCGAGCCGGCGCGGGACGAGCTCGGCTGGGTCGTGCGGCTGGTCGGCGAGGTGCGCACCGTGCGGTCCGAAATGAACATCGCGCCCTCGACGCTGACGCCCATCCTGCTCCGCGACGCCCGGCCGGAGACGCTGGAGCGTGGGGCCCGCTGGATCGAAGTCATCGGTCGCATGGGCCGTGCGTCGTCGATCGGCGCGCTGGACGGCCCGTTGCCGCCGGGCAGCGCGCAGATGGTCGTGGACGAGGCGACCGTAGTGCTTCCGCTGGCCGGCGTGATCGACCTGGCCGTCGAGCGCGCCCGGCTTGCCAAGGAGCGCACCAAGGCGCTGGCCGCGGCCGACAAGGTCCTACGCAAGCTGGACAACGCCGAGTTCGTCGCCAAGGCACGGCCGGAGGTCGTCGAAGAGAACCGGGATCGGCTGGCGACCTTTCAGCACGACGCCGCGCGGATCGAGGCCGCCATGGCCCGGATCGCCTCATAAAGAACGGAGAAAAACATGCTCAAGAAGCGCTGGGACAAGACCCGCCTGCCGTCCCGCCACGTCACCCAAGGGCCGGACCGCGCGCCGCACCGCAGCTACTACTACGCGATGGGCCTGACCGAGGACGAGATCAACCAGCCCTTCGTCGGCGTCGCCACCTGCTGGAACGAGGCCGCGCCCTGCAACATCGCGCTGAGCCGGCAGGCGCAGTCGGTCAAGCGCGGCGTGGCCGAGGCGGGCGCCACCCCGCGCGAGTTCACCACCATCACCGTGACCGACGGCATCGCCATGGGCCACCAGGGCATGAAGTCCTCGTTGGTGTCACGTGAGGTCATCGCCGACAGCGTGGAGCTGACGGTACGCGGGCACTGCTACGACGCGCTGGTCGGCCTGGCCGGCTGCGACAAGTCGCTGCCCGGCATGATGATGGCGATGCTGCGGCTGAATGTCCCGAGCGTGTTCATGTACGGCGGCTCGATCCTGCCCGGCAGCTACAAGGGCCGCGACGTGACGGTCGTGGACGTGTTCGAGGCCGTGGGCCAGCATGCCGCCGGCAATATGTCCGACGCCGACCTGCACGAGCTGGAGTGCGTCGCCTGTCCGTCTGCCGGCGCCTGTGGCGGGCAGTTTACTGCAAATACAATGGCTACCGTCAGCGAGGCGATCGGGCTCGCCCTGCCGGGGTCGGCCGGGTCGCCTGCGCCGTACGAGGACCGCGACCGCTGGGCTGTGGAGTCCGGCCGCGCCGTCGTGGCGCTGATTGAGAGCGGGCTGCGCCCCCGGGACATCGTGACCTTGAAGGCGCTGGAGAACGCGGCCGTCGTCGTCGCGGCGACCGGCGGCTCGACCAACGCCGGGCTGCATTTGCCGGCGCTGGCGCATGAGGCCGGCATCCGCTTCACCATGGGCGACGTGGTCAACATCATGCGCCGCACGCCCTACATCGCCGACCTGAAGCCCGGTGGCAAATACGTGGCGCTGGATGTGCACCGCGTCGGCGGTATCCCGGTCATCCTGAAGGCGCTGATGGACGGCGGCCTGCTGCACGGCGACTGCATCACCGTCACGGGCAAGACCCTGGCGGAGAACTTGGCCGACGTGGTGTTCCCTACCGACCAGGACGTGATCTATCCGGTGTCCCGCCCGATCTCGGCGACGGGTGGCGTGGTCGGCCTGCGCGGCAACCTCGCGCCGGACGGCGCCATCGTTAAGGTTGCCGGCATGGAAAAGCTGCAATTCGAGGGCACTGCGCTGTGTTTCGACAGCGAGGAGGAGGCATTCCAGGCCGTGCAGGACCGCGCCTATAAGGCCGGTGACGTGATCGTCGTCCGCTATGAGGGACCGAAGGGCGGGCCCGGCATGCGGGAGATGCTGTCCACCACCAGTGCCATCTATGGCCAGGGCATGGGCGACAAGGTGGCGCTGATCACCGATGGCCGCTTCTCTGGCGCGACCCGCGGTTTCTGCGTCGGCCATGTCGGGCCGGAGGCCGCGCTGGGTGGCCCGATCGCCCTGCTGCGCAACGGCGACCGCATCCGCATGGACGCGGAGGCCGGCACGATGGAGGTGCTTCTGTCCGACGCCGAGTTTGCCGAGCGTCGCGCTGCCTGGACGCCGCGTTCCACCGACTACAACAGCGGTGCGATCTGGAAATTCGCTCAGACGGTCGGCCCGGCCTATCTGGGCGCGGTCACCAACCCTGGCGGCGCCGCCGAAACCCATTGCTACGCCGATATCTGATCCAGGACTGCCCGCTTGCCCTTGCCGGGTGAGCGGGCTATTCTGCCGTCGTGCCGATGATGTTGACCCTGCCGTTGCTGGCTTGTGCGCTGCGTTCTGCGCTACGCCTCATACTGCGTTTGTTCGGCCTCGCCCTCCTCATTCGACTTATCCGCCCCTAGGCGCCTCGCCGGGCTGATCTGTGCCGGCACCGCTTAGGGGATACGCCCTGAGAGCCCGTCTGCACGAATTTCGAGGACCCCAGCCATGGCCATCAACCATCCCAGCTTCGGCGCCATGCCGGACGACCGCGTCATCATCTTCGACACCACGCTCCGCGACGGCGAGCAGTCGCCGGGCTTCTCCATGAACCTGGCGGAAAAGCTGCGCATGGCCGAGGCATTGGCGGAACTCGGCGTCGATGTCATGGAGGCCGGCTTCCCCATTGCCTCGCCTGGTGATTTTGAAAGCGTGCAGGAGATCGCCCGCACCGTCCGGGGCCCCGTCATCTGCGGCCTCGCCCGCACCGGCCAGGCCGACATCCTACGCACCGCCGAGGCGCTGCGACCCGCCGAGCGCAAGCGCATCCATGTCTTCCTCAGCACCAGCCCGCTGCATATGAAGTATAAATTGCGGATGGAGCCGGAGGCCGTGCTGGAACTGGCCATTGCGTCCGTGACGCTGGCGCGCCAGCACGCCGACGACGTCGAGTGGTCCGCCGAGGACGGCAGTCGCACCGATCCCGATTTCCTGTGCCGCTGCGTGGAGGCCGCAATCAAGGCCGGCGCCACCACGATCAACATTCCCGATACCGTGGGCTACGCGGTGCCGGAGGACATGACCCGCATCTTCACCATGCTGCTGGAGCGGGTGCCCGGCGCCGACAAGGTCGTGCTGTCCACCCACAACCACAACGATCTGGGCCTCGCCGTCGCCAACACGCTGGCCGCCCTGCGCGCCGGGGTGCGGCAGGTGGAGTGCACGATCAACGGCATCGGCGAGCGTGCCGGGAACGCGGCCTTGGAGGAGACGGTGATGGCGATCCGCACCCGCCCGGACGCCGCACCGTACCAGACCGGGATCACGACCACGAACATCCTGCGGGTGTCGAAGCTGCTGTCCACCATCACCGGGTTCGACGTGCAGCCGAACAAGGCGATCGTCGGCCGCAACGCCTTCGCGCATGAGAGCGGCATCCATCAGGACGGCGTGCTGAAGAACGCCGCCACCTACGAGATTATGACGCCGGAGAGCGTGGGCTGGACCAAGAGCACGCTGGTCATGGGCAAGCACTCCGGCCGTGCCGCATTCCGGGACAAGCTGCGGGCCTTGGGATACGGCGAGCTCAGCGATAATCAGTTGAACGACGCGTTCCGCCGCTTCAAGGACGTGGCCGACCGCAAGAAGATCGTCTATGACGAGGATATCGTTGCACTTGTCGATGATGAGGTCGGCCGGGACAACCAGCGGGTGCGCTTCGTGTCGTTGGACGTGCGGGCCGGCTCCCGCGGGCCGCAGAGCGCCGAGCTTGAGTTGGAGGTGGACGGTACGACGCTCCAGGCGCAGGCGACCGGCGACGGCCCGGTGGATGCGACGTTCAACGCGATCCGTGCGCTGTTTCCGCATGAGGCGAAGCTGGTGCTGTTCTCGGTCGGCGCGGTGACGGAGGGGACGGACGCCCAGGCCAAGACGACCGTGCGGCTCGAGGAGGGCGGCAAGATGGTGGACGGGCAGGGGGCGGACACCGATACGATCGTGGCGTCCGCCCGCGCCTACATCCATGCGTTGAACAAACTTTTGGTCAAACGCGCCCGGACCGAGCCGGTCGCTCTGTCAGCCTGAAATCCAGCAGCCTAAAGGGTGGCCGGCCGGGACGCTCCCCGGACCGGCCACCGCTTAATAGCCGTAGGGCCGCTGCTGGTAGTACTGCGGTGCCGGTTGGTAGGCCGGCTCCTGGTAGTATGTTTGTGGCCGGTTCGGCGTTGTCGCGGCGCCGCCGAGGGCTCCAGCGCCACCGCCGACCAACGCTCCAATGGCCGCACCCCGGCCACCCCCAGCGATGCTGCCGAGCGCCGCGCCCGCTCCCGCACCCAACAATCCACCGCCGACCGCACGCTGGCCGGGGTCATAGGGGCTGGAGCAGGCCGATAAGCCCAGCCCGGCTACCAGCGCCAGGCTTATCGCAACTTTCTTGTACATTAAGTGGTCTCCTTCTCAGTTCAGTAGCGGCGGGGTGCGGTCACGGCACCGCCGACAGCGCCGACGCCTCCGCCAATCAGTGCGCCGGTCCCTGCCCCTCCACCAGTCACGGCACCCAAGGCGGCACCGGTTCCGGCACCCAGCAGCCCGCCCGTTACGGCCCGCGTGCCAGGTTCGCGCCCACAAGCCGAGAGGCCCAGAACCAGACCAGCCGCCAGTACGGTCATCGTAACAGAATGCATGATGATCTCCTTAATTAATTCCGTTCGCCATTAACGCGCAGGCGAGTGGCGGGTATGCGGCGAGACTACGCCTGGATTGTGGTTCACCCGATATTGAATGCAGCTTCTATCACGGCTGGCCGCAACGGTAGGGCCATCAGCTACGCCCACATCATAGCTTATACCAAGCGCCCTGACGAATGACCGGTCTGGGTGGGCTGGAACGCTGCACGCAGCGCATGGACTCTAGCTCCAGAAACCGGTCATTCGTCAGGGCGGCCGGTATTACAGGTTCGGTTTTCCTTGACATCAAGAGGCGATTGCCCCGGTGCAGCGATGGCTCGAGCTGGCCGGCGAGGGGAGGGAGCATCAGCGTGTCAACGCCCATAGTTCACCCCCGCCTGCTTCGGGCATTCTGCGTTACCGAGTATCGCGCGGCCGGCGCCACGGCCCGGATCGGCCGGCGCAGCGCTGCGGTGGACCAGTTGCTGTGCGCCCTGGGCACGCATAACGGCGCGTTCCTGACCGCGTGGAACCCCGGTGCCCGGCGTTGGCCTTTAGGGAAAAACCTTCGCATGGATCGCGCCTTGCGCGGCTGGCTGCGGCGGATTCGCGTAGAACCCGGCGTTGGCTCCGCGCCTGGCTGGCAAGAGGCGCATTGGCTGATGGCTACGGACCCGCGCCGGGCCGTGGTGCTGGCGCGGCGGTTCCGCCAGGCGGCGATTGTGGTTGTGCGGTGTGGCCAGACGGCCAAGCTGCGGTCTCTGTCGGCGGGGGCGGGGCGGGGCGGCGCGAAGCCGTGGACGCCATCGTAAGCAATTCCGTGGCCCGCTCGATCGACCGGACAATGCCCTCTCCGGCCAGGCGCACCGCCGGGTCAGCGTTGGTGACCAGCCGGTCCGACACGATCAGCGCGGGGGAGAGCGCACCGCGCAGATCGTGCCTCAGGCTTGCGGCCTGCACTTCCAAGGCATCGATCCGGGCCTGAGCGGCGGCGGCGGCACAATCCGGCGCAGCAGAGCGGGCCGGCGCAGCAGAGCGGGCCGGCGCAGCAGAGCGGGATTGTGGCATTGCGCCATACAGGATCAGGCCCGCGCACGCCGACGCGCCTAGGGCTGCCAGTAGGAACGGTGCCCCGGCGCCCATCAACGCCAGCACCGCGCCTGCGGCTCCAAACGCCGACGCGGCGCCAATCAGCGGAATGAGCACGTTAGTTGAAATCATCGGACCGTATCAGCACTAATTGCACCGCTGCTCAAGGGGTTCCGGTCGCAGGCTGGATTGACGATAGTCCGGATTGACGCAACCCCCGGTGGGCGACTATAAGCCGCGCTTGTTGTAGGTGGCTGTGGGGCCGGTTCGGCCGCGTCGGCCCTTGGCCGGTTGCCATGCGGCGCGCCCGCTTTGCCTCGTAGCCGCACCATTGGAATCGGAGTTTGTCGTGAAGCGCACGTATCAACCCTCTAAGCTGGTCCGCAAGCGCCGTCACGGCTTTCGCGCGCGTATGTCCACCGTGGGCGGGCAGAAGGTCCTTGCGAACCGTCGTGCCAAGGGCCGCAAGCGCCTGTCGGCCTGAAACGGCCGGTGCTGCCATGGCACCGGACACTGCCAAGCCGGCCGAGCGTCTGAAACGCCGGGCCGAGTTTCTGCGGGTTGCAAGCAAAGGCCGCAAGGCGTCAGTGCACGGCTTAGTGCTGCAAGCGCTGCCTCGGGAAGACATCGGGCCTGCACGGATCGGCTTCACGGTGACCAAAAAGGTCGGCAATGCCGTCATCCGCAACCGCACCAAGCGCCGTTTGCGGGAGGTAGCGAGGTTGCTGTTGCGTGTCGCCCCCGTGCGCGGCGTGGACTTGGTGCTCATTGGCCGCGATACGACGCGTACCCGGCCGTTTGAATGGCTCATCGACGACTTGCGCCGGGCCTTGAATAAAGCGGGGGTGTCTTGATTGCTGGCCTGCTGATCCTTTGCGTGCGGATCTACCAATGGACGCTGCGGCCCTTCATCGGCGCCCATTGCCGGTTCGAGCCTACCTGCAGCGCCTACGCGATTGAGGCACTGCAGAGCCATGGCGCGACCGCAG
>JAABUT010003751.1_pt1 | contig 12681 bp, 22 predicted proteins | sample 5559281 | NCBI WGS metagenome assembly JAABUT01 (sample SAMN10711880, study PRJNA513359) | rock metagenome | isolation source: Antarctica rocks | place: Antarctica: Victoria Land, Ricker Hills nord | collected 2016-01-04
GATCTGTTCATGTACAGTAGTGATTAGAGTAGTACGTGATCTGCCGTGTGAATGTTCTCCGATTTGTGATCGTGTCGTTACAAGTAGATGTGCTTAAAAAGATGCGACTCTACCAAAGAGCCACGATTCACCAGACAGCCTCGCTTTGTTCTCTGTATTACGTGACTCCTATTCTTCATCGTCGGATTCTCTTCCTATTCCTCCAAAAGTATGTGCGCTTCCCCTCTTACTCCCTCGCTCGATATCCCCCTCTCAACCTTCCCACCTCTCACCCCGGTCCCAACCCACAGTTCGGCGTCCCACACACACAACAGGACGAATACGGACTGATGTCGTTCGTCGGCGAGCAGAAACCAAACGGAACCAACGCCGCTCCACAATAGTACGTGCAGCAGTACGTCGCTGGCGTCGGGCACCCTGGTGCACTCACCACCGCCGGACAGGTAGACGTCGTGGTCGTCGCAGTAGTTGTCGTCACAGTAGGCGTGGCGGTCGTTAGGCACTTGCAAGCACTAGAGATGCGAGAGGCACCACAGGTGGCGATAGGGCTGGGGGCTTGGATTGAGCTGAGAGGATGTTAGTGATGAGGAAGTGGGAGAGGTCAGAGGGAGTTGAAAGTGACTGGGGTAATGAGGAGAGGGCTGGCCGATGACTTCCAAAGCGGGGGTTTAAAAGGAGTTCTTGAAGGAGCAAGCTGAAAGGGGAGTTGAAGGGAAGGTTGAAGGGAAAGGTTGAAGGAAGTGAGGTAAGCATTACGTAGCGGCAAGATAGACACTGCAGAAGGCGGGCGCGGTTTTGCTCTCGTAGGCTATGATCTCACGGTAGCAATTGTCGTGATTGCAACTAACAGCGGAGGCAGCGGCGGCGAGGGGGAGGATGAAGAGGAAGTTGGGAAGGAAATGCATATTGGGCGAGGGCGGCAAGAGAGTCGAAGGAAGTGGAAGAGTGATGTTGGGAAAGGAGGAAGAAAAGCTCTCAGCTACGGAATCAGCATTCAGACACACGAGCTGAAAGTATTGGGGACGGGGAGCCTGAAGTAGATGGACGCTTCCAGGCTTGACGGCTTGACGGCTTGACGGCTTATTGGTTTTCCTGCAAAGGCAGACACTGCAGCTCGTATCGTGTTTGCGTGAACGTCTCGACCACTGTGGAAAGACGTTCGCTTCCAATGGACGCCACAATGTCACTGAAAACTTGAAGATGCGAGAAGCATTGACCTCATGAAGCCTTATGGTCAAGGTCATGTGGCGAGAAGGATAGCACAATAGGTAAGTACCGTATGCACCGTACACCGTCATGCACAGACCAGGCTGCTTAGCGAGTGTTTCTTTCAACTTCGTGGCTGGTGCTTGTTCTCGATTCCGGCGATCTCTGCCAACAGCCCCGCATTGTATCCATGACAGAATTCGGGGTAGTAAGACTGACACAGCGGTGCTGTTATGCAGACGTTGCCATTCCCACACCGGCTCGTCGATCTATCATCGGATTGAGCTACTTGTAGGTACTTGTAGGTACCTAGTGTACCCTACGCCTCAAGGAGATTAGCGTGCTTAGCGTGCTTAGCGTGCTTAGCTGCATGAGTGTCGAGTTCAGACCTTGAGACTACTAAACGAACAATGTCATGATAATCAATAACAAGTAACATTTATCTGGGGGGGGGGGAGGGGCTTTAGTAGGGCTTTTTACAGGCCCGTTCCTCGCCCGTACGTCCTGCAGCTCTCCCTTTGACTGTCGCTTGAGTGTGTTCCAAATCCTTCCAACATGTCTGAAAACTCCCGTAGCCCACACTCTCAAGCTCAAGATCTTGGCGTGAAAGAATCCTTGAGACAGAACGGAATGAATGACGCGCAGGGTATTCTGGCACAAGTACCAGCAACAACAAAAAATGTCAAGCCCGGCAAACTTCATCGCTCCCGCGAGGAACGCTGCCAATCAAAGCACGCTCGCTTATTCCTAACTTTCTCTCTTATCCAATCCCGAACATTCCCTGAGCGAAGTCGCGCAAGGCCTGAACCGGAACCAGAACCCGACGCTATCCGCTTTTCCTGCACGCAAGCCGCGGGTATCGTTGTGGAAAAGATACTCTACGGTTCAAGCCATGATGTATCATTCGACGACCCGTTGATGGGAGGAAAGCCGTGGTACCTCCGTGGGTGCGGTTGCCCCAGTGGGATATATCTGGGTTTTTTTTTCGTTCATGGTTTGGTCGACGCCGGGTTTGGATATCTCCGTCGTTGGGTGCAGAGAAGGGGGAAGAGAAGAGGATTTTCTCGCTTTACCGAATTTCCGTCAGAGCAAGAAGCTTGGAAATTGATAGAATCGTACAGGTCGTGTTTGGTTGAGGGCATCGTCTATATTAAACAGCCACGATCAATATTGCAACACGCATATATATACATATGAATTCAAGGAAAGCGCAATCACTCCTGGTTTAACATACTGACTGTAAGCTAGGGAGCGAGAAGGCGCAGACGCAGCGTTCAGCTATGTATGGAAGCCGAGAAGGTGAATGAAGCTCCAGGGTCAGAAAACTCAACAAACCACAGCCATTACCTCGACAGTTTCCACCCACACCTCCCTATCCACCACCTTCAGTCAAGAGACATCCCCTACACTATGCTGCCCTCCTCCCGATACCTCTCGATCCGGCTTAGGATCTCTTGAATATCTTCCCAAATCCTCTGCCGGTTCTGCAAACCCTTGAGATCAGCCCAGCGCGTTCTGATCAAGTAGTAGAGAAGACACCAATTCGTGTGCCACACTAGCTGTGGCGTTATCGGATCTCCTATCTCTGACCAGCCAGCAATGCTCGCATAGGACTTGTCCACTGTGGTACCATGGCGATGAGACCACAAATCGAGAATCTCTGGCATCTCCTCCTTGATGATCGCGTGACGCTCTTTCAACAGCGCTTCCATGTTCTCGTATTCTTTTTGTTTTGCAGCTAGAGCAGGGACGGAGATGGTGGCCCAGGTGGAAGGGGCGACGTCGTCCCAGATTTCCCACAACCATGGCATTTCTTTCCAAAGCAGTTCCCGCCAGTGCGAAATGGGCAAGTGTGTTGCGCACGACGCTAGGCGCAGGCTGGCGATATCGGTAGGGGGAAGGAGGTCGAGGATGGCGTCTTTCATTTCCAGGGGCAGTTTCTTGAATGGGTCGTTGGAGCTCAAGTATGCTTCCTCGAGAGGCGTATGTTCCTCATGTGCAGCAGAGCAGAGAAGAGAGGGGAGCAAAGGGACAAGGACGGGGTTGGCAGCAAGCCATTCATAGCCGGGTTCATGATACCACCATTCGTACGCGCATTGTTTCACAGCGTTATGGCGTGGGAAGTCTCTCTCGGCTCGGTAGCTCGACTCGAGCCGTCGCCACCCGGCTAGACCGTGGATGTCGATGTGGTGGCTGAGAAGGCGAGAAGCACGGGTGAAGATCTCGAAGCAGGTGGGGTGAAAGGGCATTGGTGTCTCCGCCTCAAGAGGATGCTGCGAAGATGAATTCAATATCAGCGGCAATATTTTCCCGGAGATTGAAAAGACTCGGTCTTGCCCAGGTATGACTTACATCGCCGAATGAAACCGTATCCGGGTATAGAGTGTCTGCTCCATGACGGACTGGTACAAATTCCGACCCATCGTCGTCACTCAAGGGCATCCGCCCACTGAGGCCAGTAAGGAAATATTGGCTTCTTAGCTCGAAGATCTGATCATCAAACTCAACATCCCACTCCGGAGTCTTATAGACCAGCCATTGCACCGTAGTGCATCCCTTCATTTCTTCAGAGGTGATACGGCAACCGGAGTAGCCATATAGGGGGCCACAGTCAGGTCCTGCTAGATGCTCTAGCTCTCCGTTGTCTCTGCCTAGTTTATAAAATTCCTCGTCGAGTTCGCTGTCTTCGTTGGACTTGGGGGATGCGGACTGGGTGGCTGCTTCGGCAGTTGGTTTGCAAGGCTGTGCTATTTTAACGAAATCGATCATTGCGCGTAATTCATCTCGGGTAGCAGAAGAGTATGCTGTATTTCGGTTATCTTTGCCTTTCAGACGACAACTTCTGACGTTTCTCCCCTGAGAGGCACTGCTGTGCTTTTTCCAACCGTACGTTGGCATACAATCACTCTTTTCATTTTCCTCGTCAAGCTCTTCTTCTCCCTCTGTGTAACTGCTGTCCGACTCGTCTTGTTCAGATTCATAGATATACTCATCATCAGAATCATCCGTTTCTCCATCATCACCGTCAATTTCAACACAGTCGGGATGCTTGTCACTCGTTTCTCTCCTAACATCTTGACAACCAGCAGATTCTGGACAGCGAGGTCCTTTTTCATCATCCATGCTGATAAAGTTCTTGTAATCGCCAGCCCAAAATTGACCCGGTTCACCACATTCAGGGTTCCAGGCGGCGTCATATGGTTCATCTGGCTTCCGAACCCGGCCAATGTTGAAGCTCATCCCACATAGCTTGCAGGGTGTCTGGAAGCATAGTCAGCGTTCTGCTATTCTTCTATACTCGATAGGTGCATGACAGATTGACCTCTCTACGGTTGTTAGACATCTTTGATGGCTTGGCAATTTTGCGTTCACGCTGAGTCGTGCGTTTGTGTATCTGTGTGTTTCCTTTTCAGCTCTAGGTGCGATATGTCCGAACATAGAGACGCGAGAAATTTTTCAGTCGGATCGGAACGTGTTTGAGACGCATTATTACCGCTTGACCCAATGACAGAGAATCGATAGCGTTTATTCTACAATAATTCAAGATTGGACGCTTTCGGAACGACGGTGAGGTTCGAAAGCCCAGATCACCAGCACTAAGGTACCCGCCTCCCAAACGTCTCATGCACGATGACGTCAAACATCCTAGAGCTGCGAGAGAACCTGGATCTACACTATCCCAACTCCATCTATAAGATTCATACCTTATCTCACAATTCGAATCCACCCAATCCTATCCCAACTCTACTTCAACCATTCCATTTCGGTACCCAGATAGAAACCTACAGCCGACCATGGCACCAAACGACAACTTCATCTCTCGCGGCATCCAATCTGGCGTCGCAGCCGCCGGCTCCTTCGCAGGTGGCGCGGTCGATAGCGCCGGCAAAACCGTCCAGAACACTGGTCGCGGGGTTGGAAACTCGTTCGTCTCTCCCAATCTCCAACTTCAACCGTTTATTCTCCCCTCCCCCAATGCCCACATCCAGCAATCTGCGCACCGCTAACCCACCCCGGCTGCGCAGAGTAACCAACACGACCAACGGCTGGGGCAACGGGGCGCGCGACTATGGCAACGGTGTCAAAGATGCGACGAAAGCTTCGGGCACCCGAAGCCAGACGGCGCAAAATCCGTTGGGGACAGGAAGGAATGCTGTTAGCGGACGACAGACGGTGATGGGTGGGGGAGGGAAGGCTGGGGGGAAGGGATCAGCGGGGAATCCTTTGGGGCTTGGAAAGTAGGTTGGAGTGGGTACGTTGACAGAGGTGGGCAGTGGGGGATGGTTGGGGGGATATGGAATTTATGGTTGTATCTGATTTGGCAAATTGGTTGTATACGTTTCAGTATACCAGTTGTAAGGGGTTATGATAATGATAGATGTTTGAGATGTATGATAGTATCATAGACTAATACACCTTCTCTCCATTGCTGCGGTTTATAATGAGCCATACCGGTTTATATGCTGGTAGGTACATAGTCTGGGTGGATGTTCATGAAGGGCCCTATAAGGCACTCGGCCAACCCTGTTCGAAAGCCAAGCGAGGTTTTGATGCTGCTGGGGGAGATGAGACTCTTTAAAAAGTATCGTGTCATAATTCATGGCTCGTAGCTCTCTAATCTCGTCTTTCTAACCTTGCCAACGCTGTCATTCCCTCCGATTTGGACATGGGACAGATTTGGTAGGAGACCTGAGAACGTAGGACGCCGTAGTACACTTTAGGATCTGAAGTTGCTGAGGTACGCACTGACATGATCGAGAGATTTCGAGTCTCGTGTCCCTTCTTGTAGAAAGGGGGTTTCCGAGAATTCAACTCCAGTGGAGTTGCTAAGCCTCTTTGAGATGGGTGAGATATGTCTTTCACTGAAAGCAACCGGTCAAGTTTACAGTGTCGACTGCCACTCTTGTTAAACTAGTACGATAGCTTTAGGCGAATACTGCGGCCAGCACCGTGTCTCTTAAACCACGCTGTCTGTGATTCGCCTTACCGGCTGGAGCTGCGTTGGAAGGGTGACAATGGGAACGATACAGCCAGCAAAGGGTTTCAGGGTGGAAATTCGAAATCTAGAGGGGGTATCATTGGGCTTTGGGCTTTGCCATTAAAATTTGCCTTTTCCAGGAAAAGTTTCTGATCTAAACCCGAAACACGCGTCAGCGGTCAACTTGAAGTTATCAGGCGGCAGAGAACTTGGGTCTGACCTTCAAGATCAGTGAAATTAATAGTAAGGAATTCTATGCCAACCAAATCTTTGGGAACTACTCCCTTGATAAAACTTTCGGCAGATATTGTTGGAGACCTGGAACCCCGTAAAGTGGAAATTGAATTGGTGCGGTTTGATATGATTGACCACCGCCTCTTGGTCGTCTCTGGCGAAGGGTCCCCATTGACTTTCAAGGCAAGCATGATTTCGTAAGGAGACTCTCCAGTGACCGGACGAAAGAGCTCCACTATGCAATTTGGTCAGTCTTCGCTAAAACGGTCTTTGCTTATTTAGAACGAAAAACTGACGATCATATTCCAGATATTGGCCTGAGTTATTCGCATGAAACATGATGGTTTGGCCACAACCATCTTTCCATAGGCGAAGGTATTGTCTTTCACTCTGCTTGCTTGGCTTGGATTCCCCCTGCCTCTGGTAAGCGATGTAATCTACGGGTGCGTTCAGGAGCATCTTTTTGCCGATAATGTTCTCCTGGAAGCTCCAGTATTCTGTGCCCTATCAGCAATCCATCGTTTATACTACAATCCAGGATTGCTCATACCATCTATTCGCTGAAACTCGTACATTGGATACTCGGTCTCCTCTTTGACTTTGCCGCTGGCTGCTGAAAGAACAGGTGACCCAATGCTAACAGAGGTGCCCACGCTGCCAACTGAGCCTATTGTGCTGGGAGTGTCTTGGCTTCCCATGCTTTGAATGCTAGGTGTCTTAGAGGATGGTGGCCACCTCTCGGACGTAAACTGATGAGGCTCTAAAAACTTGACAAGGAATCTCTTCTGATTGCCGTAGGCTTTAGGATGCTCGGTGTGTGGGATGGACCGCGATGATTTCGAGACTAAGAAGGCCAGATAATTAGTAACGTCACTCCATTTGTACACTGACGCTAGCCTACTTCTTTGATGAAATCTTGCGTTATAACCACAAGGAGGCGTAGCAATAATATAACGAGGGTTTCCATCAGCATCGGTCATGAACTCAAGCTTTGTGATTGGCAAAGGCGGTTTTGACTTGTTGTAATAGCTAGTAGGTAGCATATTAGCTTCTGGTACTTCTTATCAGGTTTCCCTTATGCACGACCAGCCCTACATTTTGACACCACTGAGATTGTCCATCGTCGTATCTGGGACGGGAGTATACATGGACATACGGGAATCACGTCTGATCAGCACTTCCGGTGATGGAAAATCTTGTAAAGATGGCCGGCGGACGGTTAGTGCCGATAAGCTGGTGGGGCTGTAGGACAGCTTTTGAGCTTGAGTGAAAGTATCCTGTGTCATTGTTGGAGACGTGGAAGAAGATTTGCTAGACGCTTTAGGAATCCATTTCGCTCCACCAGCATCAATACCCGACGGAGGATCCGATGTAATATCCTTTGGTAGATTCAATAAAACTGCCGGAGTAAGGGGCGTCTGGCGAGCCTGGTCTTGCATTGGTGGCACAGAGATGTCACGGCCCAGAGTAGTCTGTCTTGACATTCGGTGATTAGGAGACTGCTGCCGCCTACTGTCTTTTCTGTTCTTTATCAGCCCGATGCTTCGAAAGGTTGTCTCTGAAACGTCGCAAAGACATACAACGACGCTATTCCTAGCAGCAGGTTGATATCGATGATCTGGCTATTGATTTCTTCACGCAACCTAGCTGCCGTATCTTTCTTCCAGACCCAGGTGACTTTATCACCAGCGTTGATTTTACCTTGGATAGGCTCGTTGAGCTCCTTGAACTGCTCAATGAACTTCCGACACTCCGTGGCACATGTCCAGCAACCATCCAAGGTATCCCGAAGATGTTTGCTATCTTCAGCTGAAGCTGTGGTAGGGTTTGCAAGACATTTATCCAGCTCTTCTAAAGCTCCACAGAAAGTTTTGATCTTAGATGCGAACGATTTGACCTCATCCGAAGCACCCCGGAGCGCTTGGATGTAGTCGTAGACTGTCTTCGCAACGTGCAAGAGCTCCCCAACACTCCATCCTGGAAGGACCATCTTGACGTGTGTGCAGATATCGCTGGCGCATGAAATAGCGGCACAACCCTTTGACTGATTTTGCTATCGGTGCATGAAGCGATTGGGAAACGGAGAGATCTGATTCAGTGACAGCGGCAGCTACGCTCGGCGAGCGCCGAAGTCGATCTCATGGCAAGCGAGGCTGCAACCAACTAACGATGAATCGAGTCAGCGACTTGTTGATGTTCCAGCTGAGAGTCGTTTTGCTCTGTACCAATCAACGTGCTGCTAAAGCGGAGGTGTCGCGGTTATGCCGTGCTCAGCCACAACCAAAGCCCAGATCGAGCCGGCCATATGGCGCAGCTAAAAACGTGGAGGTTCCAGCCATTGACTGTGGGGAAGTGGAGAACGTGTCCTGCATGATTAACTAAACATTTCCACGATCAGAATCCTGTGCGGAATATCTTTGCCTAATCTAGGCAACCAGAATATCCACGACTTGGCATTCGTCGCCCTACCTGATGCGATAAGGCAACCACGAAAAGCGAGAATGCTGCCTCTCTGGTGGGGCTCCTCCAGAACCAGTTCGGTGGTGGCTGAGTCTTTGAAATGCCTCAAGCCTCGTCCCAGAACGAATGGTTTTTGTTACATCTGGACCGTGTTGAAACACGACCGCCAGGAGAACCAAATATCTCTGCAGGTTGTCTTAACCTGCCCCACTCCCTAATCAAATGTTGGAAAGACAACGATCTTCTTCCAACAACACCAGCTGTTTTTCCATGAGACTGTGAGGGACATCAAAATGCATTTTCGGTTGCCTCGTTTCTGGGTGGACAACTTTCGTGGCTTCGAATACCACCTCGTTAGTCATCTACCCTATGCCTGAGGCTTGATCACGTGGATATGTCACGTGCTGACGAGGTGTCAAAGTCTTGGCAAGAAAGGCGACGTCTGGTTATAGGCCGAGTGGAAGATGCTGGCTTCGGATGGTGGATTGTCATCGTTGCTGGAGTAGGGTTTATGACAGACGCCTACGATGTAAGTACATCATCCAAGCATTGATGGATGGCTCCATGCTAACAAAGCTCCTGAGATCTTCGCCATCAACACCGTAGTCCCGATGATCGGCATCGTCTACTATGGAGGAATGGTGCCTCCGAGCTACCAATTTGCCTTGAACGTCGCAACATTACTTGGTTCGATGTTCGGTCAGGTTCTCTTCGGCATCCTCGCCGACAAGTATGGCCGCAGGAAGATGTATGGACTAGAACTCGTCGTCACCATCATTGCATCTTTAGGCTTCGCTCTCTCGGCTCCTGGTGTCAACAACTCCATGTCAATCATCGGACTGTTCATCTTCTGGAGGCTGGTAATGGGGTGTGGAATTGGTGCGGACTACCCCCTAAGTGCTACCATCACTTCAGAGTATGTCCAACTCACCCCTTTGATTCTTCACCCTTTTCCAGATTGTTCATATCACCTTTATGTTTTAGGTTTGCACCCACTAGATACAGAGGTCGGATGATAGCTGCGGTGTTTTTCTGGCAGCCAGTCGGACAGCTGTTGGCTTCGCTGTTGGCTCTTGCCGCAACGGAGGGGTTTCAGAGTCACATCCTTAAGAACAATACCAACCCAGGATCATGCTCGATATATGCAAGTCATCTCATGGATCCCACAGGTGCAGATTGCGCTCGGACAGTTGACCGAGTCTGGCGTCTGGTTTCAGGCCTCGGTGCAGTGCCTGCAGCTATCGCCATTGTATTTCGACTTACTATACCTGAATCTGTGAGTAATATTACTCTCGAAATCCTTCGTCCTAGCTTCTTGTGCTGACTGTAATCGAAGGTCTATTGGGTTTTAGATGTCAAGAATGACACCAACCAAGCCATGCAAACTCGGGATTACTGGCCTGTACGCTCCACTGACGCCGAATCTAATGATGATGACAGCATACGCCTTGAAGAAGGGTCCCAAAGCATCAGATTTGATGATATTACACCTGAGGTTGGAAGACCGACAACAGAGGAGATAGGACCCGCTAATAGCAACGCTACGCTTCCAGGACACGCAGGGCAAGCCTTGGATGGTTTCATAGCGCTAGAGCCACCCGCCAGAGACTTACCAGTGGGACCAATAGGCCCAGCAAGTCAGACGCAAACAATGGTCGTAAGGGCCAACGAGTTCGAGGACCCTCATCCCCCTGAGCAGTCTGTAAGAGACTTTATCAAGTTCTTCTGGATCGAAGGAAACTGGACAGACTTACTCGCGACTTCCCTCAATTGGATGCTATTGGACTTTACCTTCTATCTTTTGGGAGTCAATAGCGCTCGCATCATTCCCAGCATGTTCAGCACACCGAAAGCTCAGCCGCCATTTCCTTACCTCGTGAGCAATGAGTGGCATACGCTGGTGGCAACCTCGATCGGGGCTGTTCTCGGGGGCGCCGTAGCGATCAAGATTATGAACAATTTCAGCCGCAGAATCATTCAGATGTGGTCCTTCCTTATTTTATCCATGTTGTTCGTGGTTGTTGGAGCGCTCTATGTCAAGCTACTGAATACGACGGCTGCTGTCTGGATCGTTGCAGTCTATGTACTTTGCCAGTTTTTCTTCAATGCTGGTGAGTTCGAATCCTCCAAATGTATCTGTAACATCTCTTGAGCTGTGACTGATCCTGAATACAGGTCCAAATACGACGACATTCATTGTAAGTCCCAGAGGTGGGGGTGCTTGGTCCGGGCTGACTCGCATGTAGATACCAGCAGAAGCATTCCCAACACGCTACAGGTGCGCATGCCACGGAATTTCCGCCGCCACCGGCAAGCTAGGATCTGTCTTCGGCCAAATTGTTCTCACCAGACTTGTGGATGACACTCAGTCCTCAAAAGTGGGATACTTGTTGATTTCCTTCTTCGTAGTGATGATAGCTGGAGCTATCGTAACCAAGTATCTCACTCCAGAAACCTGCGATATCAACGGCAAAAGCAGGACTCTTGAAGAATTGTCTTTTGGGAAGTCGCATCGAAAAGAGATGGAGAGGGTAGAGAGGGAAGCACAGAGTCATGAAAGAAGGAAGTAGTCAGTGCCGTTATTTCCATGGATGTTACAAACTAGGCTTCTGCTTCATCCGGAGTACTAGGCGTTGGGGGTGGATTTTGCGCTGATATACCCCCACGTCGGCGATACGGTGATATGATATGACGAAATAAGGGGCGCTCGATGAAGAAGTAATTCCTATCAATCCCGAAATTTTGCAACTCGTGCTCTGGCCTAATCGTAAAGATATCCGCGCCCAAGCTGGCGTTCGTATTGATATACACCCTGCTCGGGAATATGAATATATGACACGGCCGATCAAGGACACCTAGATACTTACTTTATCCAATCCTCTCAGTCACAAAACGTTCTACCCTACCATTCAAGACGATGGATGTCTTGGCGATAAGCGGGGGCGGAAGTTGTCTCAGCCCACAAGACCATGGGTGAATATAAGTTTCTCGTGAAATCTTTTATCGCGGCTCCTTCTGCCACGCCGCCTCCTCATACTCATCCATAAGTGCGACATACTCTTCGCCCGCACAAGCCCAGCCCTTGATACCCTCGACCATGACGACACTTTTCATCCTCGGATCCTGTTGACTGTTGATGTAATCATCGAACCAGCCTGCTGCACGGGATCCTCGGCCACGTGATGATCCTTGAGTTTCCATTGTCAAACCAGTATCCATTTAGTGGAAGTTGATACATGGAAGGAACTTGATACTAGTTTTGGGTTAAGTGGAAAGAGGAAATATTGCGAACATACCGCAGTACCACACGACCTTCTCCACCCCGGCTGCTTTGAAAAGGGAATATAAAGCCGGAATGGTGGGGTATAAGCTCTGCGCTGGTAAATTGATGGAACCGCGAATGCTTCCTCCCTGTACGCCTTCGTTCAGCGTTCTTTCCTTCGATGTTCATGTGCCTTAACCCTAAGGTTTATGAGGAGCTGAATTACCTCGTAATCCGTCCTTCGTAAATCTATAAGCACCAAGTCCTTTTGGGGCTTCTCTGCAGCACGTAGCATGCCTAGAATTTCTTGTCGCGTGACAGTTGCTGGACTTTGGTTTTTCGGCTTGGGATAGCCAGCGTGCCACGGGGTATCGGTGGCTGGATGCTGGTCACTTGGTTTGTTAGATGCGGCCATAGGAGTACTCCCGGGCCCGTGCACGTTCCGGTCCCGTGCACACCCTAAACCCGATTAGTAACCAATACTATTTTTATTATTATTCAACCACCATTCATAGAATCAAATTGCAATTAATATAGAGAG
>JAABUT010003752.1_pt1 | contig 12681 bp, 14 predicted proteins | sample 5559281 | NCBI WGS metagenome assembly JAABUT01 (sample SAMN10711880, study PRJNA513359) | rock metagenome | isolation source: Antarctica rocks | place: Antarctica: Victoria Land, Ricker Hills nord | collected 2016-01-04
CGAGGCTGATGTGGTCGCTGACACGAACGCCGGCCGGAAGGCCAGCAGGAACACCCGCCATCGCTGTCGATCCCAGAAAACCCCGCTGGTGATATAGGAGCCTGAATGCCTAAATGAACGGTATTGCGGCTAGGCTCGACGACATGCTTGAAAGCATCTTCGGTCACGGCCCCGCCCAGTCCGCACCAGCCGCCGCGGTGGTGCACGATGTCGTGCAGGTCAGGCTGCTCGGCCTGATGGTCGTGGACACCTTCCGGTGGAAACATGCCTGGGCCGCCTGGCGCATCCGCTTCGCCATCGACAACGACGTGCGCGACATGGCATACGCGCAGATCACCGCCTTCGTGCGCGATCAGGTTGTCCCGCACTGCACCCAGCGCGCCGAATGCGCCGACATCGTGCTGTACCTGGCCGACCTGCGCGACGCCCGCACGGTGATCCGCCTGCACGGCCACACGACGCAGGGGCCGGGCCTGATCTCCTCGCTGCAGGGCAGCGCCTCCTACGAGCAGGCCACCGCGTTCGCCGGCGAGCTGGCGGCCGAGCTGCGCAACGGCGGCATCGGCGAGGATGCCGGCCTGCCGGACCTGCACTGGACGGTGACCGGCGCCGGGCTGACGCGGGTGGCGACCACGAAGGTGGACAGCCTGACCGTGGTGGTCCGCATCGGCGCCGGCAGCCATCAGGGCATGTGGCTCGTGGCCGTCAACGACCGCGCCGTCTGCGCGCAGTTCCGTTCCCGTGGCGATGCGATGTCCAAGATGGGCGTCGGCGCGGCGCTGGCGACATATGGCGTCGGCCCCTCGCCCGGCGCCGCGGCGCGTGCAAGGGTCTGAATGGCTGTCCCTCGGCATGATCCGCCCACGGCCCGTGCAGCATGAATGCCGCACCTTGGCAGCGAAGTTCTGTGGCACGGAACCAAACCGATGAACAACGATAGTTCCTGTGCCTGCCGCCAAAGTCACGTCGGCCGCCAAAAGCCGGCTTGGACACTCCGGCACCATAGGAGATATCGCATCATGTCGGCGACCGCCTCGCATTCCTCCACCACGACAAGCTACGCCACCGACGAACAGCGCACGTTTCTGAGAAACCGGATTTCCTGGGGCGCCGTGTTTGCCGGCGTCGCCGCGGCGCTCGTCATCCAGCTGCTGCTGAACATCCTCGGCGTCGGCATCGGCATGTCCAGCCTCACCGCCGACAACATGGCCGACAACCCGTCGGCCAGCGGCTTCTCCACCACCGCGGGCATCTGGTGGACGCTGTCCGGCATCATCGCCTCGCTGGTCGGCGGCATCGTCGCCGGCCGGCTGTGCGGCACGTCGGACAACAACACCGCGCGCTGGCATGGCTTCGTCGCCTGGGCGGCGGCGACGCTGGTGCTGTTCTACCTGCTGACCTCGGCCCTTGGCGGCATCATCGGCGGCACCTTCAACGCGCTCGGCAGCACGTTGGGCGGGGTGGGCCGCACCGCGGCCGCCACGGTGTCAGGCGCCGCCTCGGCGACCGACGGCGATGCGCTGGCCGCCCAGGTGCGCCGGATGGTGAACCCGAACGACACGCAGAGCGTGCAGGACAACGTGGTGGCGTATATGCGCGCCAGCGTTAGCGGTGACCAGGCGGCAGCCACCGCGGCGCGCGACCGTGCCGTGGACAGCCTGGCGAAGACGGCCAACATCAGCCCGGACGACGCCCGCGCCCGCATCGCCCAGGTCGAACAGCAGTATCGCCAGACGGCCGACCAAGCCAAGGCCACGGCCCAGCGGGCTGCCGAGGCCGGCCGCAAAGGCGTCGCCACCGCCGGCATCTTCGGCTTCATCGCCCTGGCGCTCGGTGCGATCGCGGCGTGGATCGGCGGCGGCATGGGTGCCCCGCGCCCCGAGGTGACGACCACCAACACGAGCTTCACGCGCCCCGTCTGACTTCACGTATCGCCTCTGACTTCACGCGTGCGGTTTGGCTGCCCACCTGCAACGGGCCGCCTGGCGAGGGGCATCGGGAAACCGGTGCCCCTTTTCCATGTGCCGGGATGACGCGGGGTGCCGGCACGACGCGGGATGTCCGCGCCCCTTGGCGAACGCGACGGACGCGCCTAGCGTGATGCCCATCCAAGGGGAAACGATCAATGGCGAACAACGTCTCGAAAATCTGGGCGTCCGGCAAGGCTGTGGTGAACGGCTGGCTGGCGATCCCGTCCGGGTTTTCCGCCGAGGTCATGGCGCAGTGCGGCTTCGATGCCGTCACCGTGGACATGCAGCACGGCGTGCAGGACTACCAGTCGATGGTGCAGTGCTTCCAGGCGATGCAGGCGCATCCGGTGACGCCGATGGTTCGCGTGCCGTGGAACGAGCCGGGCATCATCGGCAAGGCGCTGGACGGCGGCGCCATGGGGGTGATCTGCCCGATGATCAACACCAGGAAAGAAACCGAGGCGTTCGTGGCGGCCTGCAAATACCCGATGGACGGCACCCGCAGCAACGGGCCGATCCGCGCCGCGATGTACGGCGAGGCGACCAGCTACCAGACCACCGCCAACACCGAGACGCTGTGCATCCCGATGATCGAGACCAAGACCGCGATCAAGAACATCGAGGCGATCCTGGACGTGCCCGGCGTCGCCGGCATCTATGTCGGCCCGTCCGACCTCGGGTTCTCCTACGGCATGGTGCCCAAGTTGGACCGCGACGAGCCGGAGATCCTCAAGATCTACGACAAGCTGCTGAAGGAATGCGGCAAGCGCAACATCTTCGCCGGCATCCACACTGGGGGCGCGGCCTATGCGGCGCGCGCCATCGGCATGGGTTTCCGGCTGGTGACGCTGATGAACGACAGCGGCATGATGGCGACCTATGCCAAGCAGGCGGTCGCCGAGACCCGCGAAGGGTCGAAGGGCGTCGCCTGAACCTCACGGCTTCCGGCTTTGACACGGGGCCGGGGGCGCGCACGCTCCCGGCCCTTTCGTTTGGAGACCCATGATGGCGCCACCGCTGGCGATAGTGCTGAATCCCGATGACGGCGTGGTGATCGCACGCACCACCTTGATGCCCGGCACGGTTGTCGCTCCCGGTGTCGTCGCCGCGGCACGCATCCCGGCCGGCCACAAGGTGGCGGTGCGCCCGCACGCGGTCGGCGAGGCGATCTATCGCTACGGCCAGATCATCGGCTTCGCCACGGTGCCGATCGCGGCCGGGCAGCACGTCCACGTGCACAACTGCGGCATGGGCGACTTCGACAAGGACTACGCCTGGGGCGTCGACGCGCGGCCGACCGACTACAGCAACGCGGCGGCCAGCTTCATGGGCATCGTCCGCCCGGATGGCCGCGTCGCCACCCGCAACTACATCGGCATCCTGACCAGCGTGAACTGCTCGGCCCACGTCGCCAGCCTGGTGGCAGACACCTTCCGCAAGAACCCTGTGACCGGCCACGACCCGCTGGCCGACTTCCCCAACGTGGACGGGGTGGTGGCGCTGACCCACAAGACCGGCTGCGGCATGACCCAGAAGGAGCCGCTGGCGCTGCTGCGCCGCACCTTGGGGGGTTATGCCAGGCACGTGAACTTCTCCCATGTCGTGGTGCTGGGACTGGGCTGCGAGGTCAACCAGATCGGCGGGCTGATGGAGGAGCAGAAGCTGGCCGGGCGGCTGCGCGCCATGGACATCCAGGAGATGGGTGGCAGCCGCCGGACGGTGGCCGCCGGCGTCGGCTTCGTGCACGAGGTGCTGGCCGAGGCCAACGCCGTCCGGCGCGAACCGGTGGCGGCGTCCGAACTGACCGTGGCGCTGCAGTGCGGCGGCTCGGACGGCTATTCCGGGGTGTCGGCGAACCCGGCGCTGGGGGCGGCCAGCGACCTGCTGGTGCGCCACGGCGGCAGCGTCATCCTGTCGGAGACGCCGGAAACCTACGGTGCCGAGCACCTGCTGACGCGTCGTGCGGTGTCGCGCGAGGTTGGCAAGAAGCTGGTGGCGCTGATGCGGTGGTGGGACGACTACACCGCGCGCAACAACGCCGAGATGAACGCCAACCCCAGCCCCGGCAACAAGGCCGGCGGCCTGACCACCATCCTGGAGAAGTCGCTCGGCGCCATGGCCAAGGCGGGCAGCACCAACCTGGTGGATGTGGTTGGCTACGCCGAGGCGGTGACGAAGAAGGGCTTCACCTTCATGGACACGCCCGGCTACGACCCGGTGTCGGCCACCGGGCAGGTTGCCGGCGGCGCCAACCTGGTGTGCTTCACCACCGGACGCGGCAGCGTGTTCGGCTGCAAGCCGTCGCCGTCGATCAAGCTGGCGACCAACACGCCGATGTTCCAGCGCATGGAAGACGACATGGACATCAACTGCGGCACCATCCTGGACGGCGACGAGAATGTGCAGCAATGCGGCGAGCGGATTTTCGAGGTCATGCTGAAGGTGGCGTCGGGGCGGCGGACCAAAAGCGAGGAGTACGATTTTGGCGCGGCGGAGTTCGCGCCGTGGGTGCTGGGGGCGACGATGTAAATTCCAGGCCCAAATTCCGCCCCGAAAATAGCACTGTAAAAAGCACCTCGATAGTGCTACATAATACCCTGAAGCAGACGGTCCAGACCGATGGCATGCAGGGTTCTGGCTGACACCGCAGTCAGCGTCAGCGAACTGAAGCGTAATCCCTCCGTCGCGCTGGATGCGGGGCAGGGCCGCGCCGTCGCCATCATGAACCACAACCGCCCCACCCATTACGCCGTCCCCGCCGCCGTCTGGGAGCAGATCCAGGACATGCTGGAGGACGCCGAGCTGAACACCCTGTGCGACGCCCGCAGCAGCGAGGCGCCGGTGCCCGTGTCGCTCGACAGCCTTTAAGCGCGAGTTGCCTCATGCGCTGCAATTCCTGCCAAGCGCCTTGAAGGAGTGGCAGCGTGTCGACGGCGACCTGCGCCAACAGTTCAAGAACAAGCTGGCCGAGCGCCTGATGACACCGCGGGTTCCGGCGGACAGACTGCGCGGCGCCGACGACCGCTACAAGATCAAGCTGCGTGCCGCCGGATATCGGCTGGTCTATAGCGTTGACGACCTCGCGGAGACCCTGACCGTGGTGGCCGTCGGGCGGCGGGACGCCAACGCCGTGTATGACGCCGCCGCGCGGCGGTGATCCCGGATCAAGCCGCCTCCGCCAAAATCGCATCCTTCAGCGTCCCGAAAATCCGGTCCACATGCGCCTTTTCGGCGATCAGCGGCGGCGACAGCGCGATGATGTCCGCCGTGGTGCGGATCAGCACGCCGGCGTCGAGGCAGCGGTGGAAGATGCGCATCGCTCGGTCCGCCGGCTTGCCCGCCCGCGGTTGCAGCTCGATGCCCGCCACCATGCCGAGGTTGCGGATGTCGATGACGTTGGCGACGCCGCGCAGGCTGTGCGCCGCGTCCTCGAAATACGGCGACATCGCCGCCGCCCGGCCGGGCAGGTCCTCGCTGACGTGCAGGTCGACCGACGCGATCGCCGCCGCCGCGGCCAGCGGGTGGCCGGAATAGGTGTAGCCGTGGAACAGCTCGATGCCGGCCTCGGTGGCGTCCACGATGCCGCGATAGATGCGGTCGTGCACGGCGACGGCGCCCATCGGCACGGCGGCGTTGGTCAGGCCCTTGGCCATGGTCATGATGTCGGGCGCCACGCCCAGCATCTCGGCGCCGAAGAAGCTGCCCAGGCGGCTGAAGCCGGTGATCACCTCGTCGTAGATCAGCAGGATGCCGTGCCTGTCGCACAGCGCGCGCAATCGGTTCAGGTAGCCCTGTGGCGGGATCAGCACGCCGGTCGACCCGGCCAGCGGTTCCACCATCACGGCGGCGATGGTGTCCCCGTGCAGCGCCACCAGATTTTCCAGCGCGTCGGCGAAATGCGCGCCGTAGGTGGGCTGGCCGCGGGTGAAGGCGTTGCGCTCCGGCGCGTGGGTGTGCGGCAGGTGGTCGACATGCGGCAGCAGGCTGCCGAACTGCTTCCGGTTGGCGCCGATGCCGCCCACCGACATGCCGCCGAAGCCGCTGCCGTGATAGCCGCGCTCCCGCCCCACCAGCCGCACGCGCTGGGCCTGGCCGCGGGCGCGCTGGTAGGCGAGGGCTATCTTCAGCGCGGTGTCGGCCGACTCGGAGCCGGAGTTGGTGAAGAAGATGTGGTCCAGCCCGTCTGGCGTGATCTCGGCGATCTTGGCGGCGGCCTGGAAGGCGATCGGGTGGCCCATGTTGAAGGTCGGCGCGAAATCCATCACCGCCGCCTGCTTCTGGATCGCCTCGGTTATGCTGCGGCGGCCGTGCCCGGCGTTGACGCACCACAGGCCGGCAGTGCCGTCGATCACCTCCTTGCCGTCGTTGGTGTAATAGAACATGCCGTCCGCGCGGGCCAGCATGCGCGGCGTCGACTTGTACGACCTGTTCGCCGTGTATGGCATCCAGAACGCTTCGAGGTTGTTTGGCCGGGCGAGGTCGTTCATGGCGGGCTCCTGCGCAGGCGGTCAATCTCGCGCGTCGGGCGGGCGCGTGCAATGCTTGGCCGGCGCACGAGAAGGGAACCGGCATGGCGGACGGCAGGCTTTACATCGGCACGCGCCGCTACTCGTCGTGGTCGCTGCGCGGCTGGCTGGCGGCGCGCCTGGCAGGGCTGGATGTGGAGGAGATCGTCATCCCGCTGGCCGGCGGCGCCACGCCGGCGGTGCAGGCGGTCAGCCCCGGCGGCACCGTGCCATACCTGGAGCACGACGGTGCGGCGATCTGGGACTCGCTGGCGATCTGCGAGTACTGCGCCGAAGCGGCACCCGCCCTGTGGCCGGCCGACAGGATCGCCCGCGCCCATGCCCGCACGATCGCCGCCGAGATGCACGCCGGCTTCCGCGAACTGCGCACGGCCATGCCGATGAGCCTGTTCCGCCCGGCCGCCGGCACCTGTGCCACCCCCGGCGCCGCCGCCGACATCGCCCGCATCGACGCGATCTGGTGCGACACGATCCGGCGTTTCGGCGCCGGCGGACCGTTCCTGTTCTGCGCCGGCTTCGGCAACGCCGATGCGATGTACGCTCCGGTGGTGGCGCGGCTGCTGACCTACGCGCCGCCGCTTTCGCCCGCCGCCGCCTATTGCGCCGCGGTCCGGTCCCATCCCCTGGTGGCGGAATGGTACGACCTGGCCGCCCGGGAACCGCCGGCCTGGCACCTGGAGCGCTACGAAGCCGCGCCATGAACGTCGCCACCGGCCTGGACCACACCGGCATCGTCGTTCCGACATGGAGGCGGCTGCGCTGGAATGGCGGCAACTGGGCTTCACGCCGACCGTCCTGGCCCGGCACGGAACGGCCGGGCCCGACGGCGTCATTCGCTCGACCGGCACCGGCAACCGCTGCATCATGCTCGGCCAGGGCTACCTGAAGCTGATCGCGGTCGTCGACCCGTCCCGTCCCAGCGCCACGATCGCGCGCTTCCTGGCGCGCCACGCCGGCATCCACATCCTGACCTTCGCCACCCCGGATGCCGGAGCGGCGCTGCACCGGCTGCGGCGCGCTGGGCTGGACACCGAGCTGATCGCGTCGTCGCGCGCCGCCGATCCCGCGGCGCCCGATGGCGCGCAGGCCCGGTTCGAACGTTTGGCGATCACCGCCGCGGTGCCGCGGCTGCAGCTGCTGCGGCATCTGACGCCGGAGCTGGTCTGGCAGCCCAGGTTCCTGCGCCATCCCAACCACGCCGTGGCCCTGGAGGCGGTCATCGTCGTCAGCGACGCGCCGGCGGAATTCGCCGCGATGCTGTCGCGGGTCGCTGGCGTGGCGGTGGCGCCGGACCCGCTCGGCGGCTACGCGATGGCGCTGGGGCAGGGATGGGTCCGCGTGGTTCCGTCGGATGCGGCCCGGGCGATGCTGCCGGGCGTGGACATCGGGTGCTCGCCGTTCGCCGCCGGCCTGGTGCTGCGCACCGATGACGGCAACCGCGCCGTCGCCGCGCTGGCACGGGCGCGACCGGTGGGTGACGGGCATCTGCTGACGGCGACGGGCACAGCGGTGCTGTTCCGCCCCGGCTGATCGCGCCGCGCCCGAGGCATGTTGAGTCCGTTCCAGGGCCGTACTACCATGCCTTTGGCAGGAGCGCCCCACCATGGCCTGATCCCTTCAGGCCGCTGCAAAACAAACGAAGAAAATCAGGTGCCATGAAGATATCCGCCGTCGCCTTCACCGCCCTCCGCCATGAGCTGGCACCGCGCTACGGCGACGCCCAGGGCCTCAAGACCCATCGCGGCAGCCTGATCGTCCGCATCGACACCGACGACGGCCTGGTCGGCTGGGGCGACATCTCCAACACCCGCAACGACGCCAACCCCGGCCACCTGCGCGAGGCGCGCGACGCGTTGCTGGGCCAGGACCCGCGGCGGGCGGCGCCGCTGGTGTGCCGGCTGGGCGTGCTCGGCATCCGCATCGCCGCCGGCATCGACGTGGCCCTGGCCGACCTACGCGGCAAGGCCGCCGGCATGAACGTCGCCACCCTGCTGGGCGGCGCCTTCCGCGACACCCAGCCCTGCTACGCCTCGCTGCAGAACGCCACCGACGACGCCGATCCGCTGCCGCCGGCGGTCGCCGAGGCGGCGCGCGCGATGGCGCTGGGCTTCCGCCACATCAAGATGAAGGTCGGCTGGCACCATCCGGATGTCGACGCGCGGTGGGTCAACGCGGTGATCGCGGACCTGCCGCCGGCGGTCGACCTCGCCATCGATGCCAACCGGGTGCTGGACCTGGCCGGCAGCGAGCGGCTGATCCACGGCATCGCCGAGCCGCAGCGCATATCGTGGTTCGAGGAACCGCTGTCCAACCGTCATCCCGCCGCCTATGCCGAGCTGCGCCGCCGCATCCCCGTCCCGGTGGCAGGTGCGGAGTCGATGCCGCTTGCCACCATCGAGCAGGTCATCGCCGGGCGGATGATGGACATCGTCCAGCCCGACCTGATCGGCCACGGTGGGTTCGGGGCGATGCTGCACATGCTGGCGCTGTGCGACGCCCACGGCGTGCGGCTGATCCCGCACTGCTTCGACGGCCAGATCATGCGGGTGGCGACCCTGCACCTGCTCGCGTCCCGCCCGGATTGGGAGGAGAAGCACGGCGAGTACGAGGCGGCGCCGCTGGAGCTGGACATCTCCGCCAACCCGGTGCGCGACGAGCTGCTGGACGCCCCATTGCGCCCGGATGCGGACGGGCGGCTGGCGGTGCCGCAGGGGCCGGGCCTCGGCATCGGCGTCAACGAGGATTTCATCCGCAGCATCGGCCAGCCGATCGCGCTGTGAGGCCGAAGCGGCACCCAGTGTCCCGACTCAGAAGTTCGCAGGTGAATTTCTGGGATGCTGGCTGTTTGTTTTCAGTTGCCTGCCGGTCCTTGAAACACGAGCGTATTCCAGGGGCGGGACACTGGGGGAAACGACGATGAAACGCATGCTGCTCGCGGCGATGCTCGGCCTTTTCACGGCGCCGGCGTTGGCGCAGACCGCGCCGCTGACCGTCTGGACCCGGTTGCCGCAGGAAGTGACGGCGGCGGTGTTCGACGGGTTTCGCAAGGCGCATCCGGAAATTCCGATCAGCGTCGAGAACATCCCCGGCGGCAAGAACCACATCAACAAGCTGATGGCCGCGGTGGCCGCCAAGGCGCCGCCCGATGTCACCACGCTGGATGTCGTCGGCACCGCGCAGTTCGCCCGCGTCGGGGCGCTGATGCCGCTGGACGAGCTGATCGCCAGCCGTCCGACGTTGGTTCTGGCGCAGTTCAGCCCCGGCCAGGTCACCACCGGCATGTTCGATGCGAAGCATTTCGCCTTGCCGTTCGGCGGCGACATCTCGGTCATCTACTACAACCGGGACATGTTCCGCGGGCGCGGGCTTGACCCCGACCAGCCGCCGCGGACCTGGGACGTCTTCGTCGACGCCGCCAGGCGCCTGACCGTGCCGCCGGCCACCTACGGCTTCGAGATATTCCCGGGCAACCCGACCACGACGACGTTCTACGGCCTGCCCTACCTGTGGCTAGCCGGCGGCGACGCGCTGGACCCGAGGACGCGGATGTATGCGTTCAACTCGCCGGCCGGGGTGCGGGCGCTGACCTATCTTTCGGATCTGCACCTGAAGCACAAGGTGCTGCTGCCGGCGGCGATCGGCCGCACCGGGGACATTGACGCGCTGCTCGACTTCCAGCAGAAGCGCGTCGCCATGGTTTTTGGCGGGGCCGCACAGATCCCGCAGCTTGCCGCCCGCCCGATGGGGTTCGACGTGGGCATCATGGAACACCCCACGCCCACCGCGGGCATGACGTCGACCAGCTTCGTCGGCGGCGACAACGTCGGCATCATGGCGACGATCCCGAAGGAGAAGCTCGCCGCCGCCGTCACCCTGGTCGAGTATCTGGTCTCGGCCGAGGGGCAGCGGGCGTGGTGGACCAGCAAGGGCCTGCTGCCGGTCCGCGCTGATATGCTGAACGACCCGTATTACGCCGATCATCCGCTGGAGAAGGCGCTGCTGGCGGCCTACACCCGCGGCCACCAGCCGCCGAACACCTCGCACTATGTCGAGATGCAGCAATACCTGCGCGACGCCTACCAGTCGGTGTTCTTCGGGCAGGCCTCGCCGCAGGAGGCGCTGGACGAGGCGACCGCGCAGGGCAACGCGCTGATCAAGCGCACCGGCACGCCTTGATCGCACGGCGGAGAAGCGCCGCCGAGGCGATCGACCGCGCCACCGGCTGGCTGATGACCCTGCCGGCGCTGCTGGTCCTGGCCGGGCTGCTGCTGTATCCGCTGGTCTATGCCGTTTGGCTGGGCTTCGCCGAATGGCGGTTGGACGGCGCCCGCTGGATCGGCCTGGACAACTACGGACGCTTGTTCGCCGACCGGCTGTTCTGGCGGGCGCTCGGCAACACGTTCTTCTACGCCGCCTGGAACCTGGTGGCGGGCACCGGCCTGTCGCTGGCCGTCGCCCTGCTGATGAACCGGCCCACGGCCATGGCGCGCGTGCTGCGGGTGGCGGTGTTCCTGCCCGAGGTGCTGGCGGTGTCGGTGTCCGCACTGGCGTGGATCTGGATGATGGAGCCGGATTACGGCCTGCTGAACCGGCTGCTGCTGGGCTTGGGCATCGCCCGCGGCCCGGTGCCGTGGCTGACCTCGCCGAACATGGCGCGCGGATCCATCGTGATGGTCAACATCTGGCTCGGCACCGGCCTGTCGTCGATCCTGCTGCTGGCGGCGTTGCAGGGCGTGCCGGCCGACGTGCAGGAGGCCGCAGCCATTGACGGCGCCGACGCCTGGCAGCGCTTCCGCCACGTGGTGCTGCCGGCCTTGCGCCCGGTGCTGCTGGTGGTGGTGATGCTGAAGCTGATCGGCTCGTTCAAGACTTTCGACCAGGTGTTCATCATGACCGGCGGCGGGCCGCTGCACCGCAGCGACACCATCCTGACCTTCCTGTACCAGCAGGGTTTCGAACGCTTCGACTTTGGCTATGCCTCGGCGGTCGGCGTGGTGTTCCTGGTCATCGTGTCCAGCCTGAGCGCCGCGCAGGCCATGCTGATGCGCGCACGGGCATGATCGTCGTGGGCCGCCGGTCGGGCCGCCGCCGGGGGTTTGCCTTGGACGCGGTTTCGGCTGCGATCACGCTGGTGTGGCTGCTGCCGCTGCTGACCATGGCGCTGACCGCGATCAAGCCGGCAGTTGAAATCTACGGCGCCGGTTTCAGCTGGGTCACGACCCATCCCACGCTGGGCAACTTCGTCGCCGCCTGGCGGGTGGCGCCGTTCGGACGCTACTTTTTAAACAGCACGATCGTGGCGTGCTCGGCGACGCTGCTGGTGCTGCTGATCGGCTCCATGGCCGCCTTCGCGCTGACGCGGCTGAACTTCGCTGGCCGCGGCGTGCTGTTCCTCGGCATCCTGGCCACGACGATGATCCCGTTCCAGGTGCTGTTGATTCCATTTTTCATCCTGCTGACCGCGTTGGGGCTGGTGAACTCGCTGGCTGGTCTGACGCTGGCCTACGTTGCGATCCTTCTGCCGTTTGCCGTGTTCATGCTGACCGGCTTCATGCGCCACCTGCCGCGCGAGATCGAGGAGAGCGCGCGGGTCGACGGCTGTTCCTGGTTCGGCATCTGGTGGCGCATCTGCCTGCCGCTGTCGCGCCCGGCGCTGGCCGCCGTCGGCATCTACGCCTTCATCGAAAGCTGGAAGGAGTTCTTCATCGCCCTGGTGATGACCAACAGCCAGCAGACCCGCACCGTGCCGGTGGGCCTCGCGTTGTTCCGCTCCGACCTGCCGGGCATCGGCTGGGGCGAGGTCATGGCCAGCGCGCTCACCGCCGGGGCGCCCGCGATCATCGTGTTCCTGCTGCTGCAACGCCAGTTCATCTCCGGACTTACGGAAGGGGCGGTGAAAGGGTGATGCCGGCGGCGGCCCCACACCATTGCAGGCGGTCGAGAAAGCCGCACGACGGGAGAGAAACATGAAAACCATGACGCGTGCCGCAGCCGGGCTTGCCGTCCTGATCGCCGGCTGGTGCGGGGCCGCGCAGGCGGCCGAAGTGTCGATGTAGGCGCGCAGCAGCACCGAGGCCTATGCGTCGGCGATGGTGAAAGCGTTCAACGACACCCACGCCGACAAGATCACCCTGAACCTCATTCCTAACGAGCAGTTCGTCGCCAAGGTCGGCACCGCCATCGCC
>JAABUT010003753.1_pt1 | contig 12677 bp, 12 predicted proteins | sample 5559281 | NCBI WGS metagenome assembly JAABUT01 (sample SAMN10711880, study PRJNA513359) | rock metagenome | isolation source: Antarctica rocks | place: Antarctica: Victoria Land, Ricker Hills nord | collected 2016-01-04
AGCGGGGCTTTTTGTGACAACGGACGCATCATGACCGGCACCCGCTTGACCCTGAAGGGTGCCTGGATCGATGCCGTCTACGACGGGTCGGTCCTGAGCCTGAAGGCGGTCGGTTCGCCGCTGCACCATCTCGTGAAGGCGCCGACCTCGATCCCGGCCCGCCACAAACAGGCCGAGGAGCGCGGGCGCTTGCGGCGCCTCGCCGTCGCGGCGCTGCGGGATGCCGGAGCCGACGATACCATCGACGACGCCGAAGTGGTCTGGAGCTACCGCGCCGGGTAGGACCGGTGGGATGGCGCTCACCGCCTCCGATGGCGCTCGCGGCGCTTCATTTGCTACCGCGAGCCGCCAAACAAGAAACATCCTTAGATCGCCGTGGTTCGCGAGGTATATAATCCCCTCCCGGAAGACTGGCCGGATGCAGAAAAGCCCCCCGACACGGGGTGCCGGCGGGGCTTTTCAGGCAGATCTGTGCAGGGTTTAGGCTGCTCGCGACCGGGCCTGGCTGAGCATGCGGACCACGGTCTCGTGATCAGTGTCGATCATCAGAAGGTATGCGCGAACGCCACCGAGCGGCCGAGACCTGCCCTGCTCCCAGGCCTTGATCTGGTCGGCCGTAAAGCCGAACTGGTGGGCGAAATCCGACTGGGAAAGCCCCGTCTTGAACCGGATCGCCCGGATGTCGAATTCGTAGGGGATGTGAAGCTTGGCCGGCTTCGTGTTGCCACGTGCGATCGCGATGGCGTCGTTGAGGCCAGCCGCGATCTTGTCGAAAGTCCTCTTGCTCATCGTGCCGCTCCCATGTTGACCACCTTCTTGCGATAGGTGTCTGCTAGAGTCCCGGTTAGGACCGCAAGGCCGTTTCGCTCGGCCATTGTAAGATTCGCCTTCTCGCCTTTGCCGAAAACGGTAAGCAAGAAGACGGGCAGCTCGGAGCCGCCAAAATAGGTGATGACGCGATACCCGCCACTCTTGCCCATGCCGGGCTTCGCGAAACGCACCTTGCGACATCCGCCAGTGTCCTGCATGAGATCGCCGGCCATCGGGTCTCCCGCAATGATACTCGCGAATGCGTCGATCTCATCTCTCGTCATCCCCGCGCCTTTCGCGGCGGCCTGAAAGGGGCGAGTCTCGCAAACGGTGTGCATCACAGCCCCGATTGTGTATAACTTACATATGCGGGAGTTACGCATCCGTCAACCAGCGTGGTAAATTTTTCCTTCCGATAATTGCCCTTCCTGGAAGCATTCCGGACGCAAGAAAGCCCTCGCGGGCCGAAGCCAGCGGGGGCTGAAAGGGATCCGTTCCGGATCAGGCTTGCGGTCAATGCGGACCGCGGTCCTGCCGATCGCGCATCAGGGTGATGCTCTCGTGCATGTCGCCGATGGATTTGGACTGCTCGGCGACGATCTTGGCGAGGTCGCTCACGTTGTGTCGCGTCTCGGACCCCACCTCGACCATGTTCTGGATCCGCTGGTCCTGCAGCCTGTTGTTCTGGATCTGCACGTCGAGGCGGGGAATATCCTCGGTCTGGCGGCGTTCCACGAGTTCCAGGCGGCGGCCGAAGCTCTCGACGCGGTCGCCGAGTTGCGTGTAGCCGACCAGCTGGGCCGCCGCGACCCCGACGATCGAGATCAGCAGGGGCATGTTCCAGGACCAGTCGAACAGCGACTTGCGGGGCGGCTGTTCGGTCGGGTTCCGGGCCGCCTTGAAGTCGGCGAGCAGCGTGGCGAGCGTGTAGGGATCGACCTGCGACATGGCCACACTTTCGTCATCGGGGAGAATGTGTGGCCCGTCGGGGTGCCCTTTCCGTGCGGCCAGCGCGTCTCTGTATTCCGGGCTGTCGATGGACGGGCGAGGATGGGCGTCCTCCCCTGCGGAGGCTTCCCGGCTGCTTGCGCAGCAAGCCTGCTTCGCGGCTGCTTGCGCAGCAAGCCGGGACCCCAAGCCTCCTCCGCCCGGGACCTGGTCCACCTATCGCCCCGCTCGCTTCGGCGCGATCCCGCCGGACACGTGCGACCCTGGCCCCTGGATGACCTGGGGCTGGCTGGCCAGCGCCGTGAGCGCTGCCGTCTTGTCCGAGGAGCCCTTTGACGAGCCGCACCAATAGGTCAGCACCGTGGTCCAGCCCGCCGTCAGGGCGCCGAGGATGCCCTGCGCGATCGACTGGTCGCCGATGTGGAACAGCATGATGGCGCAGATCACGAAGAAGCCCGCCACCGTGATGGCCGACACGATGGCGGGCGCCCATTCCATCGGCGACCCGCTGTTAATGTACCGGACTTCCGTGGCCCGCGCGTCCTGGACGTCGTGCAGTCGGGCGTCGAGCTCCTGCTGGGCGGCCGCGGCGGCGGCCGCGAAATGATCCTCGATCGGCTGCAGCTTGGCGCTCGCGGCGGCGGGATCGGCGTCGATCCGGGCCTTGACGGTCGCCGGCGTGGCGGTCGCGGGATCGTCGCCGAGTGCCACCGCGATCGCCGCGAAGGCCGGGCCGACGAACAGGCTGAACGGGAACGGCACGGCGGCGCCGAGGATGGTCGAGAGCGTCGGCAGGGCCGCGCGCGCCATGGACTCGGCCACCGGGATGAGAGCGGCGGGATCGAAGGTCATGTCAGGCTGCCTTTCGGGTGAGAGCGGCGACGAGGTGAGCCCAGAAGCCCGGGGCGGCCGGCCGCGGGAGGAGGTGCGGCCCGGCCATCGGCGGCATGACGGAGGCCGCCACGGCGACCGGCGGAGCCGGCAGGGGCACGGCGTCGCGCCGCAGGAACTGGGCGCGCTCGCCGTTGCGGCGCTGGCGCAGCTCGGGCGGGTGGACCCACATCAGGAAGGCGTCGGCGGCCGCCGCGGGATCGCCGGCGTTGAGCTTGTGCACCACGGTCGAGCCCGCGAAGCCGGCCGCCCCGATGTTGAAGGCGAGCGACACGCAGGCGTCGAACTGATTGGTCGCGAGCTCGGCCGTTACGGCGCGGTTCACGGCGGCTTCGAAAGGCGCGAGGTCGCGCGCGAAGATCGCGTCGGCCTCGGCTTGCGTGATGCATAGGCCCATGGCGATGGCGGGCGGGCTGGAGCGGCCGGTGTGGCCGACGCCGATCGTCGGCACGCCGACGCTGTCGCGATAGGCCTCGAGGCGGCAGCCCTCGCGCGCCATCAGGGCGGCGCGGCCGGCCGGGGAGGTTGTCCTGGTCATGGCCTAGAACTCCACGTCTTTGGGCCGGAAAGCCTCGATCGCCTCGTCCGCCGTGAGTTCGATGTGCGCGTGCGCCCGCGAGACGTGCATGTGCAGCGCCGCCATGTAGGCGTCGACGGCGCGACGCAGCAGTTCGGGATCGAGGGATGGCGCGGCCTCGTGGGCCGCGTAGAAGGCGTCTGCATCGATGTCGTCGGGCATGGGGGTCCTCCATGTGGAAAAGGCCCCGCGTGCGGGGCCTTGGCTGTCGAAGGTGGCGGCGGTTCAGCCGCCGAAGCTCGCCGTGGCGGGCTGTTCGGCGGCCTGAGCCGCGTCGGCCAGGGTTGCGGCCGGGTCGGGCTGTGCCGCGTCGACCTGGGCGGGCGCCTGCCCTGCGGCCGACGCCGCCATGGCCTCTAGCGAGGCCAGCGCCGCCTGGGCGCTACCGGTGAGCGACGCGATGGTGGCGTCGACGGCGTCGCGGATGCGGGTCAGTTCGGCGACCCCGGCCTTGACCTTGGCGCGGATCTCGGCCGGCAGGCCGGCCAGCGAGGCGAGGTCGGCCTCGGCCTCCTTCAGAATATCGGTCGGTCTCATGATGCGGGTGCTCCTGCCGGCGGGGCGCGCCAGGGCGCGCGGAAGCGCCCCCACGCGGCCGGCGGCGCGCGAGGGCGAAGGGGCATGGATGTGGAGAGGGTTCAGGCCACGGCGCTTGCGCGGAGGGTGTTCATCTTCCGCCCTAGAGTTACGCGCTCGCAGTCCAATGTCCCTGAAAATTATACCCTGCACTTGCAACAGAACTAGCAGCATACCAAACGAAACCGGCGTCACCGATGTTTACTGCCGTTCCTGTCACATCGGCTGAATTCTGTGTATCTCTGACTTTGCCGGAGGCTCCTGTTGTGATGGAATACAGGGTGATCGTAGGATCAGCCCGCTTTGTGATCTTGAAGCCGACGGTCACTCCAGCCGTATAGATGGCACTGGGCACACCGACCGTGAATACAGCGTTGCCGCCAAAGCTCGACACAGCTCCTGGAGCGGTCGCCTGATCGTAGCTTTTCTCGAAATAGCGCTGGCACAGCGCCAGCTCGGTCGAAAGCGGTCGGCGCTCGAACGGTGTCGCGACCGGCCCCGGCTCGAACTGCACACGGCCGAGCGTGCCCGCCCCGAACTCGACCGTGGTGTTGGCCCCGGCGCTCAGGCTGGTCACCACGAGCGGGCTCGCCACATAGGTGCCCGCCGCGGTCCCCTGATAGACCCGAGCCGTCGCCGTGCCGGCCCAGGACAGGACGAAGGTGCCGCCCTCGACGTTGGCGGCCTCGATCACCTGGGTCAGCGTTCCGGCCGTGATCGTGACAATGGTGTCGGGCGTCGCGGCCGTGAACGTGTAGGTGCAGCCCGCGGCTCCCGCCTTCCAGCGGTCGTGCCCGTAGGCCGCAGCCGCCAGCGCCGTGCCGCTCGCCTGGACGCGCTGGTTGATGGTGAAATTGCCGTTGATGACCCGGTTGCGGAAGCCCGCGAGCGGACCCCCGTTGAGGCCCGACACCGTGCCGCTCGGCGCGTCGATCACGGTCCACTTGTTGGCGGTGTTGGATTCGAGCGCCAGGTAGCTGTAGGGCGCCGACAGGATTGCGCTCGCGGCGCCGTTGATCGTGTCGGTTCCGGCGGCCGCGACCGTGACCGTGCTGGTGGCCGAGCAGGCGCCGCTCTCGTCGACGATCGTGAGGGCGGCGCCGGCCGGGTAGGCGGAGGCCGCCGGCAGGGTCAGCACGCGCGCGGCCGTGAGCGCCGTGACCGCGACCGTGCGGTCGCTCGCCAGCACCGCATAGGCGGCGTCGCTGACCTGGGCGCGGCCGATGATGGCGGCGGCGGCGCGGTCCGCGTAGGCCGTGGTGGCGATGCGGGTCGAGTTGTTGTTCTGCGGCTGGGTGGGGGCCGTCGGCGTCCCGGTCAGGCTCGCGTTGGCGGATGTCGCGTAATTGGCGCCCGCATAGGCATAGGTGACGAAACTGGCCGTGACGAAGCCCGTGGTGGCGATCTTGCCCGAACTGTCGCCAGCGGTCGCGGTCGGCGCGCTGGGCGTGCCGGTGAGGGCCGGCGAGGCCAGCGGCGCCGCGCCGCCGACGTCGGCCACGCCGAGCGTCACGGCCCCGGTGCGGCCCGCCACGCTGGTGACGGCGCCCCCGCTGCCGCCCGCGAGGGGCGCCCAGGCCGAGCCCGTCCACACGATCGGGCTCGCGGTCGCGTCGTTATAGGCCAGCGTGCCGGTGGTGGGCGCGTAGAACATCCAGGCGCCGTCCTGCCAGGCCGCGACGTTGAGGTCCTTGCCCTGCCAGGCCCCCGAGCCGCCGCTGGCCACGATCCAGCACTGCCCGTCGCCGGGCGAGGCCGGGGGCGCCGCCAGCGCGCTCGATTGGATCTGCAGCTGCACCAGCGCGTCGAGTATGCGCAGCGCCGCATTATGGGTGACGGTCTTCTGGTTCTGGTTCTGGTCGAGATAGGGCAGCTTGAGGTTCGGCGAGGCGCTCACAGGAAGACCTTCCGCGTCGCGACCTGCCCGCGGCCATACACGGCGCTGAGCTGGTACAGATTGATCGTGTAGGCGGGCTGCGACGTGCCGAAGTCGGCCGCCTGCTGGGCCGCCGTGTATGTCCAGGCGGGCGCCGACAGGCCGGAGACGGTACGCAGCACGTTGCCCTGCCCGTCCGTCACCTCGAGGTCGTAGAGCTCGCTCTGTTCGTTGAGCGGCACGCTGTCGGGATCCCAGCCGTCGCCGTTAAAGCGCGTGCGCCTCACCCAGGTGAAGGCGACGTCTGCGGCCGGCAGCGCCCGCCGGCCGGCGATCTGGGACACCGAGAAGGGCCGCAGGCCGGTGGCCGGGAAGGCGAGGCTGGCGGCGCCGTAGGTGGGGTCGCTCGGCGGAAACAGGCTCGGGCCGTAGCGCAGGCTCTGCACGAGGCCGCGCTCGTCGAGCGTCATGTCGAGCGGGGTCAGCGTGTTGGCGTCGAGGATGACAACCCGCGCACCTTTGGGTGCCGGGTTCAGCATGGCGCCCTCTGTGCCGAGCTGGCCGCGCAGCAGCTTGGTGAGGTTGTAGGCCCCGACGCCGACCAGCTGGGCGCTCTGGTACTGCAGCACCTCCCAGTTCCCGGTGGCGGCGTTCTTGATCGCGATGGCGCCGGCGCCGCCCAGCACCTGGGCCTCGCTGAGCGACAGCAGCTGCGCCCCGCCGTAGAGCCGCAGCGACACCACATTGCCGAAGTCCCAGCGGTCCACCGGGCCGGCGTAGAGCGGGCTGGTCAGCTGTCCCATCGCAGATGGGACAGCCGCCGTGGTGACGTAGTCGTAGCCGCCGCCGCCATTGGCCCGATAGACGTCGACCCCGGCCCAGGGCGACGCATAGGCGGCGATGCGGGGCGCCCAGAGTTCGGGCTCGGCGCCCGTCACGGGCGGCAGCGACAGGAACTCGATGACGGGTGGCCCGTAGCTGCCGAGCTTCGGCGTGCCGGTCCGCGGCTGCGGCCGCGAGGCCACGCGCAAGAGCGACGGGTCGAAGCCCACGAGCTCGGCCGTGCGGAACGTGGTGGTGTGGACGCTCTTCAAGCGGAACGGCAGCGTCAGGCCGTCGAACGTCACCGTGACGGCGTCACCGGCGTCGAGAGCCAGGCGCGAGGGCGGCAGCTTGATGGTCCCGGTCTCGCGCCCCGCCCACACCTGCTGGAGCAGCGACAGAGCCGTGTCGGCCGCATAGGCCGGGTCGAGCACGGCTGCGGTCGACAGGGTGGCGACGTTCTGGCTGTTGCCGATGGCCTTGCGGCCCTCGACGGCGGCGGACGCGTAGCCCCGGTACGGGTCCGCGAAGGAGAGCCGCAGCGCACCCGGCAGGTCTGTGTCGGCGCTGCGGGTGAAACTGTAGCCGGGGTCGGCCGCGCCCTCGACCGCGAGCCCTTCGACCAGGAGCGGCGTGACCCTGACGTTGCCCTTGGCGAAGAACACGAGGCTGCCGCCCGATTCGGCGGCGTCGAACTGATGGGCGTCCATCAGCCCCGCCAGGATGTCGCGCGGCGACATCAGGGCATCGGTGGCGTAGCCCAGCACCAGGGTCGAGGGGCTGAGCAGCGCGCTCGTGTCATAGGCCGTGACGGCCGCGGCGGCGCAGAGCTCGGCGATGATCCACTTCAGCGGCACTTCCGAGAGCCGGCCCGTGAGCCAGTGGCCGAGCTCGTAATTGGGGGTGTCGTGCCACACGGCCGTGCGGGCCGGGAAGTCCGGGAACGGCCGGGCGTCCCAGGCCCAGGCATACATGTCGGCGGTCGACACCATCGGGCCGCCGTAGACGGCCGAGGTCGGGGCGTGGTCGCGCCAGTAGGAGAGCGTCGCCTCGAGATAGGCCCGCTGCACCGGATCGTCCTTCGAGCCCAGCGAGAAATAGGGCAGCGAGGATTCCGCCGACTTCGGATCGTAGAACACGTTGGGCTGGTTCGGCCCCTTGTCGACCGCCGGGCAGCCGAACTCGGTGAAGCGGATGGGTTTCGCCTGCGCCGCATAGGCGGTGGCGCCGGCGTTCTCGACGCCGCCCGGCCGGCTGTAATGCGGGTTCAGCCACCAGCTGCGGATGTCCTTCTGCCGGAACACCCAGGGCTTGCCCACCGCCGTGTCGACGATCGGCGTGCGGGTCTGCGCCACCCGGTCGGCCGGGGTCGCGTAGTACCAGGCATAATCCTCGCCGCCCTCGATGTTGGACTGCAGGTAGCCCTTGTCGTAGATCGCGAAGGGGCCGGCCACCGGATCGGAATCGCGGTTGGGGGCGCCGTCGCGCCAGTCGGCGACAGGCAGGTAGTTGTCGATGCCGATGAAGTCGATGTTGGCATCCGACCACAGCGGGTCCATGTTGAAGATCACGTCGTTGGTGCCATCGGCCGGCCGGTGGGAATGGTATTCGGTCCAGTCGGCCGCGTAGCCGACCCGGCAGCCCGCCCCGACGATGGCCTTGACCTGGGCCGCCAGGCTCTTCAGCGCCGCGACGGCCGGATAGGCGGCGTCGCCGGGGCCGGAGCGCAGCTGGGTCAGGCCCACCAGTTCCGAGCCGATCACGAAGGCGTCGACCCCGCCGGCCTGGACGGCGAGCTGCGCGTAATGCAGCACCATGGGGCCATATTGGGCGAAAAAGGCATTGACCTGGGTGGCGGCGGCGGCCGTCTTGTCGGCGGTGCCCGGCTGGCCCGGGCCGGGGTAGCAGGTGATGCGGCCGCGCCACGGGAACGGCGCCTGCTGGGCGGAGCCATAGGGGTCCGGCAGGCCGTTGCCGGGCGGCACGTCCATCATGACGAAGGGGCAGAACTGCACGCGCAGCCCGTCGGCATTCATGGCCTGGATGGCCTGGATCACGGTGTCGTCGCTGGGCGTGCCGCCGAAGGCAGGGACCGTTCCGGTACTCGGCGCCGAAGCGCCGAGCCCGGTCGGGTCGAGGGTCGTGGGGTCGATCTGGCTGACCAGCGCGGCGGTCGCCCGGGTCTGGCCCGCCACCGCCCAATCGACCGGCTTCACCGTCTTGGTGGCGCTCTCGACCTTGGGCACGATCAGGCAGTTGCCGGCCCTGAGATCCGTGCCGAACCAGGCCACCACGAGCGACACGGCCGAGCGGTTGGGCAGGCTGGCGTTGAGCTGCGCCAGCGAGGCGTTGAAATCCGTGGCCCCGTTGGCGGTGTGGACGTTCTCCGGGAACCACGACCCGAAGCCGTCGCTCGATTGATAGACTATCGTGCCGAGCACGAACTCGCCGGCGCCGGGCAGCATGCACACCGAGCGCAGCGTGTGGGTGACGTCGTCGGGGTCGGGGATCGGCGGCCGCCGGATGATCTCGGCCGTGATCTGCGGCATGCGGTTGCCGAAGGCGTCGAGCGCCATCAGGTGGAACACGATGTAGCAGAGGCCGCGATAGGCCGGCACGGCGCCCGTGCCCTCGACGCTCTCGATCCAGCCGTCCGGCGCCTGGCTCTCGGAGCCGTTGTAGCCGTACTGGCTGAGGTCGAGCTCGTTGCCGTCGGCCCAGACGCGGCCGAGCGTGACGTCGTCGCCGCCCTCGCAGAACGCCACCGCGAAGGAGAGCTCGAAGCTCGTCACCTTGGTGGAGGCCCCAAAACCCTTGCCGGAGGCGCTGGTGCCCTTCTGATTGGTGGTGACGGCCTGAAACTGCGTGCACCAGATGACGTTGCCGCCGACCCGCATGCGCCCCCACAGCTTGCGCACCGCCGTGCCCTCGCTGGCGTGGGTGATCGCCACCTCGTCGAGCTGCGGCGCCTTGTTGCGGCGCGACGCCAGCGTGTTGGCCAGCAGGCCGTCCACCACGCCGCCGCCGACGGCGCCCAGCAGTCCGCCCACGATGCCGCCGAGCGGGCCGCCGAGGGCCGTGCCGATGGCCGCGCCGGCCGAACGGAGGACGAGCGTGGCCATGGGGAAGGCTCCGGGGCTGGGGTGGGGAAGGCGGGACGAACCGGAGCCGCGCTTCGGATGTTACAGAAGCGTCGAAGGCCGCGGGGCAGGTCGGGTCGATGGGCGGAAGCGTTCAGGTTCTCGTGTTCTCAGGCCGCCGTCTCAGCGGTATCGGCGAAGAAGGTCCTGCGCCGTGGTGTCGGACGATGAGAGGTGTTCGGATAGGTTCGGCACCGTGACGACGTCGACCTTGGCCTCGTGCATCAGGCTGGTGGCGCCGGCGGTGGTCAGGGCCACGGCGTGGACTGCGTCGTAGAGCGCGAGCAGCACGCTGTCGGACCAGACCGAGGCCTCGACCGTCGGGTCGGGCCAGGCACTGCCGAGGAAGCGCACCCCGCGCGAGGGGTGGAGTTGCAAGCTCCCGCGCCCGGGTGCCACCACATCGTAGCTGACCGCCTCGCCGAACCACGGGCTCAGCGGGTCGCGGTCGACCGAGCTATAGATCCAGTTTGGTGGGACCCCGTCCTGCGATTGCTTCAATCTTCCTTCGACAAGACATCAAGGGTGATTGCCGCTTGCTTGCGGATCTCCTCCCATCGCGGATCGTCTATCAGGTCAGCCGGCCTGATAAACCCGCGAATGTTATCAGACAGGCGCCTCATCAGAGCGGTCAGGCGGGTGAGCTGCACTATTTGCTTTTCATTTAATCCGTTGTCGAAACGCACCAGGAAATCTGGAACAGAAGCGTTATCAAAAAACGCACAGAATTGTTCGGTGGGGCTATCAATCAAAGGGCCTACGCCGAACCATGTCTTCCGTTGCTGCTGCTCGTCAGCGATGCTCCTAACCTCGTCTAAAACAAGCCTTCTCCAAATTGCCATATCTTCAGCCATCGGAGCCTTCCCTCTCTCACTATGCATGACCATATTTGAACGATGTATCAGACCATATTTACGGCCGCTTGAAGATAAATCGATCTGTTGGGATATGCGCCTCAGGGGTCTTTCTTGGACTGAATCCAGCTATTTGATTCCCCTCTACGTCTCTGTAACCACCGAATTGATCTACGATGTATGGAACCTGCTGATGCTGAAAAGGGCTAGCAGGATCGGGAGGCATCGATCTTACAACGTCGTTCCTATTTCCCGGATTAGACCATTTCATCCCAACACCGATGTCTGAGGGTTTCTCAATGCAGTGGTCGGGAACGCCGGCGGGTTTGACGACTGGTGGCGAGGATGGCGGTGCCGGAGAACCGGGCGACGATTGTGGGGTGGGGAGCGCCTCCCCGCCGCTCGGCTCGGTGGGGGCCTAGTGAGGCTTCAGCTCCCTTTCCCGCTCTCTCGACCTCTTTCTTCTCTTTTCCCGCCTCCTCCGCCGTTCCCTTTCCAAGTGGAAGCCGACAGGGGTGACCGAGACTCCACCGCCCGTCGCCCACCGCCCATCGGGATCGCGAGGCTCGTTTTCATAGGACCGAGAACCGGACCCTGCCGGGAAGGCGTCGGTTGTGCTCCGGGCGTCTGTCGCATTAGCACCCGCCCGCTGCGCCTCGGCGAAGATCCCCTCCGCGCCCGGATAGGTCCCGTCCTCGACCACCTGCGCCTCGACGAGCCGCGCCGTGGTCTCAGATGGCCACAGCCCCAGGCCCGCATAGACCTGCGTGGCCTGCGCCTTGGTCAGCGCCACGGTCGCCTTCGTGGCGGCATCCATCTGCCAGAGCGGCCGGAACGCGAAGGTGAGCCGCGCGGGGTCGATCCCCTCGGAGCGCAGGATCAGCCGGTCGAGGCGCTCCAGCTGCGGCCGCAGGTCGATCTCCTGGCGAGCCGAGATCATGTCGTAGTAGTTGCGCGTGTCGCTGTCGCCCGTGGCCGACAGGCCTGCCGGCGACTGGCCGAGAAGGCGGGTGACCGGGATGTCCGCAGCACCCGCCGCTACCTGCAGGAAGGTTCTCACCATCTCGGGCAGGCCGGCGAAGTCGATCCGCTGCCTGGCCCAGGTCTCGCCGTCGCCGAGCAAGAGCAGGTTGTTGATGGATTTCATCGCGGCCGCATAGGCGAACCGTGCCGACAGTTGCGCCGTGGTGTCGGCCGAACTCAGGTGCTCGGACAGGTTCGGCACCGTGACGACGTCGACCTTGGCCTCGTGCATCAGGCTCGTGGCGCCGGCCGTGGTCAGGGCCACGGCGTGGATGGCGTCGTAGAGTGCGAGCAGCACGCTGTCGGACCAGACCGAGGCCCCGAGGCTCGGGTCGGGCCATTCGTTGCCGAGGAAGCGCACCACGCGCGAGGGATGCAGCCGCAAGCTCCCGCGCTCGGGTGCCGCCACCTCGTAGCTGACCGCCTCGCCGAACCAGGGGCTCAGGGGATCGCGGTCGATCGCCGGCGCCGCGAGCTGCCAACGGCTCACCGCATGCAGGAACTTCAAGCCGCCGCGCGGCAGGGCTTCGGGGTCGAGCGGGCGGGCCAGCGCGGCCGGGTCGGTCTCGCCCGTGCCGATCACGATGGCGCCGCCGCCGTAGAGCCGACCCAGCACAAGAGCCCGCTGCAGCGCCTTGCGTAAGCCGAGACGGCGCTCGGCGGCCTCGACCCGGACCACGTCCTCCCGGTGCCCCGACCATTCCCGCCATTCGCGCACCATGTCATAGGGCACGATGTCGACGACCTTGCGGGCCAGCCAGTCGCCCCGGTACATGGCCTCGATCTGCCCCCGGTCGAGGTCGAACAGCACGAAGCTGTCGTAAGCCGCCTTGTCCTTGCCGGCCCCGAGCGAGGCCGCGAGGTTCGACAGGCTGTCGCGCACGCCCGCCGTGAAGGATGGAGGCATGGCGGCTCGCAGGATGGGAGGGGCGTCAGGGCGGTCTTGCGGCCGGCTTATGGCGTGGGATCCCCGCCCGTTTCAGGCGGAGGAAAGAGCGTTCGAGACCAGCGCTCTTTCAAAGCTTCTCGGCGGGCGCGACGAAACGCACCGTGATGCCACTGGCCTTGTCGTCGCCATCGGGCGCGTGTTTCAGGTCGCCGTAGCCGCGGTCGATCAGGGCGTTGATGGCGGACACGCGGGCCTGCTCGCTCGCGGCCTC
>JAABUT010003754.1_pt1 | contig 12671 bp, 16 predicted proteins | sample 5559281 | NCBI WGS metagenome assembly JAABUT01 (sample SAMN10711880, study PRJNA513359) | rock metagenome | isolation source: Antarctica rocks | place: Antarctica: Victoria Land, Ricker Hills nord | collected 2016-01-04
GAAGCAGCGATCGGGGCCTACATCGACGGCTGGAACGACCGCGCCCACCCCTTCACCTGGACCAAGAGCGCCGATCACATCATCGCCCACTCGAAACCGTCACACCAGAAGGTCACTTCATACACGCTACACTAGGAACTCCACCCGCTGGCTGGCTGGACGACGAGGCACTCGTGGAAGCCAGTACTGGAGCCACGAATACACGGAGGAAGCTGAAAGATAGACTTGATCGCGCAAAGGAGTTGCTGACGCGGATCAATAGATGACCGCCGGCGCTACCTCGTACGCAGGTCTAGATGCTGCCGTCTCCGAATATTCGCAACGGACGGACGCTGTTCGACAGAGCCTCTACTACTGTATCGTAACCTTCCTTCGGAGGGCGACCCGCGAACTGCGCGCCGACGTCCATGCCTCCAGCTACGTCCATACAGCAGCTGCCTTGGAGCAACTTGTCGGAAACGTATTGACGGCCGTCGTCAACGAGATCAATGTATGAGGGTTATTCACCGACTGTTCTGAAGAATTCCAGTCCGACGACCGCGGTGATGGTGGTTTTGAATGTTTCGAGTGGTCGTCGGTAGTCGGTGTGTAGCACCCGCCAGGTCTTGAGGTTGGCGATGGCCCGTTCGATTCTGTACCGGATCCGGTTGATGTCGGTGTTGAGCTGTTTCTCCCAGTCGAGCAGGTCCCGGAAGATCGGTTTCCGGATGGGGTGGATGGTGTCGGTTCCGAGGTAGCCTTTGTCGGCGATCCATTGCCCGACGAAGTCGGTGTCCAGGACTCCGGAGGCGCGCAGTGCGGTGATGTCGTGGGTCGATCCTTTGACCGGATCTGAGACCCATGTGAGTTGGCCGGAGCGGTTGCAGGCGACCTGGATGTTTAGTCCTGTCGTTTTATGTTTGCCCGAGTACAGCTCCGGGTGGTCGGCCCAGGACCAGCAGGGGAGGAGCGAGCCGTCGACGACGTACTGCTGGTCGGGGTCCAGGTCTTCGGCGACCGGAACCCGGTGGGCGAGGACCGCGGCGAGGATGGGCGTCAGCCGGGTGACGGCTCGGGATACAGTCGACTGCGAGACTTCGAACATTTCCGCGATCTCGGCTTGGACGCGATTGCGGCGGACGTATGTCAGGGCAACGATCAGCGATCGGTAAAGCCCGAGGCGCGGTGGCCAGGAGTGCCCGGGGATGGTTTCGCAGTGCCGCCGCACGAGTACAGCCAGCTCGGTGATGTCGTCTCGGTTCAGCCCCGTCGTATGATACATATTGGAGGTCTGTTTCTTCTGATTGAGTGTGGTAACCCCGTCGTGTCAAGAAACGGGCCGCCCTCAGGGCAGCGACACGCTCAAATTCCGACTTGCGATTAACCGAGCCGAACCTGGTGAATAACCCTCTATGTGTCGGTACCTTGGCGGATCTCCGGCTCAGCTTGTTCGCGATGGCTTAGGCTGGTCCGCTTGACTCCCTGCAAGACGTCCGGGGACTGAAGATGTGGGGCCGTCGCACCGAGGTCAGGTCTTCGGCCTGGGCGGAGATCCGTTTCCTGGTCCCAACCATCGGCTCGCTCTCAACAGTCTGGCCAACAATCGCAACGCTGTGGCACATGGCGAAGAAAAACCTTCGACCGTAGCTGGCCGATCTTCCATTCGCGACACGTTGATGCTCCTCGACCGCATCGAGCAGATCGTTATCCACATGTAGGAGGCGACAACGGCCTACCTGTCTGCGGCGACCTACCGTCGTTGACTCCAGATCGCCTGTCTATTGTCGCGCCCCGATCTGGGGGGCGTTCAGTCCCAGGGGCGGCCGCCGCGACGCTGAGTCTTCAGTCTCACGCGCTTGCGCGCCTAAACAGCTCGCCGAGTCATCGGTTCACCTGCCGGAGCTGGCCCGCGGCGGAACGTTACGGACGAACCCCGACGTCAGGGCAACTGTCGCCACGAATTGCCCACTGCCTTGACAAAGTAGCGTTCGCGGGTCTACCGTTCGCATATGACTACCCACTGCTTGGGCGAGCCGGCAACGCCGCAGCTTCGGGTTGACCGCCGCCTGACCATAGCTTGTGGCGTTTGCGATCGTTCGCATGACGCAGTGGCCGAAGGGCCATATGATGTGAACGGGATGATTCAATATCGCGCCGACGACGGGACTGACCACGAATGAGTGGGGCGCGTTTACGTTATCTGGCGGTCACTGACGGAGAAGCAGGCAGCGCGGAAGCAAGGATTCACCGAAGACTATTTCCTATAGGCCATTAATCCGATCATGCGCAGCTAAACCCGATCAGTCGCACATCCTTTCCGATCACGTTTACTTCCCGGGCTTCTTGAAGCTAACCCTCGGGACTTTGTCGGCCCTTCGGTCCATTGACGTCGCCGTGGCAACCATGTCGACCTGAACCCGGGCGGTCAAATTATCTTCGCCGCCAGCCGCGATCTCCACGCGATCCAGGTGGGCGGCGTCTTGCCCGCACGTTGGGTACTTCAGCATGTTGCCGTAGAAGCGGAGCGTGAAGTCCCCAGAATCGTAGCGCTCAGGCATCGGCTTCTCCGTTTTCGTAGGTGCGGTTATGGGCTTCTGCTAGCTGTTGCGTGTCATGACGTTGTGACCATTGGGTTCGGCGGTCGGACGGGTTGAACGGCGACGGGTCTCCCCGGTTTGGAGTGGAGTTACCCCGAGCTCTTCCGGACCGGTAATCTTTGGGCCTCACTCCGTTGCTGGTCTGGGTGAGAGTGGCCCGCGCCTGTCGGCGGGCCGGTCTACAGCTTCCGAATGTCGGAATCGAGGAACTCCTCGACCTGGCCGGTGTCGTCCATCAGGACGGGCAGCTTCTGCCAGCCAATAAGGGCCTGGACTCGTCCTGTCCGCCTGTCGTTGGTCTCGACCCGATCGCCGGGCTGTACATCGTCGTTTTCGCGTCCGGTCCTGCCCTGCCAGCCCTCGCTCATACGACGAGGGTGCCCCGCCGGTCGGTGAGCTGTCGGTGCGTCCGGCCGCAGCGGCCGCTCAGACGGAGGGGCGGCTGAGGAGAAGGCTCGGGATCCGGGTGGTCGCCCGCAGGTGGTGAGCCACGTGCGTGTCGATGAGCTCGGCGATCAGCAGGCAGTCGTCGAGTCGGCCGGCGACGTCCGTTCCCAGCAGGTGTTCATGGTGGGCAACGCGGTTCCGCACCTCGTGCAGGCGCCCGACGGCTGCATCGACGGTACGGCGGTCGGTACCTGCCCGAAACGCCGGGAACAGGTAGGGGACCCACAGCGTCTTCTCGTGCGCGGCGGAGCTGAGGTAGCGCCAGAAGCCGAACATCAGCTCAGCGACGATCTTGCCGGGCTGGGCGGCTGGGCCCCCGACCTTGGCGACGGCCCGCGCCAGCGCGTCGCGTGGTGGACCGTTGATGTCGACACGCCTGGACCCGCGGGTGCGGTAGAGCGGCGCGAACAGCTGGGGCCCGGCGCTGGTCCAGTGCCCCGGGCCGGTCCACCGGGCCCTCAACGCGGCGTCATAGGCGTTGCGCAGGGCGACCTCGACGTGCCCGAGGTCCCGGAACAACGCGGAGCTGAGCTGGGCGTTCCACTCATACAGGGCGAGCGCCCGTTCCGGGTCACCGCCGCCGGCGGCCAGAAAGACGTCGTAACGCGGACCGCCGAGCCACTGCCGCACCCACGAACCCGGCGGCGGTTCTGCCGGTGTCATAGCCACCGCCCCGCCCCCGAGGTAGCCTCATAGGCGAAAGCCCCGGTGGACCGCTGGCCCAGGTCATGTCGCCGGGGCTCAGTCATGACACGAGGTCGATCCCGAGTGTCGGTCCCGGACCAGCTGCTGGACCAGATCCGAGTCCGCCGGGGCAGCTGGGTGGTGAAGTCCGGCGGCGCCGCCCCGACCCGGGCGCGCAGGCCGCTGCGGATCGAGACCTCCAGCACCGACTGGGACCGGCCCTCCGCGACCGCCCGCGCGGAACACCAGTCCCGCTACGCCCGGTCCTCAAGCCGGTCCAGCAACGCCCGGACGTGACCCCAGGGAAGTCGTCCCACAGCTTGCGGGACAACGTCGCCGAGCTCGGACCAGGCCTCGGCGAAAGCCCGCATGTGCAGCGGGTTGCGCCGCGACCAACCCCGCTGGCCCGAGAACTCCGCCCACCGGTCCGCCGCCAGCCGGTCCACCACCCCGGCCTTGAGCTGCTCCAGCAGTTCCGCGTACCCCGGCGGGACAGAGCTCTCGGGGGTGTCGGTGCTCACCGGCCCCGCCGACCGTGCTGGTGCTGGGTCGCGGTGAGCACCGGCACCGCCAGACAGTCGATCGTCGAGGCCCGGACCCCCGCCTGGACCGCGTCCCGCCGCAACACCGCCGCGTCGGCGCGGGCCACCTGCTCCTCCGCGTAGATCCCGACCAGAGCCTCGCCGTCCCAGACCCCCCACACCCGCGGCGGCACCGCCGGCACACCCAGCGCGGCGGGGAGCTCCTGCACCACCTGGCGTACCCGGCGGCGCGGCACCGGCCGCCCGGCCGGCGCGTCCAGTCCGGGCAGGTCCAGCACCAGCTGACCGGACAGCGGCCCCGGATCCACTGCGGTGCTCATCTACCCACCCCACCAGCCGCCACCGACGACCCGGCCACCGACCCGCCGACCGCGGCGTCCGCGAGATTCCGCGCGACCGTCGTCTTGCTGACCCCCAGCTCCCGGGCAATCACCCCGAAGCTCACCGGGGGGTCCTGGGCGCGCATCGACACCGCGACCCGCAGCTTCGCCGCGGTCATCGACCGCGGCCGCCCCCCGACCCGGCCCCGCGCCCTGGCCGCCGCCAACCCGGCCAGGGTGCGGTCCCGGATCAACTGCCGCTCAAATTCCGCGAGGGCCCCGAACAGGTGAAACACCAACCGGCCGCCGGGGGTGGTGGTGTCGATGGCCTCGGTCACCGACCGGAAACCCACCCCCCGCTCATCCAGGGCGGTGACGGTGTCGATCAAGTGCCGCAACGACCGGCCCAGGCGGTCCAGGCGCCACACCACCAGGGTGTCCCCCGCCCGGAGCTGATCCAGCACCGCGGAAAGCTGCGGCCGGTCGACCCGGCTCCCCGAGGCGTGATCGGTGAACACCCGCGCGCACCCCGCCGCCTCGAGGGCGTCCAGCTGCAGCGCCGGGTCCTGTTCCGCCGTCGATACCCAGGCATATCCCAGCAGCGCACCCGACCCCGGCTTCGGCTTCCGCGGCGCCGCCCTCCTCGATGCGACCTTCTTCGCCGGCGACGCCGCCGAACGTGGCTTCGCCGGCTTGAGCTTCACGGTCGACGCGGCAGGCACGGGACTGACCGTACCGAAAACGAGGCGGTGACAGCGGGTGGCGCGCTCCCGAGCGGAGGTCGCGTCGACCTCGCCTCGAGCGCGCCCGCCGACTCCACCATGTGCACTCAAACGCCCGGGTCCCGAGCTGAGTCCGAGCGAGCTGCTCAGTCGCGGCCGGATCCTGTCGGTGGCGGGTGGTTCCGTCGACGCCATGAGCTACGTGAGGTCCGCCGACGGCACCCAGATCGCCTATCACCGGATCGGCTCGGGGCGGCCCGTGGTCCTGGTCGGCGGTGCGCTGTCGACGGCGGCCAGCGCGCGGCCTCTTGCCGAGGCGTTCGCCGCCGCCGGGCTGCAGGGGACCTGCTGGGACCGGCGGGGACGAGGCAAGAGCGGGGACACCGCTCCGTACGCGCCGGAACGCGAGGTCGAGGACCGTCGGGCCGTCGTCGACGCCGTGAGCGGCGACGCGGTCGTGCTGGGTCACTCCGCCGGCGCCGTGCTCGCCCTCATCGCCGCGGGCGCGGGAGTCCCGATGACCCACCTGTTCGTGTCCGAACCGCCACTGCGGTTCGGCTACGACGAGCCGCCGGCCGACCTCGCCGAGCGGTTGCAGACCCTGGTCGGCCAGGGGCAGCAGGCGGCGGCGGTGGCCACCTTTCAGCGGGAGAACGTCCGGCTCTCCGAGCCCATGATCGACCGGCTCCGGGCCGGCCCGGAGTTCGCCGGCATGGTGCCGCTGGCCCAGACGACGGTGTACGACACGCTGCTCATCGCCTCCGTCTCCACCCCGACGCCGGCGATGCTCGCCACCAGCGTCCCGACCACGATCCTGCGGGGGCAGCCAGCCGTGCCGGTCCTGGTCACCGCCTGCGACCGGCTAGCAGCGGCGATGCCCGAAGCGGAGCTGGTCGTCGTACCGGAGTCCACTACCACGCGGTCGACCCGACGGGCACCGTGCGCGAGGTGCTGGCCCGGCTGAACTGAGCCCACCCGAGCAGGAACTCCAGAGTCGCCGCAGCCGCGCCGGCACGGTGCACGACGCCGGACCGGGCGGCCCGCGGTGACGACGGGCGCCTGGTCGATGCGGTCCACCAGACTGGCACCGTAGGGCGATGACCTCACAGCCAGCCGAGGGGTCGGCGTTCTACCGGCGGTACCTGACGCGGTGCAACGAGCACCACTTCGACGACCTCGGCGAATTCGTCGCCGCCGACGTCAACGGGTCCACCGAAGGACGGGAACGCTACGTCGCCGGCCTGCACGCGGTCACCGCCGCGTTTCCGGACTACCACTGGGACCTCCACCGGCTGCTCGTCGACGGCCAGTGGCTGGCCGCCCGCCTCACCGGCACCGGGACCCACACCGGCACCTTCCGCGGGATCCCCGCCACCGGCCGGCGCATCCGCACCCAGGAACTGGTCATCTACCGCCTGGCTCAGGGCAAGATCGCCGAAACCTGGGGTGACCTCGGCTCCACCGTCCGCGACGATCTCATCCACCCGGGCACCACCGCCTGACCCTCTGAGTGATTGTGTCGTCACTCACCGAAGCCGAGGCACGCCTCAGGCGCGTTGGCTCTCGGCGTCGTCACGGTCATCGACCACGCTGTTCTGAAGCTGTCGCGTCCACCGAACCTAGTCGTTGCTAGGGTCGGTAGATGACTGCGGCTGAGGGCAATGGGACGCCGGATCCGGCCCTGAGGGCGCTGGCCCACCCGGTCCGGCTGCGGATGTTGTCGTTGATGTGGGCTGCGCCGTTCGGAGCGACCGGGCTGGCGGCGGCCCTGGGGATCGGGCACGGCCTGGCGACCCAGCATCTGCGGCAGCTGGTCGACACCCACCTGGTCGAGCCGGTCGAGGCCCGGCCACCGGGAGGCGGGCGGGAGCGGTTGTTTCAGACCGTGCGCGGCCGGGTCCTCTCGGACCGGGACGACGACGCTCCCCTGCTGGCCGAGGCGCTGGCCTCGAACCTGCGGCACCGGTCCCACCGGCGACTGCCCGGGCCGGGGGTCACCGTGGACGCAGACCTGTGGATCACCCCGGCCGTCTGGGATCGGTTCCGCACCGACCTCGCCGCCCTCACCGACGACCTCCACCAGCACGCCCAGCCTCCCAGCGCCCGCGACGCTGTGCCGGTGGCGTTGACCGTCATGGCCTTCCGGATGGGACCCGACGCCACCACACCCGACACCGCACCCACCGGCCCGGACGAGAGCACAGCCGACGGGACCGATCAGGACGGCACCCTGCGGTGAGCGGGCCGGCCGCCGGCGATGACGCGGAGTCCGCGACCGCGCGCCGCAACGCCCGGCTCTACCTGGTCGGGCTCGGCGCGTCGCTGACCGGCACCAGCGCGATGACCCTGGTCGCTGCGATCTGGGTCAAGACCCTGACCGGCAGCAACGCCGCCGCCGCTGTTGCCGGGGTCTGCCTGTACGCGCCGTCGCTACTCGGCCCGCTGGCCGGGGTCCTGGCCGACCGCGTCCGCCGGCAGCCGTTCATCGTCGCGGTCAACATCGCCTCGGGCGCGGCGCTGCTCCCGCTGCTGGCCGTCGACCGGTACCACGCCGTCTGGGTCGTCTACGCCGTCATGATCGCCTACGGGACCTCGCTGGTGCTGACCGACCCGGCCGAGAGCGCGCTGTTCGCCGTCATGCTGCCCACCGAGCTCCGCCAACAGATCAACGGCATCCGGCTCACCCTCCAGGAAGGCGGCAAACTGGTCGCGCCCCTGCTCGGCGCCGGACTGTTCACCGTCCTGGGCGGCGGCACCGTCGCCGCACTCGACGCAGCCACCTTCCTGCTCGCCGCCGCCGTCACCAGCCGGCTGCGCGTCCACGAACCGCCCCCGACACCGACCCGGTCGCACTGGCGGGCCCAGCTCACCGCCGGCCTCGCGTTCCTCCACCGCTCCCCCGACCTGCGGACCACCGTGGCGGCCGCCGCCGCCGCGATGGCCGTCTCCGGTGTCGCGGTCGCCGCCCAGTTCAGCCTCATCGACGCCCTCGGCCGCCGCCCCGCCTACCTCGGGGTGCTCACCGGCCTCCTCGGGGCCGGATCGATCGTCGCCGGGCTGACCAGCAGCCGAATCCTGCACGCCAGCAGCGAACACCGGCTGCTCCTGCTCGGACTGCTCAACGGCGCCCTCGGCTACACCCTCTACGCCACCGGCCGGCTGCCCGCCGCCCTCGCCGGCGCATTCCTCTTCGGCTTCGCCCTGCCCTGGAGCGTCGTCGCCGCCATCAACCTCGTCCAGCGCCGCACCCCCGACGCCCTGCAGGGCCGGTGCGCCGCCGCCCTCACCTTCGCCCTGTTCGCACCCCAACCCCTCGCCCAGCTGCTCGGCGCCGCCGTCATCAGCCACCTCGGCTACCGGCCCATCTACCTCACCGCCGCCGCCCTCACCCTCGCCACCGCCGCCTACACCGCCCGCCACCCCCACCAGGCGTGAGCCCGCCCCACCCCAGACCACCGAACAGACACCCACCGGCCCACCCATCGGACCAAAAACGCTCCACCGGCCGTCAGGCACGCCAGCCACTTTCGGCACGGGTTACGGACCCCTTCCGACCGGCGTGTCGCCGTTCCGGCCCGCCCGTGCCGTTAACGATCGGATACGGGCCGGCGGCACGCAGCGGATGGTCATGCAGATGGCGCAGGCTGGATGACCGCGGCCCGGCGGGATCTTGCCGGTGATCCGCAGTGCTTCGACCCTGCCGCGGTGCTGGCTCAGGGAAGTGGTCGGAACATCACGTGCAACCCGACCCGGCCGCGGGTGGGCGAGGCGAAGGCGCCGGGGACAGTGCCGATGACGGTGAACCCAAGATCGGCGTAGAGCCGCTCGGCGGCGGTGTTGCCCTCCACGACCGCGTTGAATTGCATCCCCGCGAAGCCCTGCCCGGTCGCCCACGCCAGGGCGTCCTCGACCAGCGCCCGGCCGACACCCCGGCCCCGTGCGTCGGTGGCGACCACAAAGCTTCCGCTGGCGATGTGTGACCCCGGGCCGGGGCGGTTGGCGTACATGTTCGCCGTGCCCACGACCCGTCCGTCCCTGACGCGACCGTGGTCCGGCCCGGCGCGGGCACCAGCCACATCGACCGGGCGTCCGCCTCGGACATCGTCAAGTCGTAGGGGAAGGGCTCCTGCTCAGCGACCACATCGGCGAGGATCGGCCACACCGCGGGCCAGTCCTGCTCATCGGCCGGTCTGACCGTGACCGCATGGTTGCCGCTGACCGCAGCGGACCGGTCCGGGTCAGGGTGCGTCACCCGGGTATCTTCCCGGTCCACCGACCCGGCAGCCGCGAGATCGGTCGATCGAGGTCCGACCGCACGCACCGCCGGCCGCCGGTGGCACCTCGGGCAGGGTGAACCCGTGCTCCCGGTAGACCGCCGAGTGGACGGCCTGGAATGAGTAGGGAGCGAGGCCGAGCTGATCGCCCTGCCCGACGCCGGCTGACACCCATCGAGCCCACTCCCAGGACCTCACGACTAGGAGGTGCCGGCGGCATGCAGGACACAACGGACCCGGACGGCACGGCCGCCGGCCGGCGGTGGCTGACCGCCCTGCCCGACCACCTGGACCGGCACCGGCGGCTACTGACCCGGCTACTGGAGCTGTGCCAGCGCGAACCGCTGGCCGCCTCCCTGTCCGTGGGCTGCTCGCTGGGTCGCGGGTCAGCCGACCCGCTCTCCGACGTAGACACCGCCCTCGGCGTCACCGCGCCCCGCGGGACACCTGGCGCCGGTGCCGTCGGTGCGGTCGAGCAGGCTGTCCTCGACGCCCTTCCCGGCCACGGACCCGTCATCGACGTGCTGCGCCAGCAGGTCGGCCCACCGGACCGGTTCATCCGCCGGGTCTTCGCCCAGTTCGGTGACGGCTTGCAACTGGACCTCGCGGTGCTCGCCGACACCGAGGTCCGCCGCGGCGGCGCCGCCCCCGACTTCATCACCCTCTACCGCGCCGACACACCAGCCCCGGCCGACCATCCCGACAGCCCGCCCGTCGACGCCTTCCCGTCCGCGGACACCGCCACCCCTGAGCAGATCCACGACTGGACGTTCCTCGCCTGGATCGCCCTCGCCGACACCGGCAAGTACCTGCGACGCGGCTCCGCCTGGGAGGCCCACCACCGCCTCCACGAGGCCCGCGACCACATCTGGGCGCTGTGGGCCGCCGCCACCGGCGCCACCTACCCCTGGCACGGGCTGTCCCAGGTCCTCGACCACGACCCACACCACCTACCCCCGGGAATCCAGGCCACCGTCACCGGCCTCGACCCCAGCGACCTGCGCCGAGCCGCCCGTGCCGGCGCCAAACTTCTCACCCACGTCAGCGAACTCGCCGCGGCAGCCCACGCAGCGCAGCTACCCGATGAACTCGCCCGCCACGTCACCGCGGATCTCTGCGCGGTGACGCGGACCTGACCCGCCGGGAGGCCCGGGCCACAGCAGCGCCGGCCGGTACGTCCCACGCCGTACACGGCGGACATGGCGGCACCGGCTTCCCGAAGCCCGCACCACCGCGGTCGACCGCTACCGGCACAGCCCCTGAGCTGATTCGGGGACGCGGGAACGGGCCACGGGCCCATATCGTGACAGGAGTGGAGCTTGTCTTCAACGACGTCGGCGGGGATGACCCGGTCGCAGTCGTGTTGCCGATGTTCACCACCAGCCGGCAGACCACCGCGGCCGCCTTCGGTCCGGCCCTGACGGGGGCGTCGGTCCGCACCGTCTACCTTGACCCACCTGGGCACGGCGACTCACCCGCCACCGTGGACGTGAGCTCGCAGGCCGTCCTGGACGAGGTCTGCGGCTGGCTGGCGGCACACACAACCGGGCCGGTCCTGCTCGCCGGCGCCTCCTACGGCGGGTACCTGGCGGCGGCGGTCGCCCGCCAGCACCCGGACCTGGTCCGCGGGCTGCTGCTCGTCTGCCCCGGCGTACGACCCGGCCACCGGACCCTGCCCACCGCCACCCCGCCACCCGCCCCGGCCGACTGGCTGGACGACGTCCCGATCGACCTGCACGAGCACCTCGACCGGGCGATCGGCCACCGCACCCGCATGGTCGCCGCCCGCGTGAGTACGGCGCTCACCGCCGGCCCGGACGGGGACACCGCCTTCCAGGAGGCGCTGCGCGCCAGCCCCGGCTACGCGCTGCCGGACGAGACCTCCGACACCACCTTCGACGGCCCGGTGACCGTGCTCGCCGGACGCCAGGACCGGATCGCCGGGTACGCCGACCAGTTCGCGGTCATGTCCCGTTACCCCCAGGGCACCTACGCCGTCCTCGACGACGCCGGCCACTACCTGCCCTTCGAGCAGCCTTCCCTGTTCCGAGCCCTCACCCAGCAGTGGCTGTCCAACTGCCTGCGCTGATGGCCACACGAGCCGGCGGTCAGCCGCGCACATGACCTCCACCCACTGCATCGGATGACCGGGGAAGCTGCGATATCGACTTGACGCGGATGGTTGCGCGAAGCACGGTCACTTGGTGCGGATCGAGCAGCGGGTGACCATCTTCGACGCTGCAGAACTGGCACCGGAGAGCAGCTTCTGGGCCGCCCTGCTCGGCGGTACGGTCCGGGACCTTGGGCGCGCTCACCTGGTCCTCGTCGACGACGTCCCCGTCGTCGGGGTCCAACTCGCACCCGGCCATATTCCGCCGGCCTGGCCCGACGGCACACCGCAGCAGGTCCACACCGACCTCGTGGTCTCCGACCCCGACCAGGCACACGCGGAAGTCCTGGCACTCGGAGCGCGCGTCCTCGGGCGCCGGCCCGACGTCGATCCGGGAGCCGGTTTCCAGGTGTACGCGGACCCGGCCGGCCACCCCTTTTGCCTGTGCTGGGACCCCGCCAGCACCCCCGACGCGAACCCAGGCACCCAACCCGCCAATGCCGCGACGCCCACCTCACCGCCACCTGCGACACAGATCGACACATGAGGCCTTTGCTCTGGCCGGGCAGCGTGCCGATACCCGGACCGCGGCCGTCAGTGCGACCCGCAGTTCCAGTCGGCGGTACGACTTTCGACACAGCCAGCGGGTATCGGCGACCTGCGTACCGGAAAGGATCGTTTCTGGTACGGGTGGAGCGGTGATCTCGGGGGCGTGCCGAAACCTCTCTCGACGTGTACGAACGGTTGTTCCGCTCAGTACGCAGCTCGGTGGGCCGTTCGGTCAGGACGTGTGGCGCTGCGGAAGCTTCCTGCGGGGCGAACGCCATGGGTTTCGTAGACGGGCCGGCTCGAGAGCCTGTCTTGGCGGGGGTGGCTTAGCTGGGACAGGCGATGAGCGGCGCAAGGGCCGTACCGGGCGGTGACCGCGGTCCACCGGACGAAGCCGACGAGCTGATCGATGCCGGGGTGCGGGGTGGACGCACCCAGCTCGCTGCG
>JAABUT010003755.1_pt1 | contig 12670 bp, 11 predicted proteins | sample 5559281 | NCBI WGS metagenome assembly JAABUT01 (sample SAMN10711880, study PRJNA513359) | rock metagenome | isolation source: Antarctica rocks | place: Antarctica: Victoria Land, Ricker Hills nord | collected 2016-01-04
CCCAACGCGCATTTTGCCGTCAGCCACGCGGCGCTGACGGCGGGCAAGCACGTCTTCGGCGAAAAGCCGCTGACCACCTCGCTGGCCGACGGCCGCCGGCTGGTGGCGGAAGCCGAGACCCGCGGGCTGCTGGTCGGCTGCGCGCCGGACACCTTCCTGGGCGCCGGCGGCCGGCTGGCGCGGCAGATGATCGACGACGGCCAAGTGGGCCGCATCCTGGCCGGCTCCGCCTTCCTGATGTCGCACGGCATGGAACACTGGCACCCCGACCCGGAGTTCTTCTTCAAGCCCGGCGGCGGGCCGATCCTAGACGTCGCACCCTACTATCTCGGCGCCTTGGTCAACCTGCTGGGGCCCGTGGCGCGGGTGCAGGCGCAGGCGGCCATCGGCTTTGCAGAACGCATCGTCACCGCCAAGGGGCCGCGCAACGGCGAGGCCATCAAGGTTGAAACGCCCACCACCGTCACGGCGCTGCTGGAGTTCGCCGCCGGCACGCAGGTCACCCTGGCGATGAGCTGGGACGTGTGGAAGCACGGCCATCCCGCCATCGAGCTGTACGGCACCGAGGGTTCGATGCGCGTGCCCGACCCGAACTTCTTCGGCGGCACCGTCGAGTTCACCAGCCGCGACGGCGACTGGCAGACCGCCGACGCCGCCGGTCTGCCGTTCGGCCGGCCGAACTGGCGGTCGCCGAACTGGCCGCCGTCGCGCCCGGATCAGGCCAACTATCGCTGCCTGGGCCTGGCCGAGATGGCTGGCGCGATCGCCGCGGGCACGCCGCACCGCAGCTCCGGCCGGCTGGCGTTGCATGTGCTGGAGGCGATGTACGCCATCCTGGAAGCAGCCGAGACGCGAACGGCGGTGACTGTCGGCACACCGGTCGAGCGGCCGTTGGCGCTGGGTGATGCCGAAGCCCGCGCGCTCGCTCGTCCGGGCACAATCTGAAGGAGGCACCCATGCCAGCCACCATGAAGGGGCCGGGCCTGTTCCTGGCCCAGTTCGCCGGCGATGCGGCACCGTTCAACACGCTGGACGGCATCTGCGGCTGGGCCGCCAGCCTGGGCTACAAGGGCGTGCAGATTCCAAGCTGGGACGGCCGGCTGTTCGACCTCGACCGGGCCGCCACGTCGGACGCCTACTGCGACGAGCTGCGCGGCGTCGTGGCCGGCCACGGCCTGCAGGTCACCGAGCTGTCGACGCATCTGCAAGGCCAGCTGGTGGCGGTGCACCCGACCTACGACGCCGCCTTCGACGGGTTTGCGCCGGCTGCCGTGCACAACAACCCGGCGGGCCGACAGGCATGGGCGGTGGACCAGGTGACGAAGGCCGCGCGCGCTTCCCGCCGGCTCGGGCTGGACGCCACCGTCAGCTTTCCCGGCGCCCTGGCCTGGCCGTTCCTGTATCCCTGGCCGCAGCGCCCCGCCGGGCTGATCGACACCGCGTTCGACGAGCTCGCCCGCCGCTGGCAGCCGATCTTCGACGCCTACGAGGACCAGGGCGTCGACGTGTGCTTCGAGCTGCACCCCGGCGAGGACCTGTTCGACGGCGTGTCGTTCGAGATGTTCCTGACCCGCGTGGACGACCATCGGCGTTGCCGCATCAACTACGACCCGTCGCATTTCGTGCTGCAATGCCTGGACTACCTCGCTTTCATCGACATCTACGCCGAGCGCATCGGCGCCTTCCACGCCAAGGACGCCGAGTTCAACCCGTCCGGCCGCCAGGGCGTTTATTCGGGGTTCCAGCCGTGGCTGAACCGCGCCGGCCGGTTCCGCTCGTTGGGCGACGGGCAGGTGGATTTCCGCGCCGTGTTCTCCCGCCTGGCCGCCATCGGCTACGACCGCTGGGCGGTGCTGGAATGGGAGTGCTGCCTGAAGCACCCCGAGGACGGTGCGCGCGAGGGTGCCGCGTTCATCCGCGACCACATCATCCGCACCACCGACAAGGCTTTTGATGACTTCGCCGGCGGCACCGGCGATCCCACAGCCAACCGCCGGCTGCTGGGTCTCGGCTGATGCGGCGCATCCGGCTGGGCATGGTCGGCGGCGGCCAGGGCGCCTTCATCGGCGGCGTGCACCGCATCGCCGCCCGGCTGGACGACCAGTTCACCCTGCTCGCCGGTGCGCTGTCGTCCGATCCGGCGCGCGCCCATGCCTCGGCCCTGGAAATCAACCTCGACCCATCACGCAGTTATGACACATACATGCAGATGTTCGAGGCCGAGGCGCTGCGTTCCGACGGCATCGAGGCGGTGACGATCGTCACCCCCAACCACCTGCATGCGCCCGTCGCGCGCGCCGCCCTGGCTGCCGGGCTGCACGTGATCTGCGACAAGCCGCTGACCACCACGGTGGCCGAGGCGGACGAACTGGTCGGCCTTGCCGGCGCCGGCAGCCGCGTCTTCGCCGTCACCTACAACTACTCCGGTCATCCGATGGTGCGTCAGGCGCGCGCCATGGTGGCGGCCGGGTTGCTCGGCACCCTGCGCGTGGTGCAGGTGCAGTACGCCCAGGCCTGGCTGGCGGACGCGCTGGAGGACACCGGGCAGAAACAGGCGGCCTGGCGCACCGATCCCGCCCGCACCGGCGCCGGCGGGGCGATCGGGGACATCGGCACCCACGCCTTCCACCTCGCCGGCTTCGTCAGCGGGCTGGCGCCGGACGCGATCCTGGCCGACATGCGGTCCTTCGTCGCCGGCCGCCGGGTGGACGACAACGCCCAGGTGCTGTTGCGCTATCCCGGTGGCGCGCGCGGCATGCTGTGGGCCAGCCAGGTGGCGCATGGCCACGAGAACGACCTGCGGCTTTCGCTGTATGGAACATCGGGCGGCCTGTCCTGGTCGCAGGAGGCGCCGGACCGGCTGTGGTTCACGCCGACCGGGCAGGAAACCCGGCTGATCACCCGCGGCAGCCCCGCCATGGGCCCCGACGCGGCGCGGCTGAGCCGGCTTCCCGGCGGCCACCTCGAAGGTTATCTTGAGGCCTTCGCCGGCATCTACGCCGAGATCGCGCGGGCCATTCGCGGCGATGCCGGCGCGGTGCTGTTTCCGACGATCGCCGATGGCGCGGCGGGTGTCCGTTTCGTGGATGCCGCGGTGCGTTCCTCCGCGTCCGGCGGAACCTGGATGTCGCTCGCATGAACGGAGCCGGACCATGACCTATCTCCCCGCCGCCGACCGCTACGCCGGCACCGCCTTCCGCCGTTGCGGCGCCAGCGGCCTGGTGCTGCCGCCGCTGTCGCTCGGGCTGTGGCAGAACTTCGGCGGCAACGACGTGTTCGAGACCGGGCGCGCCATCGTCCGCCGCGCGTTCGACCGCGGCATCACGCATTTCGATCTCGCCAACAACTACGGCCCGCCGTACGGCTCCGCCGAGGCGAACTTCGGGCGCATGATGGCGCTGGATCTGCACCCGCACCGTGACGAGCTGATCATCTCGTCCAAGGCCGGCTACGACATGTGGCCGGGGCCATACGGGGACGGCGGGTCGCGGAAGTATTTGCTGGCCAGCCTGGACGCCAGCCTGAAGCGGCTCGGGCTGGACTACGTGGACGTCTTCTACCACCACCGTATGGACCTGCAAACGCCGCTGGCCGAAACCACGGGTGCGCTCGCTCACGCTGTCCGCCAGGGCAAGGCGCTGTATGTCGGGCTTTCCAGCTACTCGCCCGAGCGCACGCAGGAGGCGGCGGCCATGCTGCGCGACCTCGGCGCGCCCTGCGTGCTGCACCAGCCGCGCTACTCCATGCTGGACCGCACCATCGAGGCAGAGCTGCTGGGCACCCTCGACGATCTCGGCATCGGCTGCGCGGTGTTCTCGCCGCTGGCGCAGGGGCTGCTGACCGACAAGTACCTGGGCGACGTTCCGGCCGACGCACGGATGGGACGCAGCCGCAGCCTGCCGTCCGAGCGGCTGACGCCGGAGCTGAAGGCCCGCTTGGTTCGTTTGAACGCGGTAGCGCAGGCGTCCGGCCGATCGCTGGCGCAGATGGCGCTGACATGGACCCTGCGCGACCGCCGCGTGACCACGGCTCTGGTCGGCGCGCGCACGGTGGCGCAACTCGACCACCTGCTGGACCACGCCGCGTCGGGCGAGCTGGACGCCGGCGCCTGCGCGGAGATCGACGTCCTGCTGGCTGGCTGACATCGCGCCGCACCGGGCGACGCCCTCAAGGACACGGAGCGCAAGGCACGCCACGGAAAACCCGAACAGCACGAAGAAGGCAGTTCATGTCTCGCAATCTTCTTGTTTTGTCCCTTCGTGTTTTCGGTAGAATGTCTGTTGTGGCGGTGTGACGTGGCAAGGCAGCGTCTGGACGTTTGATGACTGATCCACGAACGCCTGGGCCGCAGACGCCCGACCCGCCGGCCCTGTTCCGCACCGTGCGCAACCAACGCTTGTCGGTGTTTCAGGCGGCAGCCGGGGACGCTGCGACCCAGCAACTCGCGACGGCAAAGGGCCTTGCGGTGGCGCCCGGCCCGATGCCGGCGCTGGAGCGGGCAGCCGGGCGTGCGGCGGCGCTGGCAGCGGCGGCGCAGCCCATCCCGGTGCAGGCGCCGGCCGACTTGTCGCCACAGGCCTGGACCTGCGCGCGGTTGGGGCTGAAGTTGCTGGAGGCCGACCTGGATGGTAACGCTCCGGCGCGGATGGCGCTGGAGGAAGCGCTGGCCGGCAGCCGCTGCGATCCGCGCTGGGCCGGGACGCTGGTCAGCTACCTGCGTTATTTCGGACCGGGCGGAGAACGGCGGCGCATCCCGTACATTACGCCGGCGTCGGCAGGGCCGGAGGTGATCGCGCTGCCGGACAACGCGCGCGTGGCGTTGATCAGCGACTGGGGCACCGGGCGGCGCACGGCGCGCGCGGTGATGGCGGATCTGACCGGGCATCGGCCGGACGTGCTGATCCATCTTGGCGACATCTACTATGCCGGCACAGCGGACGAATGCGAACGCAATTTCGCCCGGCCGATACGCGACGTGTTCGGGGCGAAGCGGCCACCGGTATTCACGCTGTCCGGAAACCACGACATGTACAGCGGTGGGGAAGGTTATTACGGCCTGATCGCCCGGCTGAACGGCGGTGCATGGCGGCAGCGAAGCAGCTTCTTCTGCCTGCGCGCCATAGCGTGGCAGTTCGTGGCCATGGACACCGGGCTGCACGCCTACGATCCGTTCGACACGCATCCGCTGACATTCCTTGATCCAGAGGAGGTCGATTGGATCGAGGCGCGCATCCGGGAGTTCCCCGGGCGCACGATCCTGCTGTCGCATCATCCACTCTTCTCGGCGTTGGCGCGGATCGGGCCGGGCGGGCCGCGGGGAGCCAATCCAAGGCTGATGGAGCAGTTCGGCCGCTTCAATGCCACTGGGCAGGTGGCAGCCTGGTTCTGGGGGCACGAGCACACGATGGCGCTGTATGCGCCACATGGCGGGCTGGCGCGGGGCCGCTGCATCGGCTGCGGCGCTATCCCGATGCTGGTGGGCGACGGACTGTATGCACCATTGCCGGAACTGCACGACCCGGCCCCGTTGCTACCCCCACGGCTAGGGCAGGACGGGCGTGTGCAGGACCATGGCTACGCCGTGGTACAGCTTGGCGGCGGAGGCACGGCAAGGGCGGAGTATTACGGGTTTGGAGCGCGGACAGGACTGCTGTTCAGCGAGGATCTGACGGATGGCGTCGTGCAGCCCGTGTCGGTTTGACCAGGAACGCGATGAAGTTGCGCAGTTCGCGCTGCCGCCGCGGCGCCTCGGCCACCTCGGGGCCAATCCCCAGCTCCCAGGCGATATCCCGCCGTCCCGAGTCCTCGTTCAACAGGTCGAGTTTGGCGGCATAGGTCTCGACCGCCTCCGCGTCGTGAGCCAGACCTTGCTTGACGATGTCTTCCGACTGCCGCCGCAGCGCGCCCGCGATCTCGGAAAGCGGCAGCTCGGGATGATACTGCACGCCCCAGAACACGCCCCGGTCGAACCGGACCTCGGCCGCCTGCACGTGGCTCATGCCGTTGCCGGACAGCAGCGTGGCGCCTGGCGGAAGGGTCTCGACCTCGTCGGAATGGATGGAGGCCGCATCGTAGGCAGGTGGGCGCCCGGCCAGCAGCGGGTGGCTGCGGCCGGCCTCCGTCAGCACGATGCCGCCCGCGAAGCCTGCCTCCTGCCCGCGCCGGTTCGGACGCACCGTTCCGCCCGCCACCGCGACGGCAACCTGAAGACCGGCGCAGGACCCGAACGACGGCGTGCCCGAGGCGAACACCGCGCGCATGAACGCCAGCTGCCGGCGCACGTCGGGCGTGTCGACGTAAACATGCAGCGGCGATCCGGTCAGGAACACGGCATCGTACCCGGCGATGTCGCCGGCCCCGGCTGCTCGTGCGCCTTCCTCCGCCGGCCGAACCAGATCGCAGATGGCACCCGGCACCAGCGCGCGGAGCAGGTCGACATAGGTTTCACCCGAACTGCGGCCGACGCTTTCGCGGCGCGCCTCACGCTCAGGCGCGGATTCGCTTTCCGCTATGAGAAAGCGGAAGGATTCTGTCATGGGGACCCGTTTGATAAAGAAAAGGCAGAGACAATGGGAGCTGTCGTTCCCGTCGCCTGTTGAATATAGGATGCGCAGATGCGACAGCAACTTGCTGCGCCAGGATGAACCCGCCTCACCCGTCGACTTTCAATTGTCAAGGACTCACCCCGTGACCGCACCCCTCCGCTACGGCATTCTCGGTGCCGCCAACATCGCACGTTCGTTCACCCGCGGCATGGCCGGCTCCACGAGCGCGACCGTGGCTGCCGTCGCCAGCCGCGGCGGCGACAAGGCGGCGGCCTTCGCGGCCGAGTGCGGCATCCCGCGGTCCCACGCATCCTACGAGGCGCTGCTCGCCGACCCCGAGATCGACGCCGTCTACATCCCGCTGCCCAACGACATGCACGCCGCCTGGGCCATCCGCGCCGCCGCGGCCGGCAAGCACGTCCTGTGCGAGAAGCCGCTGGCGGTGTCCGGCGCCGAGGCCCAGGCGATGTACGACGCCGCCCGGACCCACGGCGTCCACCTGGCCGAAGCCTATCCCTACGCGTCCCAGCCGCAGACCTTACGGCTGCGCGAGATGCTGTCCGACGGCACCATCGGCCGGGTGCAGATCATCAACGCGGCGTTCGGCTTCTCGCTGACCACGCCCGAAGGTGCGCCGCTGGGCGATCCCGCAAACATCCGCCTCGATCCCGCCCGCGGCGGCGGCGGGCTGCTGGATGCCGGCACCTATGCCATGAGCTTCGTGCGCATCGCGGCCGGCGAGCGCCCGAGCCGGGTCCATGCCTGGGCGAAGTACACGCCGGGCGGGGTGGACCAGACGGTCGCCGCCACCCTGCTGTTCCCCGGCGGCGCCGTCGCCCAGATCACCAGCTCCATCGCCACTGCCATACACCGCCACGCCACGGTGATCGGCGAGAAGGGCATCATCGAGACCAGCTACAGCAACCATGCCCCGGCGTCGGGCACGCTGTCGCTGCGCGTCAAACGCGGCATTCCCGGCACGGTCCCGTTCGAAACGATGGACGTTCCCGGCGGCGACGGCTTCCTGGCCGAGGGCGAGGCTTTCGCCCGGATGGTCCGCGGCGGCCCGCAGCATTGGAACGGCGTCAGCGAAGCGGAGTCGGTCGACACCATGCACGCGTTGGAGGCCATCGCCGCGAGCGCCCGCAGCGGCGGCGCCTGGGTCGAGCTTCCCACGTAGGCTTCCAGGGCGGAGCCGATGGTGGAGGGGGTTGGATTCGAACCAACGTAGACGTACGTCAGCGGATTTACAGTCCGCCCCCTTTAGCCGCTCGGGCACCCCTCCAGTTCGCGCGTGGCCGGTGGGCCGCCACGTCGAGCGGCCGCACTATTGTCATCCTGGGCCGCTTGTCAACGCACACCTGCCCGCCGGATTGGCGCCGCCGCCGCCGATCACCGCGTTTGTAAGGACCCGGGCGGCGGTTTATAGCTGCGCCATGAAACCACCTTCCGATGGCCGCAATGCCAACCGTCCCAAAGGCGGGCAGCGTCCGGCCGCTGGCACCGGTGCCCGCGGGCCCGCATCCAACACACCCGGCCGACCTCCGGCACACCGCGCGTATTCCGCCGAGGCGCGAGCGTTCGAGCCTCGGACGCCGGGGCACGCCGACCGCAAGGCGGCCGACAAGCGCGGCGGTGAGAAATTCGCGCCGGCAACCAAATCCCGCGAGGATCGCCGCCCGCCGCCGGACCGCTCCGGTGGTCCGCGTCCCCGCCAATCCTCCGAACGCCATCTCGCCGAGCGCCAGCCAGCCGAACGGGTCCGTCCCGCGCCGGCAGCTGCCGAACCCAGGCCCGAGCGGCGTGCACATACCCCTGACGCAGGCCACGGCGCGACACCGAAGTCCAGGCTGCAGGCGCCGCCGGCCGCGCGCACCCGCAACGTGCCCGCTGACCGCAATGCCGCCGGCGGCGCCCGGCCAGGCAGCGCCGATGCGCCGCATGGCACGCTGTGGATCTACGGCACCCACGCCGTGGCCGCCGCCCTGGCCAACCCAGCCCGTCGCCTGCGCCGCCTGCTGGTGACGGAGGAGGCCGAAGCCGCCATCGCCGCCCGCCTGCCGCAGCCCTGGCCGCTGGGGCCGGAACGCGCCGACCGGCCGCGGCTGGAGCTGCTGCTGGGCCGCAACATCGTCCACCAGGGTGCGGCGTTGCTGGCAGACCCGCTGGCGCCGCCCTCGCTGCAGGCGGTGCTGCTGCGCTCCGGCCCGGTGCTGGTGCTGGACCAGGTGACGGACCCGCGCAACGTCGGCGCCATCCTGCGCTCGGCAGCCGCCTTCGGCGTCGCCGCGGTGATCACCCAGGACCGCAACTCGCCGGAGGAGACCGGCGCCCTGGCCAAGGCCGCATCCGGCGCGCTGGAGATCGTGCCGCTGCTGCGCGCGGTGAACATCGCCCGCACCCTGGTGGCGCTGCGGGCGGCGGGCTGCTGGGTGATCGGCCTGGATGCCTCCGGCGCGCCGCTGGCCGGCCCCGCCCTGGCGCAGCGCCGGGTGGCGCTGGTGCTCGGCAATGAGGGGGAAGGCATGCGCCGCCTGACACGGGAGACCTGCGACGAGCTGGCGGGCATCGCCATGCCCGGCGGCGGGCCGATGATGGAAAGCCTGAACGTCGCCACCGCGGCCGCCGTGGCATTGTACGAGATGGCGCGCCGGTGAAGCCGCTGGACCTGCCGCGCGCCGCCGAAGCCCTGCTGGAGGCACGTCGCGCCGGCCGGCCCGCCGGTCCGCTGCCGCCGGGCCTGGCACCGCGTGACGAAGCCGAGGGCAACGCGCTGCAGTTCGCCTATGCCCGGCTGGTCGGGGCCGTTCCGCCGGCCGGCTTCAAGATCGGTGCGACGACCCGGCGGATGCAGGAGTATCTCGGCTTGTCGCGCCCGGCTGTCGGCTTCATGGCCGCCGCCGGCCTGCATGCCAGCCCGGCGACGCTTCCCTATGCCGGCTTCCGGGGCGTCGGCGTGGAGTGCGAGATCGGCGTCCGGCTATCGGCCGACATCCCACACGGCAGCCACAGCCTGGAAACTGTCAGCAAAGCGGTGGGCGAGGTGTTCGCCGCGATCGAGATCGTCGAGAACCGCTATGGTCTCCCGCCCGCCGGCGATCTGAAAGTTGTCGGCACCGCCACGCTGATCGCCGATCAGGTCTACCACGTCGCCGCCGTGCTGGGCGTGCCGGCCGTCAACTGGCGCTCGCTCGACCTGGCGGGCATCGCCGGGCGCATCACCGTCGATGGCGAGGAGCGCGGCGCCGGCTGCGGCGCCGACCTGCTCGGCCACCCGATGCAGGCGTTGACGTGGCTTGCCGGGTCGGACGCCGCCGGCGTGTTCGGCGGCTTGCGCGCCGGCCAGGTGATGATGCTCGGCAGCGTCACGCCGCCGATCTGGTTGGACGGGCCCTGTGAGGTGCAGGTGATGTTCGACGGTCTTGGCGAGGCGACGGTCCGTTTGACCTGACCGGCGTTAACCCGGCGGCAACCTGATCGTGGCATGTTGCGGCTGACCGCGCGTGATGTCGTTCCGCGGCTCTGTGACGCCAGAAGGGCCTTGCCGGAACGCCCTTATGCTTTGCGAGTGGAACTTCCTTTCAGATGAAATGCAGCTTGTCCTGGCGCGCGAAGCGTTCCGGCAGGCGCTGGCAACGATCACCGACCACGCCGGGGCGCTTGCCGGCGCGATCGAGGCCGGCACCATCGCCGACCGTGGCGGTCCGGAGGCGCTTCGCCTGTTCGTGGCCGTGCTGGCGGAAACCCACAGCGACTGCTCGCCGCCGATGTGCCATGCGTGATGCCGCCAACCGGACCTGAAGTTCTTTCATCGTCCGGCGGCATCAGTTCAGCCTGTAGATCTTCTCCGCGTTGCCCCGGAAGATCGCGCGGCGTTCCGCGTCCGACAGCTCGCATTTGAAGGCGTTCACCGGGTCGTCGAAATCCCAGTGCGGGTAGTCGGTGGCGAATACGATGCGGTCCCAGCCGATCCAGTCCAGCACCCGCCGCAGGTCGTTCGGCCGTTCCGGTTCTTCCATTGGCTGGGTGGAGAAATACAGGTTCTGCTTCATGTAGTCCGACGGTCGCCGCTTCAGGTGCGGCACCTCGGAGCGCATCTTCTCCCAGTGCCGGTCCAGCCGCCAGCCGAGGCTCGGACCCCAGGCGAAGCCGCCTTCGATCAGGATGACCTTCAGGGTCGGGAAGGTTTCGAACACGCCTTCTAGGATCATGCTGGTGGCCTGGCACTGCATCGAGTGGATCAGGCCGTGATGGTCCTCGATGTAGAACGACGGCCAGCCGCTGGCGGTGGGCGCGAAGCCGGCGTCGCCGCCGATGTGCATCCCGATCGGCATGTTGTGCCGCACCGCCGCCTCGAAGATCGGCCAGTAGCGTGGGCGGCCGAGCGGCTCGGTGCTGCGCGAGGTGAGCTGGATCTGCGCGAAGCTGGGGTCCCGAGCGCGCTTGTCGATCTCCGCCACGGCTGCCTTCGCATCCTCGAACGGGATTTGGATGGAGGCGCGCAGGCGGCTTTCCCGGCTGGTGAAGTGTTCGAGCTGCCAGTCGTTGATGGCGCTGCACAGGGCGGCGCCAAGCTCCAGGTTGCGCACCAGGTTGCTGTCCATCAGCGGCTCCAGGATGCCGTGCTCGATGTCGTAGCGGTCCAGCAGCTGGGCGCGCATGAAGTCCAGGTCCGAGCCCGGCGGCGCGCCGTTCTCCGGCCAAGCGTCGCGGCGGGCGGTGTTGGGCATGAAGCGCGGATAGGTGTTGCGCAGCGCATACGGGCCGCGGCCGCGCTTGCCGTATTCGGCGATGTGACCGCGCCAGCGCGCGGACAGGTACGGGTCGAGATCGGAGGCATTACGCAAGGCGGGATGGATGTCGCTGTCGATCAGGCGGAGCTTCTGCCTGCCGCCTGCTTCGGGAAGCCGTTCGAGAACTTCGCTCATGGCGCCTTCTCCTGTAGCCGCGTGTAAGTGGCCAATGGGTTGTCGATCATGATCTTGCGCAGCAACGCCGGCGAAATTCCAGACGGAACCGCGTCGTCGCCCTCGAACTGCCAATGCGGGTAGTCGGTGGCGAACAGCAGCATGTCGTCCGAACCGATCTGGTCGATGACCTGTTCCACGATCCCGGCCTCCAGCGGCGCGTCGAACGGCTGCATGGTCAGGCGCACGTGGTCGCGGATGATCTCGGCCGGCGGCCGCTTCACCCACGGCACCTCCGCCCGCACGCCGCGCCAGGTCTTGACGCTGCGCCACAGGAAGCCCGGCAGCCAGGACACGCCGGATTCCAGCAGCACCAGGCGAAGCTGCGGGTAGCGGGCGAACACGCCTTCGGACACCAGGCTGAGCAGCTGGTCCTCGAATATCTGCGACTGCGCCACGTAGTCGTGCAGGAAATGCGACGGCCAGCCGTTCGACGTGGGGGCATGGCGCATCATCGTGCCGGCGTGCAGGCCGACCGGCAGGTCGTGCTTCTCGGCCGCTGCCCAGATCGGCCAGTAGTAGCTTTTGCCGTACATCATCTCGGCGCCGACCGGCATCAGGATCTGCACGAAGCGGCGGTCGGGCGCCAGGCGCTCGATCTCCTCCACCGCCAGGTGCGGCGCCTGGGCGGGCACGACGATGGAGGCGCGCAGACGCGGGTCGCGGGATAGCCACTGGTCGGCAACCCAATCGTTCACGGCGCTGCAGATCGCTGCCCCCATGGTCTCGCTGACGGCGACCTGGCCGCCGTACATGGTGTTGCAGATGGCGTGGCGCAGGCCGAACGCGTCCAGCGCCTGAGACTGCATCGCCCCCAGGTCGGTGCCCGGCTTGCCCTGCGCCGGGCGCCAGTCCGGTCGGCAGGAGATCGGTGCGCTCGGCGGGTAGCTCGCCAGGTCGAAGCCGTCCATGCCGCGCAGCACGAAGGCGTCGCGCCAATGGTCGTCCATGTAGGGCAGCAGGGCCTTGATGCCCGGCACCCCCGGGTGGATGTCGCAGTCCACAGCACCTGCCGTCATCGCGTTCATCGGCTGGTTCTTTCCTTCATTTCACCAGGTTGGCGCGGCGCAGGCTACGCTGCCAGTCCGACGCCACCTGGTCCAGCGCCGTCCTGGCGTCGCGCTCGCCGAGCAGCACCTGGGAGATGGCGGGGCGCAG
>JAABUT010003756.1_pt1 | contig 12666 bp, 10 predicted proteins | sample 5559281 | NCBI WGS metagenome assembly JAABUT01 (sample SAMN10711880, study PRJNA513359) | rock metagenome | isolation source: Antarctica rocks | place: Antarctica: Victoria Land, Ricker Hills nord | collected 2016-01-04
GGGCCAGGGCGACGACGCCGAGGATCCACCAGCGCCGCGAGTGGTGCAAAGCATCATCATGCTCACCCACCGGCCGGGTGTCAGGCGCGACGACATCGCGGCGGTCAAGCTCGGACTCAGTCATGAGAAAAACCTTCCACGCGGCACGACCCCACGACAGGACCACGCAACAGTCGAGAGGGGACACCCGGCAAAGAAGTAGGACAGACCAGCGAGTCGGCCACTCCCGCCGGCCGGTGACCGGGCCTGACCCGAGGACCAGGCTACCGGCTCAGCGGTATGGGTCGACCAGCCTTCTCCCGTAGACCACGACCACAAGCTGCGCGCCATCGCGGCCCACGAACTTGGCCATGGCACGGTCGACGTGGGACTTGCCGGTGTGCGAACTGAGGTTTACTTGGCTGGCGATAACGTCGTTGCTCAACCCTGCAGCGACCAAGATCACCTCTCAGTGCACGGGTCGTCGGATAGTTAAACCCCCAGGTTGAATGGCGTGGTGTGACGCACCCGTGCCGTGCCCTCCGGGTTCAGGGGTCGAGCGACCGAGCTGAGAGGCCCGCGGACAGGATCAAGCTGTGCGCCGGCGGCGCAGGAACGGGTCGGTCAACGCGTCGGTGGCGTAGGCGTCGTCGCCCCCCACGTTCTTTCCGGGTGCCACGATCTCGTCGATCCGGTCGAGCACGTCGGTGCCCAGCGCCACATCGACCGCCCCGAGCTGGGTGTCGAGCTGCTCCATGGTGCGGGGGCCGACGATCGGCGCGGTCACCCCCGGGTGCTGCATCACGAACGCCAGCGCGAGGTGCACGAGGGTGATCCCGGTGTCCTCGGCGAGCAGGGCCAGGTCCTCCACGGCATCGAGCTTCGCCTGGTTCTCCCGGGTGGACGGGTCGAACAGGTCCGGCATCATCGCCGCGCGGTGCGTGTCAGGGGCGTCCTGACCTTTGCGATAGCGGCCGGTCAGCCAGCCCCCGGCCAGCGGGCTCCACGGGATGACCCCCATGTGGTACTGCTCGGCCACGGGCAGCACGTCACGCTCGACACCCCGCGCCAGCAGCGAGTACGGCGGCTGCTCGGTCGCGAACCGGCCCAGGCCACGTCGCTCGGAGATCCACTGGTCCTCGACGATGCGGTACGCCGGGAAGGTGGAGGAGCCGAAGGCGCGGATCTTGCCCTGACGCTGCAGGTCGGTCAATGCGGCGAGGGTCTCGTCGTCGTCGGTGCCCGTGTCGGGGCGGTGCACCTGGTACAGGTCAATCCAGTCGGTCTGCAGCCGCTTCAGACTGTTCTCGACCTCCTGCACGATCCAGCGTCGGGAGTTGCCGCGCTGGTTCGGGTCGCCGCCGGCCTGCCCCATAGCCACGTCCATGGGACCGTGGAACTTGGTCGCCAGGATGACGCCGTCGCGGCGGCCGCGCAGCGCCTCACCGACGATCGTCTCCGACTCGCCCTGAGAGTAGACGTCGGCGGTGTCGACGAAGTTGATCCCGGCGTCCAGCGCCTTGTGAATGATCGCGGTCGAGGCGGCGTGGTCGGGCTCGCCCCAGGCGCCGAACATCATGGCGCCGAGGCAGAGCGGGCTGACAAACATCCCGGTGTGGCCGAGGTTGCGGTGCTCCATCGGTCCAGCATGCCCCACCCCGCGGCCGCGCGGCGGCCGCGCGTCAGACGGAACAGGCCTCGTCTTACATAAGGTGATGGGTAAACCACCATGACTCGCATGACGTCCACCGATGAGCATCCTTTACCGGGGACTGGGTGACCGGAGATTACTGCGGGGCGGCGGATCGGGTGGTCTGTGCATCCTGGCGGTGCAGCACCAGGGACGCCTCGTCGAGCTGGCGCGCTTCGAGCAGCCTTAATGGTCCCCCTACGCCATTCTGACCCGGGCAATCGAATACGACGTCCTGCCGACCTGCCAGCGTCACGGGATGGGCGTCATGACCTACAGCCCCCTGACCGGTGGCTGGCTGTCGGGCAAATAACGACCAAGATCAGGGTCCGCTTGATGCGACGGACCTGCTGCTCGACGTTCCGGAGAGGGTCCGCGACCGATCGGGAGCTTACCTTGAGGGGCATGGACACCTACGCTTTCGGCCCGTTCGCTGTGCACCGTATCGGCTTCGGTGCGATGCAACTCCCTGGTCCCGGCGTCACCGGGCCGCCGCGTGACCACGACGAGGCTATCGGGGTGTTGCGGCGCGCGATCGAGCTCGGTGTCGACCACATCGACACAGCGCAGTTCTACGGACCTGACGTCGCGAACGCACTGATCCGCGAGGCGCTGCACCCCTACCCTGATGATCTCGTGTTGGTGTCCAAGGTCGGTGCCTTCCGCGACGAGCGGGGCGGCTGGCTACCCGGCCAGCGGCCCGAACAGCTGCGCTCGGCGGTCGAGGACAACCTGCGGAGCCTCGCCACCAACCGGCTCGGAGCAGTGAACCTGCGGCTGATGACCGAGCACGAGCCTCCCGCCGAGCAGAGGGTGCCGCTCGAAGACCAACTGGGCGAGATGGTCGCGCTGCGCGAGGAGGGCAAGATCGCCGGCATCGGTATCTCCACTGCCACTCGCGCCGAGGTCGAGCAGGCCATCGCGCAGGCGGACATCGTCTGCGTGCAGAACCCGTTCAGCCTGCTCGACCAACACGACGCCGACGTCCTGGATCTCTGTCACGACTCCGGTATCGCCTACGTGCCGTACTTCCCGCTCGGCTCCGCCTTCCCGAACATGCCGAAGGTCACCGACAATGCCGCCGTGCGGGCCGTCGCCGAGCGAGTCGGGGCTTCGCCCGCCCAGGTCGGGCTGGTTTGGCTCCTCGCGCGCCGCGACAACGTGCTGCTGATCCCGGGCACATCGAGGCTCGTGCACCTGGAAGAGAACATGAAGATCGCCGACGTCACCCTTTCCGACGACGACATCGCCGAACTTGAGAAGAGCGTCGAAGGGTCCTGAATCGTTGATTCGTGGGTGGTCGCGCGATGGAATCGAGGATCTGGTCGACGGACCACCGATCAGGAGAATCACGCAATCGTGCCGGACTCGGACGCAGAAGCGTTCTTGTCGGGAGCTGTTACCACGGCACCGGGCCCTGGTCGTCGGTGAAGGTTCCGGTCGGCCCGTCGGAGGGGATGGTGGCCATCCGGACGGCCTGGACGGCACCCTCGGAAGTGCTGCGGACCCCGCGGAAGTGGTTCAGATCGGTGGCGACGAAGCCCGGGCAGACGGCGTTGACGAGGATGTTCTCCGAGGCGAGACCGCGCGCGTACTGGATGGTCAGCGAGGTGAGCGCGGTCTTGGACGGGACGTAGCCGATCGCGATCGGATCCTCGTTCGAGAAGTCAGACGTCAGCGTGAGCGAGCCGGCGCTGCTGGAGACGTTGACGATCCGAGCAGCGACCGAGAGCCGCAGCAGCGGCAGGAACGCGGCCGTCACGATGATAACTCCGAACACGTTCGTCTCGAAGACGAAGCGGACGTCGTCGACGTTCGCTGTGGCCGGCAACTGTCCGGCAAAGTCCGCGCCGGGGCGGCCGCTGATACCCGCATTGTTGATCAGCGCGTCGAGGCGCCCGTACCGCTGCAGGACGGTATCAGCGGCGGCGGCGGCGGGCTCCGAATTGGTCACGTCGAGGACGGGGTGACGGTGACGGTGACGGTGACGGTGACGAGGAGATTGTCAGGGCGCCGGCTGACCGCTCGCCGAATCCGGATGCAGCGGGGTGATCTGCCACCTCGATGTGGTGGTCCACCGGCCCGCGCTGGGGTGGTGGTTGCTCGACGGCGTCACACCCCCCGATATTTCGTAGGCTGGCGGTCGATTCCTGCCATTCCCGTCCTGCATCCTGGTTGGACACTGCACCGAGGAGCGCAATTGACTGCCACCACCCGTAACGCATCGTTCCACTCGCTGATCGGTCTTACTGCTGTGGTCGTGCTGCTCCAGGGGGTATGGGCAGGCATGTTCCTGGCCCACGACGGCGAGCGGAACGCGTCGAGCAGCTGGATCGACGTGCACTCCATGGGCGGGGACGCCGCGATCCTGCTTGCCGCCATGGCCACCCTCGTCGCAGCGATCAAACTCCGCCCCCGCAAAGAACTGTGGATTGGGAGCGGCATCCTCACCGTGCTCCTCGTGCTCGAGACCTACCTCGGCGGCCTGATCCGCGACGGTGGGCAGGACTCCCTCACCGCCGTGCACATCCCGCTCGCCATGGCCCTGATGGGTCTCGTCGTCTGGTTACCCCCGCGAGCCAGCCGACGGACCTGACTCGTCCTCCCCCCCGGCGATCCTGCGTCAACTGGTCGTCGTGCCGAGTGCCATGGCCGACCGGTCCGGGCGGTAACCAAAACTGACGAAGATCGACGCTTGACTAGGAACCTGACAACCGGGAATCACCAGGACCACCCACAGCGGCGACCAGGGGTAGCAAGCAGCACGAACGCACGCCCCACTGTGCCGGGCACTCTGCTCGGCAGGTGCTGGGTAGTGGTCAGTGCTACCGGCACGGTGCGGGTCCGTGTCAAAGAAACGCGTGCCAGATCAGTTCTAGCTGCCAATGACTTGGCGGTCGCCGTGTCTCCCAACCTTCGTGTCGGCGTAAACCGCATGCGAGCGATGTTCCCGACCCTGCCGAGCGCGTTCACTCCGCGTCGCCCGGACAGCAACTACGCGGGCACGGTGGGCGTGACGGCGAAGACGTCGACCGGCAGGGCGGGGCCGACGGTGCGGGCCGAGGCTGCGGTCGGCTCGGTGGTCGTGCCGTGGTGGGGGACGTGGTCACGCCCACCGCGGCACGACCACCCCCGCGCATTGCGCGTCAGGCCTGGTTGAGCTCAATCTCCAGGGTGACCTGGACCTTGTCGCCGACGACGACGCCGCCACCCTCGAGGGGCATCTCGATGTCGATGCCGAAGTCCTTGCGGTTGATGGTGGTCTTGGCCTCGAAGCCGGCGACCGGGCCGTTGCCCATACCGGGGTTGACGCCGTTGAACTCGGTCTCGAGCTCGACCTCACGGGTGACTCCGTGCAGGGTCAGCTCGCCGCGGATGGTGAAGTCCGAGCCCGTGCCGTGGACGCTGGTGGAGCGGAAGGTCATGGTCGGGTCCTTCTCGACCTCGAGGAAGTCGGCGCTGCGGACGTGGCCGTCGCGCTGGGCGTTCTTAGTGTTGAACGAGTCGACGACGATCTCCGCGGTGACGGTGGGGGCGCCGTCCTCGGCCACGACGACCTGGCCGGAGAACACGTCGAAGCCGCCGCGGACCTTCGAGACCATCAGGTGGCGGACTTGGAAGGCGACCGCGGAGTGGACGGGGTCGATCGTCCAGGTGCCCGCGGTGAGACCGGTGAGCGTGGCAGTAGTCATAGGATCTCCCAGGCAAGTTACATGAAGGTTGAGGGTTCAACCCTTGGTCGGTAAACTAACCCGCGTCCGCTGATGTTCCCGGCTGCGTGACCAGCTGAAGTCGCAGCAGCACACATCGAGCTGTTGTCATGCCGAGAAGCCAGGGTCGGCGGCGGTCCTACGTTGGTCGACACCGAGCGTCGAGTCGGCATCGCCCGCCGACCCGCTTCAGGGTGATCGTGGGGATGGCCGCGCTGCTGGCCACCACCACCGCGACAACCGAAATCTCCAGCGTGTCCAGTGCGGTGCCGGCCTTCTCAGCTCCGGCGATGATCATCAGCCGCATCCCTGCCGGCGCACCGCCAACCGTGGCACACCGGCACCGGCACCGGCACCGGCCTCGGGTTCAGGACAGGCCAGCGTCGCGACCACCGCCACCCCGGCGTTTCAGCCGCCCCCTGCCCCAGCGCACTCCACATCGGCGCTCCAGGCTCGTCGCTCTCATCGCCGGGCGGTGGCGCAACGGCCGCCGCTTTCGTTGGCGCCCATGACGAAATCGCCGCCGGTGCGGTCCAGATACCCGCGCACCTGCGACCGGTGGAGCGCGTGGCCGCGTGGGAGCTGATCTGATCGGCCCCGCCCAGCAGCGGGGCGTGCCCGGCCAGGGCGCCCAACAATCGGCTCGACACCGCCACCAGCTGCAGCACGTGCCCAAAGGGGAAGGTGCGCAGGAACTTCCGCACGTGGAGGGGCCCGGATCCCACCGAAGATGCGGTGCATACCCCCGTGGCGCAGCAGGTCCAGGTCGACGTTGCTGTCCGCGCCGGCGACCATCCCCGCCACCAGTGCCGTCGAGGCGAGGTAGGCGTCAGTCACCTGACGATGGTCGACGACTCTGCGCAGGTCGACCTGGTCGTAGCCCGCGCGTGTCCTCCCAGAACTCGTGACGAGGCGATTCGTGCAGGTCTCGCATCACGGTGATGGCTTCGGTAGTCGTGCCGCCACTTCGGAGCACGAACCGCACGAGGGCGCCCTGCGTCACCGGACTCGAGGCGATCAGCCCATCCCAGCGCTCCAGCCACGCCTCCGCGACGTCGTGGTGGATGTGGTCCGCGGAGGTCACCGCGATGAGGACGTGGCGTCCAGCAGCGCGATCACTCGTCGTCCAGAGACCGCACGTCCCCGCTCGTCACCGCGCGACCGGAGGAGAACACGGTGAGACCGGTCCGTGGGTTGGTGCTCAGCCGAACCGGGCCCGGTGTCATCAGGCGGCGCGGAGCAGGCGCGGCACGGTCTGCTGAGTGAAGAACCGGAGTCTCTCGCGATGCTCGCGGTGAGCGGGTAGACATCCGGTGGGAGGTCGATGGTCGTGCGCATCCTCAAAGTCTGGCGTCAGGGTGCGCCACAGGTTGTTAGTACATCGAAATGCAAACCGGCGGTGGCCGATGAAGCGGCGCATCATGGAAGCTTCCCGATGACGAACGAGAGGTGTGTCGATGATGGCCCCACCGATCCGCGGAGTGCATCACCTGAAGGTTCCGGTGCGCGACCTGCAGCGCAGCCGCGACTGGTACGAGCGCGTCCTGGGGCTGTCCGTCGGACGGGAGTTCACCGACGACGACGGAGTGGTGCGGGGCGTGGCCGGCGGGCTGGTCGATCCCGCCGGGCAGACGGTGCTCTCCCTTGCGCTGCGCGTCGACCCGGCGCACTCCAGCGGGACCGGTGGCTTCGACCCGCTGTCACTTGCCATCGGCAGCTTCGACGACCTAGCCGCCTGGAAGCACCACCTGTCCGCCGAGGGTGTCGACACTTCCATCATCGCGGACGGCGACGACGTGCGCGCCATCGCCGTGCGTGATCCCGACCAGGTCGAGATCCGGCTCTTCGCCGCGCGCTCGGAGTAACCCGCTCACTCCCGGTGGCGCACGATGTTGACGACGGTGCCGTCCGGTGCCCGGACCCAGAACCGGCGCACCCCCAAGTCTTGGTGGTCAGCGAGTGCACGATCTCGTACCGTCCCCGGGCGGGCGCCTCGGTGGTGGGCTGATCGTGGCCATGGCACCCTCCGGGGGTTGGCGCAGGAAACGCGTAGGGGTGGAGCATCGCAGACGACCCCGACAGCCCAGGTCCAGGTCAGGCACGGAGGGCGGTTGTCGCAGAGAATGCGATATTTCCTGCGGCTCCACCCGGGAGTGGTTCCCGACCAGGATGAGACCCATGGCTGAGTCCCTGACACCCACCGAGTCCGCCGCGGCGTCGGTGTATCAGCTGCGGGTGGTGGTGGCCGGGGTCAGTCCGCTGATCTGGCGCCGCATGCTCGTGTCCGGTGACACCACGATCGCCGACCTGCACACCGTGCTGCAGACCGCCTTGGACTGGGTTGGCGACCATCTGCACCGGTTCGTGTTCCACGGGGCCGAGTACGGCATCTGCTATCCCGGTGGCGTCGGTTTCCGGGACGACCCCCGCCAGATCCGGCTGGGCGAGCTGGGTCTGCGGGCCACCGAGCGGTTCGTCTACGACTGTGACTTCACCGCCGGCTGGCGACTGCACCTGCGGGTCGAGCAGATCGGGGCCGCCGAGCCTGATCGGGTCGCCAAGGCCCAACGAGGCCGCGCCGCACTCACCCGCCGAACCAATTCAACGACGGACCACTAGGCAGCGCGGTCAGCGGCGCTCACTCGTGCCAGGTGGCGGCGGTCTCGGTGGCGAAGTCGCGGTAGGAGCGCATTGCGCGTCCGAGCAGGGCGTGGAGCCGGTCGTCGGTGCCGGAGGCGGCGACCATCCCGCCGACCTGAAAGCGGCGCATCATCAGGCGCATGTCGTAGGCCATCCAGCCGGGCATGAACGCGGTGAGCTGCTGCTCCAGGTTGTCCAGGACGTCGTCCCCACCGTAGGAGACCGGCTGCCCGAGCACCTCGGCCCAGATCCGGGCGACGGCGTCGCCGGTGAGCACCTCAGGGTCGACCACGTCGATGACCTCGGTGGGCAGCGCTTCCTCGGCGCGCTGGCGCCCGAGCAGTGCGGCGGCAGCCACCTCACCCAGGTCGCGCACGTCGACCATCAGCACCGCCCGGTTACCCACCGGCGGGCCGTAGGTACCGGCGAGCAGGCGGTCCTTCTCCGCCGCGTCGTTCTGCATGTAGTAGCCCGGCCGCAACACGGTCGCGGCGATTCCCAGGTCGTCGATCAGCCGCTCCGCGGCAGCCTTGGCCGCAAAGTGCGGCAGGTCGGTGAAGCGGTCGGCGTGGATCACCGACAGATAGACCACGTCACGCACCCCGGCCGCGCGGGCCAGAGTGAGGGTGTGCAGCGTGCCCGTCAGCTCCTCCAGCGCCACGGGGCTGAGCAGGAACAACCCGCTGACCCCGTCCAGGGCCTCGCGCAGCACGCTGGGGTCGGTGAACTCCCCCTGCACCGCGGTCACACCGGCCGGGAAATGGGCCTTGCTCGGTGAGCGCGTCAGCGCCCGCACCTGCGTGCCGGCGGCGGCCAGGTGCCGAACAGCCTCAGACCCCACCGCCCCAGTGCTACCGGTGACCAGAACCGTCATCGTCGTACTCCTCTCCTGCGACTCCCCGGCACCTGAGTTGGTCCGGCGGTGTGCCCTCCACGATGGAGAGACCGTCGCCGAGGACCCAGTCAAAACCATCAACATGGCTGAAGGCGAACCCGGATAACCTCACAGCGGTGATATCCGACAACACGCACTCCGCGGACGCGTTGGACCTGCAGATCCTGCACGCTCTTCAGGTCGATGGGCGCGTCGGGTTCGGGCTGCTGGGCCGGGTGCTCGGAGTCTCCGACCAGACCGTGGCCCGTCGCTACGCCCGGATGCGCTCAGCAAGCGGGCTGCGTGTGGCCGCCGCCGGGGACGCGCGCCTGCTGGGGCACAGGCAGTGGTACGTGCGCGTGCGCACCACCCCCGACGCCGTGATGGCCATCGCCCAAGCCATCGCCCGCCACCCCGACACCTCCTGGGTGCGCTTGGTCTCAGGCGGCACCGAGATCGTGTGCTCGCTGCGTGCCGGCATCGCCGCAGGCGGGCACGCACTGCTGCTCGAGAAGCTGCCGCGCACCTCCCGCGTGCTGGACGTGAGCGCCCAAAGCGAGCTGCACGTTCACACTCGCAACGCTCACCGACTGCTTCAACGGGTAGGTGCCCTGACCACGACCCAACTGCGCGCGTTGCGCTACGACAGCTACCCCACGCCGGTCTCCGGCACAGGGAACGCTCAGCGCGCGCACACCCCGCACCTGGACGAGCTCGATGTGGCCCTGCTGACCGTTCTGCGCCAGGACGCACGCACCCCGGTCGAGCAGCTGGCCGCCGCCGCCCAGACGCCGGCCTCCACGGCCCGCCGACGTCTGGCGCGGCTGCGCGCCAGCGGCGCTCTGCGCATGGATGTCGACGTCGACCCGCGTGCCCTCGGCCTGCACGAGCAGACGCTGCTGTGGCTCAGCGTCGCCCCGGCGGGCCTGGCGTCCACCGGTGCGGCGCTGGCCACCCACCCCGAGGTCACCTTCGCCGCCGCCACCACCGGGCGCACGAGCCTGTACGCCAGCGTCATGACACCGGACACCCAGACGCTCTACGACTACCTCACCCACGACATCGCGGCGCTGCCCGCGATCCGCGACGTCGAAAGCACCCTGGTCATCCACAGCCTCAAAGGTCTGGGGTGACCGCACTCGACCGGAGCTGGTCGGACCGCCCAGCGCACCACCAGCACGGGGTGCGGGCGACGTCGCAACTCACCCCTGCAGATCCGGGGACTCGACACACAAAACCGGCATGGCCACCATGAGTGCGGAGCCTCATCAAACGGATCGGCGTTATCACCGTCGCGGCTGCGTTCCTGCCGCTGCTGCGACTCTCCGACGCCCCGCGGATCGTCAACTGTCCAGCAGCGCCGGCTCGCTCACCAAGACCTCGGACTTCGCGAACCCGGACCTGATCGCGCTCGGCTACGTGCCGTCGAAGACCGCGCTCACGTCGCTGACCATCCAGTACGCGCGGTCTCGCGGCGGAGAACACCCTCGTCAACGCGGTATGCCCGCGCTTCGTCGCGACGGACCTGAACGGCTTCCGTGGCGTACGCAGCACCAGCGAGGGCGCCATGCGGCCGACGGATGGCGACCATCCCCGCCGACGGGCCGACCGGCACCGTCACCGGTGACCAGGGCCCGGTGGCCTGGTAGCGCCCACGCGCCGGGGCCGGTGGCCCACCAGCTCCACGCCGGTCTGCTCGGCGGCGAACCCACCCCAGTCGCGGTGGTCGATCTTTGTCGAGGATTGGGCGCACGTTGGTCGTGCCGTGCCGTGAGGGTCGCGGCGGGGCGGGCGGTGCCGGCTACCACGCGGTGGGCTGGTACTCCGCGGACATCTCGCGCCAGCGGACGGGCTTGCCGCAGTGCGCACAGGTCATAGTGGGGTCGGCGGGGTGACCGCAAGGGTTGTGGATGAGGCGCAGCGGGGGGGTGTCGGTCTTGTAGGTGTCACCCCAGGCCATGACGGCGAGCAGCACGGGGTAGAGGTCTTGGCCCTTGGTGGTCAACCGGTACTCGTGGCGGGTCGGGTTGTCCTGGTAGGGGACCCGATTGAGGACCCCTTCGGCGGTGAGCAGCGCGAGGCGGTCGTTGAGTACGTTGCTGCCGATGCCCAGCTTGGACCGGAAGTGGTCGTAGCGGCGCTCCCCGCGGAAGCACTCCCGCAGGATCAGCATGGTCCACCGCTCGCCGATGACCGCCCAGGTCCGGGCGACCGAGCAGTAGACCTCGGCCAGCTCGTCGTGCTTCACGTCCCCGATCGTAGAACATGTTTTGAGTCTTTCTCGGCTGCAAGTCTTGTCCCCGGGGTAGTGGAGTCCTAGGGTTGGACTCAAATAACGTCCCACTCGCGCCGGCCAGGTCGGCGCACCGACCCGAGGAGACCGTCGATGCCCTTCTACCAGTTCACCGTCCCCACCGGCAGCCCCACGCTGGAGCACCAGGCAGAGATCGCCACGGCGGCGACCAAGGTCCACACCGAGGTGACCGGGGCGCCGGGCCGCTACGTGCACTGCTCGTTCGTCGAGGTGGAGCGGGACAGCATCTTCGTGGCCGGGGAGCCGGTCAACTTCCCCCGCATGGTCGGGCTGCTCCGCTCCGGCCGCGACGGGGCGGTCAAGGCCCGGCTGCTGCACCGCATGACTGAGGAATGGAGCGCGATCACCGGTGAGCCTGTGCGGGACTTGGCGGTGTTCCTGCATGAGGTGCCGGGGGAGAACGTGATGGAAGACGGTGAGATCCTCCCCGAGGTCCAGCCCGGCGAGGCACCGCCGGTGGGCTGACCCCACCCCGCACCGCGGACGCAGACCACCGCGCCCACGGTGCGCGGTTCGCACCGTAGGCGGGACATCCCGGTGTCTTTGGCGACGCGGATGCGGTCCTCGCAGCGGGCGCGGCGGCGGTGCCGCAGCTCCAGGTCGGCGAGTTGCCCACCGCGGGTGTTGGTGACGAACGCGGTCAACCGCAGCCCGTCGGCGTCGGTGAACCGTAGCTGCGCCCCGGGGTGCGGGTGTTCCTTGCGCAGGATCAGCCGCATCCCGACCGGCCAGCCGCTCAGGTCCACCAGCCCGGTGAGTTCGGCGATCCACGCTCCCTCACGCGGTGCCTGCTCCGCGTCGTAGGCCGGGGTCCACACCGAGGCCGGGATCAGGGGTAGCGCCGCGGTGATGGTCTCGGTCAACCCGAAGCCCACCGAGTAGGACAGGTGCTGGGTGGTGAGGAACTCCAGCAGTTTGTGGGTGCCCCCGGCCCCGTCGGTGCGGATCAACACCGTGCGCCCGAGCTGGCCCCCTTTGGCGGTACACGGCAACTGCGCCAACGCATCCCGGATTACAGTGATGTGATCGGTGGCGGTGTTGGATCCAGCGTTTCCCGCCCGGAGCAGGAACGACAGCGGTTCCCCGGTGCCTCCGGGGCCGTGGTCGCAGAACGCGAGCAACGGGTGAAACCCGAAGCCTCTCTTGTAGGTCGGGGCGGCGTGTTCCTTCTCCGAGTGCACCCCGACCAAGCTCGCGTCCAGATCGATGATCAGCGGGTGCGCGGCGTCCATCCGGTGATCGGGGGCGTGGGCACCGGCACGCGACCACGCGGTGGCGCGGCAGGCGGCCCGGGCGGAGTTGATCGCCGCCAACGCCTTCGGCGCATCCTCGGCCAGGGTGGCGATCAGCCGGGACACCGTCGGATCGGAGGCCACCGCACCGAAGACCCCCGACTCCTCCCGCAACAATGCGAGATCGGCCAGGCAGTCCCCACCCACCGCGACCGACACCACGAGGT
>JAABUT010003757.1_pt1 | contig 12663 bp, 13 predicted proteins | sample 5559281 | NCBI WGS metagenome assembly JAABUT01 (sample SAMN10711880, study PRJNA513359) | rock metagenome | isolation source: Antarctica rocks | place: Antarctica: Victoria Land, Ricker Hills nord | collected 2016-01-04
TCGATGGTAGCCGCTCGCGACCCGAGATGCAAGAGGTTCGGGCCCCGACATCCCATATTCTGCAGCGCATTGGAGTGACGGGGCAGGTAGCCGACAAGCGCCGCCACGCGGTCATCGTCAGCAAGGATGACGCCGACTCGGCAGCCGACCGGCTCGGCCGAGGAGTCGTGACCGTCGTTCCCCTGACAAGCAGCCTGCAACCCGTCCTCCCCTTCCAGGTCCTCCTGCTCGCGCGGTCCACCGGGCTGCGCGTGGACTCCAAGGCACACGCCGAGCAGGTGCGCCGCGTCTCCGTCGAGCGGGTCGGGTCGCTGCTCGGCAGGATTCCGGCGCGGACCATGCTGGCCGTAGACGAGGCGCTGCGCCTGCACCTCGCGCTCTGATGCGGCGAGACCAGTGGCGCGCCTCGTCCGCGGCCCGCTCCCCCGGCTCGCGGCGGCGCGGCGGGACAGGCAGGATCGCGGAGTGAAGATCGCGGTCACCGGCGCGTCCGGGCTCATCGGTTCTGCCCTCGTCCCCACGTTGCGGGCCGCCGGACACGAGGTGCTGAGTTTGGTACGTCGCGAGCCCGCGACCGGCGAGGTGGGCTGGGACCCCGCGCGGGGTCAACTCGAGGCGAGCGCCTTGGCGGGAGTCGAGGGCGCCGTTCACCTCGCGGGCGCCGGTGTCGCTGACAAACGCTGGACCGCGTCGTACCGGGACACGATCCTGCGCTCCCGCGTCGACGGGACGCGACTGCTGGCCGAACGCCTCGCGGCGGTCGAGCCGCGGCCCAGGGTGCTGCTGTCGTCGAGCGCCGTCGGGTTCTACGGCGACACCGGTGACCGTGAGGTGGACGAGACGGCACCGCGGGGCGACGGCTTCCTCGCCGAGGTGGCGGAGCAGTGGGAGGCGGCGACGGCTCCCGCGCAGGCGGCGGGGATCCGGGTCTGTCACCTGCGCACGGGCATCGTGCTCACGTCGGGCGGAGGCGCCCTCGCCAAACAGCTCCCGCTCTACCGCTTCGGACTCGGCGGTCCGCTGGGGTCGGGCCGGCAGTACCAGCCCTGGATCACGCTGGCCGACGAAGTTGCAGCCGTGCTCTTCCTGCTGACCGCAGATGACGTCGCCGGGCCGGTGAATCTTGTCGCTCCGCAACCGGTGACGCAACGGGAGTTCGCCAGGGTGCTGGGCGGCGTGCTGAACCGGCCGGCGGTGCTGCCGGCACCGGGCTTCGCGCTCCGCCTCGCCTTTCCCGGGTTCGCCGACGAAGGCCTGCTGGTCGGCCAGCGCGCCATCCCCCGGCTCCTGGAGCGCAGCGGCTTCTCCTTCGCGTCGCGCGACCTCGAGAACGGTCTGCGGGCGGCGCTCGGGCGCTAGCGGCGGCAGCCGCCACCGGTGGGCGAGGTCACTGGCGAGGTCACCGAGCCACCACGCTCGCCGTCCGCCAGCCCTGGCGCGTGCGCACGAGGGTGACGCGGAAAGCCCGCTCGCCGTCGCGGCCCGAGCGCTGCAGGACGCGGCCGGCCGCGTCCACGGCGCTCCACGCGTCCACCCGCTCGCGCGTGTCGAGCACGACGGCGTCGCGGCCCGCGGACACGACCCGCACGCCGAGCAACCGGGAACGGCCACCCCGAACGACGGCACCAGCCGCGCGCCATGCAGCGAGCCGCCGGGAGTCGACCGCGGCGGCCGAACTGTCCGGCGCGTCCGCGGCTGCCAGCAGCCGCGGATCACCGGCGGCGAGGGCCGAGGACCGGGCGTTTCCCAGCCGGCGCAGCACTGTTGCCCACGCCGGGGTCGATGCGCCGGAGCGCGAAGGACCACTGGCGCCGGGGACGGTGCCGGCGTCCGGCGCGGGCGGGCTGCTGGCACCTGCCGCCGCTGGGGACTCCGGGGCTGGGGACTGCGGCGCCGAGCCGTCGGCTCGCACGGACACCGGCAACCCGGCGGCGGACTCGACCTGCCGCGGCGGGCTACCCGCGGCGGGAGCAGGTGCCGGGCGCAGCGCCGGCAGGGCGACCACGATGGCGCCCACCGCGAGCGCTGTCCCCGCCCCCGCCAGCGTGCGGGGGCGTGGCGGCCACCACGTCGGCCCCTCCCAGGGTGGCCGGCGCCCACGGGGACGCAGTGCGCGGCGCACCCGCGCGAAGCTGTCGGCGACCGGTCCTTGCGACCGCGCGCCGGCGGCGGGGCGGGCTGCGCCCGAGGCGGCCTCGCCGGTCCCCACCCCGCCGGTCCCCACCCCGCCGGTCCCCACCCCGCCGGTCCCTGCCCCCCGGGTCCCCGCCCCATCGTCCGTCGCCCCGCCGCTCGTTGCCTCGGCAGCCGCCACCCCGCCGGTCGTCGCGGCGCCACCGTGCTGCGGCAGGAGCAGGGGCACCGGCGAACAACTGGCGCCGAGGGCAGCGGCGAGGGCCTGGGCCCCAGGGCGCCCCGCGGGATGGCCGACGAGCGCCGGTGCGAGCGCCGCGCGAACGGCATCACCACCGGGGCCTTCGGCGTCGCCCAGGCAGCGCGTGAGCAGCAACGCCAGCGCGTGCACGTCGTCGACGGGCGCAGCCGCCTGCCCTGCGATCGCGGCGAAACCCAGGCCGAGCAGGACGGGTCGTCCGTCGCTTTCGAGCAGCACGTCCCCCGGGTCGAGCCCGCCGTGCACGAGGCCCCAGCCGTGCCCGGCCGCGAGCGCCTGGGCAAGTGGCAGGCCAAGAGTCACCGCCTCCCCCGCCCGCAGGGTCGGGCGCCCGGCGAGCAGGGTGCGCAACGACAACCGGGGAAGGGGCGGCAACCGCAGCGCGAGCGACCCGCCCGCCCGCACCGCGGCCAGGACCGGCATCGCGTGCTCGTGCCGGAACCGGACCAGCGAGTCCGCCGCCGCCTCGCTCACCGCTGCCCCGTTGATGCGCACGACGGTGGCTGCCCCGCCGGTGGCCGCGTCGCGGGCCCGCCACGTCTCACCCCAGGCGGCACAACCCAGCAGCTCCAACAGTTCAAGCCCCGGCACGTCCATGCCGCCGCACGCTAGGACGCGAGGCCGAGCTCGCGCTCGCGTTGTCCACAGCCCAGCCCGGCCCGCGGGCTAGCCTGCGGCGCGTGGACGAGGCCGACGTGGTCGTCGTGGGCGCCGGCCTCGCCGGGATCGCCTGCGCGCTGCACCTGGTCGCTGCGGGCCGCTCCGTCACACTGCTCGAAGCCGCCGACAGCGTGGGCGGCCGCGTGCGCACCACGCTGGTGGACGGATGGCGCCTCGACCGCGGGTTCCAGGTGCACGACACGGCGTACCCCGAACTTGCCCGCCTCCTCGACGAGCCGGCGCTGGACCTGCGCCCCTTCACCACCGGGGCGGTCGTGCACCTGGTGGGCGGCCGCACCGGCTCGCCGACCCGCGCCGGCATCCGGGCAGCGCGGTCGCGAGCCTGCGGGCTCCCGTCGGCTCCCCGCTCGACAAGGCGCGCACCGTCCGCCTCGCGGTGCGCGCCGCCCTCGCTCCCGTCTCGCGGCTCCTCGACGCGCCGGAGACGACCACCGAGGAGGCCCTGCGTGCGGCGGGCATCTCGACGCGGATGGTGGAACGGTTCTGGCGGCCCTATCTCGCCGGTGTCTTCTGCGAGCGCGACCTGGTGACGAGCAGCCGCTTCTTCTCCCTCCTGCTGCGCTCCCAGGCGCGCGGGCTGCAGTGCCTGCCCGCCGCCGGCATCGGCGCGATCCCCGCGCAGCTCGCCGCGCGGCTGCCCGTGGGCGTCGTGCGGACCGGTACGCCGGTCGATGCCGTTCGCCCGGGTGGCGTCACGACCGCCGGCGGGTCGCGCCTGTCGAGCCGGGCCGTGGTCGTTGCCACGGACCCCCCGGCGGCACACCGGCTGCTGCCGACGCTCGGGCCGCCGCCGCGCATGCACCCCCTCTCCACGACGTACTGGAGCGCACCCGATCTCGACCCCGAGCCCGTCATCCACCTGGAGGGCAACGGCCTCGCGCGCGGACCGCTCGTGAACGCGGTCGTCCTGCCCAGCGAGCAGCCGGGCCGCCTGCTGTCCGCGAGCGTGCTCGCGCCGACGGTGACCGCCGCCGCGGTGCGCAACCACCTCCGCCAGTGGCACGGGCCGCGCGTCGACGCCTGGGAACACCTGGCCACGGTCACGGTGGCCGTGGGCACGCTGGCCGCGCCGCCGCCTGCGGGCCGCTTCCGCTCGGCCGTGCGCGTCGGCCCGGGCGTCTTCGTGTGCGGTGACTCGCGGGACTCGCCCTCCACGCAGGGCGCGGCGGTCAGCGGCCGGCGGGCGGCCCGCGCCGTGCTGGCCGAGCTGGTCGGGCCGACCGTACTGGCCGAGCTGGTCGGGCCGGCGGGGCTGGCCGGGCCGGCCGGGCCGGCGGGGTCACCAGGGCCTGGCTGATGCAGATCCTGGCGACCAGTGGCGGCTTCCGGCTCGACCACCGCGAGCAGCTCGTCGTGGGACCCCTGCTGCGGCATGCCTTTTCGCTGTCCGGGCGGCCGACCTCGCCGCGGGTGTGCTTCGTGCCGACGGCCGGCGGCGAGCGGCCCGAGGTCATCGCGCGGGCCTGTGACGCGCTCACCCGCGCCGGTGCGACGGCGTCGTACCTCACGCTGTTCCCCTGGCCGAACGTCGAGGACGTGACCGCCCACCTGCTCGCCCAGGACGTGGTCTGGGTCGGCGGCGGCAGCGTCGTCAACCTGCTCGCGCTGTGGCGGGCGCACGGCGTCGACGCGGGCATGCGGGTCGCGTGGGAGGCCGGCGTGGTCCTCGGCGGCGTCAGCGCGGGCAGCCTGTGCTGGCACACGGGCGGCACCACCGACTCCTTCGGGCCCGACCTGCGGCTGGTGACCGGCGGGCTGGGGCTGCTCCCGCACAGCAACACGCCGCATTACGACAGCGAGCCGGGGCGGCGACCACTCTTCCAGTCCCTTGTGGCTGCAGGCTCTCTCGCGCCGGGGTGGGCGACCGATGACGGTGTCGGGCTGCACTTTCGTGGCACCGACCTCGTCGAGGCGCTGGCCGACCGCGAGGACGTCGCCGCCTGGCGGGTCGAGCCCGACGGCGGCGGCGGGGCACGCGAAACCCGCGTGGACCCGAAACACCTGCACTGACGGGACCCGCACCCCGCCGCGACCCCCACGCCCGTGATCCGCTGGGAATCACCCCCCAGATGTGGGCGGAATCCCAGCGGATCACGGCGGCGGCAAGCGGATCACGGCGGCGGCAAGCGGGCGCGCGGCCGCGGGCGGACCGGGGGGCGGCGTAGCGTCGATCCCGTGCTGGACGTCCGCTGGCTGCAGACGGTGGACTACCGCACGGCCTGGGACCTGCAGCGGGCGGTGCACGCCGAGGTGGTCGCCGGGGACGCGCCGGACACCCTGCTGCTGCTGGAACATCCGAGCGTCTACACCGCGGGGCGGCGGACGCAGCCAGCCGACCGGCCGACCGACGGCAGCCCCGTGGTCGAGGTCGACCGCGGTGGTCGGATCACGTGGCACGGGCCGGGTCAGCTCGTCGGCTACCCCGTGCTGCGCCTGCGCGACCCGGTCGACGTCGTCGCGCACGTACGCCGCGTCGAGGGCCTGCTGCTCGGGGTGTGCGCGGACCTCGGCGTCGCGGCCGAGCGGGTCGAGGGCCGCAGCGGAGTCTGGGTACGGCGGGTCGGCGCCCCCGATGCCAAGGTCGCCGCCATCGGGGTGCGGGTCGCGCGCGGGGTGACGATGCACGGCTTCGCGCTGAACGCGAATTGTGACCTCTGCGCGTACGACGCGATCGTCCCCTGCGGGCTGGCGGACGCGGCGGTGACCTCGCTGGCGGGCCAGACAGGGCGCGACGTCACCGTCGGCGAGGTGCTCGCCCTGGTGCGGGCCTGCGCGGACACACTGCTCGACCCCGGGCGGGTCGCGGTCGCCAGCGCCGCCTGAGACCCCGTGACCGCCGCGCGACCGAGGACCGCTTGGGGGCGCCTCCTCGGCTGTCGACCCGGTGGCGATGGGCACCTGGGTGCGGGCCGCCGCCTGGGCCGGGACGACGCCCACGCTGTCCGACCGCAAACATGGCCTCGGGGCGGAGTTGTTCGACCTCATCGCAGACCTGCTGTTCATCGGGGTGTAGGCGCCCCAGGCCCAGGGGCGGGCGCGGACGGCAGGGGGGACAGCCCCACCTCGCGCTCGGCGGCGTACCCCCTGTCGGACGGCGGCCGTGGTGCCTAGCGTTGGCGGCATGCCAGCCGCCGCCGTGCTGCCCCCCGGCTACTCCCCCGAGACGACCGCGAGTGCCTTCGCGCTGCCGACCGGCCCACTCGGCGCCGTCCCGGTCACCCTGACGCGGTCCGCCGGCGGGGACCCCGCCTCGGCGCGCGGCCGGTTGCGCCAGCTCCCGCGCACGACGGCCTACCTGCTGCTGAACCTCCCGGTGGGTCTCGCCCTCTTCGTCGCCACCGTGACGGGTGTTTCGGTCGGGATTGGGCTGACCGGCGCGTTCTTCGTCGGGATCCCGCTGGTCGTCCTCACGCTGCTGCTCGTCCGGCGGCTCGGCGAGGTGGAGCGCACGCGGGCCCGCGCTCTGCTGGGCGCGGTGGTCGACGACCCGCCGGAGCTGCCACGCACCGGTCACCCTGTCGCCCGGGTCCGCGCCCTCCTCTGTGACGACGGCACGTGGCGGGCGCTCGCCTACGCCCTCGTGGCGCTGCCCTGGGGGGTGTTCACGGCGAGCATGACCCTGACGCTCTGGGTCGCCGGCATCGGCTACAGCACCTTCCCCGTGTGGTGGTGGGCGACCGGCGGGACCGCGGACCCCGGCCTCGGCTGGTGGCCGGCCGGGTGGGGTGAGGTGGCGGTGGTGGCTGTCGTCGGGTTCGCCCTCCTGGCCCTCGCCGTCCTCGCCACGCTCGGGCTCGGGGCGGCCAGCGCGGGCCTCGTGCGGGGCCTCCTCGGCCCGAGCCAGGCGCAGCGGGACCGTCGGGTCGCCGACCTCACGACGAGCCGCCGGCGGGTCGTCGACGGGGCGGCCACCGAGCGCCGCCGCATCGAGCGTGACCTGCACGACGGTGCCCAGCAGCGACTGGTCGGGCTGGCGCTCACCCTGGGGCGCGCCGACCGCGACCTCGCGGTCGGTGACCTCGACGCCGGGCGCGCGCTCGTCACCCAGGCGCGTGGTGAGGCGACCGACGCCCTCACCGAGCTGCGCAACCTCGTCCGGGGCATCCACCCGGCCGTGCTCGGCGACCGCGGCCTCGACGCCGCCCTGTCGGCGGTGACCGCCCGGTCCCCCCTGCCGGTGCTTCTCGACGTGGACCCCGGGGTGACGCTGCAGCGCCCGGATCCGCTGGTCGAGGAGGCGGCCTACTTCGTCGTCACCGAGGCGCTGGCCAACGCCACCAAACACGCTGCGGCGCGAGCGGTTTCGGTCGACGTACGCCGCCTGGGTGGATGCCTGCTCGTGAGCGTCGACGACGACGGCCGCGGTGGCGCGTCGCTGCGTGACGGCGGCGGGCTGGCCGGGTTGGCTGACCGCGTGGGGGCGCTCGACGGCGCGCTCACCGTCACCAGCCCGCGGGGCGGACCCACCCGCGTGACCGCCACGCTGCCGGAGTGAGCCCGCCGGGAGCCCGCGTGTGGCCGCCGTGAGTCAGCCGTGAGCCCGCTGGCCGGCAGCCGGCACCGCGTCGTCCTGGCCGACGACGCGGTGTTGCTGCGGGCCGGGCTGGAGCTTCTCCTCACGGAGGGCGGCTGGGAGGTCGTGGCCGCCGTCGGCGACGGCCCCTCCCTCGTCGCGGCCGTCGACACGCACCATCCCGACGCGGTGGTCGCCGACGTGCGGATGCCGCCGACGCACACCGACGAAGGGCTGCGCGCCGTCGCCGAGCTGCGCCGCCGGCACGCCGGCCTGCCGGTTCTCGTGCTGTCCCAGGTGGTCGAGGCGAGCTACGCCGCGGATCTCTTCGCCGCCGACCCCCGAGGCCTCGGCTACCTGCTCAAGGACCGCGTCGCCGACGTCGCCGACTTCCTCGCCGCCCTGGAGCGGGTCCGCGGGGGTGGCACCGCCCTGGACCCCGAGGTCGTCGCGCAACTGCTGTCGAGGCGCCGGGGATCCCCGCTGCAGTCGCTGACGCCACGGGAACGAGAGGTGCTGGGGCTGCTGGCAGAGGGGCTGTCCAACCGTGCCGCGGCCGACCGGATGGTGATCTCCGGCGGGGCCGTCGAGAAGCACGTCGCCTCGGTCTTCGGCAAGCTCGGCCTGCATGCCACCGACGACAGCAACCGCCGGGTCCTGGCCGTGCTCGCCCACCTCGGCGTGCGTTGACTCAGGTCGTCGGCCGGTCCAGGACTTCGGCGAACTGTGCCCGGTCCCACTGGCCGGCCACGATGCGCCGGCGCAACGTGAGCAGCGGCTCGGAGCGGTCGACCGGCCCCCCGCTGAGCTGCCAGGCGCCGAGCACCCCGGCGGCCCGCAGGTGCGCGAAGGCGCGGGGGTCCCACTCCCCGAAGGGATAAGCGAAGAAGCGCGGCCGTGCGCCGGTGAGCCCCCGCAACTCGGCGAGGGGCTCGGTCAACTGCCGTCGCCAGTCCGCCTCGCCATATCCGGTCACGGCGTGGTGGTCCCACGTGTGCGCGGCGACGAGGTGGCCCTCGCGGGCCAGCGCCCGGACCTGGTCACGGGTGAGCCAGCCCGGCTTGTCCAGCACGACCGTCATGACGAAGAACGTCGCCGGCCAGCCGCGGCGGCGCAGCTCCGCGCGGGCCACCGACCAGTGGCCCTCGCTGGCGTCGTCGAAGGTCAGCGCGACGGGGCGCCGGGGCAGCGGCTCCTCGCCGGCGACGTGGCGGAAAACCTGCTCCAGCGTCACGGGAGTGCAGCCGCGACGGGCCAGTTCGTCGAGCTGCGCCCGGAAGTCGGCCGGGCTGACCACGAATGTGCGGGTCGCGGCCGAGTCGGCCACCGTCGGCTCCCGCAATTGGTGCCAGCACAAGACGGGTACGCCGAGCCGCCGCAGCACGTCCGGATACGCGGCGCGGGGCAGCGCGTCCAGGGTTGTCAGCGCCGGGGCGCTGCCCCTCGTCAGCGCGTGGGTGACGACCCCGGGAAGCGCAGCCGGGCCGGCGGGGCTGGCACTTCGCACCGGCGCCGGGCCGACCGCGGCGCGGGGCCGAGACGGGGAGCACCCCGCCAGCGCGGCTGCCGCGGCGGCGACACCGAGGCCGAGCAGATCACGTCGGCGCAGTGTCACGACGCTGGCCTACCCCAGCAGTGGCGCCCTCGACCCGGCTGGAGGCCGGCTGCCGGGCGAGGGACACTGGGGGGGTGACCGTCGTCGTACCCGAAGGACGCAAGTTGTTGCGCCTGGAGGTCCGCAACACCGAGACCCCGATCGAGAAGAAACCGGCCTGGATCAAGACCCGGGCCGTGCGGGGGCCGCAGTTTCGCGACCTGACCGCGCTGGTGCGGCGCGAGGGGCTGCACACGGTCTGCCAGGAGGCCGGCTGCCCGAACATCTATGAATGCTGGGAAGACCGGGAGGCCACCTTCCTCATCGGCGGCGACGCCTGCACCCGGCGCTGCGACTTCTGCCAGATCGACACCGGCAAGCCGCTGCCGCTCGACACCGACGAGCCGCGGCGGGTGGCCGACAGCGTGGCGCAGATGGGCCTGCGCTACGCCACCGTCACGGGTGTCGCCCGCGACGACCTGCCCGACGGCGGTGCCTGGCTCTACGCCGAGACCGTGCGCGCGATCCACGCCGCGCTGCCGGGCGTCGGCGTGGAGGTCCTGATCCCCGACTTCGGTGGTCGCGACGACCAGCTCGTGGAGGTCTTCTCGGCGCGCCCGGAGGTGCTGGCCCATAACATCGAGACCGTCCCGCGGGTCTTCCGTCGCGTCCGGCCAGGCTTCCGCTACGACCGTTCGCTGTCGGTGCTGACCGCCGCCCGCGCGGATGGCCTGGTGACCAAGAGCAACCTCATCCTGGGGCTCGGTGAGACCAGGGCGGAGGTCAGCCAGGCGATGCAGGACCTCCATGACGCCGGCTGCGACCTCTTGACCGTGACGCAATATCTGCGGCCAACCCCGCGGCACCACCCCGTCGAGCGGTGGGTCCGGCCGCAGGAGTTCGTCGAGCTGCAGGAGGAGGCAACCGAGATCGGTTTCGCCGGCGTGCTTTCCGGCCCGTTGGTGCGCTCCTCCTATCGCGCCGGGCGGCTCTACGCCGCGGCCGCGGCCGCCCGCGCCACCCGCTGAACGAGGACACATCCGCGCGAAGCGGACCGGCCCACGTCACCCCGCGGACACATGCGGGGTCCAGCCTGGTGGCGAGCCCCCGGAGGTGTCGATGCCCGATCTGCCCTTCTCCCTGGCAGCTCCGGTGCTCACGCCGGTGCGGCTGTCGCTGGCTGCGGCGACCTCGCTCATTCGCGTCGCGGTGACCCTGGTGCGGCACACCGGCGAGGCCGGGGCCCGCCGCAACGCCTGGACGGCCATGGTCGAGGGCGCGACCAGGGCGCGTGCCCGGCGCGAGGCCGACGTCGCGGTGGCCGACTCCCAGCGCGGGGCGCCGCGGGCCACGCCGGAGGAGCCCGGACGCGCGGCGGCGCCGGGCGGCTGAGCCTGTCGTCGACCGCCGATCTCCTCGGGTGACCCGGTCTCCTAGGGTGACCCGGTGGCCGACCCGGTATATGCCCCCGTCGTCCGTGTCGCGCTCGGGCTGTTCCGCGCCCTGGACGTGCGCTTCGACGTCGCCGGTCTGGAGCACGTGCCGACGAGCGAAGGTGCGGTGGTGGTGCTGAACCACACCGGCTATCTCGACTTCGCCCTGGCCGGAGTGCCTTTCTGGCGGGCCCACCGACGGCTGGTGCGCTTCATGGCCAAGCAGGAGGTGTTCGACAACCCGGTCAGCGGGCCGCTGATGCGCGGCATGAAGCACATCCCGGTCGACCGCTCGGCCGGTGCGGCGGCCTACTCGGCGGCCGTCGCGGCCCTGCGGCGCGGCGAGCTCGTCGGGGTCTTCCCCGAGGCCACGATCAGCCAGAGCTTCGAGCTCAAGGACTTCAAGAGTGGGGCCGCCCGGATGGCGCAGGAAGCCGGCGTCCCGCTGCTGCCCGTCGTGCTCTGGGGCAGCCAGCGGATCTGGACGAAGGGGCGGCCGCGGGCGCTGCTGCGTGCCGGTCGGCACAAGGCCGTCGCGATCACCGTGGGTGCGCCGCTGCAGGTCGGTGCGGAGGAGGACGTGGCCGAGGTGACGCGGCGGCTGGTCACGGTCATGACGTCGCTGCTGGTGTCCACCAGGGCGCGCTATGGCGACCGGCCAGCAGGCGACGCTGACCGGTGGTGGGTGCCGACCGCGCAGGGCGGGTCGGCGCCAACGCCCGAGCAGGCCGGGGCACTGGACGCCGCCGAAGCCGAGGCCAAGGCCGCCGCGCGTGCGGCCAGGGCGGCCGGACATCCGGGTACGGCGCGCCGGTGACCTGACGAGGGCGGCGGCCGGCTCGGCGTCGTACCCCTCCTAGGATTGCCCGGTGGCACGAGCTGGCCGGGGAGACGGCGACGAGCGGATGGGGCGGCTCGCGCAGATCCGGCAGGCCTACACGCTGACGAGGCAGCAGGACCCGCGGCTCCCGCTGTGGGCGGTGGGCGGCTTCCTGCTGCCTTTCCTGCTGGTGCTCGGCCTCGGCTTCCTGGTCGGCCATCCCGTGGTCTACGGGGTCCTCGGGTTCCTGCTTGGCTTCATCGTGGCCACCAGCGTCTTCACGCGGCGGGTCCAGAAGGCCAGCTTCGGCGCCATCGAGGGCCAGCCCGGGGCGGCCGCCGCCGTGGCGCAGCGGGTCCGGGGCGGGTGGAAGATCACGCCCGCAGTTCAGGTCAACCGCCAGCAGGGGATGGTGCACCGCGCCGTCGGGCGCCCCGGCGTCGTCCTGCTCGCCGAAGGGCCCGGCAGCACCGAGCTGGTCGCGGCCGAGCGCCGCCGCCTCCGCAAAGCGGTCGGTGACACGCCCGTCACCGTCATCACCGTCGGTGGCGGCGACGGCCAGACGCCGGTCTCGAAGCTGCAGGTGCAGATGATGAAGTTGCCGCGGGTGCTGCGCCCGGCCGACATCGACACGGTCGACACGCGCATCAAGGCGCTCGCGGGGTCGGGTGGGGGCCCCGGGCTGCCGATCCCCAAGGGGCCCGTGCCGACCCGGGTCCCCCGCGGCAAGGGCCGCTGACCCGGCCCGACCCCGCCGACCCTCGCCCCCCGGCGATCATGGGCCTGTCCCCCCCGCGGTCCGGGGCAGCCGGGCCCGAAGGATGCTCCTATGGAAGTCAAGCCGCCTCAGCAAGATCCTCCGTGGTGACGGGGGTGGGTTGTAAGGCGGTGTAGATCTCGCGGGCGATGTACCGCTTGAGGCAGCGGATGATCTCCTTCTTGCTCAGGCCGTCCTTGGTGCGCTTGGCGACGTGGGCCGCGGTGCGTGGGTCGTAGCGCAGCCGGCACAGGGTGATGGTGTGCAGGGCGTTGTTGGCGGCTCGGTCGCCGCCGCGGTTGAGCCGGTGGCGGTGGGTGCGGCCGCTGCTCGCCGGGATTGGGGCGACGCCGCACAGGTGCGCGAACGCCGCCTCGGAGTGCAGCCGGTCGGGGTTGTCGCCGGCGCTGGCCAGCAACTGCCCGGCCACGTCGATGCCCACGCCCTGCAACGCGAGCAGCCGCGGGCCGGCC
>JAABUT010003301.1_pt1 | contig 12657 bp, 10 predicted proteins | sample 5559281 | NCBI WGS metagenome assembly JAABUT01 (sample SAMN10711880, study PRJNA513359) | rock metagenome | isolation source: Antarctica rocks | place: Antarctica: Victoria Land, Ricker Hills nord | collected 2016-01-04
ACAACGTCGCCATCGCCGTGTCATCGCCGGTGAAGGTCAGCTGCTCCTTGGCGAACTGCACCCGCACCCCCCGGGCCGTGAGCGTGCGGACCAGAGCGCGCAAGTCATCCAGGTTGCGGGCCAGGCGGTCCATCGAGTGCACCAACACCGTGTCACCGTCACGGACGAACGCCAGCAACGCCTCCAGCTGCGGCCGGGCGGTGCTCCGGCCCGAGGCGCTGTCGGTAAACACCCGGTCCAGCGCGACACCGTCGAGCTGCCGGTCGGCGTTCTGGTCCAAGCTGCTGACCCGGGTGTAGCCGACCCGTTGCCCGCTCATCAGCCTCCAGGACCGAGAAGCGTCAGGCTGGACCCTAAGACCCGGTTGGGACAGGTGTCCATCAAGCCGGACAGCCGCCCTAACCTGACGCTCCTGGCATGCCTGCTCCTGACGTCAGGCTGGGGTACACCCTATTCCGACACCCCGCGACGAGGCCTCTCTTCTTTCGCCGTCGCGCTTCTGTTTGATGCTCTCAACAGCACGCAGAACGGGCTCGCTCCTGTGCGCAAGTCCAACTTCAGCCCCCTCCCGCAGGTCGTCGGGGACCTACCGCTGAGACGGGGGGTCGGGGTCCTTGGGGGCGCGCTCAGACCCGTAGCCCAGGCGGTTGACAGTTGTCCGGTGCTGTCATGACACTGGACGTGCTGGCCCCACTATGCGGGCCGGAAGTGAGGCCGGGCCTCCCGCCGGATGACGGGCCCCCGGCCTTTGCGCTTGTCCGGGCTAGGTCAGGGCTAGGTCGCGTCGCCTGCCTCGACCAGGCTCACGCTTGGTCCCAACGCAGCGAGCGAGAGGCCGGGCAGGCCAGCGCGAACTGCGGACACAACGCTGGCGACCACGTCGGGCAGCCACAGCAGCGGTTCGCGGCTCGGCTGCTCGAAGGCGTAGCTCAGATCAGCGGGCACCTGGCCGGCCTTCTGTCCGGCCAGGATGGCGGCTCGGTCGTGCCGGTCGCGGCGCTCCTGGCGGCTCTCGAGGACCAGGTCGCGGACGTCGCGCTGCTCGAGTTCCCACAGCAGCTGCTCGAGGCACTTGCGACGGGCTCGCTCCTGTCGCTGCGGGTCAATCGGTGCTGCGACAGCCACGATTGCAGGAAGGCTTAAGCCAGCTAGCTCCTCGAGGAACTTCACCCGGCGGTCGGAGCCCTCGGCGTGCCAGTGGAAGCGGGCGCCGCTGGCCTGCGCGTGGCCGCGGACCTGAGCTCGGACCTGGTCCGCCCGGGGCGTTGGCACGACGACGGCCGCCAGCACGAACACGCCAGGCAACTGCTCGCGGCACGATTCGTCGATGTAGGCCCTCATGCGATCCACCGTTGCAGAGCCCTGGCCCAAACTCCGCGCGTCGAGACCTAGCCCCTGTGGATAACTCCCGTGGGGCGCGCGCCGGGACGAAACTCCTGAGCAGCTCCTGCGACTGCAGCGGGTGCTGCTGCGCGAGCTCGGCTTTGGGACTCGGCGCGATCCGGCTCGTCGACACCCGCTGTCCGGTAGGCCTCGAAGCGCTGCCGTACGTCCTCGGCGTCGCCGGCGAGCACCAGGGCCGTCCAGAGACTCCTCCGGCGGCGAGGCCGCCACGCCCTTGCGGTCACCGCCGTCCCACAGCTCCATCGCGCAGGTCGTCACGTTCGACCAGCCCTGCACTCCGAACGCCCGGCGGTAGGACGGGACGGCCACGTAGGGCCCACCGGCGAACGGCCTCGACCTCGAAGGTGACGCAGACGCGCACGAAGCAGGCGATAGTGGTCGTCCAGGGACCGCGGTCACGTGCGCGAGCGCGTCGGCGACCGCGTGCGCACCCATCCAGTTGAGGGGTAGAGAGATAGTTGAGCCGTGAACGTCCGATGGCCTAACCTGGAGCTGGTATATCCATCGGGTTCGGCCTACTGCTGCATGCGTCCTAGGTGCAATGCAGCTGCCGAATCGGCCCTCAGGTCAACAGAGCCGATCGCGCTTTGATAGGCGACCACGGCCGCGTCAAGCTCACCACGCTCCCCGCTGTAGTACCCCGAGGTTGAACGCTGCCTTTGGCGCCCACTCGGGGTCGGCGGAGTCGATGGCGCTTTGATAGGCGACCACGGCCGCGTCAAGCTCACCCCGATCCTGCTGCAGTACCCCGAGGTTGAACGCCGCTCTTGGCGCCCACTCGGGGTCGGCGGAGTCGATGGCGCTCTGATACGCGACCACGGCCGCGTCAAACTCACCACGATCCCGCTGCAGTAACCCGAGGTTGGACGCCGCTTTCGGCGCCTGCTTTCGGTCGGCGGAGTCGATGGCGCTCTGATAGGCGACCACGGCCGCGTCAAGCTCACCCCGATCCTGCTGCAGTACCCCGAGGTTGAACGCCGCTCTTGGCGCCCACTCGGGGTCGGCGGAGTCGATGGCGCTCTGATACGCGACCACGGCCGCGTCAAGCTCACCACGATCCTGCTGCAGTAACCCGAGGTTGAACGCTGCCTGCGGACTCTCGCCGATAACCGCAGACCAGACATCTTGCGCCGCCTGGAACTCGCGTCGAATGTAGGCGGCGACGCCCACGCTGACAGCCTCATCTGTAGAGACAGTCTTTCCGAGAGCGCTCCAGAAAGACTGCGGAATGGGTCGCGGTGCGCGATCACCCTGTCCATCGGCTACAGCCGCTAGGTAGTCGAGTGCGACGTACGCCTGCTGCCCGTCCAATCCGGTCCTGATGACCATGGACACGTGTGACACCACGGGCTTGCAAGCCCATGCAAGTGCCTTCACATAGTCCTCGTGTTCGTCTGTCGCATCGCTTCTGATTTCGGCTAGATAAGCGGGGCAGAGCACTTTGAGCTCTTCAAGCCGAAGCGGGCGCGGGATCCCGGCGCGCCGAGCATCGGTCGCAACCTGCACGACAGCCACCCCGAGGGCGTTCTCCAGGCGGCCACCGTCGAAGCGCAGCAGGAGCTGCTCGGCTGCGATCAGGGGCTCACCGATGCTGTGGGAGAACACCTCTTCTGGGTATTCTGCTCGGGCCTGCCGCAACTCAGCTTCGTTAAGCGCGAAAGGTAGATTGATGTGTGGCTCAGCTCTGCTGAGTGCTGCCCGCGCAGTCCGTCCGACATCGCCGCTTGAGTCCGCGACCTTACTCAAGGGCTCGGACCGCATTGTGCAGAGGGTGACCACATCTAAGGCGCGTAGCTGGTCGAGCATTGACGGCGTCAAAGCGGCGAGCGTTGACTCCGTGACGTCGTCGAGCCACAGCAGGGCTGGATTCTGTCTTGCGAGCAGCGGAGGGTCAAGCGCGAGCAATTCGTCAATGGCTGCCACGTCCCGAGGCACAACAATGGGCCTGTCTGCGCAAGCATGGCGCGCTGCCTCGTAGGCCGCCCGTGACTTGCCCGCCTTGGAGTCCCCGTAGACCAGCACCAGCGACCGACGACCGTCCAGCGCCTGACGGAGCAGGCCGTCGGCGTCGCGTAGCACGTAGGGATCGCGCTTGCAGGCGTAGCGGCTAGGTGACACACCCAGGTCATACGGCGTGACATGACGGACGATGGGAAGGGCCCCTGCTGCACCCGGTCCGACGGCCAGAAGGTTGCGGACCTTCTCGGTCCACTCGCGGTCGCGGGCACTTCGCTTGACTCGAAGGGCGGCAACCAGACCGACGGTCCCGCACGCGCCCATCAGCACATACATGGCCACGAATAGTCCGAACGGAACCCTTGTGCTGCGAAGCAGGATGCTGGCGGTAGCCGTGGCCGCGAGACCAAGCGCGCCAGCCACTAGCAGGATGCGTTCCCAACCCCACCCGGTAGGCGCTCCTGGTGAGCGGAAAGCTGGCACCGCTGGTGCCTTCGTCACGAGGACACTCCCTAAAGCCGAGTGATCGAGCCGGCGGCGACCTCGAGGACGCAGTGGACCCGGTGTCGGTCAATAAGGTCCAGCAGGTCAGGCATCGGTTTGCTGGGAATCAGGACCGCCAAAGTGTGGGGGCTGTTGATATGGCGGCTGTTGCGGTTCCCGATTGGCAGGACGGTGTCCCACGTGACGTGGGCAGGGTGCGCGGCGCCGATCCGCGAAGTGCGCCGCCTCGATGATCTCTCCGGTGGTGAACCGTCCCGCTGGCAACCATCCCTCGGTTGTTGTTCTGCCGCAGCAGGAACACCCGATCGCGTTGGGCGGTGCCACCCCGTCGCGAGCGCATGCTCCATCGCCCGGACGGCGTGCCGCGCGCTTCGGTCGTCGCCACATGCTGGGCGTACCTGGCAGCGGGAGAACCGGCCTCGCCGGCCTCCCCTATCGCGACATAGCTCGGCACGCGGAGAACAATGCCATCTCGCGCTGGCCGCAACGTCCCGAAGCGCCTGGCTCGTCGCGTCAGCAGACCTCCTGTGCGTCCCGCCGAGGGTCAAGGTACAGCCCGACCAAGTCACGAACCTGGGCGTCGAGCTGAAGATGGGCCGAAACTTTGAACGTCCTTAAACGACACCAGCATGCGCAAGGGGTGCCAGTGCCGCGCATGCGGCGTCAGTGTGCCGCTGCGAAGTCGGCTGCACGCTGAGAGCGACAGCCCGGTGGCTTGCTGCAGCTGGGAGAGCGGCACGCCGGCCAGGTGCGGCTTGACGTGTTCGGTGTACCAGGCGGGGTTGCGGGGCGCGTCGGGGTGCTTGGTGTCCCACGCGGCTTCGACAGCTTTCGAGGCGACGAGGCTGGTGTGCCGTTTCGTGCGGGCCTGCTCGCTCTGGGCGGGGTCGGTCTCACCGCGGGCGCGTTGGGCGGCACGCGCCGCAACGGCGCGGGCGGCACGTTCGGTGGCGAGCTGGGCGCGGGTGATCGGCCAGCATGTGTCGCACAGCTGCCGACTGGTGTCGGGCAGCGGGACGCCGCAGGTGCGGCAGGTGGCTGCCTGGGTGGGTGCGGGCGTGGGGTCGTAGGCGGAGGCCCGTTTGCCGCCGCGGGTTTGCACCGCGCGGGCGTTGGCTTTGGTGAGCGGGGTCCGCAGCTGCACCGGCGCCGGGTGTGCGTGCGCGAGGGCGTGTGCGATGGCTTCGGCGTGCGGGGCGACGGTTCGGGCGTAGTACGGCAGGTCGCCGGCGAGCTCGTGAGTGAGCGGGGCAAGCAGCCGGCAGGTGCCGTCCGCCGTCTCGTGGAAGTCACTGGCCCGTAGGTGCCGCCGGGACAGCAGCGCCAGCACGCGCGCGTCGATGACGGGGCGGAGCGCTTCGAGCAGGTCCAGGGCCAGGCTGTCACGGTGCTTCTTATCGGTGTGCACGATGCCCAGGCCGGGGTCCAGGCCGACCGCGCGCAGCGCCAAGGTGCACTCGATCTCGCCCAGGCCGTAGCCGTAGTTCAGCAGCGCGTTGACCGGGCTGGCGGCTTTGCGCGGGCTCTTCCCGGTCAGCAGCGGTGAGCGGCGGGCGGTGAACGCGTGCCAGTGCTCGGGCACGCGGCCGGCGTCGCGGCTGGCGAACCGGACGGTGACCCGGCCGGCCCAGGCCCCGAAGTAGGCGTTGGCGGCCGTCGCTTCGATGTCGCGGCAGGCGCTGATTGTCGGCGCCTGGGCGAGCTGGTCGGCCAGCGCGGTGAGGTGGTCGCCGGTGGTCGGCAGGCCCAGGTTTTCATTGCAAACCGCGGCCTGCCCGGTGACCTTCGCGGCCAGCAGCGCCCGGGTGATGACCAGCCCGGCGGGGCTGTCCGGGGCGAGGGCTTGGGCGCGGCGCAGCCGCGGGTCGTCGTGGGGTCTGTGGCGCCTGCAACGGCCAGCAGGTCCCCGTCGGTGTCGACCTGCACCAGCGCCACCCCTACCTCGGCGCACCACCGGACCGCGTCCAACGTGAGGTGCCCGGTGTGCCCGAGCACGACGATGCGCCGCACGGCGCGCTGGGCGCGGGACAGCCGCCGGGACCGCCGGTGCACACCGACCCCGTCGTGCAGCAGTAGGTGTCCGCGTTCGACGCTGAGGCGCAGGCCGTGACCGTCCAGCACCAGCACTGCACTGTCGGTGGCGTCACGGGCGTACACCTCGGCGAGGGTGGTCGCCGTGACGTCGGGGTCTGCCGTCGTCGGAGTGAGCATGGCCGTCACGGTGGTCATCCGCGCTCACGCCCGAGGACCGCGGTGATGGCGGCCTGCAGTTCCTGCCATTGTGGGTCGGCCAGCACAACCTCTGGGGCGTCGGGTCCGCCGTAGACGATCAACATCGCCACGAGCAACCCCAGCTGACGCTCGTTCGCTGGAGCTAGATCCGGGTTGACACCAAGCGCGGAGCGCACGACACCCAACACCCGGTCGCGCCCCCGTTGCAGCGCGTCGTAACTGACTGCGGCCAGCCGCTCGATAGCCTCACCCGGGCTGGGCATGCCTTGCTGTGCCAACGCCCGGCGCACCTCGTCCTGCGGCAGGCTGGTCTGCACGGCTAGGAAAAGATCCAGGCCGGCGGCGGCCCCGGGCTCATCCAAGGCTTCAGCGGCTTCCTCCATGTGCATAAGAGCGAGCAGGTCGCCGACGCGCTCCTGCCGCAGCTCCGCGGCCCGTCTGACCGTGCAGGTCGGTTCGTCGCGGATGACCGCGCCCTCGGGGTTGACCGGGCGAGCGAGGTAGGGGCCGAGGGGCCCGAAAGCAGACGGGGCGCCGAACACCGTGCGGGTGAGCTTGGGCAGCGCCTGTGCGCCGTACGCCACCGCGGCTGCCGAGTCTTGCTGGTGCACGATCCAGGACTGGTAGGCGGTGCGTAGGTGTTGCTCGGGCGGGTTTCTACCGAGCCCGAACACGGCCAGAACCGCCTCGGGCAGGCTGCGCGTCTCGCTGAGCCAGCCGGCGATGCGGGTGACCTGGTCCGCCACGTCGGGACCGTAGGTACTGATCCGGCCGTGCCGTCCACGGCTGGTGGTGCTGGGCCGGTCGATCAGTCCGTGCCGTCGCCATGTCTGCAGCTGAGTCACCGAGATCGGCTTCCCGGCGACGGTGATCCCGCCATGGCGCAGACCCTCCAGAAGTGCCGCGTCGGCGGCGCTGGCGTGCCCTGTCGTCACCGACGAATCGTACCCGTCCATGGGTACGCGAGACGGCGAATTCGGTGACGGCACCTTTTTTAGCCTTCCGCTCATGTCCTCCTCACCGAACCCAAAGCACACCGTCTTCGGCCCTGCGCCGGGGTACCCGCAGACCGTCCGTTACCGCCTGCCCGCTGGACTGGCCGAGGAGGTGTTACGGGAGGCGCAGCGCCGAAGGATCAGCCCGTCCACCGTCGTCGCCGTGATCCTGGCTCAGGGCCTGTCCGGCTTCTCCGCCGCTGGCGTCGTCGAACGGCTAGAACACGCCGTGCGCGCTTCGGTGCAGCTCGGCCCCTGCCTGTCCTGCGGCACCCTCCCAGCCAGCGCCGTAGGAGCGTCCGATGTCTGAGCCGGTCCTACTCAACCTCGACCGGATCGTCAGCGAGCCCGACACCTGGCCGCGCCGGAACTTGGACACCGACCGAGTGGCGCTGTTCGTCGACTTGTACGCCGACGGGGACCTCACGGTGCTGCCGCCGCTGGAGGTCGCCGCGCTGCCGACCGGGGAGTTCCTGCTCACCGACGGCTGGCACCGGCTGGAGGCGCTGGACGCGCTGGAGGTCGAGCAGGCGCCGGTGCTCCTGGCCGACCCGGGGCAGCTGAGCCCGCAGCGGTTCGCCTACCAGCGCGGCCTGGAGACCTGCACGACCGCGTCCCGACCGTTGAGCCGGGATGAGCGCCGGGCCGCGACCGAGCGGCTGCTCACCGACCGGCCGGAGCTGACCGACGTCGCGATCGCCCAGCTGGTCGGGGTCAGCAACGCCACCGTCGGCCGGGCCCGGCACCGGCTGCCGAACCCGACCGACCCGCACGAGCAGACCGACCAGGCCGACCGCGGCAACCAGCACGCGCAGGCCGGACAGCACACGAAAGCGAACCGGCAGCTGGTCCGGCAGCTGACCAAGCTGTGGGAGTCCCGCCCGCTGCTGATGGCCGCCGGTCTGCGCGACACCGCCGCCCTCGGTGACAGCCTCGGCCAAGCGCTGATCGAGGCGCACGGCCCGCGCGACGCACGCGTCTGGGCGCAGCGGCTCAGCACCTGGGCGCAGCGCGCCGCCGCCGTCACCGACCGCGCCGCCACCACCGCCGAAAACGAGCCTGCCGGGGACTTGCCGTGAGCCAGCCACGGGATCACAAGGCCGCCTACACGCGCCGGCAGGAACGCGCCCGCGCGCTCGGGTTCACGGGCTACCGGCAGCTACGCGCCGCTGGGGGCAACGCGGTGGCGCGGCTGACCGGCCGCACGGCGTGGTCGGCGCTGCCCCCCGACGCGCAGCGCAGCCGCGACACCGCGCTGCGGGTCATCGCCGAGATGCGCATCACCGGCGCGCCGCTGGCCGCCGCCAGCAGCCGGCAGGACACCACCCCGGACGTGGTCCGGTTCTGGGCCGGCCCGGCGCTGAGCTCCCGGCGCAGCGACACCGCGACCGCCCGGCCGGCGGACCGGCTGTACCGGCCGATGCGCGCCCTGACCGCCCACGGCACCGTCGCCATCGACATCCGCGGCTCGAAAGCCGCCGGACAGCTCGGCGCGTACTGGAACGCCGTCCACCACTACCTCAACACCGGCGACACCGGCCCGCTCGACCGGTTCCGCGACATGCGGGTCGGCGGCGTCACCCTCACCACCGACCCGCGCGTGCTGGATCACCACGCCCACATCGGTGAGCTCGCGTTCGAGTCGATCTACGCGGCGGCCGCCTGATGAACCCCAACCCGATCGGCAACGACGCCCGCACCGCCCGGCGCGCCCGCAAACTGCCGCCCGACGCTGCCTGCCTGACCTGCGGCATCACCAACCCGGTCGTCCTGCGGCTCGACGGCACCAGCAAGCCGATAATGCTCAGCGAGGAACACCACATCGCCGGCTGGCAGGTCGACAACGACCTGGTCGCCGCGCAGTGCCACAACTGCCATGCCATCCGGCACGAGCAGTTCCGCCACCGCGGCGTCGACCTGCGCCACCCCACTCCCACCGCCCTCGACCAGCAGCACACCTGGCTGACCGCGACCGGGGAGTTCCAGCACGCCCTGGGCGACAGCGCCGAGCGTCAGGCCAGGCAACTCGCCACGCTCATGCGCGCCCTTGACCACGCGTTTCCCGCATGGCGTCAACTTCCGGAGGCTCAGCCCACATGACCAGCACCCCCACCACGACTAGCGCGACCACCGGCCGCCCGAGCGCGACCAGCATCGACGGCCCGACGCCCATCGCGCGGGCGGCGCACGAGTTTGTGACCGCCGCGGTCCGCGGCTACATGGCCCCGCTGCCCAGCCCGCCCACCGGCCGGGCGCCTCGCCCGGATGAGCAGCCCGCGGCATCGCCCGGCGGGCTGTTGTTCATCGACACTGAAACCCGTACCGACACCACCCAGGCGCTCACGTTCGGGTGCTACCGATACTGCCGGCAGCACCCCGACGGACGGCTGGTCACCGTCGCGGAAGGGCTGCTCCACGCTGACGACCTCCCGGACCGGAACCCGGCCGGCTACGCCAGGCTGCTGGACTACGCCCGCAACCACCCTCCAGATGTCAGCCGCGGCACCGACACCGATCTCACGCTGGCGCTACTGAGCCGCCGCGAGTTCGTCAACCGGGTGCTGTGGCCGGCCGCCGCCCGCACCCGCGCCACGATCGTCGGGTTCAACCTGCCGTTCGACCTGTCCCGCCTGGCCGTGCACGTTGGGGACGGCCGGGCCGGCAACGCCGGCGGGTTCTCCTTGCAGCTGTGGGACTACGACGGCGGGGACAACCCGTTCCGGCCCCGGATCCGGATCCGGTCTTTGGACAGCAAACGCGCCCGGATCACCTTCAGCCGGGTCGCAGCCGACCCGGACGGCGACCTGACCGAACCCGACGGCCGGCCGTTCCGCGGCAACTTCCTGGACCTGCGGACGCTGGCGTTCGCCCTCACCAACACCAGCCACAGCCTGGCCTCCGCCTGCGAGGCGTTCGACGTGACCGAGGGCAAAGGCCAGCCAGCCCAGCACGGAGTCATCACCGCCGACTACATCGACTACTGCCGTCGGGATGTGCGGGTCACCGCCGCGCTGTACGAGAAGCTGCACGCGGCCTACCAGCAGCACCCGATCGAGCTGCCGATCACGCTGGCGTACTCACCGGCCTCGATCGCCAAGGTCTACCTGCGGGCGATGCGGATCCCACCGCCGCTGACCGCCCACCCCGACCTGGACCCGCAGCTGCTCGGCGCCGCGATGAGCGCCTTCTACGGCGGCCGGGCCGAGTGCCGCATCCGGCGCACCCCGGTGCCGGTCACCGTCGTGGACTTCACCTCGATGTACCCGACCGGCAACGCGCTGATGAACACCTGGCAGCTACTGACCGCTACGGCCATCAGCACCCCGGACGTCACCGACGAGATCCGCCAGCTGCTGGCGACGGTCACGGTCGAGGGCTGCTTTGACCCGGCGCTGTGGCCGCGGCTGGTCGGGATCGCGCTGGTCGAACCCGACGGCGACGTGCTGCCGGTGCGCGCCCGGTACGGCAGCAACCCCGAATGGGGCACCGCTGTCAACCCGGTGCACGCCGGGCCGCTCGCCCATCAGCTCTGGTACAGCCTGGCCGACCTCGTCGCTGCCGCCCTGCTCACCGGCCGGCCACCCAAGGTGCTGCGCGCCGTTCGGTTCCAGCCGCACGGGCAGCGCACCGACCTGCACCGCACCGCGCTACGCGGACAGGTCCCGATCAACCCGGCCGCCGACGACTTCTTCCGCGCAGTGGTCGAGCAGCGGGCCCGGCTCAAGGCCACCGGCGACGCGGCCGACGCCAGCACCGCCGGGTTCCTCAAGGTGCTGGCGAACTCCGGCAGCTACGGCATCTTCGCCGAGGTCAACCGCACCGACCTACCCGCCAGCAAGCGCACCGCCCGCACCGTGCACGGGCACCGCCGGACCTTCACCTGCCGCCCCGACAGCAGCGAAGACCCCGGCAGCTTCTGCTTCCCACCGCTGGCCGCCTCCATCACCGGTGCCGCACGGCTGCTGCTCGCCCTGCTCGAACGCACCGTCGCCGACGCCGGCGGGCACTGGGCGTTCGCCGACACCGACAGCATGGCCGTGGTCAGCACCCCCACCGGCGGACTCGTTCCGTGCCCCGGCGGCCAGCACACGCTGCCCGACGGCCAGCCCGCTATCCGGGCGCTTAGCCACCACCAGGTCGAGCAGATCCGGCGCCGCTTCGACGCCCTGAACCCCTATGACCGCACCTCGGTCCCCGAGCTGCTCAAGCGTGAGCACACCGCGACCTGCTTCGCGATCAGCGCCAAGCGCTACGCCCTCTACACCGCCCGCCCCGACGGCACCGTCGATCAGCTGGTCAAGACCTCCGAGCATGGTCTCGGGCACCTGCTCAACCCCACCGACCCGTCCAGCGACGATCGGGACTGGATCGGTCAGGCCTGGCGTTGGCTCATCACCAGCACCGTCGCCCCAGACCGCGCCACCGCGGTCGAGCCGGCCTGGCTGGACCGGCCCGCGGTCGCCCGCACGACCATCAGCTCACCGACCACCCACCGGCCCTTCGCGGGCAGCGGCGGCTACGCCGACAGCATCAAACCATTCAACTTCCTGGCCGTCGCCTTCCCCCGCCCCCTGCTCCTGCCCCCCGGCATCGACCCGCGGCGGCTGCGGCTCATCGCCCCCTACGAGTCTGACAGCGGCCGCTGGACCACGCTGGCCTGGCGCAACCCCTACCGCCCCGCCGACGGGCCGTACCAGCTCGACACCAGCCCCGACCTCGCACACCTGCCGCCCGCCGACACCTTCCCGGTCAAGAGCTACCGGCACCTCCTCGCGGACTACGCCACCCACCCCGAACCCAAAGCCACCGACCAGCGCGCGCAGCCCTGCCAGCGCAGCACCACCGGCATGCTGCTCCGCCGGCGCACCGTCATTGCCGAGCTCCGCCACATCGGCAAAGAAGCCCACCGCCTGGACGACGCCCAAACCGGACTCATCGCCGACAGCAACGAGATCACCAGCGATATCGCCGACCCCGACGACGACCAGCTGCTCACCCTCGCCCTCGCCGTCCTGGAACCGCACAGCACCGCCCAGCTCGCCCAGCACCTGCCGGTCAGCGACCGGCGACTACGCGACCTACGTGCCCGCCGCAGCACCCCGCACCACCAAGCCCGGCAGGCACTGATCTGCCTGGCTTGCCACCACGCCCACACCGGCGAACTCGCCACCCCAACCAGCACCCCGCCACCTCACCCTGAAGCGAACTGCCTCGCCGCCCACCTCACCGTCCTCAAGGACACCACCCCATGACAGAGGCCAAGGCGGTCAAGCGAAGGGCCTTCTTCATCGCAGAGACGCTGCCCGCGCCGCGTGACGTTGCTGGCCGCCGCAACGGTGGCCCCGACGACGCCGTTACTGCTCGAAAAAGTCCTCGTCTATCCGCTTGACGTCGTAACTCTCCGCGACGTTCACTCCGACGTTCCGCGTGACCATGAGTTTAGCTACTTCGACCTGAAAAAGTCACCGCGCACCTGATCGGGGGGCCGGGCGACTGGGTCGCCTGGCCGCGGATCTTCGATCGCGGGTCTTTCAGTTGGCCAGGGCGCCGATCTTGACCAGGTTGT
>JAABUT010003761.1_pt1 | contig 12651 bp, 12 predicted proteins | sample 5559281 | NCBI WGS metagenome assembly JAABUT01 (sample SAMN10711880, study PRJNA513359) | rock metagenome | isolation source: Antarctica rocks | place: Antarctica: Victoria Land, Ricker Hills nord | collected 2016-01-04
TCGATGGCTACCCCCGACCCGCGTACTGCACCCTTACCCGGAGGTCCGCTTCGCCGCCATCACCCGAGGCAGGAGCCCAGTGCGGAGAGTCCCGCTCGCTAGGATCTGTGCGGGGGGCGACCCGAAGCTGCAAGGTGAAGGGCCGTCCCTACCGCGACTGATTCTGGCTGAGTTGTGGTCGTGCCGCCCAGTGGCTGCACGTTCTCCGTACGACGGGATCGAGGCGTTGGGTGTGCTGGTCCCGGGCACCGTTATCCCGGCCCGAGCGCGGCGTGCGACACATCTGCACGGGCCACACCGTCACCGTGCAACCGCCTACCACAGGAACCGGGTGTCGATCTTCGCCGCGATCAACCTGCCAACAGCTTCACGAAACCTGAGCCAGAACCACTTACCGTGCAAATTCACAGACCGGCCCTCGAACCTCCTTAGGTCAGCAGCAGCCGGCAGCGCGGGGCCTTTGCCGCCGTGGACATTGACGATCAACACATGCTTCCACTGCCGCGACGCGTGCCGGACAAACCCGACGAACACCGAGGTCAATGCCTGCGTCCCGATGGACAGGGTTCCGGCGAAGTCGGCGTGTTCCCCGCTGGCCCCCAGCGCGAGAGCCGGCACGAGACCGACCTGCAAAAAATCTCCGGTTGCGCGGCCCCGGCCAGTTTGGTGGCAAATCACCGTATCGGAACCGATGCACGGATCGGGCCGGTGCCGCCGCGGTCATACTCTGCACTGCGCCGCCCACACTGCTTGCTCCGGCCACGAGCAGCCCCTCATCAAAGCCACCTCCGGCACCAGCACCTCGGTTGCACCCTCCCCTTAGAAGACGAACCCCAAAACCGTCACCTGCTCGACACCGAGCAGCTTCCGCCATATCCTGACACGCGGACCCGCGCACACCGTTTCCCTGATCTGTGAACGGCTTTCCTAGACAGCCAGAAACTCTACAGGGAAGGGCGTGTCGCCCACCTGAATTGATCAAGCCGATCAATGAGAACCAAATAACCTACAATGTACCGCCATGCATAAATCGAGTTCTGCGGCGTCAGGTTCGTCGAGTTTTGCGAGAATGAGGCAGATAGTTCGGATCAGGCTGGTAGGAAGTCCTTGAACCTCTCGTGCTCGAGCACATCGGGGTTCGCCAGATGGGTCGGCCGGATACGATCCCGGACCGCGAGAATCGATCGGATGGCACTGGCCCCGTTACCCCGAGCCATCTCGTCCGTCCAGGCCAATGCGTGTGGACTGAGCACTACATTCTCCAGGCTGATCAACGGATGCTCCGCCGGCAGCGGTTCGGTCTCGAACACGTCGAGACCGGCGCCGCCCAGCCGACCATTGGCCAGAGCCCGGACGAGTGCGTCGGTGTCGACGATGGGGCCGCGTGCAACGTTGACCAGGATGGCATCGGGCTTCATCAGCGCCAGGGCGGCACTGTCGATCAGATGACGGGTCTGGGCGGTCAGTGCCGCGGTGATCACGAGGATGTCGCTGCGAGCGAGTACATCTGCCAGGTCAAGCAGCTGGACACCAGGCGAGGGGGTTTTAGCGCGAGCCCGACGCGGATCCGACGCCAGGTTGACGGTTTGGAAGGGCTCGAGCAGGCCGAACAGTTCCGTTGCGACGTTACCCAGACCGATGGTGCCGACGGTCTTCCCGGTCAGGCCGCGGCCCATCAGCTCTTGCTTGTCCTGCCATCGCCCCTGCTCGACCAGTCGGTGCTTGTCGATCAACCGGTGCTCGACGGCCAGGATCAGTGCAAGCGCCGCTGTGGCCACCGCGCGCTTGGCGCCGTCCGAAGTGATGGTCACGGCCACCCCGACCGCGCTGCAGGCGGGGAGGTCCACAGCATCGAGGCCGACGCCGAACCGCGCGAACAGGCGCGGCGTGAAGGGTCCGCTCACGGTCTGCGTCGTCACGGCCGGCGCGGCGAAGAGGATGGCGTCGTAGCCGTCGACGGCAGCGGCGCTGAGAGTGCCATCGTCCGCGGGCAGGAAGTCCCAGACGACACCTGCCTCGTCCAGCAGGGTGAGTTCGATGTCGCCCCAGGAGGTCTGGGCGGTCGCTGAATACAGATCGTGCGACAGCCCGACCCGAAAGACGTCAGAGGGCACTAGAGCACCGCGATGGGGTTGACCGGCGAACCGGTGCCGCGCGGAATGACCAGCGGGGCAACCATCAACAGAAATTCATACCGGCCGACCGCGGCGCACTCCACGGACAGCTCCTCCAGCGTCAGATTGTCCAGCAGGGGCATTCCCAGGCCGGTCAGTGCCATAGCGTGAATCGGCGAATGGACACCTTGGACGGGCGACGGGCGGACGTCGCTGTCGCCGTCCCCACCCAACAGGGCAACACCCCGATCGGCCAACATCGACATGACTTCGACATGCAGACCAGCGCTTGCATTGTCGGAATTCCAGGCGCCCAGGGCTGCCTTGCGCGCACCATGTCCGGACCGCAGCAGAACTGCGTCGTGCTCACCGATCCGGATGCCCAGCGACTGCTCGGCGGCCAGGATGTCGGTCGTCCTGACCGCGGTACCGGGCTCCAACCACCGGACGGAACGGACCACGGGCATGTCTATCAATACGCCTCGCAGCACCAGGCCTGTCGACATGGTGGTCACTGCCGCCCAGGTGGAGCCCAGCGAACTGAACGCTTCCCGGCTCTTGAGGCCACCGAAAAGTTCACCTTCGTATCCGATGTGGCACACGGCATCCAGATGCGTCGTGGCTTTGCCGTGGTAGTCCAATCCGATGAAGTCCTTGTGCGCAATGGGTTCTGGCGCCTCGACATCACCCAGATCGACCATGTGGTGCAGGGCCGGCTTGCTGTTGTCCGGGCCGCTGTTGCGATTGATCGGCATCGCAAGGCTGATCGCCCGACCTGTGCGCGCCTGCGCCAACGCGGCCAACCGATGCCGGTCGGTCAGCCCGCCCAGCGTTCCGCGCTGGTCGGTCTCGGCGCCGGCCCATCGTCGGAGTCGACGGAACTCTGTCCGGAACTCGTCTTCGGTCAGCGCTGGACCGTTCGACGGATGGCCGTTGACTTCCGGGGTTGCTGCATCGGTCACGAAGGTCTCCTAGACTGCGCCGGTCGGCGAAGCCGGCGGGCGATCGACTTCCGTCCGGTAAGTCGTCGCCAGGTCATCACGGCTTTGCCTACTCGATTCTGGTGGGACGGAAGGTAGCATCATCCTGGACGGCATCCAATATGCTGGACGCCGGTGCCTTAACATTCATGTCGGCCCGGGCTGGATCAACTGCCGACCAGCAGTAGGGAGCTTCGAGCAAGATGGCCGCTGAACCCCTCTCCGCTGCCGTGCCCGCGGTGACCCGGGCAGCGGCCATCCTCTCCGCGCTCGCCCGCGCCAAAGGCCAGCCGCTGTCGGTCAGCGAGTTGGCCCGTCAACTCGGGCTGCCGAAGTCCTCCACTGCCAACCTCTGCCTGGCGCTGGAATCGGAACGGTTCGTCACCAAGGCGGACGGAGGCTTTCTTCTGGGCAGACGGCTGGTGGAACTGGGCGGTGCCTACCTGTCCACGATCGACCAGGTCCAGGAGTTCTACGCGGCTTGCCGCCGGCAGCCGACGATCTCCGGTCTGACCGCCAGGGTAGCGGTGCTCGATGGCCTCGACGTTCTCTATCTGGCCCGATACGACGGCACGCAACCCATCAGGCTCACCGCCAACATCGGCGATCGGTTCCCGGCCAACTGCACCGCAACCGGGAAAGCCCTGATGGCAGCGATGGATGCCGGTGCGCTGGACGAACGTCTCCGCGGCCGCCGCAGCTTGGCCGGCCTCACCGAAAATTCAATCACCGACCCGGCCAAATTGCGCGCCGTCCTGGAGGAGGCCCGGAGGGACGGATACGCCGTCGACGACGAGGAGACCACCCCCGGGGTGTCCTGTGTGTCGATCGTCGTACCTGGATTCCGGACCGACAGCGAGCCCTTCGCCATCAGTGTCACCACGTTGTCCTCCCAGTTCCGCGAACCGCTGCGCTCGGAACTGTTGGCCGAACTCCGGGCCGTCGGCGGGTCCTTGAGCAACCCGATGGTCGCCCTGTCCTGATTGGTCGGCGGGGAACCCGGTAGACCCTCCGGTGCCGACGTCTCGGCCCGCGAAGACCGAGTCTCGATCGGCCTCTTCGAGAGTTCACACCAAGATTCTGCCTGCCAGGGTTGCCAACCGGCTGTACATCGTCCATCATGATGGACACCTTCAGGTTGCGACGGAGCAATCTGGGCTGCGGGCAAGCCCGTGGACACCGGATCAGGGAGCGGCATGGCATCAGACCAGGAATCGGACCTGACCCTCGGGGCACCTGCGCTGGTGACGGTTCGGGGAGCGTCCAAACGATTCGGCGCCACCCAAGCTCTGAACAACGTGGATCTGGACGTCCGACCCGGGTCGATCCTGGCCCTGCTGGGCCAGAATGGCGCCGGGAAGTCCACCATCATCAAGGTTCTCGCCGGTGTGTACACCTTGGACAGCGGCCAGGTCACAGTGTGCGGCGCACCGCTGGGTTCCCCGGAGGCCGCGGGCAAGATCTCCTTCATCCACCAGGACCTGGGTCTGGTCGCCGGGTTGTCGGTCGCCGAGAACGTCGCCCTGGGCACCGGATACCCGCGGCGGGCCGGCCTCATCGGCTGGGCCGAGGGTCGACGACGCGCCGAGCGGGCGCTGGAGATCGTCGGCAGCACCGTGGATCCCAGGACCAGGGTGGCCGACCTGTCGCGAACGGACAAGTCGCTGGTGGCCATCGGTCGGGCCCTGGTCGTCAACGCCAAGGTGCTGGTCCTGGACGAACCGACCGCCAGCCTGCCGGTCGATGAGACCCATCGGCTGTTCACGGTGCTGCGGCGACTGCGGGACGAGGGCTTGGGTCTGGTCTATGTGTCGCACCGACTGGATGAAGTGTTCGAGATCGCTGATCACGTCACCATCATGAGAGACGGAGCGGTGGTCATCGACGCCCGGCTCTCGACCCTGGACTCCGATCAGGTCATCCACCACATCGTCGGCCGCAAGCCGGTTCCCCCGCCGCCGCCGGCACCGGCCCGGACCGAGCAGATAGCATTGGAGATCAGGGATCTGATCGGCGAGCGGGTGGGGCCGGTGTCGCTGTCGGTCCGGGCCGGCGAGGTGGTCGGGCTGGTGGGGCTGGCCGGGGCCGGACATGTCGAACTCGGCCGGACGGTCTTGGGCGACCTCAGACTGGACGGCGGGCAGATGACTTTGCAGGGTAGAGCTTTCGCGCCCAAGAACGTCGCCGGAGCGGTTGCTCGCGGTCTCGGATTCGTCACCAGCAACCGGCCGGAGGAAGGCCTGGCGATGCCGTTGACGCTGACCGAGAACCTGCGGCCGAACCCGGGCCTGACTGCCGACGGCGGCTTCAAGTTCCGACGCAACGGCCGGGAGCGGGACATCGCCATGGATCTCATCCGGACATTCGGTGTTCGTCCGGCCGATCCGGATCTCCCGGTCTCGGGGTTGTCCGGAGGAAACCAGCAGAAAATCATCCTCGGCCGTTGGCTCTCCACCCAGGCCAGCGTGCTGATCCTGGAGGAGCCCACAGCCGGCGTCGACGTCGGCGCCAAACACGAGATCTACACCCTGCTCGACGCCGCCCTGGCCCGCGGTGTGGCAGTCCTGTTGATTTCCACCGATTTCGAGGAGGTCGCGGCCGTGTGCCACCGCGCGTTGGTATTCAAGGACGGGCAGATCGTGCGCGAGATCGCCTCCACCGAACTGACCGTCACCACCCTGGTCGCCCTGGCCTCCGGAGCGGCAGCATGAGCCGGCCCGCGGCTCCGCGGGGATCGCGCTTCGGCGGGTCTGTGGTCGGCACCTATGGCCTTCCGGTCCTGATGGTGCTGATCTTCGCGCTGTTCGCACTGCTGCTGCCCTCGACGTTCCCGACCGGGACCAACCTGAGCGCCATCCTGACGAACCAGTCGATCCCGGCCATCCTGGCCCTGGGGGCGACCATCCCGATCGTCACAGGACGGTTCGACCTGTCGATCGGCTACGGCATCGGCCTGGCCCACGTGGTCGCCATGTGGTTGCTGGCCGAGAAAGGTGTGCCCTGGCCGCTGGTCTGCCTGCTGGTGATCATCGGCGGAATCGTGGTTGGACTGCTCAACGGCGTGCTAGTGGAGTTCGGTCAGATCGACTCGTTCATCGCCACCCTAGGGACCGGCAGCGTGCTGTACGCCCTCACCGGGTGGATCACCGGAGGCGGCCGGATCGTCCCCGGCCCCGGTGGCCTGCCCGCGGCGTTCACCGATCTCACCAACTCCTACTTCCTGGGCCTGCCGATCACCTTCTTCTACGTGATCATCCTGGTCGTCATCCTGTGGCTCACCCTGGAGCACCTGCCCCTGGGCCGCTACCTGTATGTCGTCGGGGCCAATCCCCGGGCCGCCGACCTCGTCGGCATTCCCCGTCGCCGGATCGTCATCTACGCCTTCATCGGATCTGGCGTGGTCACCGCCATCGCCGGGGTGCTGCTGGCCGCGCAGCAACAGATCGGTGACCCCAGCGCCGGAAGTTCCTACCTGCTGCCCGCCTTCGTCGGGGCCCTGCTCGGATCGACCACCATCAAACCCGGGCGAGCCAACGCCATCGGCACCCTGGTCGCGGTCGCAATTCTGGCCATCGGGCTCTCCGGGCTGCAGCAGGAAGGCGCGGCGTTCTGGGTCACTCCCCTGTTCAACGGCCTGACCCTGCTTGCCGCGGTCGGACTGGCCGGTTTCGCCTCCCGGCGCCGGCAGCGCGCCGGCGCTGTCGTCGGAGCCGCGGCCCGCCCGACTGCCCCCCTACCGCCCGGCGTCACACCGCCCGGGACCTGATCAGTCCCGACCCCCGTTGTTGTTGTCCCCCTCCGATACAGAGATCGCCGAGCAAGAGGAGTCATCCCATGACCATCAAGAAGAACGCAGTGCGGCTGACCGCCGCCGTCGCTATCGCCGCGACCGCCCTCAGCGGGTGCTCGAAGGGCTCGGACAAGGCGGCAGCGTCGTCCTCGACCGCGGCCGCCGGGGGGTGCGCCGATGTGGTGGCCTCGTCGACCACGGCGGTGGCGGCCGCCACCGATCCCAAGCCGGCCTGGGCCGGTCCGACCACCGGCCCGAAGGCGGTTGCTGGCAAGCAGATCGTCTATGTGGCGCAGACTTTGACCAATCCCGGGGTAGCCGGCGCGGCTAAGGGTGTGCAGGAAGCCGGGGCGGCCATCGGTTGGACGGTCCGGGTGATCGATGGGCAGGGCGACGCAGCCGGCATCCAGGCTGCTTTCGGTCAGGCCCTGGCGCTCAAGCCGGCCGGCATCGTGGTCGGTGGATTCGACCCGAACAGCATCTCGGCGCAGATCACCCAGGCCAACACGGCCGGCATCCCGGTCATCGGTTGGCACGCGCTTTCCGACCCGGGCCCGAGCGCCACGCCGAAACTTTTCACCAACATCACCACCCCGGTCAGCGCCGTGTCCAAGATCAGCGCGCAGTGGATCATCGCGAAGTCCAACGGGGTGGCGGGCGTGGTCGTGTTCACCGACAACTCCATTCCGTTCGCGGCCGGCAAGGCGACCATGATCGAGAGCGACCTCAAGCAGTGCAGCACGGTCAAGGTGCTCCAGGTCGAGAACATCCCGATCCCCGACGCCGGTACCCGTACCCCGCAGGAGTTCTCGTCGTTGGTGTCCAAGCTCGGCACGGACTGGAACTACTCGGTCGCCATCAACGACCTGTACTTCGACAACGCTGCCACCCCGCTGCGCGCGGCCGGCAAGGACGGCGGCGGAGCCCCCTACAACGTCGGTGCGGGCGACGGATCGGCCGCTGCGTTCCAGCGGATCGCCAGCAAGTCCTTCCAGGCCGCCACCGTCCCGGAGCCGTTGGTGCAGGAGGGCTGGCAGATCGTCGACGAGTTCAACCGCGCCTTCAACAGCGCCCCGGCCAGCGGCTACGTCCCGGCCGTCCACGTGACCGACGCCGCCAACGTGGGGACCAGCACCTCCTGGGACCCGGCCAACGGTTACCAGGATGTCTACAAGAAGATCTGGGGCAAGTGATCACCTCGGACAAGGGACATTCCATGAGCCACCCGCTCTTCGACATCTCCGGCCGCACTGCGCTGGTCACCGGATCCTCGCGCGGTATCGGCCTGGCGCTGGCCCTCGGGCTCGCGGAGGCCAATGCACGGGTGGTGCTCAACGGCCGAGATGTGCCGGCCCTGAAACTCGCTGCGGAAAAGATTCGGACCGCGACATCGGCACTGGTGCACGTCGCCCCCTTCGACGTCACCGATTCCGAAGCCGTCAGCGCGGGTGTCGCGGGGATCGAGCGCGATTTCGGGCCACTGGACATTTGCGTCAACAATGCGGGCATGCAGCGACGGGCGCCCTTCGCCAGTTTCACCGACCAGGACTGGCACGCCCTGTTGGCGACGAACGTGACCTCTGCGTTCCTCGTCGGGCGCGAGGTCGCCCGGCGGATGCAGTCCCGGGGCAGCGGGAAGATCATCAACATCGCGTCGCTGCAATCGGAGGTCTCCCGTCCCGGAATCGCGCCGTATGCGACCACCAAAGGCGCGATCAAGATGTTGACCAAGGGCATGTGCGCCGACCTCGCCGGATCCGGGATCTGTGTCAATGCCATCGGTCCCGGCTATTTCGAGACGGAGCTGACCCAGGCCCTGGTGGCCGACGAAACATTCTCGGCCTGGGTCAGGGGACGTACACCGGCCGGTCGCTGGGGCCGGACGGAGGATCTGGTCGGGACGCTGTTGTTCCTGGCCTCCGACGCGTCGGCGTTCGTCAACGGGCAGATCGTGTACGTGGACGGTGGCATGCTCTCGGTCCTCTAGAGAAGGGGCCCGCATGCCCCCGCATCACCGCACCAGCAACGTTCCTCATCAGCAGGAGGTCTCATCCGTCATGACGCGCTACGGCTTCATCGGGCTCGGTTCGATGGGTGTTCCCATGGCCGGTCATCTCGCCGACCTGTGCGATTCAGGGGGTGGCTCGCTGACCGTCTGGAATCGGACGCCCGGGCGCGACGGCGCTCTGGCCGGGCGTGGAACTGTGTCTGCCGTCAGCCCACGGGAGCTGGTGGCCGGCAGTGAGGTGGTCGTGGTGATGTTGCCGGACCTGGAGCAGCTGATGGAGCTGACGGACGGCCCGGCCCGGCTGCTGGACGACGTGATCGTGCCGACGACGTTGGTAATCTGTTCGTCGGTCTCGCCGCAGGATGTCCGGAGCTACGCCGAGCGGGTGGCCGCAACGTCCGGTGGACTGATCGGCGTGGTCGACGCTCCTGTTTCCGGTGGGGTCGAAGGTGCCTGCGCCGGAACTCTGGCCATCATGGCCGGCGGTAGTGATGCGGACATCGCCCTCGCCTGGCCGGCCCTGGATGCCATGGGCACCACGGTTCGTCATCTGGGCCCGGTCGGTGCTGGCTCGCTGGCCAAGGCGTGCAACCAGATGGTGGTGGCGGCCACCTTGATTGCGCTGTCCGAGGCCAGTGTCCTGGCCGAGTCCGCCGGGTTGTCCGTGCCGGCGCTGCTGGACATCCTGGCCGGCGGTTTCGGGGCCAGCCGCGTACTGGAGGTCAAGGGAGCGAATCTGACCTCCAACACCTACGCCCCGACGGGCGCGGCCAGGTACATGGTCAAAGACCTGGCCTTCGTGAGAGCCGAATCCGAATTGACCGGTGCGGCGCTCGTCCAGGCCGAACTCTCGGCGCAGCTGTTCGGTTCGGTCCTCGAGAGTGGTCTGGGCGACCAGGATGTCAGCGTCGTCCACGCACTGGTCCGGGCCCGTGCCGGGCTGCCGTCCTCACCCCCTGGAGTCCATCGATGAACGACACCTACCGCGCTCTGGTCATCCATCAGGCCGGAGATCTCCGCATCGACAGGCGTGAACTCGCCACGCCGCGACCGGATCAAGCGGTCGTCGGCATCACCCACGGTGGTATCTGCGGCTCCGATCTGCACTACCTCAGCCACGGCGCCGCCGGGCAGTCCATTCTGCGGGCCCCCATGGTGCTCGGGCACGAGGTGGTCGGACGCGTCAGATCGGCGGCCAGCGACGGTTCCGGCCCGGCCGTCGGAACACCCGTCGCCATCTTCCCGGCCACGCCATGCGGACGCTGCCGAGAATGTATGGCCGGCAACGAGAATGTCTGCGCTACCACTACCTATCTTGGGTCGGCAGCACAAACCCCCCATACCGATGGTGCTTTCGCCGATCTGTATATCGTGACCTCGGATCGGCTGCTGCCCCTTCCCGGCGACCTCGATCTGCAGATCGCCAGTCTGATCGAACCCACATCCGTGGCCTGGCATGCCGTCTCGCAAGCCGGTTTGGTCCGCGGCAAACGGGTCCTGGTCGTCGGGGCGGGGCCGATCGGATCTCTGGTCGTCGCCGTGCTGCAACGCGCCGGTGCGGCCGAAATCATCGTCACGGATGTGTTCGAGCGGCCGCTGCGGGTAGCCACCGAGTTGGGCGCGACCGCGACGCATCTGGCGAAGGACTTCGAACCCGAAGAGGTCGGGGCCGACATCGCCATCGATTCGTCCGGATCGGCGATCGGGGTGGCGGCAGCCGTACGCGGACTCGGCCGCCGTGGCCATCTCGTCCTGCTCGGCCTGTTACCCGCCGGGGAACAACCGTTCCTGGTCTCCCAGGTGATCACGCGTGAACTGACGGTGGCCGGATCCTTCCGCTTTCACAGCGAAATGCGACCGGTCATCGCGTCGATGAGCGACGGTTCCCTTTTCGTCGCACCGGTCGTCAGCCACCTGTACCCACTCGAAGATGCCCACCAAGCATTCGCGATGGCCAGAGACTCGGCCCGATCTGGGAAGGTGCTCTTGACTTTCCATAGCGCCGACGCCGGCTGACGCCCGACACCACTGCGCGGTGCTGGGGGCGTCGGTAGATGGCAGCGAACGCTGAGCAGGTGATGACCCTGTAGCCCAACCGGTCAGCCAAGCGGGTGTTCCGGGTGGTGGACAACGGGTCCTCCCACCGTGTGAATCGCCAAATTAGTTGGCACGTTTTGTCCACGCTAAATGGCACGGTGTTCAGCACGCCTACGCCTCAACCGGGCACTCGATGGACCTATCGTCGCAGGTCAAGCGAGTGTGGTGCGGTATCAACGCAGACACCATGCGGCCATTTAATTTGGCGAAAGTGTGCCATATAGCGTGGCGACCGACACCGTCAGCCGGCGGCCCAGCGTCCCCGCTGCTGCCGGGCAGTCGCCGAAAAATATCAGCACCGTCTCCGCGGTCGCGGGCAACGAGTCGTGGCCGGTGACCGCGCACCAATCGGTGAACAACACCCACTCCGCGCCCCCAACGGCCAGGTCTGCGCCGGCCAGGTCTGCGGCGGGCGCGCCTGCGGCGGCCGACCCGGGGTCGGCCAACTGGTCGGGTGGGTGGGTCATGGTCTACAGGCCGAGCTTGGTGACCGCGTTGCCGACCAGGGGGGGCATGTTCCCGGGCGTAGGTCTCCAAGATGGCGGGGTTGCGGTGCCCGGTCTGCCGCATGATTGCGTGCGCATCGGCGCCTTGCCGGAACGCTTCGGTGACGAACCCGGACCGCAACGAATGCCTACCCAGTTTCGCGACCTGTTCTGGGGTGTATCCGGCGTCGGTGGCGCGGCGGGCCAGCACCACGTTCACCGCCTGCCCCGACATCCCGATGATCGCGATCCGGCCGGTCTTGTGGACCAGCGGGAACAACGCCCGCCCCGGATCGACCGGTTCGGGGAGGTCGATGCGGCAGACGTGCCCGTCCACTCCCCCATCGGATGCCTGCCGGCGGAGCTCGGTCATCACCGGCCGTCGCTGTCCCGCCGGGTCGACCTGGTCGGCGGCGTCCAGTAGTAGCCGCCACCGGGTGTACGCACAGGGCTGTCACTTGTCGAATTAGCTGGCGGGTTCTGTTCTAATTAAGTGGCGGGTTCTATTCGAATTATCCGGCGGTATCCGCCGCGTTGAGCGGCATCGCTGCAGGTGAGGCGTATGAAGGTAGGTTCGAACCTCGAACAGATGATCGGTCAACCCGCCAAAGAGCGTGAACAGAACCCGCCAGCTAATTCGAACAGTTACACCCCGGATCGAGCGCGTATCCCCGGGCCATCTGGTGGCCCTCGCGACAGCCCCGGACGGCACCGAGGTCGTGGTTTGGCGCTGGTATGACGCCGTGGTGCTCGGCGCGGAGACCGGCCTGATCAGAATGTGGGAGCCATCCCACGGTGAAGTGCTGGCACGACCACGCTCGACCTACCAACGTCAGGAGATCGGATCTCGGGCTTATCTGTCTGCCGGTCTACCCGGCGCGGAATGGTGGGTCGTCGGGCGTGCCACAGGCAGTGCCGAAGGGGCAACGGTTGAATTGGACGAGGTCGAGCGCCTCTACACCGAATACGACCTATGGCGCAGCCTGATCTGATCTCATATCCGGCGACCGGTCACCGATCCCCAAGTGCAAAGGCCCAGCGCTCCGCAGCCCCAGCCGAAGAGTAGTGCTCTACCGCTCCCGGTAGATCTCGGAGCGATGCCCGAGCCCGATCGCGACAATCACCAGTTCCTCATCGCGGATCTCGACGACCACCCGCCAGTCGCCGACCCGGTAGC
>JAABUT010003762.1_pt1 | contig 12648 bp, 16 predicted proteins | sample 5559281 | NCBI WGS metagenome assembly JAABUT01 (sample SAMN10711880, study PRJNA513359) | rock metagenome | isolation source: Antarctica rocks | place: Antarctica: Victoria Land, Ricker Hills nord | collected 2016-01-04
AGACACATATGATGGATCTCGCAGTTGTCCTTCCAACCATGCGAGTCCCAAATCGACCCAGGCCCACATACTCGCCTGGCTCTGCGAAATGTGTATCGATGGCGTCGACGCCATCTCATTGTCCTCGTAGCCCCCACAACAACAGACAGTTGAGAAAAGAAATGCTGCCGTCTAGATTGTGCAAGCGAACGGGTTCAAGCGCACTGACCGACTGTTGCCATGTGAGCTGATAAATCCGTGAACACCAATATCTGTCGAAAACGCAAGTATGGCCGCAACCTTGATGGCTAGCCGAAGCAGCCCGCATCCACCACCAACGCACCCTCCCGTGCCAACCCCCACCCTCCCTCCCGCTCCTCCATACGCCTCCGTATCCTCCCCCACCTCCTCGCACCGTATCCTCTCATAACCCCCCCCTTACGCCTCCCAAGCCCCATCCACCCTTCCACGCAAAATCCTTCAAATCATCCTTTATTTCCTTCAAACCCGCCTCTACCTCCCCCGCGCAAGCTCAAGCAAGGAGCGCTTGTTCGACCAGTACGTGAAGGCTGTCGCAGAGAGGATTACTCCCGAGCCGCCGGAGACGGTGGCGTGCTGGAGGAGGGCTGGGTGCGTGGTTAGCTTTTTGTTGGGGGCGTGGGGGTGGTAAGGAGGATTTTGGTGACGCAACACTTGAAGTGTGTCCAGAAGGTTGGGGGGGGGGCATTTTGTCTGGGGTTGTCGTACGGATTGCGGTGTTTAGGGAGTGCGAGCGAGACTGGGCTTGCTTGGAATGTAAGAACGACAGTGAGAACAAGTGGTTCGATTGCTTCAAGAACTACACAACGAAGGTGAGACCTTTACTAGCAGGTGCTAGTTTCTCAAGCACGGTACAATTTGAGCATTTCCCAATCCGTTTCCGCTTCTGGAAAAGACTTTGCGGCAGCAACGCCTTCTGAGCACAACAACACCCAACCTAATGACTTCCTGTACGAGGCGGGCACATGCCCTCTTTCCCAGGTCTACTATTCCAGCATTGCCAGCAGAATTCTCTCATAATTTCCGCTTGTCTCCCCTCTAATCCTCGAAGCCAGGTCTTTGTTGTACTTGACCTTGTAGGCCCCCTTGACCTGCGCCATATAGTTCGGATTCCAGTGTATAGCCACCACTTGGCAGACTAGCCTCTCGTCCTTCGTTCCTGGACCTCTCATACAAGCCTCCAACAGTCTCGCGTCTCGCATGGCGCGATCAGTACCCACTCTTATCATTTGGATAAGAGCATCTTCCATGTGACCGGAGAATTCTCTTTCAATCACTTTCTCAAGCGGGATACGGTATTTGTGCTCGTAGGCATTAGCAATGGCTCGGATGTGTCCGTTGCTACGATTGCTGAGAATCGAGCAAACAGTCAACTGTTCCGTGCCGACTTTGCCTTCAGTTGCGCGATGTAATTCCGTAACGTCGGCGTCGACTTGCTGAGGTATGACAGGTGCAGATTCCTCTTGCCGTGAGGCAGCGAGTATCATAGAAAACAGGCGCTCTGTCTTCGCAGAAAGGTCCCCACGAACGTCCGACTCAAGAGAGCGGTGGTAAGTCTGCTGATATGCGTGCTTGATGGCATTCATGTCGGCATTGCTCCTCCCGATGAGAACGTCGTTTAATACAGATTCCTTGGTGCCTGCACCTCTTAGTGCATTCTGAAGGCACCATACGTCCTGCTGTAGAGGTCCACGTAGGATTGAGAGTAGCGTCATCTTGAAATATGACGAAGTTTCCGAGTCGATATCACCTTCTAAGGAGCGGTGATGACGTTGTTGGTATGTCTGCTTGAGCACAGGGATTTCGAGCGGTCCCATATGCGCAAGCACGCGAATGAGGCTGGCTTCATCTGTGCCGAATCCCTTCATCGCCTTGCGGAGAACATCCGCTTGCCCAGAAGCGTCGAATTGAACCATTTGATTAGGCGCATATCCTGGGGATGGAGGCGTCGGTTGAACAGGAGGAGCACCGTACGGCTGCGGTGGCGGGGCTCCATAGGGCGTCTGGGGTCCACCGTACGATGCTTGTTGCTGTTGCGGCTGTTGAACAGGGTACGGAGTTACACCATATTGACCTGGCGGGCCTGGCGGGGGCCCACCGTGATACTGTTGCGGAGGTTGAGGTGAGGGGGGACCATATGACTGCGGTGGGGGATATGGGGAAGGTGCCCCATATGGTTGTTGTGGAGGATATTGACCCTGAGGGGGCATGCCATGATGTTGTTGATTTGGAGGAGGACCTTGAGGAGGAGCGCCATATGGCTGCTGATTTTGTGGCGGGTAACCTTGGGGTTGCTGATAGTAGCCCTGAGACTGACCATAACCCTGAGGGGGCCCAGGAGGAGCAGCATGTTGTGGCGGGTACCCTTGCGGCGGGTATTGGCCAGATGGGGGCTGCTGATAGCCCGGCTGAGGAGAGTCTGGGTGATTGTGAGCATTAGAAACTTGGCAAAAGTGGGTATAAGACTCACGAGAAGGAGGGCCTCCATACGGTGGGTAGCCGCCGCCCTGAGGGGGAGGGTACGCCATAGTATCTTTCAGATATGCAGACGAAGCGTCACAAGGCAAAAGTTCGGAAATAAGGAGCAGTGAAGGGGTATTGACAAATGCGGAGATGTTCAGATTCTGTATGATGGTATGCGGGGTCTAAAAGAGTCGAGTACTGCGCCACCAGAAGCGGGGGCGATAGTTGCAATGCGGTTTGGCCGCTTCAGTAGAAGTAGGATATGATGAAGGCGTGAACAAGAGTATTTTCCACGGATAGCTCTCGGTGACGAGGATTTTCGAGCGACGGTTCAAGGTAAGTTATAGGTTGATAAGGCCTGAAGAAAGTGGCATTGCAAACCTTAGCGGGGCTGAGCCGTGGCGCAACGATTCTTCGCATTAGTCTCTGTGCAAACGCGGCAAATCCAACTGCTGCAAGGCTGAGAGGTCGACCTCACCAGGTTGGACAAAGTAAAAATTTGAGTGTAACCGTTCGAGATCGATCAACTCCGTATGTTCCTATGCTCACTTCTTCTAATCGCACAAGCTTTGGAGAGGAACCCAAGTCAATGCTTGTATCCGCAAGATAATGACGAATCGAGCTGTCCATGTGGACATATCTCCCCTGGCCGGTTACTGTTTAATGACTTCGCGCACCTCCTAGTGGCTCATTTGAAGATCAAGCTGCGACTGAGATCTGAGATTGCTCCTAAGAAGCCAAAAACATAGACCTCGACTTTTTGCGCTGTCAGTTATCCTAAATTCGCAGTCAATTAGCATACCCTCCATGGCCCTGCATGATTGAGATTGCTGCAATGGTGTTGAGACATAGGTGGACTGCAAATTGAAGCCATCCAATTGGTATATTCGCTTTGCTTAAACATCTTTCACCCAACTGCCGTCCTCCATTCTACCTTCTTGTTTACTGCCTTCCGCTCTCCATGTGTCGACCAATCCTTCTTTTTGATCTTCGTCAGGAAGCCCACGTAGTCTCCGGATTTTCAGAACCGCTGCTCTCACTTGCCTCGTACATTCTTCCCTCAGCTTGACCGCCTCGCTTCCATACTTCAGTTCATCATCCAAAATGCCCGTCTCTTGATCTGCGGCTCCATTGCGTATCCTGTTTCTCTCGACGATATCTTGCCATTTCTTTCTCAGCTCATGGAAGACGTGACTTCCCTCCCCTTCTTCCCCTCCCACATTTTGTCCAAACCAGACACCACATCTTTTGCCAGCCCGAGGTATAAATCTCGGCCATTCTCTCGCCTCATGCATAATCTGATCATTTCCCTCGATCCAGATTGGTACAATATCAGGGCAGACATCCGGCTCCAGTATCAACCTCGCGACTCCCCACTTGAAGTAGCGCATAGTCTTCTTGGCGTGTTGATGGACCCGACCTTCCGGGAATATATGAACCCACGAATATTGCTTCGAGGCATATGACGAAGGGGCGGGGAAGGTATCCTCGCCATTTGTGGAGTAGGTATGCGTGGGTGAGGAGAAGGGGTCTGTAATGTCGGGCGATCGCAGTGAAGAGTTTATTAAAAAGGGATTATCTGTGTATGAGGGTGCAGTGTCTAATAGAGGACGAGAGAGAAGCCGAACAGCCTCCGTCATAGATGGTTGGAAGAGGCCACCGAAGGGGGAGTGTGCAAGACGGTAAATTGGGATCACTTGTCCGAGAGTGAAAAACGAAGATAACACTCTAGATATGACACAATCCTTAGCCGTCAATCTTTTCAGATGATGCTAGGTTGAGGAACACACTTATTCGTGAAGCAAATGTCGTGACTGCCCAGACCCCAGCGATGGTTGCTAGGATTGAAGTGGTACCGAAATGGGAGCGCTCCAAATAGCAGAGGGTCATCTACTCTGCATGTTCAGGGAGCGTCAGGTCTTATGAGTAGTAAAGTTCCAAAGGTAGGTGTTTGGGATACATACGTACATACTAATATGATTCGAAACTGGGGCGCGCAAAATTAACGCCAAGCCCAAGAGCTTTTGAGGGTGACAGCTTACTTGTAACTAACCCACGCTGTCTACCTTCTATATTGCGTTTTCCGTCTAAGAGCTCTAGAAACTCCTCGAGACCATGCACTTCTGTTCTGTTCGCGCCAAACAATACAACACGCGTGATAGAGCCTACGACGCCCATGACTAAGGCAGAACCTATTCGCCATGGCAGGCTGGGCTGTTCAAGAGGAGAGGCCATGGACTTTGACGGAGTTGCAGAAATAAATTAACATTGTGAAAGACCAAAAACACGATAGTCGCGTTTCACGGCTACCGTAGTAGTAGTGTCAATGGCGGTTGGTGGAATGCTTCTGCCTTACATTACAACTAGTAATCACTAATGGTATTAGCCCATTGTAGTGTACAATTAAAGGATGAGCCAAAACCCGCAACTGGTGGAAGCTCAGATGTGATCAGATGTCGCACAGTAAGCTTACACCTCTCTCCATCCCAGTACAAACCATTTACGTTTCGACCAGGCAAACGTAATACCTCACTCGCCTTTTTCACCTCTCACGAAAGATCACTGCTCAAATCTACCTGGGGCTCTCAAGCTACCCGCCTATCGCGCGACTCCTTTATCCCCTTTGCGTCATGCCAGCTTTGCCTTCAAGTTGCCCGTGATCCGGTAGCGTGTGCCTCCAATGCCGATATTTTCTGCCGAGAATGTATAGTGAGTAATTTGCTAGCGCAAAGGAAAGAGATCAAGCGGTTAGAGAAAGAGGATGCAAGGCGGCGCAAGGAAGAGGAAGAAGCGAAGAGAGCGCGAGGGGAGGAAGAAAATGGAAGGGCTGTAGAGGAATTTGAAAGGGTAATAATGGGGATGGAGGGTGCGGTGAAGAAGGGCCCCAATACAAACCAAGCTGGTAGCGAAGTCGGGGCGGAAAAGGCAGGTGGGAGAGGTGTAAAGCGGAAGTTCGAACTGGACGAGGATGAAATGCTCAAGAACGCAATGGAAGAGAGAGTAAAGGCAAGGAAAGCTTTAGACGAGGAAAAGGTATTGTTTCGCGGCTCTCCAAAACCTACACTAGATCTTAGGAGCTCACATTGCTAAATATGAGTCTAGGCCGGCAAACCCAGCCTCCCATCCTTCTGGGTTCCGTCACTCACCCCATCCTCAGCTAACAATTTCCCTGTTAAGCCCGCCAAACTGTTTCCTCTTTGCCCTGCCTCCTCTCCCGGTCATTCTCATTCATTATCTCTCAAAACCCTGGTTTCTATCAACTTCAATACATCCTCTTTTGAGTCTCCTTCGAGCTCCGCCCCCGAACCCGCCTCCCTCACCTGCCCCGCATGCAACAAAAGCCTCAGCAACTCCATCAAAGCAGTCCTTACCATTCCCTGCGGTCACGTCCTCTGCAAACCCTGCGCTGCAAAATTCATGTCTCCTGCAACAGACTCGCCAGACCCTCATGAGTCCACTGTGGAGCAACGTGATCATAACCGGATCTTGTGCTATGTCTGCGAAGCAGATCTCACCAGCGAAGGGGCTGGGATAGGTAGTGGAGGCAAAGTTACGCAAACTAAAGAACGACAGCGTAGGCCAGGGCTGGTACAGATCAAAAGTGAAGGTACTGGCTTTGCTGGTGGGGGAAAGAACATGGCTACCAGAGAGGGTGTGGCTTTTCAATGTTGAAATGTTGTGTCGAGCGACATGTTCAAGTTTTGATCTTGCACAATAGAACTATGCACACCATAGGTACTATAGAACGAGGCACAATGTTGAAGCACATCTAATCTGGTGACTTTGCTCTATGACAGAGTTTTAGAATTAATATATATCATGCACTTTGCTAACCATGTATAGCAACCTATATGCGCCTCAAAAGCAAACAGCAGATGAAACTTTCCACCGAACATCCTTCCCTAGAACCCTAAACCCCGTATACAAAGAGTCAACATTATAATAAAATGTCTGCCACTCAACGTCAATCTTATCTTGGCTGGTAGTGGTCCCTGGCGAGGCCAATCAACTGCGTAATTGGGCCTCCTCTTCTACCGCCCCTCCGCAATTCTCTCTTCGGAAGTGTGTCCGGATATCCATGGTCTGCGCGTACACCATGCTGATAACCGGCTGCTCCTGCGACACTCGCTGCTCCATTCTCTTCATAGACAATGGAATTATATCCGTGATTGGATATATTCTGAGCTGGAGCTGCGATGGCAGGTTTGGGAAGGACGCGTAAGGTCAGGCCTGTGCCCAGAAGAACAGCGACGACCACAAATTCCTCGATGAGAGCCATTACAACGTTGAGGACCACAGAGCCAGAGATGGAGGAGAATTTCCTATTCTTGGCAAAGGAACCGAGGAGCGAGTAGAGGAGCCGCACGAAAATAAACGGGACGGAAGCTGCGACAGCGAGAACGACCCGTTTTTCGCCGTGCTCAACGGAGGATATTCGTGTTGCGATAATGGCAAGCAGTAAGCAGAGACCAAGCCATGCCACGACAAAGAGGACGACACCAATCTTGGTTTTTGGGTCGACTTTTGTGGGAATACTGGCGGAGCTGCTGTTGATCCCGCCTACAATAGCGAGGATTACGCCCACCAATGAGACGAGTTGTATAAGACGGAAGGCCAGACCATTGAATGGGCGCTTGCTGGAATCGTTACTTTGGATATAATTAGTGGTTATACGGACTGAACCATTGGAGAACTCACACTCGGGACAGAAGACCCAGGCAGGCAAGGATCAGGAACGAAAGGCCGACAGATGCGCAAATGAAGGCTGCGGTTTGAATGCCTTTGGAATGATTGGTCATGGTGTCAAGCTGGCAAGACGCCCCAACTATCCGGGCAATGGAGAGAATGATGAGGTATATCCAGCCAGAGCTTCTATTGAAGCCATGGCGCAGGGAAATGAAAAGAGCGAGGAAGGAACATGGAATATAGACGACGAGTTCGGCAATGGCGACTCGATCGCGGGAGTCGAGAGTCATTGTGCAACTTCTCTAATAGCAAATGAGGGAAAGCAGTCAAGAATTCACTGGTCAAGGACAGTCGAGACTGGCGGAGTGAGTCGATATGAGTGTTTGTTGGATGGACAATCTACGAGATTCCTTGTTGTATATATATGAAGATTCCCTCACATTGCGCGAAGATGAGAAACTGTGGCTTGGACTATCAGATTGGGATAGCATCGCGAGGTTCAGATGTATCTAGACGAGCCCTGAGGCACATGGCTCAGGGGCTTTTGATTGCATCAGGAGCATGAACGCGACAAGGTTGAAAAAGGCGAATTTATATCCTTAAAATGAGAGTAAGCTTATTTTAGCATGCATACTGTATCTTAATGCTTTGCCTCCTCCTGAATCATCAGAAGTCAAACAAAAGCCGTTGCAACATCGGCAGCGGCGGCATCAGTGGCATTACTCTCTGCGTTACTTTGAGGGAACAAAAGTTTCATCATCTGCAAACCTCCTATCTTTCTCGTTTGGCATGCACCAAGCTTCAATTTTACTGTGACATCTCTTCTTGACGATTCGACTTCCCGGGATTATTTCACTTCAATAGTCGGCACGATTGCTCAATCCGCGTCCGTGGAATACATTGGATTAATAAGTACGCACAAGTGCGGCTGTGAGAACTTGGAGCGATTGTTCATCTCTGTAGTCTGCACACTTCGTCAGCACTAAGGTACATAGGTTCTATGACTATGGTTTTTCGTGATACCTACTTCTGCCCCTAGCGTGGCTGAACTGATGACTGCGCAAAATCGCACAGCATGCCCGATTTGGTCTAACCTTGTCCACGTATCGACACTCTCCTTATACTCCCAATTCCTTCTTGAGTTCTTCCTCACCTTGAGGTTGTTGTGTTACGATATCTAGTATTGGCAAGGTTTTCCTTATCCTCGATCTCATAGAGTAGGATTATCAAGTATCTCGCAATGGTCTTCTGCGGCAAACCTAGTAAAGGATGCAGCGATTGTCGGGCAAGGAAAGTTAAAGTAGGCATATCTGTTGTTCCAGAACGGCTTGAGTTTCGCGCTGCATGCCTATTTCAAACATGAATTCTTCTTCTAACCAATTGTTAGTGTGATCAAGCAAAGCCGGCATGTGCCCGGTGCGTTAAAGCTGGCCGTGTCTGCCCTGGATACAGAGACCCCCTGAATCTTTCATTCCGAGACGAAAGCGAAGATGTTGTACGCAAAGCAAGTGTTCGGCAAGATCATTCGATTCAACGCAAATCTCGAAGAGCGTCTCCTACGCTAGAAACTTCTGCGAGCCTCATTCAACGGACTTGCAACAACACTAAATCACCACTTTCAGAAGATCTCGGTCTCTCCCGTCAGACCCTCTCAGTTTCCGTCCATGATCAAGCAACATGTTTTTTCTTCTACAACTTTGTTGTGGCCGGACAGGATTCCACCAGGGGCCACTTCGGTGGGCTGCCATCACTTCTTCAGTGCCCCGGTAATGGGGCCCTAAGCGCCACCGTCGCCTCAGTGGGTATGGCAGGGCTAGCAAATACAAAAGCTGCCCCTCAAGTGATGATCGCTGCCCGAAAAAGCTATGCAAGGGCGCTGAGATTGATCAATACTGCTCTTCAAGACCCTGTAGAATCGACAAGGGACCAAACACTCTCAGCCATCCTTTTGCTCGGCTTATTTGAAGTAATTTGCTCCGTCAAGAGCGCTCCAAAGTGACAGAGAGCTAACTTTGGCCCAGATCATCACTTGCAACAGCGAACAATCAATGGAGTCTTGGACCAATCACATCGATGGCTGCAGCGCTTTACTACAATTTCGGGGCCCGGAGCAGCTCCGTACCAGAAGTGGGCTTACAATGTTTATGCAGTGTCGCTCTCAGATCGTATGTATCTTGCCTCTCAACTCTATAACGCTCTAACAGCCCCGTAGCTCATCAGCAGCCTTCAACGAGAACTAAAAGTCAATTTTGACATGGCCGCATGGGGTGGTAGGTTTTCCGAGTCATATTTTCCTCACCTGAGTCTCGCCCTGAGTCACTAGACATGTTTTGGGAGCACGTCGAGCTTGTATTCCCATTTTCTCTCTCTTGATCGATTATAAAGCTCGGTCCCACAATCGATTAGAGCAATGCTGACTCCGAAATGAACGACAGATATATCTCAATACTACCGAGACGATTTTGAATTACCTGCGCACCAACTAGTAATCATTGTTGCTCGATTCAGTGACTTGCGTGCTGCCCTGAAGGCGAAGGATATCACCGACCCTTCCTCTATCGTCCTTTCTCTGCTTTCCATCGACGCTGCACTGTTGGAATGGCTTACACTGCTTCCGCCAAATTGGGCCTACAAGACTATCGACACAACGACCGAGTCCGACACGACCTACGGAAGCCAATCCCACATCTACGGAGATTTCTGGATAGCATCAGTGTGGAATAACTACCGCTGTGTACGTATGCTTTGCAACGAATCAATCTTAGGCCACCTCGGACGTATACCTTCTTCGCAGTCTATACATGTTAAGGTAGACTATAGCGCGCAGGCTCGCCTATCGCGCAGTCTTCTCAATCAGCTTGCCTACGAGATCTGTTCGAGCGTCACTTTTCAGCTTGGCCCTAGTAAAATGAAGGATGGCCATCTGTCATTCCAGTGCATAGCCCTATACGGCTTCTATCTTCTATGGCCGCTATACAATGCAGGAAGTGCAGTGGAAACGCCCAATCCGCTCAGATTATGGGTGATCCGTTTGTTGGACGGCATCGGGTATAGCATGGGCATCCAACAAGCATCAGCATTAGCGCAGATGTTACAAACTAATATGCTTCACTCACCAGACTTTTCAAAGAGCGATGGTCAGGACAGTACTGAAACTTGTCACCACGAAAACACTGATGCCGCGAATGCGACCGAGGAGGAAGTCTGTTTACCCCGGAAATGATGGATCACGAGCAATCTGCAGCTCTCACCCACGACCGAGAAGTATAGTGTAAGCGCTATTAGCAGATCGTCCTTCAAAAAAGGATCTTCTTGTATGTTTAGCGAAGGAGCCCAGAACGTGGGCGTCTCTACAATCATTTAGATAAGAAAATGTACATCCAGGGATGCACGAGTCCACGTGGTAAGTGTCAGAGGACACATCTAGGAAGAGGATTTGAAGCGTTGATACAGTTTGTGCGTGGAAGAAGGTGCTCGAAACGACCTAGCTTGCCGTCGTGACGCCTATTCATCACGAAAAGGTGGACTGCGCCCTGAAGTTTGAGGTCGCTTCCTACAGAGGTCGTACACATCTTGCGGAACGCCCAAAATACTCATGTCCCTGGATAGCACATCATATGAAACATACTGCGTATGAGTGGAAAACTGGAATGTCGCAACCTCCAAGACCCCAAACCAAATGGCTTATTCTCTACATTCGGCGCGACCTTGTTAAGCTGGTGGCATACCAATTAAAGGACCTTAAGGCTAATCTGGATCTATGTATTGACCCTAGACTGTAAAGGCGCTAGGCCTGCTGAGAAGGAAAGCCGTGACCTTTGAGTGAAAGAGGTGGATTAAGTTTTGAATTCAACAGCAGATCTTCAAGGCAACCAACAAAGCATAGGATGTTCGCCCAGCTTGGCTTAAGGAACATAAATGCTTCGATTCTTAGAGCATTCACAGCTTCTAATCTATGGCTACAAATCGCTGAGTCTCTGATGAAAGGGTTTCTGCGTGTAATCATCCTCTTTTCTAATGGCCGCGGAAGGCTGCCCACTTGTACTTCTTACACCTACTGCTCTGAGAACACTTTCAAGATGGTGAGTAAGGTTCGTGATAATGAGCTTATAAGATGGTATCTTGGTACACTGCAAGGCATCAACGCCCCGGCAGAAAGTATAAGGCCTGCTGATAGCTGAACTGGAACAAATCTGGCAATGAGATGATTGCGGCTCTTAATTAGGGATTGTGACTTCGACAATAAACGGCTACCTACCTTACAGATTGACCCCTCTTCGCAACTTCCCCACTTCGTCTACCATAACAACGACTCGAATATGCCTTTCAACCTTTCCCGTTTCAAGAAGAACGAACATGACTCAAAAACTCGGAAGCGATTCAACAATGGGAGTACTAGCCTGCCGAAACCTGTTCCCTCATTATACAGACTGCCTTTGTTTGATTTTCAACCAGCGCAGCCCTTGCGCTCTTCGCAGCTCTTACGCATCCCCTTTGAACTTCGATTGATGGTCTACGACTACCTCTTCCGAGGCAACGTTATTTATCTGTTTACCGCATTTAAAAAGCTCGCGTATATCTGCTGCAACTCTTCCTCGTCACATGACCTCACAAAAGCGTGGTGTAGATCGGCGGCCCATTTCGACTACACCCAGCGAGTCAATGTCGAGGCATCTATATTGCCAATTCCCCTCTTACTCAGCTGCCGAAAATTATATACAGAGCTAATTCCAATCCTTTACGGTGAAAATGTCTTCAACATTGAGGATATGAAAGCCTTCATCCGGTTCTGCGAAATCATTCCCTCACAGGGCCTAACCGCCGGGTTACAGCTGGCCGGGGGGTTGAAAAAGTTGAGCCGGGGTCGGAAAAAATTCTTGGCGTCGGGTTGAACTTTAAAGTTGGCATATGCCCCGCACATCCAAGACCTGACGTCGGGTTGGAAAAGCTCCGGGCCCTATGCGAAGCATATGCCAAGCGAGGTCACAAAAAATTCACATCTGGTCACCAAAGCCTCGTCTGTGCATATGCTAAGCATATGTAGAAGAATCTTCGCTCGTCTTGCTATTCATGATATATGCATGATCTGTGATTGTGCTGTTTTCTCGATGCTTCGCTCAAGCTGTGCATATGCACGGCTTCAATACTCCGCTCTTGCTGTTTATCTTCTAGTCACTTTAACTATATAACATCGATTCTTGAGCTCATGATTAGCATATGCAGAAAGCTGAGTCGGGGTTGGAATAATTTTGAACTCATGGTTAGCATATGCAGAAAGTTGAGTCCGGGCCGGGATCAAAAAAAAAAAGTTCCGGCCCTGGCTCAACTTTTCCAACCCCCCACCAACTGTAACCCCCCCACGCGGGTAGCAAAAAAAGCCGGACTCACAAATTTTCCCGGCACCCAACCACCAAATATACTATTCATTTTTACGACGTGCCCGGAAATATCAATGGAAAACTCACTCTGAAGGTCTACTTG
>JAABUT010003764.1_pt1 | contig 12644 bp, 16 predicted proteins | sample 5559281 | NCBI WGS metagenome assembly JAABUT01 (sample SAMN10711880, study PRJNA513359) | rock metagenome | isolation source: Antarctica rocks | place: Antarctica: Victoria Land, Ricker Hills nord | collected 2016-01-04
TGATGCTCTCAACAGGAATGCTGCAATATACCTGCACTCAAGTGGCGAAGCCTACCTGCAATCATAAGAAAGTTTGGTATGATAGCACACATGACCTCAGTGAAGTGCTGGCAAAAACGCCTGGCTTCCTCTGTGAAGACAGAATGCGCCGTTGAGGGCCAGACGGACAGGAACAACTTGTCAGCTGGAATGCTACTTGCAGGTCTGTAAGACACACAACGGGCTTCGGACGCAAATGCAAGCTTGTCGTGTAACAAATCGACTCTTGTTGGCTGCAGGCGGATCACGGAATCGCAATGGCGCGCCCTTGCAAAGCGACCCGTTTATGGTTTCAGAGCAACATTCACCTCATTTGCCCACTCAAAACTTACTTCTGGCCGGAAGTTGACTTAGTTTGGTCCGCTTTATTGGCAGCACACAAGGCCGCTGATCCTCGCTTCTTTACCTCCATTCGTTAAGCAGCAAGCCGAATGCTGGTCCAAGGTTGTTCATTGGTCAGCAGCATGGCGTGGGGTATGATCGTTGTAGGCGTCGGCACATTCTGGTTGTTGTCCTCTGGCTTTCGTGCACCGTACGGCAGGTGCGACACCAGCCTCTGGCGGATGCAACACACCATGTACTGACGTCGGCGCAATGAACTCTCCTTTCACCGTTAGTGGCAAGTGTTCTGAGTCTGAGTCTGAGGAACCAGGCACAAGAATAAACGCTACGAATACGAGGTCAATGGCAGAATAGCATGGATGGTAGGAGCCTGAGTAGCTCCACAACGCGATCTTGATCACTTGGCCACAGCAGCTGGCAGGCAGCGAACTGCTAATGAGCTGTTGTTCCTCACAGACACAAGAGATGTGGTCTTGTCTCATTCCCCTGACTCTATTCTTCTGCAACAGTGGCATGGCTCACAAGGTGCCGCTGCTGTTACTTGTTGGTCACTATGCTTACAGAAGCTTTGTCTTCCCCTATTGGCTTCAACAGCCGAAGCCAACGCCCTTACATGTCTGGGTTGCGGCATGTATATTTGTAGTATACAATGGCATACTTCAGGTTGGTCCTCCTGTACAGCAGCAGCGTAATGAGCATCCTGGTATGAGCTGGTCACATGTAAGCACGATCCTTTTCTGCAGCAAGTCCTTATGCAGGACAAAGCCTGCTCTTTGTTGCATTGGTTCTCTCATGTTATCACCGTGTCAAGAATTGCTATTGTTGTGCAGGGAACACAGCTTGTGTACTGCAGGCACGTGCAAGTCACACCTGCACAGACTGTGTTTGGCACTATCATGTGGGGCATTGGTTTTGCTGTTGATGTTCAGTCCGATCTGATACTCCAAGATCTAAGGAGACGCAACCCTCAGCAAGGTGTGAGCATTTCCTCAAGCCTGTCAAGTCTGCATGCCCTGACTTGCCCCTGATGACCTTGCCCCTGATGACTTTGCCCCTGATGACTTTACCCCTGATGCCCTTGCCCAATGATCCAATCCCCCTTGATCTTGTGAACAGGCATCTTGCATTACTCACCTGCATGTTTGCAAGTTGGTGCACCAGCTGCAGATACATCATGGGTGTATACAGGTTACCAGATCCCAAATGATGGACTATACAAGCTTGTGAGCTGCCCAAACTACCTGGGTGAAACAATAGAATGGATAGGATACGCCATCACCACTGGCTCCCTAGCAGGATTTGCTTTTGCTTTCTACACCTTTGCTAATTTAGCTCCAAGAGCACAGCATCATCACCAATGGTATAAAGAGCGCTTTGCAGACTATCCAGGAAACCGAAAGGCATACATCCCCTATCTTTGGTGAATGGCAGTCGTTTGTGACAGGCAAGCCAGCTTTGGAAAAGCAAATTCGGGAGCATGCTTAGGCTGCTATGCAACAGTGTGACAGGCAGACAAAGCGCAGTGGAATGTGGACAGCTCACTGTGCGTCATGGCCACACTGCATTGCACCTCATGCAAGCGTACTGTACTGCCTTATGACAAAGCTTTACAATGAGACTCTCAATTACAGTAAAACTTAATATTAACAACAAATGACGCATCACTCGGTGCATGATACAGCGCGGTCCTGAACAAAGCGTGTGCTGCAGTTGACAGCTGCATTAGCATAGTCGAATTCATGCAGGTAACTAACGTCCATCACATATCACTCAATCAACTCAACTATGACCCAAAGGAGGTGCCATGTGGATGCATGCACAGTTCTCAGAATCTCTCAGTGCTGCTCAATCAGAAACAAGAAACACAAGACAAAAGCTACTCCCGCATCACCCTGCCCCACTTGTTGTCACAGAAGCAGTAATTGCTGCATCTGCTGCAGCTACTATGAATACAATGTACAGCCTACTCATATGCCCAAATATTGCATAACAACTTGCACATATAAGACAATGTGGCACTTGCAGTCAGATACAACTTATGCAAAGATGAAGAAAACAACACCAGCATAACAGCTGTCTGGCTATTGCAATCCGCTGAATTAGCTGGTAAGTGGACTTCTGATTATGTTGTGCAGTGAAATGCTGGTGCCTTGTCTGACACTCAGCCTCAAAACAGGTCTGTGAAATGCAGCCGGAAACTTCAGTCAAGCCCATCATTTGCCGCTGTTGATCTTCTTGTACATGGCGTCAATCTGAGGCTGATACTTGGACTGCAGAGGTGGTCTTTTCAGCTTAAAGGTGGGAGTCATGAGTCCGTTCTCTATGCTGAACTGGTCAGGGTCCAAGTAGAGCGATTTGATCATTTCAAAGCCCTGCATAGCATCAGCATTGCATCACCACAACGCCTGTTACCAAAGTCAAAATCATTGCAAATGACATGTCTGAGTGCAGTGTGCAAGTTTGATGTTCATGCATGCAGCCTATACAGCACTGAGGGCAGCATCTAGACAGCATAGCAAAGCGTTGACCTCGTTGTTGGACCAATGCTCACCCTCACAGGTGCCAACATGTTTGTCATGTCTGTGCATGCATCATGGTGTGCACAACTGTCCTGGACTGATCCAGATCATAAGATGAAAGTACCTTGAGTTTGCTTTCCTTAGCGGTTGCATTGAGCTGATCCAGCACCCACTTGCGTGCCTCATCATTCCTGCAGATGCTGGGCAGGTCTGTGGCCACACCCTTCTGGCTGGCCCACTCTTGCAGCGGGCCGCCCTCACCTGCACTCGCAGCCAGCACTTAGTCAGCAGGCAGGGATTGTCCATTGTCAGAAGAGGGGCGCCATCCATTGTCAGAAGAGGTGCCCCATCCACTGCATGAGGAGACTATCCACTGCAAAAGGAGGCCGTCCATTGTCAGCAGAGGGCGACAGTCCATGTTCAGCATAAGGAGATTGTCTACTGTCCACAAAGGGAGACTGTCCATGGTCTGATCTAAGGAGACTGTCCATTGTCAGCAAGGGATCCTTTCCTGTCAGCAGAACGAGGACCATCCATGGTTAAGCATTTCCCTCAAGTTCACATTCTACACGCAATGCTTGAGTCAGTCATGTGCGGCCTCTGAGGTCCCTGTGCAGCCTGCTGTGTCTTGCAGCAGTCCACTCTCAGCTGCATGTACAATATGGCCTTGTCAGGACAGAATATCTGTGACTCTGTCAGAAGCTGCTGTGAGCTGCATTTGCCACATGCATCTGTCAGGACAATAGTCTGCTGTCTTTCATAACCCTCTGCAGCTGGCTGTCTCTTGCAGCAGTCTGTGTCCAGATGTATTTGCAGTGTGAAGATGCGCAGTCAAGACTGTCTACCTAATACCAATTTTGCACAACATTCAACTGATGCAGAGTACTCTCTGTTGATCAACATTCTTTTGTGGGCTGCCAAGACTTGTAGCTGCACATGCAGAGTACAGCTGTCAAAGCAGTATAGGGTTGGTGACCCTACACTGACCCTGCCACCATATCTGTACAGCCCAGGATGGGGTAGTTGCCAGATGAGTTGATGATTTCCCATGCTGTGCTGTGCTGTGCTGTGCTGTGCTGTGCTGTGCTGTGCTGTGCTGTGCTGTGCTGTGCTGTGCTGTGCTGTGCTGCGGGCCCATGCGCAGAAGCATGCCCATTGAGACTGCCCACAGTGGCGCAGGTGGTTGATATGGCATACAAAGTGACACAAAATGAACTACATTGTATACTATCAAAGCACAAGTTGTCTTACCTGTTGGCACCACTATGGCAACCAATGTGCTCTCAAAACTGTTGCCATACACCCAGATCTGCTCCACCATACCATTCTTCTTGTAGGCTGCCTCAATCTTCTCAGCAGCGATGTACTCCCCTGTAAAAGCACCAAACTTGAGCTTCCTGTGCAGCTGTTGCAAGTCATCACTGTTGACTTTGATGCTTCACCAATGCAGCATGATTTGGTGCCAGTGTACCCGAGCCAAACATATTTTGCAGGAGTCAGCTCCATTGCCTCCACTTGCGTTGCTCCTGCTGCCCATGCCATTAACAGGCACTGTGTGCAATAGCTTCTGAGCGTTTACTTCAGTGTCAGGTATGGGTCGGTACTGATGTGCAGCAGGAGACTCATCAGGACGTACACACATGACCATCTGTGCAGCAATGCTCTTGCAAAGGGTGCAAATCAATCCAAATCAATAATTTCTTGGCCTGGACATCCGTGTGCTTGACTCTTCAGTGCAATCACAGTTAAAATGCTGATATACAGCAGCGCTGCTGCTACGCCTACTGCATGTAAGACCCCATGGTTGGCTTGTGCTGTGTCAAATGGACCCTACCCCGTGAATTTTAGAACCTGATCATGCGTATGAGATGTGCTGCATCACCTTGTGCCAGCTTGAAGATGTTCTTCTTTCTGTCGATGATACGCAGACAGCCCTCCTCTGTCATCTCTCCTATGTCCCCTGTATGGTACCAACCATCCTTCTCCAGTACCTGCACAACAGGCGTGACCTGAGCTGGAAGCTTTCACTTTGATGTGTGGGATTGTCTCATGTCTTATGTGGTTTTCAGCGTACTTTTTAGAGTTCCAAAAAGCACCACAGGCATAATTTGAGATGAAAGATTTCGCTTTGGTGTACAGGCTTGTTCTGTGTCTTACATGCTTTTCATTGTATTTGCTTCAAAACATTCCTAACAGTTTCAAAAAGCACCTGCACCACAGGCATGATCTGAGTTGGAAGCTATCGCTTTGATGTGTGAGCTTGTTCTGTGTTTTACATGCTGTTCATTGTAACTTTTGTCGATCCAGAGAGTTTCAAACAGCACCTGCACCACAGGCATGGTTCAAGTCGATTTGGCATCTTTTTATTGGATGTATGGGCTTGTTATGTGTCTTACCTGCTGTTCAAGCATACTTGTTCTTGCTCCAGAGAGTTTCTTAGAGCACCTTTAGCACAAGCACGATTTGAGCTGAAAATTTTGCCTTGGGTGCGTGGGGTTGTTCTGTGTCTTACATGGTGTTCATTGTACTTGCTCTTGTTCCAAAGAGTGCCGTGTGCCGTACAGCACAGTGTATGCCAGGCAGAGTGATTTTGCAAGCCCCCTGGGATCCCGTCTGAGACACCATGGGGACTGGCCAATGAATGCAACGGTTCCGTGATAAAGCGAATGGCCCCACCTCTACGGTCTTCTCTTCGTCTCTGTAGTAGCCTGAGAACACAGAGGGCCCCCTGAACAGGATCTCCCCCCGAGGGGGGTTGCCAGTGGGGTCGTACTTCATCTCTGGGACTGCTTCCAACCTCATGTCAGTGCTGGGCAGAGGTGGACCCACAGTCCCAGCCATGCACTGCAGTCACATGGCATGAGTCACAGCTGAGCAAGACACACATGCCAAACATGCATGTGACAAATCCTGTCACAACTGGAATCAGTGAATGCTGACTCCAAAATCTCATGCCAGTCATGAGTTTTGAGGGGTGGACACCAGAGGAAGCTCAGACATCGTGATGCTGTGGTTCAAAAGAACAGAACAAGGTCAGCTGTACGCAGTCTTGGTAGCTTCTCTGGTGAAGCAGTGCAAAGATGGCTATGCCACATCACTCCATTACGTCATGCAGCGCCTGATTCCAGCTGCAACAAGACAGCAGTCAGTCTTTCTGATGCTCAAGCAGACCACGCTGTTTCATCACTGTGACTGGCACATGAACATGTTTCATCAGGCCAAGGGGAACATGCTCTTTGCAGACTCTTTCTAACTCACTGTAAACACCCTAGAAGTAGCAACTAATCAGCTTCAAAACACAGAGAAACCTAAGAACATCTCTCAAAAATTGGTCTGTTTGATAGACACAGACTCAGCAACTTGATGGAACTGCGCATCGGGAACAGCTTACTGTTTTGTCAGGAACAGCGATGCAGGAGGCGGCACAGGTCTCGGTGAGACCATAGCCTTGCACCACTGGACAGCAGAAGCAGACTTTCAGAAACTCCTCCACATGGTTGGCCAGCGGTGCGCCACCTGTCACGATGAAGCGCACATGGCCCCCCAGCCTGGCCTTGACCTTGTTGAACACGAGTCTGTCAAAGAATGGAGATGCCTGCAATCAGCAGCAGAAGCTTACAAGCTAGAGCTGATGACCGCCTGATGGTGATGGTCCAAGAAAGGTGCTGGCTGAAGATACATCATCCAGCAGCATGTCACGTGATGGGTATGATTGTTGTGTTGAAACACATGACAAAATGACAGGCAGATGTTGAGTTTTATTGCATAGTGTGCTCAAGCTGGAACCAGTGTATGTTTTGTGACCTGCATGGCTGCAGCTCACTAGGGTCAGCCCACAGGTGTCATGCCCTTTCCAAAAGCACATTATTTACCAATTTGCTCGACACAAACCAAAAGCTGATGCTGTCAGACCTAATTGAGGATACCAGGCTAAGGAAGATGACCACAGATGACTACAGATGAGTGCAAGAGCCCTCTACATGCTACATGCTATAAGCTACATGACAGCTTTCCGTGATAGCATGTTTGGACAGGCACGCAATGTGACATGCTGCAAATCACCTTGTTGAAAGCATAGCCTTGATTCATGTAGTACAGCTTCCAGCGGTAGCCAAAGTTGAACAGGAACTTCTTGATTGGACTGGCGTTCATCTTGGAATAGACTCCAGCATAGATGCGGTCAAAGACGCGGGGTACCCCAATCAGCAGGGTGGGTTTCATCTGAGCTGCAACAGACAGACATCTCAGAGTCAGTACTTGAGCAGGAGAGCCCAACACACTCTACCTTGGAGCTTGTCTAGCATCTGCATGACAGACGTGATCAATTCTGATGCTTCATCCCAAGGCACTCTCTGCAAGTGTGTCCACTGTCTGTTTGTGCTTTTGTGAGCCAGTCAGTATGATGACTATACACAGGAGGAGAGAACCAATTGAAACAGCGGTCAACTTTAGGAGAGATAGCAACCAATAAGCAATTAGAGGCAGGCCAGGGCGGGGCAAGGCAGGCCAGGGGCCGGGCAGGGCATTGGGGCCCAAGACATACACATGCAGAGCCACCTGAGCTGTCCCCCATGTCCCAGCAACAAACAACATTTAGGTGGCAGTGCATATGTATTAGTCTGCAAGCCTCACCAATATCATCTACCAACCCTTTGATGTCTCCACGCCAATAGCCAATCTTGCAGCCCAGGTACAGCATCAACTCTTCTGTGGTTCTGCACAACCACCACAGACAGACATTCAAACTCACCACCATAACGCTTGTTGACTATGTTTGGAGTCACATTTGCTTGATTTGGCCAGATGCGCAGAATCGCAATGCCTCTTCGGTGAGCTATCAGCTATTTCGTGCATTTGCATGCTGCTTGCAAACCAACTCTCAGACAAGCCACCAGCATGATCATGGAACACGTTGTAATGTGCTTGTAGTCTTTTGGATGTCTGAACATCACACGTTTCTACTGTGACGCCCAGAACTGGCCAATCCGGCAGAACAAGACTTGTGTCACCCACACCTAGGATTTGCTGGAACGCACGAACATCACTTGCTATCATTACTGTTGTGTGGTTACCTGTCAAATATATGCGCCAACGGAAGATACGAAATCTCGCTGTCATTGCAGTGCAGCTCATAGCCAACATTCTGAAGGAAGGTCTGCAGACCGGCCACTGTTGCAGCCTCAGCTCTGTGCGAAATCTCAACACCCTGCATGTTGATGACAAACACATAAAGCATGACAATCATGGCCATTTCAAGCATTGGCATATGCATGTGCACATTCACACTTCCTATCATGGCGTCATTCTGATAAAGACAAGCATCCATTTAACTGACGTCAGCGCATGTATGACACAAAGGTAGCTATGCACAATGTTTTATGCTAAATGCATGCTTTGCATTTGTGCAATTTTTGAGGCACAGTCAGAAGGGAGAGGCCGATCCTTTTATGCGGGGCTTGTTAAAGTGTACATGCAGCCTGTGTGGCATACTGCAGACATGGCTGTGCTAAGCTATGTAGTGCAGCTGTTTAACGTATTGAGCGGCTCAGCAGCATGCAGAGCTGAGCACTGTGTGATCCTCACTTTGGGTTTGTCAGTGGTGCCGCTAGTGTACATGATGGTGCATAGGTCCTCTGGCTTGGGAGGTATGGGATCAGAAGGGTTCTCCTGCCCTAGCTTTGCAAAGGCATCAAAGCTGAACACCCTTATGCCCAAAGCTTCTGTTTCCTGTACAGCAAGCTTTCATCTTAGTTGTTGTGCTGATGATTGCCCTTGTGATTGTTCTGGGTGGTGTCCCCGAAGCTGCATCAGGCTTGTGATACCAGCATGCATGACATTTGTGGCATGAGCTAAGGGAAAACTGCTGCTTGCAGTACAGCTAAAGGGAATGCAACACAACTGGACATGACGTTGGCCGTAGCACACAATGAGTCATGCAGAGCACAAAGCAGTTGTGATGCATCATCAAGCCACCTGCAGATAGAGGTGTTCAGCATATACAGGAAACTCTAATTCAGAGGGCAACATGGATGCTGAGACAGACCTGTGTCGAGATTTGGTCAGGGGCACCCCAATACACAACCGTCTTGACAAGATGCTTCAGTCTAGGCAGGGCTTCCACCAACCCTGGGAATTTCAGGCTGGCCACAAAGACAATAGAGCAGGACGCATGGTCTATGATGTAACCGATGGCATCTTCCCCAAGAGAGTCGTACAAGGGCACACAGTAGGCTGACTGGCGATTACATGCCTGCATACATCCAAGGTGATAACTGGGGAGGTGCTGCAAAGCAAACAAACTAAAACATCTTGGACTCAGAACGGTCTAGCAAACCCACTGCCTGGTTGTAGTTGTCAGAAGATGGTGTGCATAACTGAATACAAGCTGCGCAAATTTGAGTGCAGCCAGGCCCGGTGCTGTCAAAGCGGTAGGGGTGTAAAACACAAAGCATGTTCTACGAAAGAAGGCGAGAGTCACCTGAAGAGCGATCATCCACTCCGGGCTATTTGCTCCAAACACGCCAACACGCCCTTGCTCCTTGAGGCCGACGGCGCTCATTGCGGAACCAACGTGCGCAGCTCTGAGGCCGGCTTCTGTATATGTGATGTAAGTGAATGGCTGTACTTGTCCGTCGACCACGTTGCGGTAGCCAAGGCATGGGCGATCTGGGTACAGCTTGACAGAACGCTGAAAGAGCTCGTAGCAGGTGGAGACATCGGTAAGATGCGGAAACCCGTCCTTTGCTTTCGCACATTTGTATACTGGACCAGCGGCAGGTACGCCATCTCGTGCTGCCCTAGCAGGCTCAACTTCGATGGTCCACTCGGAGCTTTTCATTTACGTGCGGTGACTCCAGTCAGACGCTCGACAACTGGCAACCTTGACTGATGAGGCAGCGACCCAAGAGTTATACTGCGACGGTAGCAGTGGCCTACAGTGACGATGATGATTGGCGAAGCTGATCACGAAAGTGGTGAAGCGGTTGCTTCCCTGCTTGGTTCCGGAGCTTAAAGAAGAGAGTTTCGCTCGATCACCTCGTACCGCAACTTTGCGAACCGCTGGATCAACAAGGAGTAACCGCTTGTGGGCCGACAACTTCTTATGTTCTACTGGCTTGCCTCCTCTGCAGATGACTCTGTTTGAGTACGACAATAATTGAGCCACAGGCGGCCTACGTCTTGCATGAGCGGATCCTTGCGGTGCTTCTGGCAGCTAGCTGCTCAGCAACGACCACATGCAGCATCTACACACAGGAATCTCGCCGTCTGTGGTTATGAGGTCACCAAATCTGCAAAGAGCAGTCAGATGGTGTGTGCCTGCTAGTGTGTATGTTGTTTTGGCTCAACTCCGTTGTGTTTGTAACGTCTTACACAAGTCACATATAGGCTAATGGAGAGTATAACGCAGCAATGGTGCTCAGAGTGACGTCACAAAATATTGGCAAAGTAAGCTTCAGTGAAGCTATACCAAAGTGATAACTTCTTGTACCTTCAGCGTCTTTTATTAGTTCCTGCGAAGAGTCCTGAAGTGTCGCTGCTGTTGTGCCTGTCACCAATTGCCACATGCAGCTTGCAGTCAAGTCCAGCGGTATGTGCGCATGGGTGGCAGTTTATTGTGCGTGCTGCTGCCAGTCATAAAGAGGCATACGCAGTTCATGGTTTCAACATGCTCACTTTGTTGATACATCTTGTCAGGGCAAGCTCAGATTGGATGCGTTTTTGACAGCAGAAGTGCCACAAGCTAGCCGAGGCAAACTGCAAGCCTGCATCAAAGCAGGCAATGTCATTGTGAACGGCAAACAAGAGCTCAAGACATCATTCACTGTCCGGCCAGGAGATCATGTTCAGTGTGTCTTGCTGGATGCACCTGTCATGCAAGCTATACCAGAGGTTAGCTCTCTGCATCAGTGCTGCAACAAGTTTGTGTACAGACGATTTTATGTACAAACCACATACCTTGGATCTGCCACAACTTTTGACCACCAATGTGCTGTTAAGCGCATGCCTGACTATCATAGAGGTAGAAAGACATGCAAACAACAGCATATGCTGTTGCCTGTCGCTTTGCAGGCCATAAATGACATAGCTGTACATGGGCGATGCCATTCAATTGCGTACAACAACAGCAGCATCACTCCAGTCATATGCTTCCATGTAACACATCAACACCTTGCATGACTCTGTAGGATACCATAAAGGCTTGCTGGCTCAGTGTACCATGCCTACGAGTTTGCTTACCACGTGTCTTTGTCACACGATTGCAACAGTCAGCACGAACTGGTGTGACGCTGCAGCTTATCTACTGAGTCCATTACTTTGTTGTCGCAGGACATTCCTCTCAACATAGTGTATGAAGATGCTCACGTCATGGTTGTCAATAAGGTGATCCTGGTCTTGCTGTAGAATTCTGCATATTGTTACCATACTTCCTCTTCATACACAGATCTCACTGCAGCCCAACACATGCTCACTCATGCAATCATCAAACTTGTCTTCTTGTATGGTGAGGTACATACATTCCTGAGTAGCTCTCTATATGAGGTCCTATTTTGGCAGTCAGAGTACCAGCAGTAGCGTGCTGTTGTCTTTTAACCATCCTCTTATGCGTAGAAAGGGAGTGTGTCTGTGCAGGTGTGCTCTGCTCTGCTGGTCTGCCCTGCATCATTCTTTGTCATTGGCATGCACAGGCAGCTGCATGCGCAGGCAGCATGCTAAGTTTGCATTGTACAGATTCTCCAGTGTGGTGGACTGCCAAGTGGACATGCCAGCATCTTTGGCACTGAGCTTCTGCTGCCTTGTCATGTGACAGGAAGCTGGCATGGTGGTTCACCCTGCACCCGGACATGCAACAGGGACTCTCGTCAATGCTTTCTTGTATCATTGTGGTCTCCCTCCGGTGCCGGTAGAAGCTACTACAGCACCTGATGAGTCATCAGGTACAGCATGGCCTGTGCACACGTTTTGCTGATGGTGCTGTGCTTGCTGGGCTGGCTCTGCTGCAGCCTCTGCCATGCATCTCCCTCGCCTGTTTTCATCACACATTGCACTCAGATTGTATAGCCGCCCCAGACGATCAGCCATAACAGCCAGCACGCGGTCGCATGCTGGCTGTTATGGCAATGCAATGTTCCAGATATGTGACTGGCCAGAAAGCCTTGCAATTCTTCGGCTGTCCTTGCTCTGCTGACCTCAGTCACAAGCTTGCCTTGCCTGAGTTGCACACTTGTCAGTGTCTCTCCCCACAAAACAGGCTGTGACTCTGCTATCATTTTGTAAGAAAGATGCACGGTTTCTTTTGTTGTACGTCTTTCTCTTATATTTACAGAAGGGGGCTTTAGCGACTCTTTATTGTGAAAGAGTCTCTGAAGCCCCTTCCGACAGGGTCAGGTGATGTTGCAGAGCAGCAGCTGAGTGAGAGTGATGATGAGGCTTCTGTGCTGCCTGTGGCTCCAAATGCCTCAAGCTTGAGGCCAGGCATTGTCCACAGGCTGGACAAGGGCACCACAGGTAGTGAACATAGTAATACAACAAAACAAGGGCACAACAGGCGACCATCACAGCTTAAACAAACCACACTTTTGCCTCATAACAACGGTGATAACGATGATGCAAGCATACTGTTTACTAGAGCTAGCTTGATACTGTCACCATGCTGATACAGGCAGAACAGTCAGCAGACTATGTCTAGTGCTGCTTTGCGTCTAGAATCACAATCAGACAGCAGTTTCTGCAGTCTGTGAGTAC
>JAABUT010003765.1_pt1 | contig 12643 bp, 13 predicted proteins | sample 5559281 | NCBI WGS metagenome assembly JAABUT01 (sample SAMN10711880, study PRJNA513359) | rock metagenome | isolation source: Antarctica rocks | place: Antarctica: Victoria Land, Ricker Hills nord | collected 2016-01-04
GACCGCCTCCAAAAAGCAGCCTTGAATCACGCTTCAACTCAAATGGGAATCCCCTAGAGTCCACACGGCCTAGTGGTCCAATGCAAACGGGCGCTTCCGCCCGTTGGCTGAGTCGGCCCACCAAATCAAGCTGGTGCTCTGACTCATGCTAAACCTTCTGATTGCGTCAAAGCACTAGGCAAGGCCGGCGGTGGAGGAGAGGAGGATGGGGTCGATGTTGAGGCTGGCCATGGCGCGGTGCCATTTGGTGGTGTGGTTGGTGTCGAACAGCAGGTTGCGGTCGGGGGTGGCGGTCAGCCAGACGTTCTGCTTGATTTCCTGGTCGAGTTGTCCGGCGGCCCAGCCGGCGTAACCGAGTGCCAGGACGCAGTCGGCTGGGCCGTTGCCGGCGGCGATGGCTTTCAGCACGTCCAGGCTGGCGGTCAGCGCGGTGGTGGTGTCCACGCGCATGCTCCCTTCGCCGATCCAGTCGGTGCTGTGCAGCACGAAGCCGCGGGCGCTATCGACCGGGCCGCCGACGCACATGCCGATGCTGCGTGCGGGGGGAATCGGCCCGACCTCAAGCTGTTCCAGCAGTTCGGTGAAGCTGGGCTTGGCCGCCGGGCGGTTCAACACGATGCCGATGGCGCCTTCCGGCGTGTGGGCGCAGACCAGGATCACGCCCTGGGAAAAGCGCGGGTCCGCCATGGCCGGCATCGCGATCAGCACCTGGCCAGCCAGCGAGGTGTCGCCGGCTTCCGCCTCCATGAGGAACGGCTTCGGCAGCCCGCGTTTGCTGCGGCGTTTGGCGGTGGCTTTGCCGGCCTGGTCAGGGCCGGCCTGCTCGGCGGGCGGGGCGGAAGAGGTGGGGGTTCTGCGTGCCATGCCGCATTTTTGGCCGGGGCGCCGCACAGCGCAAGCACGCAAGTGGCGCCCGCTGATGACTTCGCCGTTCGGTGCGTCTAGAGGATGTGCCGCACGCCCATCCCCCCTGCGCGCACCCGCCGCGCAACACAGCACGAGGACACCGATCGATGAGCCAGATCAAGGTAGGCGACAGCATCCCGCCGATGAAGCTGATGCGCGCCACCGCCGAGGGCCCGAAGGAGATCACCACCGACGACATCTTCAAGGGCAAGAAGGTGGTGATGTTCGCCGTGCCGGGCGCCTTCACCCCCACCTGCAGCGCCCGGCACCTGCCGGGCTTCGTGCAGCAGGCCGAGGCCTTGCGCGCGAAGGGTGTCGACAGCATCGTCTGCATGGCCGTGAACGACGCCTTCGTGATGGGCGCCTGGGCCCGCGAACAGGGTGTCGACGACGGCATCGTCATGGTGGCCGACGGCTCGGCCGCCCTGACCAAAGCGCTCGGCCTTGAGCTGGACCTGGTGGGGCGCGGCATGGGCGTGCGCGCCCAGCGTTTTGCTTTGGTCGCCGAGGACGGCCGGGTGACACATCTGGGTGTCGAGGCTCCCGGCGGCTTCGAGGTAAGCCGGGCCGAGGCGGTGCTTGCGGTACTTTGAACAAGAAAAAACCCCTTTCCATCGCTGGAAAGGGGCTTTGCCATGCTGAAAAGCGGTCCTACCAGCCGCGCGGCCGATAGCGCTCCATCACCGGGCGGTACCGTTCCACTTCGCGTCGCAACGAGCTGCGCGAATTACCGCGATGGAGGATCAGGCCGGAAAAATACCCCAACGCTACGCCCACCAGCAAGGACGTGAGGGGCCGCTGCTTGACCTGCTCGCCCACGTAGGCACCGGCCTGGGTCGCACGTTCGTAGGCCTGTCCGCCGGCATCCGATGCCGCGGCACTTACCTTGCGCGCGGTCGCCGACACCGTCTCGCCCATCTGCGAGGCGGCAGCCTGCGCGCGCTCACCCAGGCTTTCAGCGGCGTCCTTGGCGCTGTCACCCATGTCCTTGGCAGCGTCGCCCATGTTCTTGGCGGTGTCCTGAGCCGTGGTCTTGGCGCTTTCGGCAGCACCGCCGGCCTTGGCCGCGGTATCGACCGCCGCATCCTTGCTGTGTTGGGCAAGTGCCGAGGCGGCACCCTTAACCTTGTCCTGTTCCATCTGTTCGTTCCCTGTTCAGACTGGCCTAGACCCGCCGCCGCCCGGTTATCGCATGGTACAGGACCAGCACGATGACCGCGCCGACAACTGCCACGAACATGCTGTAGATGTTGAAACCGTCCACGCCCGATGCCCCCAGGCTTCTGAACAGGAAGCCGCCGACGAACGCGCCGACGATGCCGAGGATGATGTCGACCATGATGCCCTGGCCGCTGTTGTTCACGATCTTGCTGCCAATGAAGCCGGCGATGAGGCCGAGCACGAGCCAGCCGATGATTGAGGGTCCCATTCAAGCCTCCCTTGAGGTGCCGCCGGAGTTTCCGGACGGGCGATGCAGTTGACGAACAATAACTTCTTCCACATTGGGAAGTTCCACCGCCGGGTCGGCACCCTGCCCCACACGGTCGCCACGGTGCGTAACCCTGCGGCGTGGAACCGAAGCAGGCCATCTTTGGTTCAATTGGCTTCGGCTGTGTCACCCAGGAGCCTGCGAACGGGCGGCAGCCGTCCGCGCCACGTCGCATCTCGGTCGGCCGGGACAGCTGGGATGTAGACAGGGGAGTTGCGATGACCGACGCGGGAAATGATACCGGCCCGGTTTGGGCGGACGATGAACGGGTCGGGCGCATCCTTGCCGTCATCGCCAAGGAAACCACGGTCGACCGGCAGAAGCTGCGCCCGGACGCGCGCATCGAGGACCTCGGCATCGCCTCGCTGGACATCGTGCAGAGCATCTTCGAGATCGAGTCGCAGTTCGACGTCGAGATACCGCCGATCGCGTCCAACGCCGGCGCGGAGTTCGCAACCGTCGGCGACCTGGTGTCGCACGTGCTGGCAACGCTGGACCGGCAGACCGACCACGCTCCCGGCCAGCACAAGCCGGCCTTCGCCACCCGCGGCGAGCGGGTTTGACCTCATCGCGGCGCGTCGCCGTCACCGGGATCGGCGCCATCAGCGCCCTCGGCCCGGATGTGGCCGCCTACCGCCAGGCGGTGCGTGAAGGGCGTTGCGGCATCCACTCGATCGATGCCGACCGCAGCAACCGGCTGACCACCCGCATCACCGCCGCCGTGACCGGCTTCGACCCTGCCGCCAGCTTCGACGAGCGCCGGCTGCCGCGGCTGGACCGCGTCGCCCAGCTGGCGCTGGTGGCGGCGCGGGAGGCGATGGCCGGCGTCGCGCACGACACGCTGGCGCCGCGCCGCTGCGGCACGGTGCTGGCGGCGTCGCTCGGGCAGGAGACCATCGACAGCGCCTACCTTGCCTTGTACGGCGAGAACGCCAAGCGCCTGCATCCGATGACGGTGCCGCGCTCCATGCCGAACGCCAGCTGCAGCCAGGTTTCCATCGAGTTCGGCCTGACCGGGCCATGCTTCGGCGTGGCGTCCGCCTGCGCGTCGGCCACCCACGCCATCGGCATCGCCTTCCACATGGTGCGCGCCGGCATGCTCGACCTCGCCGTCACCGGCGGCAGCGACGCCTCGCTCACCGTGGGGTTCCTGAAGTCGTGGGAGTCGCTGCGGGTGCTGGCGACCGACGCCTGCCGCCCGTTCTCGTTGGACCGCGAGGGGCTGGTGATCGGCGAGGGCGCCGGCGTCCTGGTGCTGGAGGACTGGGACCACGCGACCCGCCGCGGCGCCGAGATCCACGCCGAGGTGCTGGGCTTCGGCATGGGTGCGGATGCCGGCGACCTGACCGCGCCGGATGCCGCCGGTGCGGCGCGGGCGATGCGCGAGGCGCTGGACGACGCCGGCCTGGCCCCGGATGCGATCGACTACGTCAACGCCCACGGCACCGGCACCCGGCTGAACGACCGCACCGAGGTGGCGGCCCTGCACGACGTGTTCGGCACCCGCTTGGCGCGTCTGCCGGTGTCGTCCAGCAAGTCGATGTTCGGCCACTGCCTGAACGCCGCCGGCGCGCTGGAGGCGGTGGCGACGGTGGTGGCCCTGCGCGACGGCGTCGTTCCGCCCACCCTGGGCTTTCGGGCGCCAGACCCGGAATGCGACATCGACTGCGTTGCCGATTTCGCCCGCCCCGTTGCGATCCGCACGGCAATCTCCAATTCATTTGCATTCGGTGGGTTGAACGCCGTGCTCGTGCTCGGAAAGGCCGCATGACCGTCGCCCACATCAACCGCATCGGCAGCGCCGTTCCTGCCAACGACATCCACGAACCCTTCATCGCCTTCGCCCGCACGCTGCTGGCCGACGACAGGTCCCGCAACGTGTTCGACCGCATGGCCGAGCGCGCCGGCATCGCCCACCGCTGGTCGGCCCTGCGCCCTGGCCGCCTGGCCGACGGCGAAGTGGATGCCGATGGCTTCTACCGGCGCGGCCGGTTCCCCGGCACGGCGGCACGGATGCAGCTGTATGCCGTGCAGGCGCTGGCCCTGGCGCTGAAGGCTGTGGACGACCTGGACATCGCAGCCGAACGCCATCGCATCACCCACCTGGTGGTCGCCTCCTGCACAGGGTTCACGGCGCCCGGACTGGACCTGCAGCTGGCCGCGGCCCTGGGGCTGCGGGCTGACGTGGAGCGCACCATCGTCGGCTTCATGGGTTGCTCGGCCGCCGTGCCTGCATTGCGCGTGGCCCACCACGCCGTCCGGTCCGACCCGGCCGTGCGCGTGCTGGTGGTGAACCTGGAGCTGTGTTCGCTGCACATGCAGGAAACCCCGGACATCGAGACGGTGCTGTCCTTTCTGCTGTTCGGCGACGGCTGTGCCGCCGCCCTGGTCAGCGCCGACCCGCACGGCATCGCGCTGGACGATTTCCACGCCGTCATCATCCCCGACAGCGCCGGGCTGATCACCTGGACCATTGGCGACCAGGGCTTCGACATGTTCCTGTCCGGCAAGGTGCCCGGCCGCATCGCCCAGACTCTGCGCCAGGAGCGCGAGGCGAACAGCCCCGACGGCGTTCTGCGTGGGCAGAAGCCGGAAAGCTACGGCCACTGGGCGGTCCACGCCGGCGGCCGCACGGTGCTGGACGCGGTGGAAACCGGGCTGGGGCTGGACCCCGCGGCGCTGCTGCCGTCGCGCGGCGTGCTGCACGACTGCGGCAACATGTCCTCGGCCACGGTGATGTTCGTGCTGCAGCGCATCCTGCAGGCGGCGGCGGATCACCGCAGCCCGCACGGCCTGGCGATGGCGTTCGGCCCCGGCATGGTGGCCGAAACCTTCCGCTTCACCCTGCGCCATCACTGAACGCCGTCCGGTGGACCTGTCCCGTCGCAGCACCGCGCCCGAACTGATGGACGACGCCGGGCTGGACGACGCCGAGTACGCGCGCTGCCTGCGCGACCTCGCCGCCGTCAACCGGCTGACCGCCACCCATCGCCCGACCCTGGCCTGGCTTGACCGCGCGGTGCGCCGACTGCCGCCGGACACGCCGGTCAGCATCCTGGACGTGGCCAGCGGGCAAGGCGACCTGCTGCGCGCCATCCGCCGCTGGGCCGGCCGCCGCGGCATCACGGCGCGGCTGGAAGGCATCGACCTCAACCCGCGCAGCGCCCGCGAGGCCGCCGCCGCAACCGATCCCGCGTCGGAAATAACCTGGCGCACCGGCGACGTGTTCGCCTACGCGCCGCAGCCGCCGCCCGACTTCATCGTCAGCTCGCAGTTCGTCCACCACCTGGACGACGCCGGCGTGGTGCGCTTCCTGCGCTGGCTCGACCGGCACGCCGCGCGCGGCTGGCTGATCGCCGACCTGCAACGCCACGCCTTCGCCTATCACGGCTTCCCGTTGCTGGCCCGCGTCGCGTTCTGGCACCGCATCGTCCGGCTGGACGGCGCCGTGTCGATCGCCCGCGGCTTTCGCCGGGCAGACTGGCTCCGCTACCTGGAAAGCGCCGGGCTGACCGCTGACATCACCTGGAAGGTCCCGTTCCGCTGGTCCGTAGGGCTTCTGAAATGACCGTCGTCATCATCGGCGGCGGGCTGGCCGGCGCCGCATCTGCCTGCATCCTGGCGCGCGCCGGCGCCCGCGTCCTGTTGCTGGAACGCAATGCCGCACCTGGCGACAAGATCTGCGGCGAGTTCGTCAGCATCGAGGCGCAGCACATCCTTGCCACCCTCGGCCTCGACATCGCGGCCCTCGGCGCCCGCCCGATCAACCGCGTCCGCATCGCCCGCGGCGCCGCCGTGGCGGAAACGACGCTGCCGTTCCAGGCCGCCGGCCTGTCGCGCCGCGTGCTCGATGCCGCCCTGCTCGACCACGCGCGCGCCTGCGGGGCGGACGTGCGCGTGGGTGTGGCCGCGCGGCTGGCAGCCACTCCCGCCGGCCTGCGCGTCCACGCCCCCGGCCTCGACATCCCCCGGGCCGCCACCGTGTTCCTCGCCACCGGCAAGCACGACCTGCGCACCATGCGCCGGCAGCCGCAACGCCCGCCCGACGACCTGGTCGGGTTCAAGACCTACTTCGCCCTGACCCCGCAGCAGGACCGCGCCCTGCACGGTCACGTCGAGATGACCCTTTTCCGCGACGGCTACGCCGGCCTGCAGCAGGTCGACGGCAACCGTGCCAACCTGTGCCTGCTGACCAGCCGCGACCGCGTCCGTCAGGCCGGCGGCCACTGGCCGACCCTGCTGGCCAGCCTGCTCGCCGAAGCCCCGTTGCTCGCCCAACGCCTGAACCAGGCGCGCACCCTGCTGGACCGCTCCGTCACCATCGCCCGCGTGCCCTACGGCTTCATCCACCAGGCCAGCCCGACCGACCCGCCAAACCTGTTCCGCCTGGGCGACCAGGCCGGCGTCATCGCATCCTTCACCGGAGACGGCATGTCCATCGCCCTGCACAGCGCCACCCTCGCCGCAAGCTGCGTGCTGGCTCGCGCCGACGCACAGGAATACCATCGCCAACTCCGCCGCGACATCGCCCCCCCCATTCAAACCGCCACTGCCCTGCACCACCTCGGCCACACCCGAACCGGCCAAACCCTGCTCATGACCGCCGCCCGCACCTTCCCCACCCTGCTCCGCACCGCCGCCCGCCTGACGCGGGTCAGGGCGGGCGGCGAGGAAGCGAGCAAGGCGGGGGCTCTGCCCCTCGACCCCACCAGGTCCGACGCGCGCCCTTGCGCGACGACGTGGGGCGCCCTGGCCTTGCTCGCCTTCCTGGCGTTCGCCCTGCCCGCAACGGCGGCGGAGGTGGGGCCGGTCGGGGTGTGGCGGACGTTTGACGATCGGACGGGGCGGGAGCGGGGGCTGGTTCGCATCGTCGAGGGGGAGGGGGGGTTGACCGGGGTTGTCGCGGGGACCGTTGACCCGGCGGAGGGGGCGCGGCTTTGCGATCTGTGCGAGGGCGGGCAGCGGGGACGGCCGATTTTAGGGCTGACTATTCTGACGGGCTTGCATCGGGACGGGGCGGGGTGGTCGGGCGGGCGGATTCTGGACCCGGAGACCGGTTCTGTTTATCGCTGCAACCTGCGGCTGGAGGAGGGCGGGCAGGTGATGGTGTTGCGCGGCTATCTGGGCATTTCGCTGCTTGGGCGGTCGCAGACCTGGCGGCGGGCGTCTTAGTTTTTGCCAAGCACCCGCGCAAAACCGGTCTAAAGCGTGATCGGCGCAGGCAGACACACAGATCACGCCCCAACATGTTGCTCAAAGGCTTCGGAGGGCTTGCAGTTCGTTCAGCGCTTCCAGCATCTCGGTCGGCTCCGCGCGCTGCGTGAAGTCCACGTTCACCCAGGAGCGCAGGACGACGCCGTCCTGTCCGACCAGGAAGGCTGCCGGCACCGGCAGCAGCCAAGCGGGGTTGCCGCTGCGCTCGGCAAGGTCGATGCCGCGCTGCCGCAGCAGCCCCACATAAAGCGGCGGCGCCCTGAACACGATGCCGAACGCCATCGCGACCGCCAGGTCCACGTCCACCAGCACCTCGTAATGCAGGCCGCGGTCGCGCTTCGTGACCAGCGCCCGCCCGCCGGTCTCGGGCGTCATCGCCACCAGCGTGCCTCCGGTGCGCGACAGTTCGGGCAGCACCGCCTCCAGCGCTTCCAGGGTGGCGGAGCAGTACGGGCACCAGCCGCCACGAAAGAAGGTCACGACCAACGGCCCGTGGGACAGCAGTTCGCCGGAGTCGATCAGGTGTCCCTCGGCGTTCGGCAGCAGGAAGCCGGGCATGCGGTCGCGGGGCCTGCATGCCTCGGCGGCGACCTGCCCGGCGTTCAGCCGTTCCAGGAACTCATGGTAGGCGGCCTTGATCCGGACCGTCTCGCGCGACCGCCGCAGCGCCGCCAGGAACCCGTTCAGCAAGATCGTCTCCGCTTTCCGCCGGGAGCGTTCAAAGGCCCCTGGCGGACATCAGCCTGTGCACCATCATCTCGGGCCGCACGATGGCGAGCAAGGCCGGAGCAGGACAAGCGTCCCGGCGGCGACGCCCGCGATGCGCATGCCGACAGCGTTCGCGCTGGCCTTGACGGAGTGTATCAGCATGGTGAAGCCTCCTGTGCTCAGGCCACCGGCCCATCGGGATAGTGCGGCGGCGGCCATCGGCGCGGAAATGCCGGCTGGTTATGCTTTCGATATCGTTTGCGGGCAGCAGGAGCGCGGCCTACGCCACGCTTGCCACGCGGCCCGGCACGTTCTGCTGCTCAACCGGGCGCGGCGTCTGCCGGCGGAGCAGGTCGCCCGCCCGCACCGGCTGCAGGGGCGTAGTGTTGCCGGCTCCCTGTGGCGTGCATCCGGCAGGAGCGTTCCATGGGCGTCAGGAAATGGGGACGCCGACCAACGGCCTTCGCGTCCGCGGCGGCAACGGGATCGCCGCAGCCCTGAACCTGCTCCGTGTCGACGCCGACGCTACAGGCCGGCCATGTCGGCCGTGAGTACTCCGTGCACCTTGTCCGCCAACGCATGCAGCGTGAACGGCTTCGTCATGGTCTGCATGCCAGCATCCAGGTGCCCGTCGCCGACGGCGGCTGTTTCGGCGTAGCCGGTCACGAACAGGACCTTCAGGCCGGGGCGGTGCTGCCGCGCCGCATCGGCAAGCTGGCGACCGTTCATGCCGCCGGGCAGGCCGACATCGGTCAGCAGCATGTCGACGCACGCCGCCGACTGCACCACCCGCAGTCCGCCAAAGCCGTCCGCAGCCTGCAACACGTCATAGCTCAGGTCCACCAGCACATCGGCCAAGACCATGCGCAGGTTCGGGTCGTCCTCGACCACCAGCACGACAGCGTTCGGCGGCGCCTTGGCCGGTCCAACCGTTGCGTCCGCCACGGCCGCCTCGTCCGCGTCCCCGAGGTGGCGCGGCAGGAGGATGGTCAGGGTCGTGCCCTGACCTTCCTCGCTGCACAGGTGCACGTGACCGCCGGACTGCTTGATGAAGCCGTAAACCATGGACAGGCCAAGCCCGGTGCCCTGGCCCAGCGGCATGGTCGTGAAGAACGGGTCGAACACGCGCGCGGCGACCGTGGGCGACATGCCGGCGCCAGTGTCGGTGACAGTCAGGGACAACCAATCGCCGGGCGGCACACTCGCTGGATACGCCTGCCCCGACGCGCCGCCGCTGCCGGGTCCTGCCGCGTTTACGCCCTTGATCACCAGGCTGCCTCCGGCCGGCATCGCGTCACGCGCGTTGATGACCAGGTTGAGCAAGGCATTCTCAAGCTGGTGCGGGTCGCACAGCGCTGACCAAAGGCCGCCGGCCAACCGCGTTTCGACGCGAACCGAGGGTCCCACCGTGCGGCGGAACAGCTCCTCCAGGCCTGTGACAAGCCGACCCACGCTGATCGGTCTGGGATCGAGCGTCTGCTGGCGCGAGAAGGCGAGCAAGCGGTGGGTCAGAGTGGCCGCGCGGTTCACGGAAGCCAGGGCGATCTCCTGATAGCGCATGAACTCCGCCATGCGCCCCTCGGCGGCACGGCTGCGCATCAGCTCCAGGCTGCCGGAGATGGCGCCGAGCAGGTTGTTGAAGTCGTGCGCGATCCCGCCGGTGAGCTGGCCCACCGCCTCCATCTTCTGCGACTGGCGCAGCTCCTCCTCCACCCGGCCGCGCTCGTCGGCCTCGGCCCGCAGCAGGCCGTTCGCCTCGACCAGCTCGCGGGTGCGTTCGGCCACCTTGGCCTCCAGCACGCCGTTGGACTGCTGCATCGTCGCCTCGGACGCCTTGCGCGCCGTGACGTCGGCCAGGATGCCCAGCAGGTAGGTTGGCGCCCCGCCGTCCTGGGCGCCCGCAAGCCGGCCGCGCACTTCGATCCAACGAACGGCGTTGTCGCCGGCGCGCCGGATGCGGCACTCGATATGCCATTCCGTCCCGGTGGCCACCGCGCTCCTGAACGTGTCCGCGACGTGCGCCCGGTCGTCAGCCAACACGTGGTCAAGGAAGAGGTCGTAGCTCCATGCCGGCGGCGGGCCGGCATAGCCGAAGATGCGGTCGTGCCGGGGCGTGCAGGTCACGCCGCCGCCGCCCAGGTCGAACTGCCAGCTTCCGAGATCGCCGGCTTCCAGCGCGAACTGCAGGCGGTTCTTGCCGTCGCGCACCTCGGCAAGCACGCGCAGGCGGTCCACGGCGGCAGCGAGCAGGTTGGCGTAGCTGCACAGGAAAGCGGTGTCGCTGCCGGTGAACTGGCGGGATGTGCGGCTGTCGATCTGCAGCACGCCGAACGGAGGCCGGCCCTTGCCGCCGATGATGACGACGTTGGCGACCGCCCTGACGCCGTTCTCCGTCAGGCACGGCGGGTAGCTGAACCGTGCTTCGGTGGCGATGTCGGGTGAGATCATCGGCTCGCCCGTCTTCAGGGCATAGGCCTCGGACGTGTTCTCCAGGAGGCCCGCTGTCACCACGCCCACGACGCCGGGCTCCCGCCCGACGCCCGCCCGCACCCGCAGCGTTTCACCGTCGCCCTGCAGCTCCAGGACCTTGACCAGATCGGTGCCCATGGCCTCACCGACCAGGTGGCACGCTTCGGTCAGGATCTCGTCCAGCTCATCCGAGCGCAACGCCAGCTCCCCGAACCTGGCAAGAACGGTCTGCTGCCGCAGCAGCGTCGAATGGTCGTCCTGCGGCTGCTCAGGCGCCCGTGCATCCGGGGCGGCACCGGCAGCCCGGCGCCTGCTCACTCCGCGGCATCCGCGAGCTGGGCCTGCGGCACTGCGCGGTGGGCGGTGAGGCGTTCGTAGATCGCCAGGTAGTCCTCCGCCATGCGCCGGGCGGTGAACCGGGCTTCGAACCGCGCCCGCACCCCTGCGCGGGAAAGCTGGCCCAGCCGGGCGATGGCGGCGGCGGCCCCAGCCTCGTCCTCGACGATGAAGCCTGTGCGTCCGTCCTCCACGACCTCGGGCACCGAGCCGCGGTTGAATGCGACCACGGGCGTGCCGCACGCCATGGCCTCGATCATCACGAGGCCAAACGGCTCCGGCCAGGAGATCGGCATCAGCAGCGCCAGGGCGCCGGACAGGAAGGCGGGCTTCTCCTTGTCCGTGATCTCGCCCACAAGCTCCACGCCGCCGCCGGCCAGCATGGGCCGGATGACCGTCTCGAAGTAGGGCCGGTCGGCGTCGCTGACCTTTGCCGCCATGCGCAGCGGGATGCCGCAGGCGCGGGCGATGCGGATGGCGCGGTCCGGTCCCTTCTCCGGCGCAATCCGGCCGAGGAAGGCCAAGTAGTCCTTGCGGCCGGGCTGCTGCATGAGCAGCCCGGGTGGAAGGCCGTGCAGCACGGTGCCCACCCAGTTCGCCTGCGGCAGAGCCTGGCGCTGGTCGTCGGAGATGCCGACCACGGGCAGGCCGGGAAAGGCATCGAACACCGGCTGCAGCTCGGCCAGGTCCAGGCGGCCGTGCATGGTGGTGACGAACGGCGTGCGCTGCCGGCTGAACAGGCTGAACGGCCAATAATCCGTGTGGAAGTGTATGACGTCGAACTCGACCGCACGGCGGCGGACGGCCTCCATCAGCAGCATGTAAGGCGCGACGGCATCGCGTATGCCGGGATCAAGTCGCAGCGCCCGCGGCCACACGGCATCCAGTTCGGCTGCCGTGACCGAATCCCCGCTGGCGAACAGGGTGACGTCGTGGCCCATGGCCACCAGCTCCTCGGTCAGGAACGACACGACCCGCTCCGTGCCGCCGTACAACCGGGGCGGAACGGCTTCGTGCAGCGGGGCAACCTGGGCGATGCGCATTGGTCTGCTCCTGATGCTGGTCGGACGATCGCCCCGGCCCGGGACGGCCTACGGCTTCGGCATGCCGGCCTGGGGTGGAACGGCGAGGACGCGGCGGATTTGCCGGATGCGCACCGTTGCGCAGACCACGGGAAAAAGGCCTTGCTCCCATGCTTGCAGGAACCGCAGATCGTCGGCGTGGGCAAGGTCGTATGCACGTTGCGACGGCGTGCCGCATGCCCCTGGTTGATCGTGCTGCTGGCTGTCTCTCATATGGCGATGCCTCAGGCCGGGGCTGCCGAACCCGGGGGGTTCGCTTAGGCATCATGGGATACGAAGCAGAAAGCCGCCGGGGAAGGTTCGGGAAATACTTATGGTCGGGGCCGGTCCATGCGGCGGCGGCACATGGCGCGAACTGCGGAAAGCCGGTTTCAAACGATCGGCAAATCCTCCGCTTTCAACCCCATGAGTATTTTCCGTATCCGTCGGGCTTCCGGCT
>JAABUT010003766.1_pt1 | contig 12641 bp, 13 predicted proteins | sample 5559281 | NCBI WGS metagenome assembly JAABUT01 (sample SAMN10711880, study PRJNA513359) | rock metagenome | isolation source: Antarctica rocks | place: Antarctica: Victoria Land, Ricker Hills nord | collected 2016-01-04
CACCGGCGAACTGCGGGCCGGACTGCGCGCCGCCGACGCCGCGCTGTTCGTCGTATCGGCGGCGGAGGACATCGACCCGATCACCGTGACGTTGTGGGAGGAATGCGCCGCGTTGGGCATGCCCCGGGCCGTGGTGATCACCAAGCTCGACGCGCCCCGGGCCGATCATGACGTTACCGTCGCCGCGTGCCAACGGGTCTTCGGCGGCGCGGACGGCCAGGACGTTCTGCCGCTGTACGTACCGGCCGGCGAGCACGCGCTGGTGGGTCTGCTATCGCGGGTGCATTACGACTACGCCGCGGGCTTCCCGCCGGCCGAATCACCCGCCGACGCAGCGGCTCTTGACGAGCCACGCGCGGCGCTGATCGAGGCGATCATCAACAACAGCGAGGACGAGTCGCTGCTCGAGCGCTACCTCACCGGGACCGATATCGAGATGGACGTGCTCATCGACGATCTCGAGACTGCGGTCGCGCGTGGCACGTTCTTCCCGGTGTTGCCCACCTGCGCCGGCACCGGTCTCGGCCTGCGTGAGCTGCTCGAAGTGCTCGTCGGCGGCTTCCCGTCACCCACCGAGCTGGACCCGCCCGAGGTTCAGGCGCTCTACGGCATCGCGACGTCGGTGCGCACCTGCAGCGCCGGCGGCCCACTGCTGGGAGAGGTCGTGCGCACGAGCGTGGACCAGTACCTGGGTCGGATGTCGGTGCTGCGGCTATTCAGCGGCACGCTGACGCCGGAGACCGCGATCCACATCTCCGGGCACGGGGGCGCGGATCGCGGTCACCCCGACCACGACGCCGACGAGCGAGTCACCCAGATCTTCTCGCCGCTGGGCGCCACCCTCCGCCCGATCGAGCAGGCCATCGCCGGGGACATCTGCGCGGTGGGCCGCCTGGACGTCGCCGAGACCGGGGACACGATCTCGGCCAAGTCCGCGCCGCTGCTGATCGCGCCCTGGGACATGCCGGAGCCGCAGTTGCCGATCGCCGTCCAGGCCGCGACCCGCGCCGACGAGGACGCGCTGGCCAAAGCCCTGCGCCGGTTGACCGCCGGTGATCCGACGGTGCGCATCGAGCGGCACGCCGACACTGGACAGCTGGTGCTGTGGTGCCTCGGCGAGGCGCACGCCGACGTCGTGCTCGAGCGGTTGCGCGCCACCGGCGCGCACGTCGAGACCGTCGCGCTGCGCATCGGGTTGCAGGAGACGTTTACCGCGGAGACGCGGGGGCACGGGCGGCTGGTCAAGCAATCCGGCGGCCACGGACAGTTCGCAGTCTGCGACGTGTCCGTGGCGCCGCTGCCGCGGGGGGCGGGCGTCGAGTTCGCGGAGAAGGTCGTCGGTGGCGCGGTGCCGTCGCAGTTCGTCGCCTCAGTCGAGAAGGGCGTACGCGCGCAGCTCGCGCAAGGCCTCGACCACGGACACGTCCCGCTCGTCGACGTGCTCGTGACGCTGCTCGACGGCAAGGCGCACAGCGTCGACTCCTCCGACGCCGCGTTCCAGACCGCCGGGTCGCTGGCGGTCAAGGACGCCGCGGCGAACGGCGCGACCTGCCTGCTCGAGCCGCTGTCCACCGTGGACGTCACCGTGCCGGACGTGCACGTCGGCTCGGTGCTGTCGGACCTGTCCGGGCGGCGCGGGCGGGTCACCGGAACCGAACCGGACACGTCCGCGGCGGTGGGGGCTGAACGCTCGATCGTGCACGCCGAGGTTCCCGACGCCGAGCTCGTGCACTACGCGACGGCACTGCGCTCGATCACCGCCGGCACCGGACGCTTCACCAGGCGCTTCGCCCGCTACGACCTGGTACCCGCCAACATCGTGCAGTCATTGCTCTCCCCCGCCTGACAGCGCGGCACCGGGCCGGGCGTCTACAGCCAGGTGCCGTCGCGGCCGAGCTTGAGCAGTGCCTCGGCCTTGCCCGGCTTGGGCTGCTGCTGTGCCTTGATCGCGGCGATCGCCGAACTGCGCACGATGCAGCCGCTACCGGGCATCGTCTCGTGCAGCGTGTCCGGCTCGGTCTCGGCCAGCTGACGCCAGCGGCGGGCGATGGCGTTGGCTGCCGAAACGTCCGGCAGGTCGGTGCCGACGAGCACCCGGCTGCCACTGGAGAGCTCGAGGAACACTTCGTGCAGTGTCGACGGCTCGCTCACCCTGCCACCGTACGGCTACTGCTTGGGCAACTTGAGCTTGGACAGGTCGGGCATCTCCATGCCCGGCGGCAGGTTGGAAGGCATGCCGCTCGGACCGTTGGCACCGAGGCCGCCCGGGCCGAACCCTCCCGGCGGGAAGCCGGCCGGCGTGCGTGGCTGCGACGGTCCGCGGCGCTGCGAGTTCTTGCCCTTCTTCCCCTTGCGGCTGTTCTTCGACGACTTCGTGGCGCTCTGCTTGCGTCCCCCGGGCAGCATGCCGCCCATCTGGCCCATCATCTTGCGGGCCTCGAAGAAGCGGTCGACGAGCTGGTTGACGTCGCTGACCTTGACACCGGAGCCGTTGGCGATACGCAGCCGGCGCGAGCCGTTGATAATCTTCGGGTTCTCACGCTCGGCACGCGTCATGCTGCGGATGATCGCGGCAGTGCGGTCGAGGTCGCGGTCGTCGACCTGGGCGAGGGCATCCTTCATCTGGCCCATGCCCGGCAACATCCCGATCAGGTTGCCGATGGGGCCCATCTTGCGGATCGCCATCAGCTGGTCGAGGAAGTCGTCGAGCGTGAACTTGTTGCCGGCCGCCAGTTTGGCGGCCATCGCCTCGGCTTCGGACTCGTCGAAATGCTGCTGCGCCTGCTCAATAAGGGTGAGCATGTCGCCCATGCCGAGGATGCGCGAGGCCATCCGGTCGGGGTGGAAGACGTCGAAGTCCTCGAGCTTCTCGCCGTTGGACGCGAACATGATCGGCTGACCGGTGACCTCACGTACCGACAGGGCAGCACCACCGCGGGCGTCGCCGTCGAGCTTGGTCAGCACCACACCGGTGAAGCCGACGCCGTCGCGGAATGCCTCAGCGGTGTTGACGGCGTCCTGGCCGACCATCGCGTCGACGACGAACAGCACTTCCTGCGGCTCGACGGCGTCGCGGATGTCGATCGCCTGCTGCATCATCTCGGCGTCGATGCCCAGCCGGCCGGCGGTGTCGACGATGACCATGTCGTGCTGCTGGCGGCGGGCGAAGTCGATCGAGTCGCGGGCCACCCGCACCGGATCGCCACTCTCCCCCTCCGCCGGTCGCGAGCTCCCGTCGCCGACATTGCCCGGGTCGGGGGCGTATGTCGGTACGCCCGCGCGCTGGCCCACGACCTGCAACTGGTTGACCGCGTTCGGACGCTGCAGGTCGCAGGCGACGAGCAGCGGCGTGTGCCCCTGGTTGCGCAGCCAATGCGCGAGCTTGCCGGCGAGCGTGGTCTTGCCGGCACCCTGCAGCCCGGCGAGCATGATCACCGTGGGCGGCTGCTTGGCGAACTGCAGGCGGCGGGTCTCCCCGCCGAGGATGAGGACGAGCTCCTCGTTGACGATCTTGATGACCTGCTGCGCCGGGTTGAGCGCCTTCGACACCTCTTCGCCGGCCGCGCGTTCTTTCACGCGCGCGATGAAGTGACGGACCACCGGCAGCGCGACGTCGGCCTCGAGCAGGGCGATGCGGATCTCGCGCGCCGTGGCGTCGATGTCGGCCTCGGAGAGCCGACCCTTGCCGCGCAGGCCGGTGAAGACCGCGGACAACCGGTCGGAGAGGGTGTCGAACACGAGGGACCTCTCTGCGCAGACGCAATTGCCTGGCCCAGGGTACGGGGCAGCGGCAGGGCGGGGACGGCGTCCGCGTCCGGGAGGGGACTTCTCCCCGCTCCTCGCGGTCGCGCAGGCCCCGTCCCGCCGATAGCGTCGCTGTGGACAAGGTGGGGTGAAGCCATGATTGAACCGGTGAACGCGAACGGCTCTGGCCGTACACCAGTGATCAACGCCGCGCAGTTGCGCGAACGGCAGGAGCGCAGCCGGCAGCGCATCGCCGAGGTACAGGCGCGCGCCCAACAGGCGAAGGCAACACTTGCGGCCGAGACCAGCACGGCCACCAGCAGTGATCGCAGCGTCACCGTCACCGTGAACGCCGCCGGAACGCTGATCGACCTGTCCTTCGCCTCGTCGGCGAACAAGCTGTCGCTGAACACCATGGCGAACACGGTGTTGACGACCTACCGGCACGCGACCGCCGAGGCGGTGCAGCAGACCGCCGCAGTGATGCGGGAGCTGGTCGGCGAGGATGCGCCGGTACTGGACATCATCCGCGCCAGCGTGGCCGAACTGCAGGACGAGTCATGAGTGGATTCCATGCCGAGCCGGACGGAATCGAGGGCCACGCCACGCAGGTCAAGGCGATCGGCGAAGACGTCGGCAACGGCGCGTCCGCCGAGGTCGCCGGCACCGCGCAGGCGAACTTCGGCGTGCTGATCGGCTACACGCTGGGCTTCGGCATCCGCGGTCTCGCCGAGCATTTCGAATCCGCGCTGAAATCCGCAGCGGACGCGCTCGACGCGACCGCCTCTCAGCTGCACGGCACCGCGCAGACGTATCGCGACGCGGAAGCCGCCAGCCAAGCGCAGATCACGTCCTCGGGTGGTGGACCGTGAGCGCCAATCCCTACGTCGCTCCCGTCAAGGGCGGCATGGGCGACACCTGGGCCGAGGGTTCCCGCGAGCTGACCGACGTCAAGGGCCTGTGCACCGATGTGTTCAACGATCACGACGCGCTCGCCGCCGTCTTCGACGCCGGCGGGTTCGCCCTCGACGTCCTGGGCGACATCGGCGACCCACTCGGCGCGGTGATCTCGTGCGCTGTGGGATGGATCGTCGACCACGTGTCGTTCCTGCGCGACCCGGTCGACTGGCTGGCCGGTGACCCGCACTCCATCGAGGCGTCCATGCAGACGTGGGCGAACGTGAGCGACGGGATGCGCGGTGCCGGCGCCAAGTACGCCGACACCCTCAACGGCCTCGGCCCGGACGTCTGGACCGGGGATGCAGCCGACGCATACCGCAACAAGGCGGCGGAGTGGGTGGACGCGCTCGACGGCGCGGCCTCGATGGCCGAGCTGGAAAGCGTGCTCATCGCCGCTACCGGTGGCCTGTGCGCGGCATTTCGCGGCGTGATCTTCGACGCGATCTCCTCCGCGATCGAGCGGTGGGTGATGGTCGGGCTCGTCGCCCTGGCCAACTCGGCGTGGACCTTCGGCGCGTCGATCGCCGGTTGGGTGATCGACGTCGAGATCGAAGCCGGACTGCTCGCCGCGCGGATCAGCGCCAAGATCGCCCAGCTCATCGAAAAAGCGGGCCGCATCGCCGAGACCCTCGGCAAGGACGGCGGCAAGCTCGAACGGATCGGGCAGAAGCTTGTCGCACTGTCCGAGAAGATGATGCACAACGTCCGCTCGACCCGCAGCCGTCTCGGTTGGGACCGGCGCTTCTCGAACACCCCGCGCACGCACGTTCGAGACATGCACCAGGACGTGAACCACCTGATGGACAGCCTCGGCAAGGGCACGAAGATCGTGCATCCCGCGCTGACCGGCGCAGCTCTGCATACCGGCAAGAATCTCGGCGAGATCGCGCTGGATCCCAGCGTTGACAACGTCGACAAGGCCGCCGGCGACGCGACGCACGACGCGGGCAGCGGCGGAGCAGGAAAGGTGAAGGACGCCATCCACGACGCCCGCCACCGTCCGTGATGGCGGCACGCCGCGGCCGGGCACCGAACCTCACCAAGGCATCGAGTCGCACGAGAGGCGGCCCGGTGCCCCCGCCGGCGCAGGGTGTCCGGAGGGTCGATATCGGCCGGTGGTTCCGACAGGAGCTGTTCCTCGGGGCGCTGCTGCCCACCGCGCTTGGCGCGAGCGCGCTCGTGGGCGCGATCGTCGGGGCCACTACCGACGGCGGCGCGGTGGTCACCCGTGTCGTCCTCGGCGTGCTCAGCGTGCCGTTCCTAGGCGCGGGCGCCGGCCTGTACATCTGGCTGTTTCGCTTCACCCCGCAGTCATTCCTCGACATCGACGGCCGCGGGCTCGCCGAACGCAGCCGCAAGGGCGTCGCCCGGACGCTGGGCTGGCAGGACATCGAGTCGTTGTCACTGGTCCGCTCCCGGGCGCGCACGAAGTCGCGCGTCAGGGCGAACGGCACCTATCTCGCCGTATACCTGCCGCGGCACTTCCTCCGGTTGCGCGTCTCGGCCGAGACAGCGCGTGCCCGACCCGAGCTGGAGCTCGCCGAGGCGCTGAGCGCGCGGCCACGCAAGCAGCGCGACGCACCGATCGACTTCCTGATCAACCTCGGTATCCCGCCGAGCACGGCGCACGAAGTACTCGACGCGCTCGGATCACGACTCGTGCCGCCGCAGATCGTCCGGGAGCGCAAGGGGGAACTCGCCCAGGACCTGTACTGACTGCGCAAGCTTGTGCGCGCGACGCGCTCAGATCAGGCCGCTGCCGCCGTCAACGTAGAGCACCTGGCCGGTGACGTAGCCGGCTTCCTCACCGGCGAAAAAGGCGACGGTGTTGGCGATGTCGTCGGGAACTCCCCCGCGCTGGACCGGCAGCGTCGACGCGGCGTGCTCACGCATCGCTTCGATGGTGGTCCCGATGCGCTCGGCCGTGGCCTTCGTCATCGCCGTCTCGATGAAACCGGGAGCGATCGCGTTGGCGGTGACGCCGAACTTACCGAGCTCGATCGCCAGGGTCTTCGTCAGCCCCTGCAGACCGGCCTTCGCCGTCGAGTAGTTGGCCTGACCGCGGTTGCCCAACGCAGATGTCGAGGACATTGACACGATGCGCCCGTACTTGGCTTCGACCATGTGCTTCTGCGCGATCTGGCTGCACAGGAACGCCCCACGCAGATGGACCTCCATGACCGTCGTCCAGTCGTCGTCGCTCATCTTGAACAACAAGTTGTCGCGCAGCACGCCGGCGTTGTTGACCAGGATCTGCAGGCCGCCGAATTCGCCGGCCAGCGTGTCGATCGTCGCCTGCACCTGGTCCCGCTTCGAGACGTCGGCGCCGAGCGCGAGGGCGGTGCCGCCGGCGGTGGTGATCTCGTCGGCCACCGATTGCGCGGCGTCTTGCTGCAGGTCGAGCACGCCGACCTTCGCACCGCCGGCGGCGAGCCGTTTCGCGATGGCCGCGCCGATCCCCTGCGCGGCTCCGGTCACCAGCGCGACGCGGTCCTGCACTCCTGGCATGTCTGTCTCCTAGTTGTCGTCTGCGGTATGCGGCTTGGGTGCGCTGTCGAACAGCCTGCGGACACCGGCCAGCCAGCGGTCCGGGTCGGAGGCCTTCTGCGCCCAGAATCTACCGACCTCCGAGTGCGGCAGGATCAAGAACCTCCCGTCGGCCAGCCCCGTTGCGACGGTGTCGGCGACGTGTTCGGCGCTGACGATCTGACCCGACGCCGCGACGGCCTGCGCGCCCGGCTCGCCGGCGGCGAGCGGGTCCATCAGCATCGGGGTGGCGACACCGAGCGGGCAGAGCACGCTGACGCCGATCCCCCGGCCGCCGTAGGTGACCGACAGCCACTCGGCGAATGCCACCGCGCCGTGCTTGGTGACCGTGTACGGCGCGTCGCCGGGCGTGGTGAGCAGACCTGCCGCAGACGCGGTGTTGAGCAGCCAGCCGCTGCCGCGCTCGAGCATCGAGGGCAGCACCGCCCGAGCGGCGTGCACGTGTGCCATCACGTTGATCTCGAACGCCCGGTGCCACAGGTCGTGCGGATCGTCGAGGCCGATGCCGGTGAGGATGCCGGCGTTCGAGCAGAACAGGTCGACGCGTCCGTCGCGCTGCAGCGTGCGCTCGACGAGGCCGGTGACCGCTGCCGCGTCGGTGACGTCGACGCCTTCGGCCACGCCGCCGATCTCGTCGGCGACCGCCTGCGCAGCTGCGAGGTCGAGGTCCACGACCACGACGCTGCGCGCCCCGTCCGCGGCGAAACGGCGGGCCAGGGCAGCGCCGATGCCACCGCGCCGCCGGTCACCACGACAACCGCGTCCTTGACGTCCATCTCAACGACCCCCGAGCGCGCGTAGCAGCTCCAGGTCGGGCGCTCCGTCGGGCGTCGGCAGCAGCGCGAGAACGGGGGTCTGCACACCCGCGTCGACGTAGGCCTGCACCTGCTCGCGACACGACTGCGGGCTGCCGTGCAGCACCAACTCGTCGACGACGTGCTCGGGAACCGCCGCCGCGGCGCCCTTGCGGTCACCGGCGGCCCAAGCCTCGTGCATCGGACGCAGGTCTTCGCCGCGCCCGAGCCAGTCGTGGAACGCGGCGTACGCGGGGACGGTCAGGTAGGTCGAAATGAGCATTCGGCCCAGGTTGCGGGCGAACTCGACGTCCTCGCTCGGGCAGACGAAGATCCGCGCGATGATTTCGGCGCCCGGGTTCGCGACGGCCGCGGTGCACCTCGCGACGTCCGTGGCGGCCAGCCAGTTGAGGATCGCGCCGTCGGATTCGCGTCCGGCCAGGCGCAGCATCTGCGGGCGCAACGCTGCGAGCACGACCTTCGGCGGCGGCGTCGGCGCCTGCTCGAGCTTGAAGCGCGTGATCGTGAACGAGTCGAACTCGCCGTCGACGCGCTCGCCGGCCAGCGCGGCGGTGACCGCCCGCAGCACATCGCGGCTGCGCTTGTACGGCTCGTCGAACGCGATGCCGTTCCAGTTGCCGACGATCACCGGACTGGACGCGCCGAGGCCGAGGATGAAGCGGCCGGGGGCGGCCGCAGCCAGTGCCGCCGCGGACATCGCGATGAGTGCGGGGCCGCGGGTGAACACCGGCACGATCGCCGTGCCCAGGCGCAACGTCGGCTCCCACGCCGAGGTGAGCGCGAGCGGGGTGAACGCGTCGGCGCCGTTGGTTTCGGCCGACCACACGTCGGTGTAGCCAAGATCGGGCAGCGCACGGACGATCTCTGCGTGCTGTGCCAGCGGCACGCCGGGCAACGGGATCGTCAGTCCCCAGCGTTGGTCGGTCATCTCGCATCTCCTTCCGGCCGCAATGCGGCGAGGACGAGGTCGGCGAGCTCGGCGGCGAGCTGCGCGGGGCGCTTGCGGCCGTGCGGCCGATACCACAGCGGCAGCTCGTTGACGAAGCCGAAGATCGTGAACGTGACGGTGTCCGCGGAGGCCACGCTGGCGAACTCGCCGGCCTCCTGAGCGTCGCGGATCAGGCGGCGAACGGTGTCGTGATAGCGGCGGCGCGCCCGCCGGTACTGCTCGGTGCGCTCGTCGTCGAGGCGGCCCATCTCGCGCCAGAACACCAGCGCGGGACGCGAACTCGCGGCGGTGGTGAGCACGAGATCGTCGATCAGCGCACGCAGCGTGTCGCCGGGGGCCAGGCCGCGCACGAGGATCTCGTCCATGCCCGCGAGCTGGCGCCCGATGAGGTCGCCGTACACCTCGTAGAGCAGGGCCTCCTTGCTGGCGAAGTGGTGGTAGAAGCCGCCCTTCGCCACCCCCGCGCGAGTGATCACCTGCGACACGCTGGTGCCGTCGTAGCCACGCTCGGCGAACAGGTCGACCGCGGCGTCCAGCACCCGGGTCCGCAGGTCGGCGCTCACGACGCCGGGTACTTGTGCAATTCCTGGCGGGCGATGCTGCGCAGGTGCACCTCGTCGGGGCCGTCGGCCAGGTGCAGGGTGCGCACCTGCGCCCACGCTTCGGCCAGCGGGACGTCGGAGGAAACACCGGCGGCACCGAAGGTCTGCACGGCACGGTCGAGCACGTAGGACGCGGCCCGCGGCGCCGCGACCTTGATCGCCGCGATCTCGGTGCGCGCGTTCTTCACGCCGGCGGTGTCGATCAGCCAGGCGGCGTTGAGCACCAGCAGCCGCGCCTGGTCGACGGCCAGGCGCGACTCGGCGATCCATTCCTGGACGACGCCGTGCTTCGCGATCTGCTGGCCGAAGGTCGACCGGGACGCGGCGCGCGTGCACATCAGCTGCAGCGCGCGTTCGGCGATCCCCAGCGAGCGCATGCAGTGGTGGATGCGTCCGGGGCCGAGACGCGCCTGCGCCATCATGAAGCCGCCGCCTCGCGGGCCGAGCAGGTGCTCGCGCGGCACCCGCACCTTGTCGAAGCGGATGACGCCGTGCCCGCCGTGCGGCCCGTCGTCGTAGCCGTAGACGGTGGTGGAGCGTTCGATCGTCACGCCCGGGGTGTCGAGCGGCACGAGGATCATCGAGTGCCGCGCATACTTCGCGGCGTCGGGATCGCTGACACCCATCACGATCGAGACCTTGCACTCAGGACGTAGCGCGCCGGTCGACCACCACTTGCGACCGTCGACGACGTAGCTGTCCCCGTCCTCGGTGATCGTCAGAGCGATGTTCGACGCGTCCGAGGACGCGACATCGGGCTCGGTCATCGAGAAGCACGAGCGGATCTCGCCGCGCAGCAGCGGTTCGAGCCACTGCGTCGTCTGCTCGGCACTGGCGAACATCGCCAGCAGTTCCATGTTGCCGGTGTCCGGTGCCGAGCAGTTCATCGCTTCGGGGGCGATTGCCAACGAACGCCCGGACAGCTCGGCGATCGGCGCGTAGTCGAGCACGGACAGCCCGGCGCCGTGCTTGTCGTCGGGCAGGAAGAGGTTCCACAACCCGCGGCTGCGCGCCGCGTCCTTCAACCCGCCGAGGATCTCGGGCGTGCGAAACGGCGTGCCCGCCGTGCGGTTGGCCGCGGCCTGTTCGTCGAACGTGTGCTCGGCCGGGTAGATGTGCTCGTCGAGGAAGCTCGTGACCTGCTCCTGCAATTCCTGCGAGCGCGCGCTGTACGCGAAGTCCATGAAACCTCCTATTGGTCGTCGGCGAGGGAACGCAACGCGGCCTGCAGCAACACAGCAACGGCGTCGCCGAAGTGATCGAAGCCCTCCCCGACGGTCTTGCCGGCGAGGTAGCGGTGGTGGATGCCCTCGGCGACGACCGCGAGCTTGAAATAGCCCAGGCCGACGTACCAGTTGATGCGGGCGAGGTCGCGAGGCGAGCGCTCGCCGTAGCGCGCGACCATCTGATCCGAGGTCAGGAAGCCGGATTCGGGCGCCATCCGCGGCATGATCGTGTCGCCCTGTTGCGCGAGACGCTGGTAGACGACGAGCAGCCCGACGTCGGCGAGCGGGTCGCCCAACGTCGCCATCTCCCAGTCGACGACCGCCGCGATACCGTCGAGCGGCGGCGTGAACATGACGTTGGTGAGCCGGTAGTCGCCGTGCACGATCCCCGGCGCCGACTGCTCGGGCAAGGTCGCGGTGAGCCGCTCGACTGTCTGCCCCAGCTCGTCGATCTTGCGTGGTTCGGAGGCCTGCCACTGCTGGTGCCAGCGCTTGACCTGCCGGGCCAGGAAGCCCTCCGGACGACCGAAGTCGGCCAGGCCGATCGCGGCCGGGTCGACCTCGTGCAGCTCGACCAGGGCGTCCATCAGCATCTCGCACGCACGGGTGGCGTCGCCCGGCGCGAGCTCGGGTAGCAACGCCGGCTTGTCGAGCACGACGCCCTCGACGAAGCCCATCAGGTAGAACGGCGCGCCGAGCACGTCCTTGTCCTCGCACAGCGCCACCGCGCGGGCGACCGGGACCGCCGTGCCCGCCAGCGCGCTGATCACCCGGTACTCGCGGACCATGTCGTGCGCGGTGGGCAGCACGTGCGCGAGCGGCGGTCGGCGCAGCGCCCAGGTGTTCGTGCCGTCGGTGATCCGGTAGGTCAGGTTCGACTTGCCGCCTGCGATCACCTCGCCGGACAGCTCGCCGGTACGCAGCCCGGGATGCTGGGCATCCAGCCACGTCGTCAGGGCGGCGAATTGGACGCCGGGCAGATCGGTAGCCACCTGACCGACCTTAGGGACCGACCGGTCGGTCGGTCAAGAGCCGGTCGCGGCAGGCCGGTCGCTCAGCCGACCGCCGCGCCGAACAGCGCGCCGACGCCGTACGTGACCGCTGCCGCCACCGTGCCGAGAACCAGCTGCCGCAGCCCCGCATACAGCCAGGAGCGGCTGGTGAACCGGGACGCCGCGACGCCGGTGGTGAACAGCGCTACCAGCGCCAGGACCGCCGAGATCCAGATCGACTTCGCACCGAAGACGTAGGGCAGCAGCGGAAGCAGCGCGCCGACGCTGAATGCCAGCAACGACGAGAACGCCGCGGTCCACGGGCTCGGCAGCTTACTGGGATCGACGCCGAGTTCCTCCTGAGCGTGGATCTGCAGCGCCTGGTCGGGATCTCGCGACAGCTGCTGTGCCACCTTGTGCGCGGTGTCCGCATCGACCCCGCGCGCGACGTACACCTGGGCGAGCTCGTCCAGCTCGGCCTCGGCGTTGTGCACCAGCTCGTAGCGCTCGATGTCGACCTCGGCCTGCGTCGACTCGTTCTGGCTCTGCACCGACACGTACTCGCCGGTGGCCATCGAGAACGCCCCGCCGACGAGCCCGGCCAGGCCGGCCAGGGTGATGGCACGCGTGCTCGCCGACGCACCTGCCACGCCGGCGATCAGCGCGAAGTTGGAGACGAGGCCGTCCATCATCCCGAAGACGGTTGGGCGCAACCAGCCTCCGGAGACGTCGCGGTGCTCGTGGTGCACCTCCGCGCTGCGCGACGGGTCGTCAGCGATCTGGTCCGCCATGGACAGCGACCTCCG
>JAABUT010003768.1_pt1 | contig 12632 bp, 17 predicted proteins | sample 5559281 | NCBI WGS metagenome assembly JAABUT01 (sample SAMN10711880, study PRJNA513359) | rock metagenome | isolation source: Antarctica rocks | place: Antarctica: Victoria Land, Ricker Hills nord | collected 2016-01-04
CCCGCACCCCGGACACACCGGCCCCGCCGGCCAGCGCAGCCAGTCCAGGTAGTCCATGCACGCCTCGTCGTCGGGGAACCACGCCCTCAGCTCGGCATACGAACCCGGATAGTGCAGACCACGCGACGGCACAACGTGATCTTACCCGAGGGTGGCAGTCAAATGGATAACCCACTAGGCCAGTTACCCGATCCAGGCTTCCCTCACTTGGCTTGGGCGTGATCATCGCGAGTGCGATCAGTGTGGCAGCCTTGGTTTTTGAGGCTGGTTACCTTACTCTTACCTTAGTCTACAAACTCAATCGTCGCAGTTCAGAGGGCATATTGAGTTTCCCTGACACGGAAGAGGTCACAGGTTCAAGTCCTGTATCGCCCACACACATAACCTCAGGTCAGACGGGTTGCGGGCACCTCGTCAATATCGCGAAGTCACAACCGGTAGCCAAAGTGGTAGCTGCAGACTTCACAGAGTGACTGGCTTTCGAGGCCGTCCCGCGACGTTCGCGAGGGGCCGCTGCAGGTCAGCGACTCAGCCCCTCGAGCAACTGCTGACCGAGCGCCCGGATCTCGTCGGCGCCGACCGTCGCCTGCACCCCGCCGCTCGTCCGCAACCACGCCCGCGTACGGGTCGCGCCGGCTACGAGGACGGTGTCCGTCGCCTGCCGCGCTGCTGCGGCAAGTACCTCAGGGCCATCGCGCAGGGCAGCGGCGATCGCGCCCGCCCGGTTGTGCAGCGTCAAGAGCTGGTGCAGATCCCATGCGTCACCTGCCCGCTTGGCCTGGCTGGCGCCGGAGCGGTCCTGGATCGCATGCAGCTTCATGGCCACCAGCGCGGCGGCGCTGGCGAACGGCGCGGTAGCCGTCTCAGCGTCAGCGTCTGGACCCATGCTGGCGACGGTGAGCGGGGTCGCTGTCTCCAGTGCCCAGCTGTGCGAGGCAATGAACAGCCGCTGCCGGTCGGTCAGCTCGTCAAGGTCCTCGTTCAGCGGCAGCTCACCCACCTCGATGACCTCGACCTGGGTGCCCTCGAGCAGCAGGCGGTGCGGGCCGCCGGTCGGGTCCGCCGTGGCGCTGGGCAGGGCCCTCAGGACGGCGATGGCCCCCGGCAACTGGTGTTGGTCGACGACCGTGTCGACGTCGGCCGTCACCCGGTGGGCCTGGCCGAGGCGCGCGCAAACAGCGACGCCCCCGATGACAGCCCACCGACCGAGGTCGGCCTCGCTCATCCGAGCCACCGCACGCACGAGAGCACGCATCGCCGGGCCGGGCAGCTGGACGAGCAGGGCGCCGTCAGAGCCAGACATGCCCCTCCCCCGGCCAATCCTGCAGGATCTCGCGGCCGCGAGCAGGGTCAACGGCGAGGCCGAGGGCGACGGCGAGGTCCGGGGCCGTGCGCCAGCCGTGGAGCCGGCCGACGCCGGTCAGGACCTGCCGGACCGGCGCAACAGTGACGGCGGCCGCGCCGGTGCCGGGCTGGGCGACGCCGTAGCGGCGGGCCGCGATGGTGATGCTGACGGGGTCGGGGACGAACAGCTCGAGCGGGCCTTCGCCAGCGCTGACCAGCGGAGCACCGTTTGCCGCAGCGACGCGGTCGCCAGTGAGCGTCCAGCTACCCTCACCGTCCGGCACGTCTTCCGGCTCAGGCCCACCGGCTAGCCACGTCCACTGCGGACGCCAAGCCCCCGCGAGCTCCCAGAACAGCTCCGGCAGGACGGCCCGACGGTTCTCGTCGACAAGACCGCCCTCAGCCAGGGCCGTAGCAGCCGTACTGATCGTCGAGGGCGCAAAACCGAGCTCGGCACTGTGCTGGGTCGGTGAGAGCACCTCGTCCGGGTGGGCGCAGAGCCAGTAGGCGACGGCCACGCCAGCCCTGCCGCGCAAGGACGACTGCGCCCGCTGGGACGCCGGCTTGGCGACCGCGTCCACCGCAGTATCGACAAGAAGACCTCTTCCGCAGAGGTGCAGGTGGCCTCGAAGGTCCAGCCACGACCAGCCTGCAGCGTTGAGCAGAACACGGGCGTCAGCGGTGATGCGGTCGGCGACGACGATCTCGGTTCCCGCTGTCGCGCCCTCTACGAGTTCGCGCGCACGTGCACCGGTCACCTGCGAAGCTCTGGTGACGGCAGCAGTCAGGGTGCGGTCGTTCCAAGAGATGTTGATTGACGGGGGCGATCCGCTGCCGCTGCTGGTCACCTCGAGCCCGAGCCCGCTCAGGGCATCGCAGAGCTCGTGCGCGCTGCCGTCCGCGTCCGCCATGCTTCGAGGCTACATTCGGGCGTGCCCGAATGGCGAATAGCGACTCGGACCAATTTGCCTGTCCTGCGAAGCAGTGCCCTGGCGACACCCGCCGTCGGGTCGAGACCGGGTGACCCGCCTCGCGGCCGGGCAGTGGATCGCCGTCCAGGAAAGCCTCGTAGGCCTTCCGCGCGTCATCATCGATGGTCGGCTACTTGCTGCTGTAGCGCCCATCGGTCAGGTCCCGCTTAGTACCGGAGAGCCAGAACAGTTCACGTGTCTCGACGTCTGAGAAGTTGGCGTCCCACAGGCCCTTCCCTCGTGCAAGGGTGCGGTCGTGCCAGTAGGCCGTCTGCCAGGTCTTGGAGAAGCGGACCCAGCTCACCCGTGCCGGCCCTTGGTCGAGTTTGTGACCGGTCTTGAGCTGGACGTACATCAGGCGGCGTGCCACCGGTTCACCGTAGGACCGCCCCGCCAGTGGGTTTTCAGCGCGGTGTATTGGCGATTACGCGGCGGACTGCCTGGGCGGGTCTTCAATGAGCCGGGATCCGTCTATCGGCCCTCCGCCCGTCCGGCCACAGCAGCGTCGTGCGCGAGCTGGTCGTGGACGTGCGTCTTCACCAGCGCCAGGACGGCGGTGCCGTTGCCTGCTGATGCGGGCTGCGCTTGCCATCGCGGGTGACTTGCGGCCCTGCCCGGTGGAGAACACCCGCGCCCGCGCCGACAGCTTGGCCGGCACGTCCACGACCGGTTCACCGTCGAAAACCAGCCGCTGCGCCAGGTGCCGGCCCACGCCCGCACATCCCTCAACAGCCCACACCGGTCCGGCACCCCCGACCCGCGGCCAGCAGCTGCCGGTAACCATCGCGGTCGGTGCCGAAACGCCCGGTCGCCAGGACACGCTCCTGTTCGTCGAGGACCTCAATCGTCGCCGACCGCTTGTGCGGGTCCACCCCGATCACCACACGTGCCAGAACCTCCACCTCTCCTCCACTCCGGGGACTATGTCGAACGAGGAGGGCAGCGCTACTTCGAGCTGGGCAGACCCCTCTTGAGCCTCACCTCGTCACGGTGACCGGCGGTGCCGCACGCCATGAGAGAGCCAAGCCAACCAGCCGCGGGCAGCCGATGGGAGAGCGACCCGCCGGCCACCTCGACCCAAGCCTGGCCAGGCCCGAGCCGTGAGTCCAGACAACAAGTAGCCAATGAGGGGATGAGGGGCCGTACGTGTGAGCGTCAGCCCTGCGGGAGCCGTCTTGCGGCCAATCTCAATGCGCGGGAGTCGGAGCGCGGAATTCGCCGGGTGCTCTGGCAGAGTGACCGCGTGCCATACGACGACAACCCGGCGGGGCGCCTCCACGCGCTGCTCTCGTCTCTGCGTCGTAGTGCGAACCCGCAGTCGGTGAGTTCCATGCAGGCCTGGGCAGACCTCCTAGGCGTCCCCTACCAGGACCTGGTCGGCTACACCTCCGCTATGTCGGACGTGCTCCAGTTATCGGCAGACGCGGCGGCGCGGATCGAGTCGCTGGAGGACGTGGACGTCGACCTCCTGCTTCGGTGGCAGGAGAAGACGGAAGTGGCTCTTGCGAACTCGCTGGCCCTGGGCGGGTCACCCGTCAACCAGGTGCTCGCGCAATATGACGAGACGACGCTCAGCCAACTCGAGTTCTGTAGCTACGAGCTACACCGTCGGTACCGTGACCGGTCCATCTCAGCGGACAAGCTGGACGAGCTGATCGGGCGACTTATTGAGCTTCGCGCTGACGTCGAGTCTGAGGAGGCGAATTTTCCTGTTGAAGTGCGGGGTCTGCTGCTAATGCACTTGTCTGAGATGGAGACGGCGCTTCGCAGGTACGGCTTGACCGGCATTGGTGGTCTCGAGGCAGCCTTCGACAGAACCGTGGGCCATCTGTGTCGGCGGCCGGACCTCGGGTCCCAGGCGACGCAGTCGACGGTTTGGCCGAAGGTGGCCGCAACGCTCGCGGCGATCAGCCTTGTCGTCACTACTGCTACCCAAGTGCTTGCTCTGCCCCCTGCCCTTCACGACGTGTTTCAGCAACCAGCCCAGCCAGCTGAGCTCGTCGACGATTCTGCTGACCGTGGACCGATTGACGGGGAGCCGTAGCCGGACCTTCCCCACGGGCGTCTTGGGGCAAGGCCGCGAATTGCTCCCTTGCACGGCGACAGCTCACCGGGCTCGCCGGGCCTAAGCGCATTCTGCTTCTGCTGGCGGGCGCTCAGACGTAGCGGGACAACCTCATCTGGCGCCGTGCGGCCGAGGCGCCGTCCGCCCCGAAGCGCTCGTCCCGCGCTCCTCGCGGGCCGCTTGTTGCCTCGCACCCCTACGCGCCGATCACCCTCCACCGCGAAGAGCCGCATTGCCAGGCGCTTCCTGCGGCAACGTCCGCTCATGCCGCCGGTCGCGCACTTGGCGATCTGCGTGCGGGCGAGGTGTGAGCTGGCCGGGCTGGTCTGCCGTCCCGTCAGAGAAAGCAGAAAAGTGATGGCCGAGGTCGACGTACTGTCCTCGCTGTGCCCAACGCGCCCATCGTGTCGCTGCGACCGCGCACCGACGACGACCTTGATCTCCTGTTCGAGATCGCCGCTGACCTGGACACCTGGGAAGAGCGGAACCCGCAGGCGCCGCGCCCGTTGACAAGGGACCGCTTCAATGCTCGGCTCGCGCGTACTGCTGACAATGAGGGCCCTGAGGCCGCCATGTCCTTCGTGATCGACGTCGACGGCGCCGCTGTGGGCAGCGCGTCGCTGTTCGACTTCGACCTGTTCGCCCGTCACGCCGAGGCGGGCATCAGCCTGGCACGGAACGCGCGGGGTCGCGGCATCGGCACAGCGGCCACCGTCCAGCTCGTCGAGTTCGGATTCGTGCGTTACAACCTGCGCCGGATTCACCTTCAGGCGATTGCGTCGACCGTCGTAGCGATCCGCGCGTACGAGAAGGCGGGTTTCGTGATCGAGGGTCGGCAGCGCCAGCACGCATGGGTCCGAGGCACGTACGAGGACATCTTGCGCATGGGGATCCTGCGCTCAGAGCAAACCTCTTCGGCCTGACCCGCATCCACCGGGCGACGACCACTCATGCCGTGAGGGGGCCCCGGGCCGGGTCAGCAGTAGTTGGCGGCTACCGGGCCACTGGGAACAGCGCGTACTTCGGACGCGCTGCCAGCCGCCTTCGCCTCGCAGATCAAGGTGGGTGCCACCCACTCACGCGACGTCCCACCGTCGAGCAGGAGGCCGACGTTGGATGTCGTCGGCCGCTGAGGTCCGCTGCGCTTGGCTACATAGCGCTGCGTCCGCGATCGGGCAGCGCCTGGTCAGGCTCACTCCTTGGTCAGGTAGGCCGCGAACCGGTCGAGCGAGCTCGCCATTCCTGCCTGTGCCTCGGGGGTACGGAACATCTCGGGCACGTTGGTCTGGTGGATACGGACCTCAGTGCATCCGTCTCCGAGGTCGACGAACGTCGAGCGGTTGACCATCCCGCCGGCTTCTTCCCAGGCCAGCACGGACGGCCGGGTGATCTCGGTGTAGACGCCCTTGGACGGGTACTGCTCGCCGTTGTCGTCGTTAACCATGACGGCCTCGAAGACGCCACCGACCCTCGGGTCTACGGCGATGTTCTCGATCGGAGTGCTGACGCCCACCGGGCCCCAGAAGTGGGTGAGGTGCGCCGGGTCGGTCATGCAGTCGAAGACGAGTTCGCGGGGCGCGTCGTAGATGCGCGTGATGATGACCTCGCCGAGGTCCGGAGCTGTTGCGGTCATGACTGTTGTCCTTCTCTCGAGGGAGATTGCTGCAGCTTGCGCAGGTGCGCGGAGAGCTTGTCGAAGCGGTCGGTCCAGACCTGCCGGTTCTGCTCGATCCAGTCGGTCGCGCCCGTGCCGGGCGCCGTCCGCCAGCCTCAGGAGCGCTGTTGCGGCTGGACCGTTGGACAAGCGCCATAGCGTGACGGCATTGCCGTACACGCCGGCCCCGCGACCCGATCGGGCCGCGTTGCGGATGGGAGGACACATGAAGAAGATGACGTGCAAGGCGCTCGGTGGCCCATGCGATGTGCCGTTAAGCGGCAGCACCGCGGATGAGGTCATCAAGGCTCAGGACCGCCACTTGAACGATGTGGTGACGCAGGGGGACAACGACCACGCCGCCGCGCTGAAGGCTATGAAGGGTCGCTGGAAGCACCCCCTTGCGGGCATGGTCTGGTATCGACAGGTCAAGCGCGACTTTGCCGCTGCCGCCGAGCAGTGATCGGCGGGGTCACAGGACTTCGTGAGCGTCCAGGTGCCGCCGACTCTCACGGACCCTCAGCTCTCAGCCCTCAGCATCCTGCGAGACCGTCATCGAAGGCTGATGGGCGGCAGAGCGACCGCAGGGCACGTGGCTGACCGCAGAAGCCGAGGTTGTGTGGTCAGCGGCTAGACGGACTCGACGCCGCCCTGCAGCCCCTCAAGACTCCGGCGCTTCAGCGAGCCTTGCCGTCCAGGAAGAGCCCGATCGCCTTGTCGATGCGTCGCTGACGGGTCTCTTGCGCCTTGGCGCCGTTGACGTTGTCAATGTGGTAGCGCTGGACGCTGTTCGCCAGTGTCCTGAAGAACGCTTGGGCGTCCGGGTGATGGACCAGGGCGGCGGCGAAGTCGGCTGGCAGGGTCACCTCGCGCGGCGCGCCCGCGACAGTGAGGGTGACGGTGATCGGGTCCCCGCCTTGAAGGCCGGTTCTACTGCGTATGGCCGCGCTGATCCCGACCATGTGCTTGCCGCGCATGACGCCGACGGTCGTGCGGTACTTGTAGCCGTTGAGGTTCACCAGGACAGGCGGTCGTCTCCCGGCACCGAGCGCCTCGATGAGTTCCGGCGCGACGACCACGCCGGTGTTGTTGCCGTTAATGGCCACGGTGGTCTGAAACGTGACGTGCTTGACGTCGCTGGACGGCATCTGCGGGCTGCTCCCTCATGCGACCGGCGCCGCCTGACGCGGCCCCCGGCAGTCTGCACCAGCCGCCAGCGCTCGCTCGCCGCGTCCTGCCGGCTGTGAGCGCAGCGACGTGCCCGAGGGGCGGCTGGGACCTCCGGCGCAGCGTCGACGTTCAGATGCTCCCGGTCTACCCAGGCCTGCTTCGCCCACGGACAGCACAGCGGGCGAGAGTCAGTTCACGCCTGCAGTCCACTCGGGGTCACGGCCGATGAAGCCGACCAGCCTCGTCTGAGCGTCCGCGTCGTCGCGCACCTGCACCCGCGGCCCGAACTGACCACTGCTGCGCAAGATCTCGTCCATCGGCAGCATGCCGTCGTACATCTGCGCGCACCGCTCCGGATCGAGCAGCTCGGCCTGACCGGTCGCACGCGCGAGGTCCCACGTGTGCATGAAGACGTCGGCGGTGTAGATGCGGGAGATCGCCTGCTCGAGCGGCATCTCACCGATGTGAGGGTTCTCCAGCATCTTCGATGCGGTCGCCGGGTCGTCGAGCACCGCTTGTACCGCGTCGCACTGCCACTGCCAAGCCCCGACCGGGTCGTCATTCGCCGAAGGCCCGGCGGGGAGCTGCACATCGCTGCCCGACGACAGGAACTCGGGGAACCACGTGACCAGGTGCCGTACGTCGTCGCGCGCCACCCAGCCCTCGACGGGCGCAGGCGCGTGCCAGTCAGCGACACCCACGACCAGGTCGGTGAAGGCGCCAGCGATCTCGCGGTGCTCGTCCGCGGCGCTCACTGCTGCCCCGCCAGCAGCTCGTCGAGCTGCTCGTAACCCTCGGTCAGCCCGCCTGCCATGCCGCTGGCGAGGATCGCGTCGCGCGCCTCGAGCGAGTCGACGAGCGACGTCGTCGTGACGCGAGTGCGACCTGCGAGGTCCTCGAACAGCACGGTCTCCAAGCTGACGCCGTCCGGCTGGCCGTCCCACGCGAACGTCTGGACGATCCGCTCGTCCTGACGCACCTCGTGGAAGGCGCCGTGGAAGCGGTACTCCGTCCCGTCCTCATCGATGTGCAGGAACCGGTACGAGCCGTGCGTGCGCGCGTCGTACTCCTCGATCTTCATGGTGAGACGGCGCGGGCCGAGCCACTGCACCACCAGCTCAGGGTCGGTGTAGGCGCGGAAGACACGGTCAGGAAGCGCGTCGAACTCACGGGTCATCACGATGATCGGCAGCGCGGGATCGGCCGCGATCGTCGTCTCGTTGCGGGATGTCGTCGTGCTCATGATGCTGCTCCTCTGCGATTCTTCCTGGGCTCCATCTGCTCTAGCACGGCGTCGAGGCGGCGGAACCTGTCCTCCGCCTCGCGCCGATAGCGCTCGATCCACTTCGTCATCAGGTCGAACACCTCCGCCTCCAGGTGCACCGGCCGACGCTGCGCGTCCTTGCTCCGGCTGACGAGCCCGGCGTCCTCGAGAACGCGCAGGTGCTTCGAGATGGCCTGCACGGTTATGTCGTACGGCGCCGCGAGCTCGTTCACCGTCGCATCCTGGATCGACAGCCGGGCGATCATGTCGCGCCGCGTCGGGTCGGCAAGTGCCGCGAAGGCCCGGGACAGCTTGTCCTCCACCACCAGTACCCCTGTTCAACCGTCTGGTTGCAGACCGTAGAACGAGGTCACGCGCTCGTCAACCATCTGGTTGAAAAATTCAGGCGGCCTACGCCACGGGTGGGTGAGACGTCGGGCGACCGAGGGGCGTCCACGGGGAGCCCGGGCGCTGACGTCGAGGCTTCGCCTATGCGGCGGTGCCACCGGCCGCGCGCTACCGCCCGTCGAAAGGGGCTTTCTCTCCCGCGCGGGCATCAGGGCGGCGCTCGGCACGCGTGATCGCCAGGCAGCCCTCTGCCTCAACGTCGAGCGGCCGAGCGTGACCTGGCGGACGTCCGCTCATGCCGCTGAGGGGTGTCGGCTCAGCCGTCCAGGAGCGCTGAGGTGGGCGATCTTGATCAGCCCAGCTCGGCGCGCTTCCTGTTGAGGTAGGCCAACTCGGCGGTGTTCTGGGTGGCGGCGATCGCGGCGTCGTAGGCGTCCTTCGCCTCGGCGCTTCGAGCAAGCCTGCGTAGGAGGTCGGCGCGGGCGGCATGCCATGCGTGGTAGCCGTTGAGGGGTAGCCGGTCGACCAGCGCGAGGGCGGCCTTCGGGCCGTCGAGTTCCGCGACCGCAACGGCGCGGTTGAGTGCGACGATCGGCGAGGGGTCGAGCCGGGTCAGCTGGTCGTACAGCGCGACCACCTGCGACCAGTCGGTGTCGGGCGCCGTGGGGGCGTCTGTGTGGACGGCGTTGATCGCGGCGAGTATCTGGTAGCGGCCGGGTCGGTTGATAGCGAGGCAGTTGCGGACCAGGTCGTGGCCCTCGGTGATCAGCGCGCGGTCCCAGCCGCGGCGGTCCTGCTCGGCGAGCGGCACGAGCTGCCCGTTCCGCACCCGGGCATCACGCCGCGCCTCGATGAGCACTAGCAGCCCGAGTAGACCGGCCACCTCCGACTCCTCGGGGAGCAGTTGGTGGAGGATCCGCGTCAGCCGGACGGCCTCGCCCGTGAGCTCAGTTCGGATCGGGTCGCCGTCGCCGGTGGCGAGGTAGCCCTCGTTGAAGACGAGGAACAGCACCGCCAGCACGCCGCCGAGCCGGTCGGTGAGGTCGGCGGCGTCGGGCACCCGGTAGGGCACCTTCCCCGCAGTGATCTTCTTCTTCGCCCGGGTGATCCGCTGCGCCATCGTGGTTTCGGGCACGAGGAACGCCTGGGCGATCTCGGCCACGGTCAGCCCACCGAGGAGGCGGAGCGTCAGCGCGACCCGCGCCTCCGTTGCGAGCGCCGGGTGGCAGCAGGTGAACAGCAGCCGCAATCGGTCATCTCCGACGGGTCCGGTGGGCTCGTGGGGCGTGTCATCGTGGTGCATGAAGGCCGCCTGGTGCTTGGCGTCGCGCAGCTTCTCCCGGCGGATCCGGTCGATCGCGCGGTTGCCCGCGGTGGTGGTGAGCCAGCCGCCGGGGTTGAGAGGTACGCCGGATTCCGCCCACTTCTCCAGCGCGGCCACGAGCGCCTCGCCCGCCGCCTCCTCCGCGAGGTCGATGTCACCGAAGCGGCGGACGAGCCAGGCGATCAGGCGGCCGTACTCCTCGCGGAAGACCCGTTCAACGGCCGCCGCGCTGCGCTGCATCGGTGAGTCTGGGTCGGCACGGCTCAGGCGAGGCCGTCGAACGGACGGACCTCGACCTGGCCCCGGCACGCCTTCGACCCGTCGGCCGCGAGCTGGAGCGCCACATCGAGGTCGGGCGCGTCGATGACCCAGAAACCCCCGATGAGCTCCTTGGTCTCGAGGTAGGGGCCGTCGGTCATCACTGGCGTCTCTCCTTGGCCGTCGACGACGGTCGCCGTCGACGCCGGCGCAAGGCCGCCGGCGAAGACCCAGTAGCCATCTGCGCGAAGCTTGTCATTGAACGCGCCGGTCGCGGCGAACGCCTCCTCCATCTCCTCCTGGGAGCCGTAGCTGCCGAACTCATCCCTCTCGGCGGGACCGTGCACGGTCAACAGGTAGTGCGTCATCGCTTCTCCTCAGTTCCAGACGGTCCCAATGACCACCTTCTACCCCCACCACGAACGGCATCGCGCCGATACGACAACCCGCCACAGGAAGGTCCGAACGGATTCGCTCGTGGGGGAACTGCCCCTTCGAAGCCCTGGCCCCGGAGCACCGGACGCTCAAGTGCAGAGGTCCGCGGCGACTGTTTCCAAGCCGTCGCCAACAAGACCGCGCTTGGACCTACAACTGAGCTGCATCGGTCCAGGCAGAACTCGTTGCCCTCCGGCCGGTCGGCACGATGAAACCGACGCTCATCGGGGAGCGGGCACGGACCGGCGTACCCGCGTCGCTCCTAGTGCCACGAGCCGGTCACACTCGACCTTCAGCGCCGCCATCCGCTCCTCGCCCTGCAGGTCGGGAGCCGCGCGGATGTCGCCCTGCTGGACTCGGCACGCGGTCGGCGACATGTCCAGCCAGCCGGGCCGACACTCGAGCGTCAAGATGACCCAAGACCGGTACGGGCGCGCCAGGCCGCGTGCCGACGACCGAGCGATGGACCGACTTGCCGCCGCCTTAGCCGCCGCTGCGGACTCGGGTGGTCTCGTAGTCCCGCTCGTCAGATCCGGACGGCCGTGATCGGTCGCGGAGTCGAGATGCGGACCATGTCGTCCGGGTCACTCGTCAGGACCACGATCTCGTCCCCGATGAGGGAATCGATCACGGCCCCGGTGTGGGCGTCGGCGACGCTTACTCCGGTTCGATTCACGATGCCCACGGCGCCGTTGGCGGTCGGCCCGTCGAGTGCGGCATCCGCCACCCGGTACCGGTTGATGGCTGCTGCACCCGGCTCGGACCGGTCCCAGCCGGCCTCGACCCGCACAGCCGTCGCCACCATGACCCTGGACGGCGTCCCTTTCCGCCGGCGGACCACCACCCCTGCGAGATGCGCGACGACGACCCGGTGCTTGTGGTGCATCGGACCGGCGAGCGCGGTGACGGCCTCGTTGTCGAGCAGGACGGTCCTCACGCCGTACGCCGGACGGCCGCCTGCTGGGCCTCGGCCCAGAGCAGGACGTCGTCGGCGTCAGCGTCTGGATGACGCTCGAGAAGCTCCGCCGCTGCCTGCTCGAGCAGGTCGGGCCGGGTCGCAAGCGGGGATCCATCCTGAGCAGCAAGCGCGACGGCAACCTCTGCGAGCGTCGGACGAGCAGCCGGGTGCTGCACGTAGTGCGCGTCGAGAGCGGCCTGCATGACGGCGGTTTCCACGGCCGAGCGGAGTGCAGTTGCCGTCAGGGTCGTGGTCGACACGGCGACCTTGAGCTGGTCGACGGCGAGTGCGGCTGCGTCGCGCAGCGCGACGGGTAGACGCATCGAGGTATTCACGGTCGACGCGTCCTCGGTATCGAGAAGTGCGTTGATCCGGTCGAGTAAGCCGAGGTCCTCCACACCGTGGAACGTACCACGCATTTGTGGTACGAAGCCTGCATCTGACCCTGAGCCCGAGGCCCGCTCCAGCCGCACCCAAACGGCACGAGACGGACCAGCAGGGCCTTCAGAGCCTCCCTCGCCGCTTCTCTCAAGCCGCCGGCAGGAGGCCGCATGTTCAAGGGTCGAACGATAAAAGGTCCATAGGACCGGGCTGCACGACGTTGACGTCGCGGGCGCAGGACGACGAGCGTGGCGATGCGCCGATGTTCGGCGATGGTGATGACGCGTGCACCGACTGGGCCGTAGCCGTTGAAAGTCATGCGGATCGCTACCTCAGCCGTAACTGGTCAGGTGCTTTGAAATGTCCTGCCCTGTAGCGAGTGCTCTTTCCTTCCTTCCTCGTGCGTCGGTGTGTCGTCGCATGTTCTCCTGCAAACAACGGAGAATAGGTGTGTGAGCGA